>Ga0187893_10007412_pt1 | contig 17985 bp, 18 predicted proteins | sample MA1701074metaG_FD_139574 | JGI IMG/M metagenome (GOLD analysis project Ga0187893, IMG submission 139574) | White microbial mat communities from a basaltic lava cave in the Kipuka Kanohina Cave System on the Island of Hawaii, USA - MA170107-4 metaG ... | reverse complement strand
GGGCCGGCAGCTCCGGGCCGGCAGCTCCGGGCCGGCAGCTCCGGGCCGGCAGCTCCGGGCCGGCAGCTCCGGGCCGGCAGCTCCGGGCCGGCAGCTCCGGGCCGGCAGCTCCGGGCCGGCAGCCGGGTCGGGCGGGACCGTGCGAGGAATCTACCCATCCGGGCCCCACTGTCCATCCCCCGGGCGGCGGACCCGCATCCCCCCCGGGCCCAGGAGCGAGGCCGGGCCCACGGCCGAAGGCCCGAACCGGGCCCGCACGGCGTCGACGGCGGTGGCGACCCCCGACCGCCCCCCGTCGCCGGGCAGGCCCGGCTCGGCCAGGCGGAGCTGCACCGCCCCGGCCGCCCCGGCCCGGAGGTTCCGGGCGCTCAGGCCGAGGAGGCGCACGCCCGGGTCCACGTCCACGGCCTCGAGCAGGCCCCGGGCGGCGGCCACGAGGGCTCGTCGCTCGCCCACCGGCTCGGGCGGGGTGACGGCCCGCGAGATCGTGCGGAAGTCGGCGTAGCGCACCTTGAGGGCCACGGTCCGGGCCACGAGGCCCTCGGCCCGCAGGCGCTGGGCCACGGCATCCCCGAGGGCCATGAGCTCGGTGGCGAGCACGCCCCGGTCGCGGTGGTCGACGGGGAACGTCCGCTCGTGGCCCAGGGAGCGGGCCACCCTCGAGCCCTCCACGGCCCGGTGGTCCCGGCCCGTGGCCAGGTCGTGGAGGTGGCGGCCGTGGGCCCGGCCCAGGGCCCCGACGAGGGCTTCGACGGGCAGGTGGGCGAGGTCGCCCACGGTCCGCACCCCGAGGGCGGCGAGCCGGCGCTCGGTGGCCGGCCCCACGCCCCACAAGGCCCGCACCGGCCGGGGGTGGAGGAAGCCGAGCTCGCCACCGGGGGCCACGACCACCACCCCGGGGCCGGGCACCGGGCCCCGCGGGCCGGCCCGGGGCTTGGCCGCCTCGGAGGCCAGCTTGGCCACCATCTTCGTCGTGGCCACCCCCACCGACGCCCCCAGCCCGAGCTCGGTCGCCACCTCGGCCCGGATGGCCCGGGCGATGGTGGGGCCGTCGCCCAGGAGGCGGCCGCTCCCGGTGACGTCGAGGAAGGCCTCGTCGAGGGCCACCGGCTCGACGAGCGGCGTGTACCGGCCGAGGATGGCGAGGAACCGGCGGCTCAGGGCCTGGTAGCGGGCGAAGCGCCCGGGCAGCACCACGGCGGCGGGGCAGAGCCGGCGGGCCCGGGCCATGGGCATGGCCGAGGCGATCCCGTAGGTCCGGGCCTCGTAGGAGGCGGCGGCCACCACGCCCCGGGCCCCGGTGCCGCCCACGACCACCGGGCGGCCGGCGAGCTCGGGGCGGTCGAGCACCTCGACGGCGGCGAAGAAGGCGTCGAGGTCGACGTGGAGGATGACCGCCTCGGTGCTCCCCGGGCCCACCCCCCGAGTGTGGCACCCGGGGGTGACGCCCACGGGCCGGGCCGGGGTCGCGGTCAGAACGGGGGGCGGCCGAGGCGGGTCCGGATGCCCCAGGCGGTGACGAGCCACAGGGCCTCGGCGATGATGCGAGGCGACATCTTCGACGTCCCCCGCTGGCGGTCTCGGAACTCGATGGGCCGCTCGGTCACCGTCCCCCCCCACCGGACGATCCGGTAGGCCATCTCCACCTGGAACCCGTACCCGTCGGCCCGCACCTCCTCGAGGTCGATCCCGGCCAGGGCCCGGGCGGCGTAGGCCCGGAACCCCGAGGTGGAGTCGGCCACCCCGAGGCGTAGCATCCGCACCACGTAGGCGTTGCCGAGCCGGGACAGGGCCCGGCGGTGGAAGGGCCAGTTGGGGATGGCCCCGCCGGGGACGTACCGAGAGCCGATGGCCAGGTCGGCCCCTCCCTCCACCGCGGCGACGAGGGCGGGGAGGGCGGCGGGGTCGTGGGAGAGGTCGCTGTCCATCTCCACGAGCACGTCGTAGCCCCGGGCCAGGCCCAGGGCGAAGCCCTGGCGGTAGGCGCTGCCCAGGCCCGACTTCCCCGGCCGGACGAGCACCTCCACCCGGCCCAGCTCGTGACCGGCGGCCTTGGCCAGGTCGGCGGTGCCGTCGGGGCTGGCGTCGTCCACCACGAGCAGGTCGGCCCCGGGGACGGCGGCCCGCAGGCGCCGCAGCACCTCGGCCACGTTCTCGGCCTCCTGGTAGGTGGGCAGCACCACGAGGACCCTGCTGCTCATGGCTGGCCCGGCTCCCCGACCCCGGGCGGGCCCAGCGGGACCCTGGGCCGCGACGCCCTACCATCGGCGGGCGTGGCCCTGCCCTCACGCCGACCCCCGGTGCCCGGACCCTCGGCCCTGCCCTCGGTGGGGGCGCGGGTGGCGGCCTTCGCGGCCATCGTCGTGGGCGGGTTCTGCGGCCTGCTCATCGGGCGCAGCCTCGTGCGCCTCCAGTGCGATGGCCGTTGCGACCTCGCCCTCGGCCTGGGGGCCCTGGCCGGAGGGGTGCTCACCGCCGTGGGGGTGGCGGTGGTCGTCGTGCTCGTCATGCGGGCCATGGGCGACTGGCGCGCCACCGGGGGGACGGCGGCGCCCTCCACCCCTGCGCCCCGGCGGTGAGGCCCCTCCGCCCCGGCCGTGCGGCCCACCCGGGGGCCGCGAACCGACGGCCGGCGCGGGCCGGTCCGGGTGGTGGCTGGCGCTCCCATGGGCGGGGGCATTCTGGCCCCGGGGGCGAGCCCGGTGCGAGTCGGGCTCACGTGAGGCGGATGCGCCGGAAGCCCTCCGCCGAGGCCGTCCCCGCCTGGCGCCCGCCCTCCGCCGCCCGGCGGCGTACCACCTCGTCGAACCACGAGGCGCTGCCACCCTCGGGCCCGGCCGTGACCCCCAGCTGGCTCCGGTGGCAGAGCACGGCCTCGATCTTGGCCTCGAGGTGGTCGTCGACGTCCACCCACAGGTTCGGGGCCAGCGTGCCCGAGAGCAGCAGCGTGGCCACGGCGTGGGCTGGCCCCGCCTCGGGGAAGTAGAGGGGGCTGGCCGCCGCCGGGGCCACGGCGTCGACGCAGGCCTCGCCGGCCATGCGGTGGTCGCGGTGGTTCACGTAGGTGTCGCCGAAGAACACCGCCGTGGGGTCCGGGCACACGACGACCTCGGGCCGCAGCCGCCGGATGGCGGCCACGAGCGTGGCCCGGGTGGTGGGGTCGGCCTCGAGCTCGCCGTCGGGGATCCCGAGCATGGCGTGGCCGGCCAGGCCCAGCCGGGCGGCGGCGGCGGCTACCTCCTCGGCCCGGCGGCGGACCAGGGCCCCGGGGTCGAGGGCCCCGTCGCTGGCCCCCTTGTCGCCGGCCGTGCACACCACGAGGTGGACCTCGGCGCCACCGGCCGCCCACCGGGCCAGGGTGCCGCCGGCCGACACCTCGGCGTCGTCGGGGTGGGCGTAGACGGCCAGGGCCCGGGGCGGCACCTCCTCGAGCAGGGCAGGGGCCGACACAGCGCCCGGATCGGTGGCGGACACCCGGGCAGCCTAGGGTCCGCCGGCACCCCTCCTAGGCTGTCGCCCGTGGGCGACCCCAACCTCGACGAACCCGGCCTGGACGAACCCGGCCTGGACGACCTGCTCGACCTCGCCCTCCGGGCCGGCCGGCGGGCGGGGGCGTTCCTCGCCGGGGGCCAGCACCGCGACCGGCGCCGGGTCGACACCAAGGCCTCGGCCACGGACATGGTGAGCGAGATGGATACCGGGGCCGAGGCCCTCATCGTCGAGATCCTCACCGCCGAGCGGCCCGACGACGAGATCCTCGCCGAGGAGGGCGGCAGCTCCCGGGGCACGAGTGGCCTGCGCTGGGTCGTCGACCCCCTCGACGGCACCACGAACTACCTCTACGGCCACCCCTGCTACGCCGTGTCCATCGCCGCCGAGCGCCACGGCGCCCCCGTCGTCGGGGTGGTCGTGGACCCCGGGCGGGGCGAGGCCTTCTGGGCCCGCCGGGGCGGCGGGGCCTTCCGGGACGGCGAGCCGGTGCGCGTCTCGGGCCTCGAGGACGCCAGCACCGCCCTCGTGGCCACCGGCTTCTCCTACGACCGGTGCCGGCGGGCCGAGCAGGCGGCGCTGCTCGCGCCCCTCCTGCCCCGGGTGCGCGACCTCCGCCGCCACGGGGTGGCCTCCCTCGACCTGTGCTGGGTGGCCTGCGGTCGCCTCGACGCCTACTTCGAGACCGACCTCAAGCCCTGGGACGTGGCCGCCGGCACGGTCATCGCCCGCGAGGCGGGGGCCGCCGTCCGGGGCCTCGACGGCGGACCGCCGGCCCCCGGCTCGATCGTGGCCGCCACCCCCGGGGTGGTCGAGGAGCTCCTCGGCCTGCTCGGCCCCTCGACGCCTCCCCGGTGACCCGACCATGAGGTCCACCTGGCGCTTCATCCTCCGCAGCTCCCGCCGGGTGGCCGTGGCCGTCGTGGGTGCCGCCCTCGTGGCGGCCGGGCTGGCCATGCTCGTGCTCCCGGGGCCCGGGCTCCTCGTGGTGCTCGCCGGGTTGGCCGTGCTGGCCACGGAGTTCGCCTGGGCCCAGCGCACCCTCGAGCGGACCCGAGACCGCGCCCGCCGGGGGGCCGAGGCCGTGCGCCGCCGGAGCCGGCGTCGACCGCCGGGGGGCGAGGACGAGGGGCGCGCCGGCCCGTAGCGCCCGGGCCGGGTCCCCTCCCGGGCCGCCGACCGAGTCAGCCGAAGAACGGGGCCGCCACGTGCTCGTAGAGCTGGCGGTCCACGGTCTTGAGCTCCATCACGGCGTCGGCCAGTGGCACCCGGACGATCGAGCCCGCCTGGAGGGCCACCATGGTCCCGAACCCGTCCTCGTGGACGGCCTCGATGGCGGCGATGCCGAAGCGGGTGGCGAGCACCCGGTCGAAGGCCGTCGGCGTGCCTCCCCGCTGGACGTGGCCGAGGATGGTGACCCGGGTGTCGAAGCCGGTGCGGCGGCGGATCTCCTCGGCCAGGACGGTGCCGATGCCCCCGAGCACGGCGTGGCCGAAGGCGTCCCGCTCCCCCGTCCGGGTCACCGCCCCGCCGTACCCGCCCCCCTCGCCGGACCCACCGTCCCCATCTGACCCATCCCCCCCGCCGGGACCACCACCCTCGCCGGCCCCCGGGCCGCCACCCCCCAGCGTGCCCGCCACCGGCACCGCCCCCTCGGCCACCACGACGATGGAGGCGTAGCGGGCGTTGCGGTGGCGCCGCACGAGCCGGGCGCACACGGCCTCGATGTCGAAGGGCTCCTCCGGGACGAGGATCTCCGCCGCACCCCCGGCGATGCCGGCGTGGGTGGCGATCCATCCGGCGTGGCGACCCATGACCTCCACCACCATGACCCGGTCGTGGGACTCGGCGGTGGTGTGGAGGCGGTCGATGGCGTCGCAGGCGATCTGGACCGCGGTCTGGAACCCGAAGGTCACCTCGGTGGCCGAGAGGTCGTTGTCGATGGTCTTGGGAACGCCCACCACCGCCACCCCCTCGCCCGAGAGGCGGTGGGCGACCCCCAGCGTGTCCTCCCCGCCGATGGCCACGAGGGCGTCGATGCCGCGGCCCTCCAGGGTGGCTCGCACCGCCTCGACCCCGCCGTCGAGGGTGTAGGGGTTCGTCCGGGAGGTGCCGAGGATCGTGCCCCCCCGGGGCAGGATGCCCCGGCAGCGCTCGACGTCGAGGGGCAGGACGACGTCCTCGACCACGCCCCGCCACCCGTCCTGGAAGCCCACGAGCTCGTCGCCGTACGTGCGCTCCCCCTTGCGCACGACGGCCCGGATCACGGCGTTGAGGCCGGGGCAGTCGCCACCCCCGGTCAGCAGTCCCACGCGCACCCTGGTCCTCCCTCCTGAGCCTTCGCACCCTCGGCCGGTCCGGTCGATCCGGGGCCCCGGTGCGTCCGTGCCACGCTAACGGCCGTGACCGCCGGAGGGATCGTGGTGGCCGTCCACGTCGGCACCTCGAGGGTGAGGGTGGCCGCCCTCGATGGTGGCGGTGGCCTCACCGACGTCGCCGTGCGGCCGCTGGCCTCCACCCGGCCCCGGCCCGGCTGGGTCGAGCAGGACCCGGAGGCGGTGGCCTCGGCCGTGGCCGAGGCCATGGCCGAGCTCGCCGGCCGGGTAGGGGGACCGGCGGCCGCGGTGGGCCTCGCCACCCCCCGGGGGGCGGTGCTGGCCTGGGACGCCCTTGACGGTCGGCCCCGAGGCCCGCTCGTGGCCGGTACCGACCGCCGCAGCGCCCCTCGGTGCCGCCGGCTCGTCGATGCCGGCCACGGCCCCCGCCTCGAGGCCCTCACCGGCCTCGTGGTCGACCCCACGGCGGCGGGGCCCCGGCTGGGGTGGCTCCTCGCCGAGGGGGGCGTGGTCGCCGACCGCGGCCTCGCCCTCGGCACCCTCGACACCTGGCTCCTCGGCCGCTTGGGGGCCGGGGCCCGCACCACCGACGCCGGCCAGGCCGCCACCACCCTCCTCGCCGACCTCGACGCCGGGGCGTGGTCGCCCGAGCTCGGCGAGCTCCTCGGGGTGCCGGTGGCCGCCCTCGCCGAGATCGGCCCCACCCGGGGCCGGCGGGCCACCCTCGACACCCCCTGGGGCCGGGCTCCGGTGAGCGCCCTGGCCGGCGACGGGCGCGCCACCCTCTGGTGCGTGGCCGGCGCCGAGCCGGGGGTGGTGAGCCTCACCCTGGGCGCCACCGGCGCCGTGCTCGCCGGCACCGGGGCCACCCGGCCCCCCGCCGGTCGGGGCCTGCTCGCCACCCTGGCCTGGGACCTGGGACCGGGCGGGGGGGCCGAGGGGCCGAGGGGCCGCGGTTACGCCCTCGAGGGCCCGGGGCTGGCAGCGGGGGCCGCCCTCGACTGGCTCGTCGACCTGGGCCTGGCCACCTCGCCGGCCGAGGTGCTCGAGCTCGCCGCCGCCACCCCCGGCACCGACGGGGCCGTGGTCGTCCCCCCCGCCGCCGGTCTGACCGGCCCGTGGTGGGACCCCGGCGCCCGGGGGGCGATGGTCGGCCTGGGCCCCGGGGTGGGTCGGGCCCGGCTCGCCCGGGCCACCATCGAGGCCGTGGCCCACCAGGTGCGCGACGTCCTCGACGCGGCGGCGGCGGCCAGCCCCGTCCCCCTCGGCGAGGTACGGGTGAGCGGAGCCCTGGCGGCGAGCCAGCTCGTGCTCGACCTCGTGGCCGACCAAGCCGGCCGGAGCCTCTACCGGGCCGCCACCCCCGAGCCGGCCGCCGCCGGCATCGGGTGGCTGGCCGGGTGGGCCGAGGGGCTGTGGGACGGCGACGCCCCCGGCCGCTGGTGGCGAGCGGACCGGGAGGCCCACCCCGGCGAGCGCCGCTCGGGACCCGAGGCCCGCCATGCCCGGTGGCGCCGGGGCCTCGAGCGGAGCCGGGGCTGGGGACGGCCCTGACCCCGGGCGTCAGGGACGGGGCCGGGGGCCGGCCCCCACCGGCGCCCGGGCGCCGGCCAGCTCGCCCGCCCGGGCCCCGGCGATGCGGGCCAGGGCGGCGAGCTGGCGCCGCTCCCGGGTCCGGAACGGCCGCCCCTCCCGGCCCAGCACGAGGGTGAGGGCCGTCGGCGCGAGCGGGGACCAGGCCACGTCCTCGGGCCCGGCCTGGCCCTCGGCCACGGCGTGGGAGGACCGGCTGCCCTCGAGGAAGGCCCGCAGCCACCCGGCGGGCGGGTGGCTGCCAGCCGCAGCGGCGAGGGTGCCGTCCCCGGCCACCAGGGCCGACCAGTCGGCCTCGAGCACCCGCCGGGCCTGGCTCGCCAGGGCCTCGACGAGACCGGGGCCGTCGGTGCAGCTCACGAGGGTGGCGGCGGTCTCGAGGGCGTCGAGGCGGGGGTCGGGGACCTCGGCGGTGGGCCGCACGTCCTCCACGTCCACCCCGTCGACCTCGAAGATCTCCGCCACCATGAGCTCCACGAGGTCGGGCCCGGGGAGCTCGACGACGAGCTCGTCGATGGCCCGGCCGCCTCCCTGCTCGAGGATCTCGATGCCCACCAGGTCGCCCCGGACGGCCCCGATCCGGCTGGCCACGGCGCCGAGGGCACCGGGCCGGTCGGGCAGCCACACCCTCACCACGAAGCGGTCCACGGCCCCCCGAGGCTAGGGCCGACGTGTGAACGGGGAGTTTCGGGGTCGAGAACCGCCGGTTGAGCGGCGGGGCCGGCCGACCCGGCGCTAGAGCTTCGTGAGGGCCCGGCGGAGGTTGCGCACCGCCTGGGCGATGCGCTGCTCGTTCTCGATGAGGGCGAAACGGACGAAGGGGTCGCCGGCGGGCCCGAACCCCACCCCCGGGGAGCTCGCCACCTTGGCCTCCTGCACGAGGAAGGAGGCGAACTCCAGGGACCCCATCTCACGGTAGGGCTCGGGGATGGGGGCCCAGACGAACATCGTGGCCCGGGGCCGCTCGATCTCCCACCCGATCCGGGCCAGGCCGTCGCAGAGGGCGTCGCGGCGGCCCCGGTAGATCTCGTTGACCTCGGCCGGGTAGTCGGGCGCCTCGTTGAGGGCCACGGTGGCGGCGATCTGGATCGGCTGGAAGGTGCCGTAGTCGAGGTAGGACTTCAGCTTGGCCAACGCGGCCACGATCTCGGCGTTGCCCACGAGGAACCCGACCCGCCACCCGGCCATGGAGAACGACTTCGTGAGCGTGTAGAGCTCCACCGCCACCTCCCGGGCACCGGGCACCTGGAGGATGGAGGGGGGGACGTAGCCGTCGTAGGCGGTGTCGGCGTAAGCGAAGTCGTGCACGAGGATGACCTCGCGCTCGCGGGCGAAGGCGACGAGGCGCTCGAGCCAGGCGAGGTCCACGCAGGCCGTGGTGGGGTTGTGGGGGAAGGAGAGCACGATGACCCGGGGGCGGGGCCAGGCGCTCTCCCAGGCGGCCACGAGCTCGTCGAAGAAGTCACGCCCGCCGAGCAGGGGGACCTGGCGGACGTCGGCCCCGGCGAAGAGGGGGGCGTAGATGTGGATGGGGTACGAGGGGGTGGGCACGAGGGCGGTGTCGTTGGGTCCCAGCAGCACCCACATGACGTGGGAGAGGCCCTCCTTCGCCCCGATGGTGTTGATGACCTCGCGGTCGGGGTCGAGGGTCACCCCGAAGCGGCGCTCGTAGAGGGCGGCGGCCGCCTCCCGGAGCTTGGGGATGCCCCGGCTGGCCGAGTAGCGGTGGTTGCGGGGGTTGCGGGCGGCCTCGGCGAGCTTCTCCACGGCCACCCCGGGCGAGGGGATGTCGGGGTTGCCGAACCCCAGGTCGATGACGTCCTCACCGGCCCGCCGGGCCTGCATCTTCAGCGCGTCGATGATGGTGAAGACGTAGGGGGGGAGGGCGTCGATACGGCGGAACTCCATCACCGGAGGCTACCGGTTGGCCCCCTCGGCGATCGCCTCGAGGGCCGCCGGCCACCCCTCGACGGCCACCGGGGCGCAGATCGCCCACGCCGCCCCCGCGGCCTCGAGGGCGGCGAGGTGGCGGCGCAGGTCGGCGGGGGTGCCCGACCAGGGGGGCGAGCCCCCGGCCCGGCGGCGCTCGTCGAGGGCGGCGGCCACCACCGGGGAGGAGCGGGCGACGAGCACCTGCCCGCCCCAGGTCACCTCGAAGGCCCGCCCCCCGGTGTCGGGGCCGGCGAGCTCCTCCGCCGCCGCCGCCACCTCCTCGACGGCCACGTCCCAGCCGTTCCACCCGTCGGCGGCCGCCGCCGCCCGCCGGAGGGCCGGGGATGGCCCACCCACCCAGGTCCGCACCCCCAGGCGGCGCAGGCCCTCGACGCACCGGGCCAACCCGCCGAGGCGCTCGGCCAGGGGCGGGTAGGCCACCCCGGCGGCGGCGTTCTCGGCTCGGCTCAGGTGGTCGCCCACCCCCAGCCCGGCCACGAGGCGGCCCCCGGCCACGGCGGCGGCGGTGGCGATGGCCCGCACGAGCACGGCGTCGGCCACGAGCCCGACCCGGGCTACGAGGGTGCCCACGGTGAGGCGGGTGGTGGCCGCCGCCAGCGCCCCCAGGAGGGTGGTGCCGTGGAGCACGAGGCCGTCGGGATCCCCGAGCGGCCAGAGGTGGTCGAAGACGAAGACGCCGTCGAGGCCCAGGGCCTCGGCCCGGGCCGCGGCGTCGAGGGCGGGGCCGGGATCGGTCCGGAACTGGGGCAGGGTGACCCCTACCCGCACGGCTCGGCCTCCTCGTCGGCCAGGAGGGCGGCCCCGATGGCTCCGGCCTCGACCCCGAGCCGGGCCGCCACCACCGGGACCGGGGGGCGGCGGTCGTCGGCGGCCCGCAGGTCGGCGAAGGCCCGGCCCACCGGCACGAGGAGCTCGTCGCCCGCCGCCACCAGCCCGCCCCCGAGCACGAAGGCGGCGGGGTCGAAGGCGTTGGCCAGGTTGACGAGGCCCAGGGCCACCCAGCGGGCCAGCTCGGCCAGGACGGCTCGGGCCCCGGGGTCGCCCTCGGCGGCCGCCCCGGTGACGTGCTCGCCCCTCACCCCCTCGGGGTCGCCGCCGGCCAGGGCCACCACCCGGGGCACGAGCCCGGCCTGGGCCGCCTCTCGGCCGAGCCGGCCGAGGCCGCTGCCCGAGGCGTAGCGCTCCCAGCACCCCCGCTGGCCGCACGGGCACGGAGGCCCGTCGGGGTCGACGATCATGTGCCCGATCTCGCCGGCGAACCCGTGGGCCCCCCGCAGGAGCCGACCCCCGACCACCACCCCCCCGCCGATGCCGGTGCCCAGGGTGGCCACCACGACGTCGGCCAGGCCCCGGGCCGCCCCCAGGCGGTGCTCGCCGAGGGCGGCGCAGGTGGCGTCGTTGCCCACCACCACCCTCCGCCCCAGGGCGGCGGCGAGCAGCGCCCCCACGCCCACCCCGCTCAGCCCGCCGAGGTTGGGGGCGAAGGTGAGCACCCCCCGCCGGTCGACGAGCCCCGGCGCTCCCACCCCCACCGGGTCCGGGTCCCCACCCTCACCCGGCCCCGCCGGTCGGGGACCGGTGGCCGCCTCCAGCTCCCCCACGACGGCGGACACCGCCCGGGCGAGCTCCTCGGGCCCCGTCGGCGCCGGCACCTGGCGCCGGGCCACCACCTCCCCGCCCACGAGGGCCACGCCCAGGCACTTCGTCCCCCCGAGGTCGAGGCCCAGCCGCACCCGGCGGGGCTCGGCCATCGGCACCGGGCGGTCAGAACCGGAGCAGGGCGCCGATGCGGCCTCCCACGTCGAGGTCGGCCTCGGCGCAGATCACCACCCGGCACGACTGGCCCAGGGCCTCCTCGCACGCCTCCTCCACGACGTCGGGGCAGGGGACCATGGCCGCGCCGCACACCGGGCACGACCGGCCCAGGGTGCCCAGCCACCGGCACCCCCCGCACCGCCAGCCCGGGGCCTCGTAGCCCTCGGAGACGAGCAGGGTCTCCACCCGCCGCTCGACCACGGCGGCCAGGCTGGCCTCGAGGCCGGCACAGGCCCCGCCCGAACCCACCGCCGCCCGCCAGCGCGCCACCTCCTCGGCGTGGCGGCGGGCCTCGACCTCCTCCTCGGCGGCGAGGGCGGCAGCGACGATGTCGGGCTCCGGCGCCCCCACGGGGACCGAGATCCGGGTGGCGACCTTGCCCGCCAGCCACGGGTGGAGCTCGCGCTCGAGGGCCCCGGCGAGCTCGTCGGGGCAGCCGAGCACGAGGTGGTCGAACCCCTGCTGCTGGTGGACGCCGAAGGCGAGCTCGGCGGCGTGGCGCAGGTGCTGGCGGGCGGCGGCGGCGGCGTGGTCGGCGGCCTGGTCGGCGGCCTGATCCCGGCGCCCCACCCCCCCGTCGTCGCCCCGGGGAAGCTCGTCGGTGGCCTCGGCCCGCTCGAGGAGCTCTCCCTGGTGGAAGAGCAGGACCCGGGCCCGCTGGCGGTCGGCGAGCACCACGGCGAAGCGCTCGTGGTGGTCGACCACCCGCTCGAGCTCGCGCACGTAGGGCCGGTGGTGGACCACCACCCGGTTGCGCACCGGCACGGCCAGCTCCACCACCTCCCACCAGCTCCGGGCCGAGCACGAGAACATGGCCACACCCCGGACCCGGGAGCGGTCGAAGCCCCGGCGCACCCGAGCCTCGAGGCGGTCGAGGTCGGCCTCCACCGAGGCCCGGGCCGGACGGTCCAGCCCGCTCAGCGGGCCGTTGCGGGCCTGGCGCAGGAGGGCATCGAGGTGGGGGACGAGGTCGGCGGGACGGGGGTGGCGGCGGCCGTCGACATCGAGGTAGAGGCTCGTGACCGGGGCCGAACCACCCTCGAACCGGGCCAGACGGCGGATATGGCGCTCGGTGATCGGGGCCACGACACCCGCATGCTAGACCTCGGTCCGCCGGCCCGGCGAGAAGCGCTGCCCGGCCCGGTTGCGCTCGTCCTGGATCACGTGCGTCACGGCGTTGATGAGGGCCAGGTGGGTGAAGGCCTGGGGGAAGTTCCCGAGGTGGCGACCGGTCGAGGGCTCGAGCTCCTCGGCGAAGAGGTGCAGGGCGCTGGCCATCCCCAGCAGGCGCTCGCAGAGGCGGCGGGCCCGGTCGGTCTCCCCGATCTCGCTGAGGGCGGAGACGAGCCAGAACGAGCAGATGGTGAAGGCGCCCTCCTCGGCCCCCCCGAGCCCGTCGTCGGTCTCGGCCGCCCGGTAGCGCAGGACGAGCCCGTCCTCGGTGAGCTCGTCGGCCACGGCCCGCACCGTGGCCACGATGCGCTCGTCGTCGGCGGGCAGGAACCGCACGAGGGGGAAGAGGAGCACCGAGGCGTCGAGAGCGTCGGTGTCGTAGTGCGACACGAAGACGCCGCGCTCGTCGGTACCCCGCTCGCAGAGCTCGGAGCGAATGGCCTCGGCCTCCTCCCGCCAGCGGCGCTCCCGCTGGCGCTCGCCCCGCAGGGCGGCCAGGCGGGCGCCGCGGTCGGTGGCCACCCAGCACATGAGCTTCGAGGTCGTGAAGTGCCGGGGCTCGCCCCGCACCTCCCAGATCCCGTGGTCCGGCTCCTGCCAGCGCTCGATGGCTGCCTCGACCTGCTGCACGAGCAGGTCCCAGGTCTCCTCGGCCAGGTGGTCGCGGGACTTCGTGTGGAGGTAGACGGAGTCGAGCACCATCCCCCACACGTCGTGCTGGGCCTGGTCGTGGGCGGCGTTGCCGATCCGCACCGGCTTGGCCCCCTCGTAGCCGTCGAGATGGTCGAGGGTGGCCTCGGCGAGGTCGGTCTCACCCCCCACGCCATACATGATCTGCAGGGAGCCCCCGCCCCGGCACGCCTCGGCCAGGAAGGCGAAGAAGTCGTCGGCCTCGGCATCGAAGCCCAGGGTGTAGAGGCCCCAGAGGGCGAAGGCCGAGTCGCGCACCCAGGAGTAGCGGTAGTCCCAGTTGCGGGCCCCTCCCGGGGTCTCGGGCAGCGAGGTGGTGGCAGCGGCGAGCAGGGCTCCCGTGGGGGCGTAGCTCAGGCCCTTGAGGGTGAGGGCGCTGCGCTGGAGGTGGACCCGCCAGGGGTGGTCGGGGAACACGCCCTGGGTGAGCCACACCCGCCACCGCTCGCCGGAGCGCCACATGCGGTCGGCCGCGTCCTCGTAGGCGGTGGGGGGGTCGACGTCGCCCCAGGCCAGGGCCACGAAGGCGTTCTCCCCCTCGTGAAGGCGGTGCTGGGCCTTGGCCGACCGGCCCTCGATGCCCAGGCGGAGGTCGGTGGTCAGCCGGAGGCGGGGGCCCTCGCCCTCGGAGGGGCTCACGGCGGCGGCGTGGTAGCCCTCGCCGGTGTAGGTCCAGCTCCCGGGGGTGCGCCCGTAGTCGAAGGCGGGCTCGCAGGTCAGGTTGATCTCGATGGTCCCGCTCACGCAGCGGATCGTGCGCAGGAGCATGTCCTCGGGCTCCCAGTCCTCGGGCACCCGCCGCCAGGCCTGGGACCGCCGCTCGTCGTGGTACCAGGGCGCCATGGCCAGGGCGTCGCGCACGATGGCCCACCCCGACCGGGTCTGCCACGTGGTCTCGAGCACGAGGGTGCCGGGCACGTAGCGCCGTCCGGCGGGCACGGTGACCTCGGTGGGCTCGAGGCGGAAGGTGCCGGCGCCCCGGTCGAGCAGCGCCCCGAAGACGCTGGGGCTGTCGGGCCGGGGCAGGCAGAGCCACTCCACCGCTCCCGAGGGCGCCACGAGGGCGTTCACCTCGCAGTCGGACAGGAAGGCGTAGTCGCCGATGGGCGGGAAGGCGCTGGCCCCGGGGTAGCCGTCGATCATGGCCCAGAGCATCGCGCCGGCGCCGCCCCGGGCGGGCCCGCCGCCGGGAGTAGGCTGGCGCCGTGTCCGCCGAAGACCCCCGCCTCTCCGCGGTCGTCGAGCTGCTCCCCGCCGACCGACGCACCACCGAGACCCCCGACTCGTCGATCGACCTCAGCGAGGACCTCCGCGCCATCGGGCTAGCCAAGGCTCGGTTCACCGCCGGGGGCTTCGAGGTGCACGCCCCCATGGGCCTGAGCTTCTCCATCGGGGCCAACCGGTCCCTCTTCGAGGAGTTCTTCAGCACCGAGGTCGTGGTCGACGACTCCGAGCTCGTCCGCAAGGTGACGAACGCCGAGGGGGGCCTCGACCTCCCCCTCGGCGCCGTGTCCGAGGAGCTCAGGGGCCTCGTGGCCTCGGTGCGGTTCGTCGCCCCGCCCGACCTCTTCGCCGTCGGCGGTGCCGGCCAGGGCACCGGCACCTAGCTAGGCGTCGGCGTCGGTTCGGCGCCGGGGCGGGAACCGCCCGTGGCGCGAGGCCCAGAGGCCACACAGGCCGAGGCCGTAGACGGGGGCCAGGGTGCCGGCGGCGGCCGCCGTGTAGGGACGGGCCACCGCGGCCGCCAGGGCCACCACCACCTGCACCCCCAGGGCGCCGAGGAGCCGACGGCGCACGCGGGGGGGCGCCGTGTCGCCGGTGAGGAGGTACACGTTGGCCACTCCGATGGCCTCGACCCGGCTGCGAGCGACCACCCGGGCGTAGGCGACCAAGAAGGTGGCGCAGCCGGCGAGGAAGAGGGTGGCGGCGGCCACGAGGGCCAGAGTGCCGAGGGCGCCGGGCGCGACCACCCCGCCGAGGGCGGTAGCGACGAAGGCGCCCGTGCCCCACGCCGACCAGGCGAGGACGCCCCGCCCCGGCTCGGGCCCGGCGTCGCCCATGGCGCCGCTCACGGCGCCGCCCGCGGGGACCCGGCGAGGGCGGCCTCGAGCCTCGCCGCCATCCGGGGGTAGGAGAGCTCGGTGACCGCCCGCTGGCGGGCGGCCCGGCCCAGGGCCGCCCGCCGGGCCGGGTCGCGGGCCAGGGCTCGCAAGGCCCCGGCCACCGCCTCGGGATCGTCGGGGGCGGCGACGACGAGGCCCGTCTCCCCGTGGACCACCGCCTCGGCTGCTCCCCCGCTGCGCCCCGCCACCTGGGCCACGCCGCAGGCGGCGGCCTCGAGGAACACGAGCCCGAAGCCCTCCTGCTCGAGGCCGCCCCACCGCTGACGGCAGGGCACGGCGACGATGTCGGCGGCGCCCACCACCCGGGGCAGGAGGTCGTGGTCGATCGAGCCCAGGAGCCGCACCGGCGCCCCCGTGCGCCCGACGAGGCGCTCGAGCCGGCGGCGGTCCCGGCCCTGGCCGCCCACCACCACCCGAAGCTCGGGGTGCTCGCCGGCCATGAGGTGGGCGGCCGCCACGAGGACGTCGAAGCCCTTGCGGGGGACGAGGCGGCTCACCCCCACGACGAGGAGGTCGCCGTCGTCGATCCCCAGCCGGCGGCGCTCCTGGCGCCGCTCGGCCGCCTCCAGGGGTCGGAACCGCTCGACGTCGACGCCGCTCAGCACCGTGGCCGGCACCGGCCGGCCCACGAGCGCCTCGACCTCGCCCAGCACCCACCGGCTGGCGGCGACGACGTGGGCGGCGCCGGCGAGGACGGTGCGGAGGAGGCCGCGGATGCCGGGCAGGCGGGCCGGCACCGAGATCTCGGCACCGTGGGCCACCACGGCGTAGGGCAGGCCCAGGCGAGGCCCCACGTGGCCGAGGGGGAGGACGGGGTCGAGCACGACGAGCCGAGCCCCCACGGCGCCGGCCAGGCGCCGCACCTCCGCCACCAGGCCTGGCGTGGGCAGGAGGACGGGGGCAGGCCAGCGGTGGACAGCGAAGGGCTGCCTGGCGTCGAAGGCTGCGGCGGCCGGGTGAGGCGAGGTGAGCACGGTCACCTCGCCGGGCGGCAGACGCCTCCAGAGCTCCCACAGGTACGTCTGGATGCCGCCGACCTTGGGCGGGAAGTCGTTGGTGACGAGCAGGTGGCCCAGGGGAGGTTCCTAGCCGCCGGTGAACCCCGGCCGGGTGCTGGCCGGCCGAGGAGGCGCCCACTCCCCGGCCTGGCGGGCGGAGATGACGGGCCTCCCGCCCTCCTCCCGCTCCCGCCCCCGGCTGCGGCCCCGGCGGGCGCCGGCGGGTGCCGTCCCGGCCGCTTCGACCTCGGGACCCGGGCTGTCGCCCTCGTCCCGCCGGCGCCGGCGGAAGCGCGAGCGGGCATCACCCCGGCGGCGATTGGCGGGCGGGGCGGTGTCCTCGAAGGGGTCCCGGGTGCTCGACCCGCCAGCACCTTCCCGGGCCCCAGCACCCCGGCCGGGAGCGTCGGGCTCGGGGGTGCGCCCGCCGGGAGCGTCGGCCTCGGGGGTGCGATCCCCGCCCGGGGCGTCGGCAGCGGGGATGCGCTCCTCGCCGGCAGGCCTGGGCTCGCCGGCACCGGCCTGGCGACCGCCTCCTCGGCCTCGCGCCGCGACCCCGGGTGCCGCGGGCTCCCCACCGGCTTCGGGGTCCTCGCCCTGGGTCCGGCGCTCGGCGGCGTGCTTGGCGCTCGTGCGGCTGAGGAAGGCGAGGAAGGCGTCGTCGGAGGCCGACCGGGCCGGTGGCCGGTCCTTCCGGGGTCGGCTGGCGTCCCCGTCCCCGGTGCCCGACCGGGCCGCCAGCTCGTCGTCGAGCTCGGCCACGGCCATGGCCCTCGTGGGCTCGCCGTCGTCGCCCGGCGGCCGCCGGCGCCGGGCCGGCGGCGTGGTCGCGGCCCGGCTGTCTCGCCGGGCTCCAACCGGGCCGGGATCGCGGCCACCACGGTCGGGACCGCCACCCGCAGTCCCGCGGCTCCGCCCGACCACCGTGGCCCCCGTGCCCCGACCCAGCTGGCGAGCGAGGTCGGCCCGGCCGGACCGCGAGCGCTCGGCCGGGGGGCCGAGCCGAGGCCCCGACGTGCCGCCGGGCGGCGGTGACCCCGGCCTCCCGATCCGCCTCACCGCCGCCCGCTCGGCGAGGCTGGGCGCTCCCGGACCTGCCGGGGGTCGGCCGGTGAGGGCCTCCTCGCCGGGGGCTCGCGTCGCGGCCTGCGTCGCCGATGACGTCGAGGCGACGGCCTTCTCGGCCCGGGCCTTGCCGGCGGCAGCGTTCCTGCCCGGGGCCCTCTTGGCGCGTGCCCTCGCGGCCGGTGCCTTCCTGGCCGGGGCCTCCTTGGCGCGTGCCTTCCTGGCCGGGGCCTCCTTGGCGGGTGCCTTCCTGGCCGGGGCCTCCTTGGCGGCAGCCCTCGTGGCGGGTGCCTTCCTGGCCGGGGCCTCCTTGGCGGCAGCCCTCGTGGCGGGTGCCTTGCGAGCAGCGCCCCTCGTGGCCGATGCCCTCCTGGCGGGTGCCTTCGTGGCGGCGGCCTTCTTGGCCGAGGCCTTCGTGGCGGCAGCCTTCCTGGCCGAGGCCTTCGTGGCGGGTGCCTTCTCGGCGGCAGCCCTCTTGGCCGGCGCCTTCTTGGCCGACTCCCTCCCGGGGGCGGCCTTCTTGCCCTGTCCCGTCTCGGCGGTGGCCCCCGTGGCCGAGGCCTTCCGGGTCGGGCTCCTCCTGGTCGGGGCCTTCGTGGCCGGGGCATTCCTGGCCGGGGCATTCCTGGCCGACGCCTTCGTGGCGGCAGCCTTCCTGGCCGGGGCCTTCCTGGCCGGGGCCTTCGTGGCGGCAGCCCGCTTGGCCGATGCCCTCGTGGCCGGGGCCTTCCTGGCCGGGGCCTTCGTGGC
>Ga0187893_10007411_pt1 | contig 17986 bp, 18 predicted proteins | sample MA1701074metaG_FD_139574 | JGI IMG/M metagenome (GOLD analysis project Ga0187893, IMG submission 139574) | White microbial mat communities from a basaltic lava cave in the Kipuka Kanohina Cave System on the Island of Hawaii, USA - MA170107-4 metaG ... | reverse complement strand
TCGCTCACGCCTCATGGCTTGTGATCTCGTTTCAAAGGATTCGGTGTGAATTAATTTCCAGGGACGATAAGGCGCAGTAGAAGTTACCTGACCCTCGTTATGTCGACGAAGTCTGTGTTCAATGCTTTCTGTCTGGCCAACGTAGGTTCGATGAGTGGAATCCGAGAGAAGAATGTACACGAAGAAGGGCATTGATAGTGTGCGGAGAGCGAGGGATTCGAACCCCCAAGCCCTTGCGGGCGCCAGTTTTCAAGACTGGTGCAATAGCCGTTCTGCCAGCTCTCCCGAATTGGTATGGAAATATACCGAAAAAGCTGTAGGTGAGCAACTTAGAGTCAATACCAAGGAAGCGCGAAACTTGTAGAAGAACTACTAACTGTTCTTTGCGGTGGCTACCGCGAGGTTCTTGGTCTTGTCATTGAAAGCATTCTCTGACATGCCAAGGAATTGCGCGGCCTTAGCGGGGTTGAGTCCGAACTTATTTAATGCACGCAACAGAATACTCTGCTCAAGGACATTCAGCGATTCATCAAGTCCCTGTTCGCTATTGGTTGCGAGATCGTTGACAGCTTTGACAATCTCGACCTTCTCATCGACAATGCTCTGAGGAAGAAGTAACGAGCCATCCTCGGCTATTTCTGTTCGGTCAATAATCGCTTTGAGTTCGCGAATGTTTCCGGACCACTCTCTTCGTGTTAAAAGCTCGAGTGAGTTGATATCAATTGCCAAATCCGGGGCAAAGTGCCTCAGAAGGTGTGGAATGTCCTCTGGTCTGCTACGCAACGGCTGAATGTGTACCAACTCCATTGCTGAGAGTACATTCGAAAGCTCCTCGGTGATTTTCCTCTTGGCTGACAGATCCTCAACGCTTTTGCTAAGCGTAATGATGACCCGGACGTCATCGGACTTCTTTTGCAGGAAACTGTTTAGAACGGCCTGAACGCGGAAACTGCTTTTACAAAGGTCTTCAATAACGACGGTTCCTGAGGACACGGCCTGAAGTTTCTGATCCAACTCGTTTTCAGCGATTCTCGAGGCCTCAATTACAACGCCTGATGCGTCGAGATTGGCAATTTGATCAGTAATCGTGGTCTTGCCAACGCCAGCCTCGCCCCAAAGGACAAAGTCCTTTTTGGCGCCGCTGAGCTCTTCCAGTCTGGCCTTTAACGCTTTGGTATGTTCGCTATTGCCTATGAGCATACTTAACTCCGCAATCAAGATAGGTAGCCCCACCTCCAATAGCAGTGATGCGTATCAACCTATTTCTGGTCATTTTGAGCTGTTTTTAATACTTTTTGTACATTAGCTAGGCGACCCTCAGCAAGGACCCCTAAAAAAATAATTCCTAGGCTATTGTATTTCCGGAAGGAATTGATATATTTCAACTGTCAACAGTACACCGTTGTTGGGCTTTTGAAGTCTGGATTAACCCTCCGGGCGGCGTTTCGCAGAGTTTCTGGAATACAAACCTGTAGCAAACAAAGATCGCAACTATGGTGCTTCAATGCCGTGGGTGCGATTTTTCATTTTCAAGGCACACATTTGGATGTACTCCCCGTGTCCGCCGGTTTTGCGGATTTGTATTTCATGAAAGGATGTTCCATGGAAAAGGGAACAGTCAAGTGGTTTAACGGAGCCAAGGGTTTTGGCTTCATTTCTCGTACCGGTGGCGAAGATGTATTCGTTCACTACCGCTCGATCGTCGGAAATGGCTACAAGAGCCTGAACGAAGGCGATCAGGTTCAGTTCGAGGTTGAGAAGGGACCCAAGGGTTTCCAGGCGACAAACGTCAGCAAAGTCTAATTCAGGACTTTCTCAAAAAGCCCGGCTCGCCGCAAGGTGGGTCGGGATTTTTTTTGACATTGGGACAAATCGAAACCGGCGTCCCTCATGCAAGACGTCAAAGAATTTAGTGGGTGAAGCGAGCCCCTGATCAGTCTTGTTCCTGGAGGGAGGTGCGCACAGGGGCCACGGTGTGGTGAGTCCGAGTGGGCTTTCGTCCGAAGCTTCTGAAAGCGAAAATGAATTGCTGGAAATAATCGCCCGGGAATGAGGTCTTTAAGCCGTAATCCTCTGCCTTCATACCTTCAGGGAGAAACGCTGTCCCAAACATCCAGTCCCAAATTGCCAGCTTCGTGGAAAAATTCCTATTCCTACCTTTTCCAGTTGTATGGTGCCAGCGATGCATTTCCGGTCCGTTGATGAACAACTGCAATCGGCCGGTGTTGAGATTCAGATTTGAGTGAATATACATTCCCCATAGGGCGCTCACGATGCCTTTGTATGCAACCACTTCTGGAGAAGCACCCAGAAGAATAATTGGCACGAATTCCACCGTCTGGTTGATTAAAATCTCAAAAGCATGTGAACGCGATCCGGAAAGCCAGTCAACGGTTTTTGGAGAGTGGTGCGCTTCATGCAAGCGCCACAGCACTCGGTTATTGTGCTGCCAGCGATGCATCCAGTAGATGTACAAGTCATGCGTTACTGTGAAGAATACAAGTTGAGTCCATATGGGCCACGAGGCGAGCAACTGAAGTCGGGACATTCCTGTCCATGCGTCAATGTTCTCAATGATATATGAGAAGATGATAATGCCGAGGATGTAGCTTTGAGCAATCGTGTAGAGGGCGAGATCGTCGAAGAACCCTTCGCGGAAAACGACCTGACCCTTATTGTAAGGGAAGATTCGCTCCAGAAGGACAAACGCAACAGATGAAGCCGCAATGGTAATGATGGAAAACAGTTCCGGGCGGGACATTGAAACGAAGTAGTTGATGATCCATTCGACCACTGTATCAATCATGCCTTGCCGACTTCCTGCTCTACCGACGAAACTCGTCGGAGCTTCTTGCGCTGTCCCAACTCCGCTTCGTAAACACGCTTGACGCCATCTCCAAGAGCCCGTTCGATATCCCGGATATTGGAGACAAGACGAAGGAATCCACCGACTTCCACTGAGGCCGCCTGATCGCTTCCCCACATTGCACGGTCCAGGGTTATGTGCCGTTCCACAAATGTTGCGCCCAAAGCCACCGCCGCCCAGGTCGGAGCAAGACCAACCTCATGACCAGAATAACCGATAGGGCATGCTGGATACATCTGTTTCAAGGTTTCAATCATTCGCAGATTCAGTTCGTGCGGAGGACAGGGATATGTTGATGTCGAATGGGCAATGAGAAGGTTTTCTGCGCCAACCTCATGAACGGCCGAGCTTATTTCGTCACTCGTTGACATGCCGGTCGAAATGATCAACGGTCGCCCCGTTTTTTTCTTTGCCAGGAGGAGAGAAGTATCAGTGAGAGAGGCGGACGCAGCCTTATAGCATGGGGGGTTGAACTGCTCCATGAAAGTAACAGCATCTTCATCCCAGCAGGACGCAAACCAGAGTATTCCGCGTTCTTTGCAATGGCGGTCGATTTCCGCGTACTGGCGTTCATTAAATTCGACACGATACCGGTAGTCGATGTATGTCATTCGTCCCCAGGGCGTGTCGCGTTCAATGTACCATTGGTCGCGGGGTACGCACTTTTCCGGGGTGCGTTTCTGAAATTTCACGGCATCACAGCCGGCAAGCACAGCTCCATCAATCAGCTTTTTCGCGATGCCGATATCACCATTGTGGTTGATGCCGACTTCCGCAATGATAAACACGGGATGATCATCTCCGACGGGCCTGTGGCCGATCCGGACAGCCGGACGTTTCATGTTCTTCCCCCTCTTATCGATTTTGTTTGTCGCAAACCCAGAATCCATTCTGCAAAGTCACGAAAAGCCCCCCGTCCGCCATCAACGCCGGAATAGAAGTGTGATGCCTTTCTGATTATCGGGAGGGCGTCGTGGGGTGACCCGGTAAGCCCATCTTCTGCAATCTTCAACATAATTCCAAGATCATTAACATCGTCACCAATATACGCCAATTCAGACAATTGAAGCTTTGTAATGTTCATGATTTCAGGAAGAAGCCCGGCTTTGTCCTTGATGCCAAGGAATGCATGTCGAATCTGAAGTTTCTCCGATCGTCGCTTGACAATTACGGAATCCTCGCTCGTAATGATGCCAGTTTCGATGCCGGCAGCCCTCAGGATGTCTACACCCATGCCGTCCCGGCGGGAGAACCTGTACAATTCTTCGCCCTTTGCGGAATAGTAAATCCCTGTGTCAGTCAAGACTCCGTCGACATCAGTGAGGACGAGTCTGATGCTTCGTGCACGCTGCCGAAGCTGCTGCAACGTTGACTTTTTCCCACGTGTTGGCTTCACCAAGCGGTCCACCCTCCATCCACAACAAGGTTCGCCCCGGTCATATAGCGTGATGCGTCACTTGCCAGGAAAACGAGAGCGCCTTTGTAGTCGGTCGGATGAGCCATCCGGCCCAACGGTGTCCGGGCAGAATACTTGGTAATAAAGTATTCGTCCTGCGAATTCTCAACTCCTCCTGGGGACAAGGTATTAACCCGGACCCCTTTGCCTCCCCAATATGCGGCGAGGAATCTCGTGAACGATATTACTGCACCCTTGGTCACCGGATAAGCGGCAGACTTGTAGAATGATTGGCTTCCATCAGGCCGCTTATAGAGTGATTGGTCCGGGGCAACGATACCGTAAGTCGAGGCAATGTTGATGATGCTTCCTTTCCCTTTCCGGGACATCTCTGTTCCGACGATCTGTGAACAAAGGAATGTTCCGGTGACGTTGACGTCAAGGGATTTCTGCCACAGTTCAAGTGGATAGTTTTCAAATTGTGAAAGCTCAGTTGCTGCCGCAGGGTTCTCAAACATATCGTTTATCGCAGCATTATTCACAAGAATATCGATCTTGCCAAATTGCTTCAAGACCGTATCCTTCAAACTCATCACCGACGATCTCGATATAATGTCAACGCCGACGCCGAGGGCCGTCGCGCTATGTTGGCCTGCAAGTTCCTTGGCCATCGAAATACAAGCGCTCTCGTTAATGTCGGCAACCACAACCGCCCCACCGGCCTCAACGATCGCAATGCAATGTTGTTTCCCAAGCAGACCAAGCGCTCCCGTGACAATTGCCACCCGGCCTTCAAGTGAAAAAGGGTTTGTATCGCTCATTTCTTTGCCGGCCCTTCAATGTTTTGCTTTGGCTTAAGATTGAAGTTGCCCGTCTTCCTGAAAACCGGCTCGACAGGTTCGCCTCGCAACGCCCCGCGAACATCCCCTCGTTCAACTGCGGACTTGAGAATCGGGAGAACTTCCCTATACGCTTTCAATGTATAGGCGACGTCATCATCAGAGTGCGAAAAGCACATGTTGTGGAATCCTCCCCACAACACACCGCGCTTGATCATTTCTTGCTGTACCAGCGATTTCATTTCAAGCGGGTTCCCTGATTTCGCGTCCAAGGTTACAATTGTTCTGCAATCGAAGCCCGCACATTGCGTGTAGGTCATTCCCAATTCCCTTGTGATATTGTTGTATCCTTCCTTGAGCTTCTTTCCCTGTGACGCAAGCCGCTCAGGAACGCGGTGGGCTTTCAATTCATGAATTGTCGCCTTCGCCGCGGCAAGGGATAATGCCTCTCCTCCGAATGTTGTAAAGAAGAAAATGTCTTTTTCACACAGATTCATCACTTCCTTTCGGCCCGTAAGAACTGAAACGGGCATTCCATTCGCGACTGCCTTTGAGAAACACGCGAGATCAGCTTTCACACCGAAATATGCCTGGGCGCCTCCGAGAGCAAGACGAAACCCGGTCCACATCTCATCAAAAATAAGAAGAACACCGCGTTGATCGCAGACTTCCTTCAACTTGTGAAGGAAATTATCACGTGGTGCTTCAAAGACGACGGGCTCAAGGATAACACAAGCGGTATCATCATCAATGGAGTCAATGACAGATTGAAGGTCATTGTAGTTGAATGTAAACGACATATCCTGCGTTGCCTTGGGAATACCTTTGTTCCGGTCGGTGACGGCGATGTACCAATCATGCCAGCCGTGGTAACCGCAACAAAGGACTTTGTTCTTTCCCGTGAAAGCCCGCGCAAGCCGGATTGCAGCGCTCGTTGCATCGCAACCGGTTTTGCTGAACCTCACCATCTCAGCATTCGGAACAACCTCCCGTACAAGCTCCGCCACCTCGACTTCCAGAGGATGCATTTGGGAAAACGTAATCCCCTGTGCAAGTTGCGAGAGAATTGCCTTGTCGACCGCTTCGTGGCAATACCCGAGCGAGACCGGTCCAATCGCCATCATGTAGTCGATGTATTCGTTCCCGTCGACGTCCCAAACATGAGAACCTTTGCCGCGCTGAATGTACTTTGGGGCAACGCCTCTCACATACTGACCCGGACCCTTCGCGAGAGTCTGCGTGTAGGCCGGAATCAAACCCGCCGCGCGCGCATAGTACTTGTCGGATTCTGTGATGGAAGGATAGTCCGGATTTGATTGAACTTTGTTCGGCATAATCAACGCTCCTTAGTCTGCATCCCATTCATTCATGATCGTGTCGGCAATTTGCTGACCTGTGAAACCTTCGTACTGTAAAACATCATTGAGTAGTGCCGGCTTGAACCATCGCTCGCGCAGAGCGATCGGGTGGATACTTGCTTTCAGGCCTCGTTTGAGCAACATCTCTGCGACAATCGAATACAACCCGCCGGTTTGGAAATGATCCTCAACAGTTACAAGAAAAGACGTCTCGGCCACCGCGCGCAGGATTGTTTCCTCGTCAATCGGCTTCAACATGCGCACGTTGATTAGCCGCACAGAGATTCCGTGCTTTTCAAGGATATCTTTCGCCTTGACTGCCTCCGCAAGGAGAAAACCATACACAAGGATTGCAACATTGGTGCCGTTCGAAAGCGTCTCCGCCTTTCCAATCTTGAACCCATCAGCATGCTTGACCGCCGGCTTCGATGCGTTGTAGCGAACATATGTTGGAGCAGGGCTTCTCACAATCACATCTATACCTGCGACAAGCTCTTCTTCATCGGCAGGGCAGAACACCTGCATATGCGGTATGCCGCGCATGAGGGCTATATCTTCGATTGCCTGATGCGTCGGTCCGTTTGCATCCGACAGGAAACCTGGAACACCGCCGACGATTTTCACGGGGAGGTTACCGATGCCCACGTCCGTCCGAATAAACTCAAACGCGCGCATAGTCAGAAATGTTGCCAGCGCATGGATAACCGGTATTCGTCCTCGGAGCGCAAGTCCGGCTGCTACGCCAACCATGGTTTGTTCGGCAATTCCAACGTCGATAAAGCGTTTGCCAAGACGAGGAGGGAGATTTCTGATTGCCGCGCGGTTTTCGGCGGTCATGACGACGACGTTGTCGTTTTCCGTAGTGATTTCTCTGAGTTTCTGTTCGTACGTCATCGTTATCGAACCATCAATGTATCTGAAGTCAGTTCGGCTTTCCTCTGACCGTGGAGTTCCTTCAAAAGCATCTGAACTTCATCGTACGTGAAGTTGACGAACCAGCGGTCGGCGCGCTGCTCAATGCTCGGCAATCCTTTTCCCCGAACGGTGTCCGCGATCAAAACGGATGGGCCGGTGGGGGCGTCTGAGAGCTCGCGAAAACCTTCATTCAATTGTTTGAAATCATGCCCGTCGCAGCGGATTGCCTTCCATCCAAACGCTTCAAACTTTTTCTCGATGGGCTCAAGAGGAACAAGGTCTTCAGTTCGGATATTTGCCTGAAAAGCATTGCGGTCAACAATGGCAACCAGGTTGTCAACCTTTTGTGCTGCCGCAACGAGGCATGCCTCCCATACGGAACCCTCGTTTAACTCGCCATCCCCGACAATCACATACACCTTGTTATTGGTTCCGCGCATTTTGATATCGAGAGCAATGCCAAGTGCGACGGAAAGGAGATGTCCGAGCGAACCGGAATGAAATTCGACGCCCGGGATATTCCGGTTGGGATGCCAATAGATCGAATCACTCGTTTTCAGATGATTGGCGAGTCGTTCCCGTTCGATGTAGCCGAGTTCCGCGAGTGTGCCGTACAGTGCCGGAACGTCGTGACCTTTTGAGAGAAGGAGATAATCTCTGTTGGGATCATGAACTCTCTTCGGAGAAATATCAAGTACATGGTTGTAAAGATGCACGATCAGATCCGCGCAGGAGAGAGAAGCGCCGATGAAACATCCGCCGTCTGTTGACATGCGGATGATGTGTTCGCGGACGCGTAACGCCATGTCTTCCAGCGAACGGAGCTCAGTTGATGAAAGTTCTGTCAACTTCATAAAACTGCTCCTTGGATGTTCAATGATGCGTGTTTGATCCGGACTGATAGTCTTGAGATCGCTCAGGTGATTTCTGTACCAATTGACTCCGGCAAAACGGCTGTTGATTGCCGATATTTCAGGATTCTGATTCAGCAAGTCAAGGATATCCTTCAATGGAAAGATTGGCTTTGATGCCGTCCAGAGCCGGTCATAAACGGTGCTGATAAAATCATAGTCTTCCGGATAATCGATTGTCCAGCGGTGGGTCATGGAGTAATCTAATCCCGCTTCCCACTCAACATTTCCAAGTCTGAATGCTTCCGGGCGTTCCCAGATAAATGGTGTTGTATGTTCCCGTTCGTACGGCTTGGCAGCTTCTTTCCATGCGCGTTCAAGAATTGCCATCGGAATGATTTCGACGTCATTTCCATCAGGATAGGTAGCAGGGTGGAGGTTGCTCACGAAGTCATACTGAACATGGTGCGCAAGATAGAATCCGAGTAAGCGATCAATAACGCCCGGATCAATGAGGGGACAATCCGAAGGAATCTTCACAACAACATCGGCATTGCATTCCAGCGCGGCCCTGTAGTGACGGTCGAGCAAATCAATAGAGTGGCCGCGGAAAACCCGGATCGAGTGTTCTTTGCAGAGCACTGCAATTTGATCATCATCAGGTTCTTCTGTTGTTGCAACGATGAGTTCAAATTTTGTCCGGGCCGCCTGAACCCGTTCCAGCATTCGTATCAGTAAGGGTTGATTTGCAAGAGGCATGAGAACCTTGCCCGGCAGGCGGGATGAACCGCACCTTGCCTGAACGACAACAACAATGTTCACAGCGTCGCACCCTGGCGTGAGATCATTTCAGCTTGCAAAGGAAGAGCTTCTCTGCGGGATGTTCCGTTTCGTTCAAGAACCGCGCGGCAAAGGGCCGCTATGTTCTTCGCGGCAGAAGCGTTTTGCACCGGGGCAAGCCGCCGCAGTTCGTCCACATCAAAGTTGGAGTAAACCTCTTTTCCGAGCGCTATTCCCACGTACACAACGCTGGACCAGCCGGTGATGAGAACATCGCAGTTCGCGATCATCTCTTCGGTGTTACCGGATGCGTAGACAAGAGCGCCCGGCGCGTAGGTGTTGACTTCCTGTGTTGCGCGTTCCGCGTTTTCATTTGGATGAAGCTTGAAAATCAGTTGCCGCCCGTTTGCAATCTTTACCGCGCGGCGGATAAACGCTTTTCTGTTTTCCCACTTGAATGTCTCACGCGAATCGGATGTGCAAACTAAGACGTAGTGATGATGGGGAAAATCGTTTACAAGATATTTCTGGCAGTTGTCAAAATTCGGAATGCCGGTGACGATGATTTTCTCGGAACGCACACCCTTCCCGATGAAGAGATCCCGGTACCCGTTGCTTGCCACACAAAAATAGCGGTACGCATCGCTGAGTCCGGTTGTAGATGTGCTGGCAAGCCACCGCGGCATAAACTTGAAGGACTTGGCAAGGTGGTAGAAAATATTCTCCGGGTCAGTCATACCTTCCTGAACAAGAACGACGGTCTTCCCCTGAATGTTGGAAGGGATAATCAGGTCCGAACAGGTGATAACCAGGTCGTAGGGTCCTTCTTTTCCCTGGAAATCCTCATGCAAGCCGTTTGCTCTGAAATAATCGCTGCACCTTCGTACATACCGGTTTCCGACGATGGCGAATTCGAGGAGTCCCATTTTTCTGCAAACTTCCATCAAACCGTCACAATAGTACGCACTGAAAGACTGGTCGAATTCGGGCAATTCCGCGGCTATCTGATGCATCTGAGTCGTCTGGTTCCTGGAGCCGCAGATGAAGAGAATTCTTTTACCTGGCATGAGTTTTATGGGATGTCTAAGCGATTAGGATCAATGAAGAATCAACCTCTGCTCTTTCCCGGCCAAAAAAGGGGGCGGCCCTGACTTGTGAACAAAGGATTTCGTGATGTGTCCCCAGAAAAATACTAAATAGTTAAGAAGAAAACAACAATTCGGCCTTGTTTTCAGCATGTTTAAGCCTTCCCCGCCTCGGCCGAAGTCTTTCATTCCGATTCAAACCCTTGAGAAGTCACCGGCATCTTATGAATTGGAGATATGGTATTATGAACGTTGCATATCAACTTGTGAGGCCGAATCTGGGAAATCAAGAACCCGCTGATGATTTAATACTCCGTGTACAGGCGGGTGATCATGGAGCGTTCAAGTCGCTCTATGATTTGCACTCCGGCAGAGTGTACGCCTTGTGCATCCGCATCCTTGGCGATCAGGAGCGCGCCTCTGAAGCAACTCAAACCGTCTTCATTAAAGTGTGGGAGAGCATTCAATCGTTTCGCCACGAAAGCGCATTTACATCGTGGCTTCACCGTGTCGCCGTGAATACCGTCCTTGTTGAACTTCGCACGGAACGGCGAAAATCAAGGATGATCGACGTGTTGGATATTGAGCATGAAAATGTACCCGGACATAAACCAACCGGTACTCAAATGGATCTGGAACAGTCCATAGCGGAATTACCTCCGCAAGCCAGAGCGATTTTTGTTCTCCACGACATCGAAGGTTACACGCACGAAGAGATCGCAGTGAAAATGGGTCTGGCGACAGGCACAACCAAGGCCCAGTTGCACCGCGCACGCAATCTCTTGAAGGAGGCATTGAACAAATGAACCACAACGAAGTGTTTGCACTGCTGAATGCGCATCTCGACGGACAGATTGCTTTGTCACATCAAGAACACATCGAACGGCATCTGAGGACATGCACAATCTGTTCGAAGGAGCTCGCAGGTTTGCGGGCATTACAGCATTCGGTGAGAAATCTACCGCGAGAAATCGCGGCGCCTGATGAAGTCTGGCAGAAAGTCGCGCAGGCAACCGGTCGTCCTTCACCGCGCATACTGCAGTTTCAGGAGACCACACATCCTCGGGAAAACAAAGTCCGTTCCCATGGCTGGACGTATCGTATTGCGACAATAGCGGCGGTGGTTGTCATCGCACTCGTCGGCTTTCTTGTCGGGAATATTCCCGGACGCGGTTCGTGGAATGTTGCAACACTTGAGGGCTCGCCTTGCGTTGGGACCACACCGATTGATGTGAAGGGGCAATTGGGACACGGTGAATGGTTAGAGACCGACAAAAATTCCCGGGCTCGCGTGAGCGTAGGTTCGATCGGAGAACTGGTGGTGGAACCGAATACGCGACTCCGTCTTCTGCAAGGTGAGGGCACTGATCATCGCATTGCACTGGCGCGCGGGACAATCGACGCGACAATCTGGGCGCCGCCGCGTATTTTCTTTGTGGAAACACCTTCCGCAACTGCAATTGATCTTGGTTGTGCCTACACGCTTACCGTTGCAGACAATGGATCGGGCGTTCTGAATGTGACACATGGGTTTGTTGCGCTGGAATTGGCAGGGCGATCATCAATCATTCCCGCGGGTGCGACGTGCGAAACGCGTCCCGGAATTGGTCCGGGCACACCGTATTTTGTTGATGCTGATGCCGAGTTCCAGCAAGCGGTTACAGAATACGATTTCGGGACAGATAAAGAGAAGGCGCTTGATGCTCTCTTGCGGCTTGCGCGCCCGAAAGACGCTCTGACGCTGTTTCATCTGCTTCATTCAAAGAGAGCGACTGAACGCGCGCGTATCTTTGGGCGCTTGTCAGTGCTTTCCCCACCACCTGCAGGCGTTACCAGGGACGGCATTCTTTCCGATGACCAGAAAATGTTTAATCGATGGGCCGAAGACCTGGGATTGGAAAATCACGATTGGCTGTGACGCTCATTCAAACCCTTTGAGGGTAATGAGCATCTTACAAGCAGTCATCTAATTCCAGTTCACAATTTGTTGTGGAGGATGTTATGAAGCGACTCGGCTCTGTTCTGGTTTTCTGTTTGGTTCTTCTCGAAGCAAGCGTTGCAGGATCCTATCGCGTCCGTGCCGAAGATAGTAATGTTGGTTTCACCGTGATGAAATGGGTCGTCTTTAAAGAGGAGGGAAGGTTCAAGGACTATCACGGTCTCATCAACTACGATCGTAACGCACCCCGCAATACAAGCGTTGATTTCACAGTGAAGACTGCGAGCATCGACAGCCGCAACAGCGACCGAGACAACGTCATTCGGGGCAGGGAGTTTCTCGATGCTTCACGGTTTCCGACGCTTCGCTTCAAGAGTGTAAGCGCTGAACCGCACGGCAGTGATACACTCATGATTACCGGGGACTTCACGATACGTGACGTAACAAAACGCATCACGATTCCTGTTCGGATTTCAGGCGTTTCGCGCGTTGGGGATCTGGGTGAGGTCGTTGGATTTGAAACATCTTTTACTGTGGATCGCGAGGACTACGGCGTTGCAACGGGAATGTCAATGCTCGGGAAGGACGTGACGATTCACATGATCATCGGCGCGGCGACAGGCTCTTCCTCGGCCAGCCGGTGACACCATGAAGACGACGCAACGATTCTCTGCGGCGATATTGATCCCTTTGGTGATGATGGCGGGCGGGAAGAACACATCTTCGAGCATCACCATTGCGGGGAAGAATGAACCACATTGTTGTTTCAGGGACGATCTTCGGCGATGACGGGGTGACCCCGCTGGAAGATGTGACACTGAAGGTCCACCACACAGACGCAGAGGGCTTGTACAATAAGAAGGGAGAGCTCGCCGACAAACTGCGTTTGCGGGGAACCATGGTTACAGGAGAGGATGGTTTCTACGAGTTCAAAACGATCAAGCCCGCGCCGAATCCCGGCGGTACCTCACCGGCACACATTCATGCAATAGTTTCCGGAGCGGGGTACCCTGAACAATGGATTGATCCATTCTGGTTTGAGGGAGATCTGTTCATTCCCGCGCATGAGAAAAAGAAATACGCGGATGCGGGAAGTTTTTCACCGATCCTGAAGATACATAAGACCGGGGATGGTCTGCTTATCGCAAGCGGGATATCCGGCTTAAGCGGCGGTGAGCAACGCTCCGGTTCAGCGGCGGACCGCGCAGCGGACCGTCCGCCGCAACCGGTTGTTAGACCATTTCACGGCCGAAAGCCCTGCCATAGAGATGGGTCGAGAGGTACTTGAGACCCGAGTCGCAGAGCACAGTCACGACGACGCCGCTAGGACCCAAGCGCTGTGCTTCGCGAAGCGCGGCGACGACGTTGGCGCCGGATGACGTGCCAGCAAAGAGCGCCTCCTCCCGCGCCAGTCGTCGAGACATCGCCATGGCCTCCGAAGTTGAGACCCGCTCCACTCCGTCGATGAGAGATTGATCCCACATCGGAGGGACGAAGCCAGGGCCAACGCCCTCGATCTTGTGCGACCCCGCCTGTCCACCGGACAGGACCGCGGACTCCGCAGGCTCGACCGCGATGATCCGCGTGCTGGGGCTTCGTTCGCGTAAGACTCGCGCGACGCCGACGATGCATTGCGCGGTGCCCACCGACTGAACGAAGACATCGATTTCGTCACCGACTTGACTCAAGAGCTCCGTCGCCAAGGGTGAATATCCCGTTGCCGCGTCAGGATTGTTGAACTGGTCTGCATAGAAGGCGTCCGCAGGGCTGCTCAGCTCAGCAGCTCGTGCCATCATGCGCTGGATCAGCTCCTTCGTGGTTCGGCCATCTTCACTCTCAATCTCGATCACAACGGCCCCGAGCGCACGCATATGGTCTCGCTTTTCCAGGCTGAACGCGTCCGAGGTCACCACAGTAATCGCGTACCCGCGAGCAGCGCAGACGAACGCGAGAGACGTCCCCGTGCTACCGCCCGTGTACTCGACCACCCGTCCGCCTGGCTTGAGTCGCCCGGTCGCCGCGGCTCGCTCGATGACCGACAAAGCCATCCGGTCCTTCATGCTCCCCGTCGGATTCTGCCCTTCGACCTTCACGAAGACTCGGGCGCAACCCTCGGGAACGACGCGAGTAAGTGGCACGAGCGGTGTACCACCCACCGACCCGAGAATCATCGTCTTGCCGGGACTGCTCATGAGAACCTCTCCTCTTGCGGCCTAACGCGCAGCATCAGCTGCGGCGCGCAGCGCCGTCCGCTGCAACCGGTTGTTAGGCTGTGGACATGTGCCCTTCAAGTAAGCTGAACCTGCCTACACGACCTTCAACTCGTTAGTGGAGGTAGATCCACTTTGCCACCGAAGGCACGTCCTGCGCGTTTACGGCGAACATCATGTAATACCCTTTCTGCGCATTGGAATGCGGATGTAAACTGTCCGGTGCCGTGCACAATATTTGGCTTGGGGTCGCGTGGTCGTGCCGGTTGGCCATTTCAATCACCTTCTGCTCGCTATCAGTCTGGTGGGTTACGGCCATCGGACGGACCAATACAACCTTAGTGATGGTCTCCGCATCGGGCGAAGAGATCGCAAAGGTGCGGCCATGGTGTACCAAGCTCGGCGCCGACGAAATAGTCGGGCGCGCTGAGAACATGTAAGGCGGGCTAAAGATCTCGATCTTCGTGTTTTGCCAGCCCGCCATCATTACCTGGCCGCTGGGCAGGAGAATTGCTACCGAATGATAGTGCCGAACCGATGGCAACTCCGCCATCGCCGACCACCCCCCGGTGGATGGGTTGAAGATCGAACAAGGCGAGTTCGTGGTTGGTGTGCCACCGGCGACAAAAACACTACCGTTGGGCAACAGCACTGCGCTGGCAAGGCTGCGATCGATGCCATCTGGGAACGGCGTCGCTGGCCCCCAGCTCGTCGCGCCGGACAGCGAGGTGACATCCGCGATTTCATAGGTGCTGCGGTCGCCACCAACACCGCCAATCACCATGATGCGGACATAGGGCGGCGCACTGGACAGAAGCAACACGGACATGCCCTTGGTGCGGTTCGCAGAAGCGTTCTGGATATTTTTCCATGCCCCCGCATTCGAGGCCGAGAAGCTAAAATACGCAGACTGCGGATCATTCGAAGGCGATCCACCCGTGCCGGCATCACCCCAACCAGTACGTGTATAGAAAATGCTGTGGCTGGGCAGCAGGTGCAACCCGGGGTATAGGTTCGGGAAATTGTTGTCATCGCCCGTTACGGTCGAGAAGGAGTTGGTAGCCTCGTCGTATATTTCCATGTGACCACCCCTGTTGCCGCAGGTGACCAGAACCCTCTCGTCGCCCAGCGCAACGGCCGTCGGATACCACTTGGCTTCGGACATGTTGTTCGCAGTCCTTGTCCAGGTCTTGGAGGGAGGATCAAAGACATAGCCCGCGCGCGCCAAACTGCTGGGGCTATACCCACCGCCGCCCACTGATAACAGCTTGCCGCTGGATAGAAAGACATGGTGTCCGCAGAGCTGGGAATAGCCGCTCGGCATCAGATGTGGCTGGTTGGTCGGGTCCTCAAAGGTCGAGGGCGCGGTGTTGTTCGGGTCCCACAGAAGTGTGGTCTCGTCCGCAGTGATGAACAAAACCTTACCGGTGTGACACATCGCGGCGTGAATGACGCCGGTCTCGCTCCCGGGACCGCGATCCGGAATATCTACTGGGAAATCCGCCCACTGCCCCATGGTCAGATGGGTCAGATGGAAGAACAGGTCGGGGAAGCGCCTAATATCTAGGAGTTTTCCGTGTTCCAGTTCACGCACATGCCGAAAGCCAAGCGGATAGTTCTCGTCGCGAAATTTGAGAATCTCCGATGCGAATTTTAGTTGAACGGCTCGTTCCCGTTTCCTTTTCTCCTCCGCTTTCTTGTCGATAGGCTCAGGTCCATGGTCGTCTCCCGCTGGTGTGCCGAGCGCGAAGCCAGGGAATTCTACATGGGGAATGACGGGTTCGGGTGCCAGCAAGTCTTCTGGGCGCACTGCATTGTTGATAGTCCGAAGAATTCGACGATGAACCGACGCCTCAGCGATCAGATTCTTGACTTCCTTGCCCAACTGAAGTCTTTCCTTCTCGGATTCTTGTGCCTTGCTTTCCATGATTGTCTCCTTTGATTAGTGTATGTGGGTTGCTCTTGATTGTTTCTTGACTATTGCGGCAACCCGATACGCAACAGCCTAACGATGAAGGTCACCCGCCCCGAGCCCGCAGGCGAGGGGTCGGGTGGACCGTTTTGTTAGACCGCTTACGTATGAGCCCGGTAGTCCGCATCAATCTCGTCGATCAAGTCGAGGATTCGCTTTAAAAGCGTCCGAAGATGGTCTGAGAACATATCCATGTCGCGAGGTTGAAATGGCGACGATCCCGGATTTTTGAGGTAACCCCGGAGGCGCGACGATAGGTATTCCCCGTCTTGTAGGTGCAATTCGAGGAGCGGGACGGCGTTTTCCAGGCCACGTTCTTCAAGTGAGCGCCGCACGGATGCAAGTGCGTTCTCAACAATTTCCAGGTTTGGCTCAAGGAGGAGCCACGCGATGTCCGCGGGGTCAAACCGGACGAGCTTTGATGCATGATAGCTTAAGGAGGGGGGTAGCGTCGATCGGATGGGCTTATCTGCGAAGGCGGCTACATGGGCGGCATCTTCCCTTTCCAAGCTCGCTTCGATTTCGGTCAGGTGGTGCTCGATTGCCTTTCGCTGGGTCGATATCAAGGCGGGGATTGAGATTGTTCCATGTTGTGACTTTCTGCCGTCGGTACCCAAGGTGGAAAGTGTAAACGTGTTCTTGGTCATCGAAACTCGCGTTATGAAGTTGGAGGCGTAGCCTTTGCCACTCCCCCTTTTGGTAGGATGCCCAACCGCATTGTTTCGAACCTCGCGGATTTCCCTTAGCTCCGGGCGGCCGGAAAGACTCAGGTCCAAGGCCTCAGCCAGGGTCGCCAAGGCGTCTTGTTGCACTACGAGCAGCTGCAGGGCGCCGTACGTATACAAGTATAGCAGGGACTCATCTTCCGGACTCGTCGCGTCAAGATACGCCTGAAGCCCCGCGGCGGTATCCCCGATTGCATCCATGCTGGAGCATATCTGGTACCATCTGCGGGTATCCCTGATTAAGCGCGCCTGTCGTCGCGGGTTGTTCACGAGGTTCCGAACCCTTTCCTCCACGGCCCTCAATCACGGGGCCGCATAAGGAGCTAGCGGTCTAACGCCCAAGCTCAGGGGCGGCCACGGCGTAGCGAAGCGAAGCCGTGGACGTCCCGCTGGAGCGCGTAGTTAGGTTGCAGCATCTCTGGCTCGTATGGCGCAAACCACCTCATCTCTTGGAGATGCTGAAGAGTTTCGCCGCCACCAATTTGTAGGAACTGGTGATAGATGCATTTTACGCTTCCGACAATCGCGGCCTCCTTACACCCCGAGGTACTGCAGTGAGAGGTACCCACTTCGAAGTCATTTGCCAGGAAACGCGCCTGTTCCTCGACAAATATTGCCACTTGGTCGGGCGGCACAAATACGGACTGCCGCCAAGCCTGGCTTGTGACCTGTGGGACCTTGAACAAGTACCAAGTGTCAGAATCTCGTGGCGCGAGGGTCGCCTGCCAGTATTGACCACACGAATCGCACTTGTAGAGGCGGTAGTGCTCTGCCCAGCGCAGCACCATCTTCTGTCCGATTTGCCTCAGCGCGGGGCGCATCGCGTGATACAACTTCACGCGATCGTTAATTACCCCCAGATCGAGCGGAAGGTCGCCATACTTACGGCAATCGCAGGCAACCTGACTCATGCTGTAGTTGCAACCTAACTATAGATTATATGGTTTCCAGATAACATTACAATCTGGCGTTGTTTCCAGATACTATACGGACAAGAATTGACTGTAACAAGTTATAAAACGAGGCGTTGCAACCCCGACGCTCTCTTTC
>Ga0187893_10007410_pt1 | contig 17989 bp, 30 predicted proteins | sample MA1701074metaG_FD_139574 | JGI IMG/M metagenome (GOLD analysis project Ga0187893, IMG submission 139574) | White microbial mat communities from a basaltic lava cave in the Kipuka Kanohina Cave System on the Island of Hawaii, USA - MA170107-4 metaG ... | reverse complement strand
CGCGCAGGCTAACGCAGGCAGCGAAGCGGCGCGCAGAGGGCCGTGCCATCCTGGGGCGCATGCAGACCCTCCGCGTCGAGCGCTCCCCGGAAGGCGTGGTGACGGTGACGCTCCACCGTCCCGAAAAGAAGAACGCGATCGACGCCACCATGTGGGACGAGCTGATGGCGGTGTTCCGCGAGGTGGCCGAGAGCGCGACGGATCGCGTGCTCGTGCTGACCGGCTCGGGCGGCGCGTTCTGCGCGGGCGCCGACCTCTCGCCCCGGCCCGGGGAGAAGCGCCATCAGCTCGACCAGATGCACCACTTCGGCTGGGTCGGGCTCGCGCTGCACGAGATCCCGAAGCCGACGCTCGCGAAGGTGAACGGCGTGGCGGTCGGCGCGGGCCTGAACCTCGCGCTCGGCTGCGACCTGATCGTGGCCGGCGAGAGCGCGCGCTTCTCCGAGATCTTCGTGAAGCGCGGCCTCGCGATCGACCTCGGCGGCTCGTGGCTCCTGCCCCGGCTCGTCGGCCTCCACAAGGCGAAGGAGCTGGCGCTCCTCGGCGAGATGCTCGACGCGAAGGAGGCGGAGCGGATCGGCCTCGTGAACCGCGTGGTGCCCGACGCCGCGCTCGACGGCTTCGTGGACGACTGGGCGCGGCGACTCGCCGCGGGCCCGCCGCTCGCGCTCCAGCTGACGAAGCGCATGCTCGGGATGGCGCACGCGGTCTCGCTGTCCGAGGCGCTCCATCAGGAAGCGATGGCGCAGAGCGTGACGGGTGCGAGCGAGGACACCGCCGAGGCGATGAAGGCGTTCTTCGCGAAGCGCGAGCCCAGCTTCAAAGGACGTTGAGGAGGGACGCGTGTTCGACCTCACGGGTCGCGTGGCGCTCGTCACGGGGGGCGGGCAGAACCAGGGCGCCGGCATCGCGCGGGCGCTCGCGGCAGGGGGCGCCGCGGTCGCCGTGAACGACCTCGTGGGCGAGCGCGCCGAGACGGTGGCGAAGGAGATCGCGGCGCGCGGCGGGCGCGCGCTCGCGGCGCCCTTCGACGTGACGGACCTCGCGGCCGTCACGGCCGGCGTCGCGCGCGTGGCGCGCGAGCTCGGCCCGGTCGACGTGCTCGTGAACAACGCCGGCGTGCCGGAGGGGATGAGCGTGGCGCAGTTCCGCGAGATGGATCCCGGCGCGTGGCGGCGCTACGTGGACCTCAACCTCTACGGCGTCGTGAACTGCTGCAAGGCGGTGATCGATGGCATGTGCGCGCGCGGCTTCGGGCGCGTGATCACGATCTCGTCGGGTGCGGGCCAGACCGGGCTCGCGCTCGGCGTCTCGCTCTACGCGGCGGGAAAGGGCGGCGCGATCGCGTTCATGCGCCACCTCGCGCTCGAGAGCGCGCGCTTCGGCGTCACCGCGAACACGCTCGCGCTCGGCCTGATGTCGAACGCGGGGAACGCCGAGGTGACGGCCGCGCTCGCGAAGACGGTGCCCGTCGGTCGCCTCGGCACGCCCGAGGACGTTGGCGCGGCGTGCGTGTTCCTGGCCTCGCACGAGGCGGCCTGGCTGACCGGTCAGACCATCGGCCTGAACGGCGGCAACCTGACCAGCTGACGGGGACGTTCTTCAAAACGTCAAAACGCGAGGCGTCCCCGACCGTTTTGACGTTTTGAAGAACGTCCCCGCTTTACGCCTTCGCGCTCGGGCGCGCCTTCAGCTTCTCGAACCACGCCGTCACGTTCTTCGCGGCCGGGTCGAGCGGTTGCCCCACGCTCCCGCCGAACTCGACGAACGCGAACAGCAGGATGTCCGCCATCGTGAAGCGCTTCGGCACGATCGTGTCGCGGCCCGCCAGCTGCGCGTCGAGCCAGGCGATCCCGTCGCGCGCGATCGCCTTGAGCCCGTCCGCCGCTTCGGGCAGCGTGCGGATCCGCGCCTTGAAGAGCGGCAGCCCCTCCGCGAAGCGAAAGCCGTCGGCGAGCGGCTGCGTGATCTTCCACTCGATGCGCCGCGTCCACATCCGCGTCTCGGCGCGGTCCGCCGCGTTCTCGCCGATCAGCGCGGGCCGCGGCTTCGTCTCCTCGAGGTACTCGCAGATCGCGACCGTCTCCGCGATCACGCGGCCGTCGTCGAGCTCGAGCGAGGGCATCTGGCCCGCCGGGTTCTTCTGCAGATAGGGGCCCTGGCGGTTCGCGCCGGCCATGATGTCCACCTTCTCGACCTGCGGGAAGGTGATCCCCTTCTCCGCGGCGAACATGCGGACGAGCTTCGGATTCGGTCCGAGGGAGTCGTAGAACTTCACGTGAGCCTCCGTTGATAGGTGATGGGGAGGGAATCGAAGCCCCAGAGCAGCACGCTAGGCCGGTGGCGCGGCGCGGGCGCGCTCGCGTCGAGCGCGAAGCCGTCGAGCCGCGCGAGCAGCGTCCGGAACGCGACCTGCATCTCCTTCCGCGCTAGCGCGGCTCCGAGGCAGTGGTGGATGCCCATGCCGAACGCGAGGTGCTCGGCGGCGTTCGCGCGCGAGACGTCGAAGCGGTCCGGGTCGGAAAACTGGTCCGGGTCGCGGTTCGCCGCCGCGAAGCGCAGCATGCAGAGCGAGCCCGCCGGAATCGCCGTGCCCTCGACCTCCGCGTCCTCCTTGCAGATCCGCCACATGTTCGCGGTCGGCGTCGCGAGGCGGAGCACCTCCTCCACGAGGCCCGGCACGAGCGTCGCGTCGCGCTGCACGCGCGCGAGCTCCTCGGGATGCTGGATCAGGAGCCACATCCCCTCGACGATCGCCGACGCCGTCGTCTCGTTGCCCGCCACGAGGAGCTGCTGGAGGATCGAGAGCATCTCGGTCAGATCGAGCGGCCGCTCACCCTCGACCTCGGCGTGCACGATGTCCGAGATGATGTCGTCGTGCGGCTCCTTCCGGCGCTCCTCGAGCCGCGCCGCGAAGTAGTGCTGGAACTCGACGATGAGCCGCGCGGCCGCGACCTGCCCGGCGAGGTCCGCCACGCCCGAGAGCTGCGCCACGAAGCCGTCCGTCCACTTGCGGAAGCGCGCGAGGTCTTCGCGCGGCGCACCGAGCTGTTCGGCGATGACGGTGAGCGGGAGCGGCTGCGCGAACTCGGCGAGGAGCTCCGCACGGCGCCGGCCCTCGCAGCGATCGACGAGCTCGTTCGCGATCTCCTCGATGCGGCCCTCGAGCGTCTCGACGCGCTTCGCGCTGAACGCGCGGTTCACGAGCTTGCGGAAGCGGCGCTGCTCGGGCGGATCGGCGGTGAGCATCGTGTCCACCGGCGGATAGCCCTGCTCTGCGACCGCGAGCACCTCGGGCGGCGGCTCGCCGAGCCCGCCGAGCGCGCGGCCGAAGCGGTTCGAGAAGCGCTCCCAGTCGCGGAGCACCGCGCTCACCGCGGCATGGCTCGAGATCAGGAAGATGCCGGTGTTCGGCTCGCGCCAGGCCGGCGCGTGCTCGCGCACGCGGCGATAGTAGTCCCACGGGTCCGCGAGCACGCCCGGATCGAAGGGATGGAGCGACGCGAGCGCCGGGGGGGCGGACATCGCGCGCAGTCTATCACGCCTCTTCTCGCGCGAAGGCGCGGCACCCGGCGAGGAACGCGCCGAGATGGCGCGCGCGGAACTCCGCCTCGTCCCAATCCGCGTCGCTCGCGAGGGCTGCGTGCTCCGGGCGCAGCACGTAGACGAACGCCTCGCGTGCCTCGCCGCTCGCCGTCTCGACGCGGAGCCGCGGCCGCGCGTAGGGCGCGCCCTCGAAGCGGTCGATGCGCGCGAGCGCTGCGGCGTCGAGCCCCTCCCAGAGGACGCCCGCCACCTCCTCGCCCGCGGCGGGCACGAGCGCGGGGAAGACCTCGCCGCGCAGGAGGCGGCGCCGGTAGCCGCGGAGCCGCGCCGGCCTCCGCGCGAAGCTCCCGCCCGCGACGAGCTCCATCACCTCGGGGAGCATCAGCGTGCCGTACGCGAAGAGAGCGGGGTCGGCGGGCTCTGCGACGGCTCACTCCATCAGCTTGAAGACGCGCGTCTCGCCGAAGCGGATCAGGCCCGCCCACCAGTCGGAGTTGCCGTACTTCTCGGCGAAGGCCGCCTCGACGTTCGCGATCTCCGCGGCGGAGAGGATCTTCTCGGCGCGCAGCGTGAACTCGCCCTGGGGCACGCGCAGCCGGAGCGTGCCCTCGCGCTCGACGTTGTCGCCCCAGATCGTGCCGCCGGTGCGGATGTAGGCCTGGCGGTCGAGGATCACGATCCACACCGGAGTGAGGCGCTGGCCGCCGTCCTCGTCCGTGCTGATCACCTCGACCGTGTCGAGGTCCACGACGAGGCTCCAATCGGGCGCGGCCGCGTGCGCGGCGCTCCCGGCGGCGAGCACGAATGCGAGCAGGGCCAGAAAGCTTCTCTGCGAGGCCATCCCCCACCTCCAGACGCGCGTTCAGGATGACACTGCGGGAGGCCCAGGGAAAGCTCAGGCGGAGGCGTCCGAGTGGCCGAGTGCCTTTCCCGGCGCGATGCGATCGCGCAGGCGCTGTTTCAGCTCGGCGAGCTCCGGGAAACGCCCCTCCTCGCGCCGGCACCAGACGAGCTCCCCGCCGGCAAACACCTGGAAGACGCCGCCCTCGCCCGGCACGAGCGCGAGCTCGCCGATCTCGTCTGCGAAGGTCGTGAGCAACTCCTGCGCAGTCCAGGCAGCGCGGCCAAGGAAGCGGCAGCGCGTGCAGTAGCGGATCTCGACGTGCGCCTTGCGCTCGCTCACAGCTTCGCGATCACGCGGTCCGCGTAGCCCTTGAGCGCGTCGACCTTCTGCGCGAGCGGCATGTGGTCGGTCTCGTAGGCGTTGCGGAAGCCCACGATCACGTCGGTTACGCCCTTGTCCTCGAGCCGCTTGATGCCGTCCGTGGTGTAGGCATCCATCGAGATCACGTGGATCTCGAAGGGCTCCTTCTCGCGCCCGTACTCGCGGCGGAACGCGGCGAGCTTCGCGAGCTGCGCGTCGAGGTCCTGCGCCTTGCCGCCGCCCGCGTGCATGAAGCCGTCGCCGACGCGCGCCGCCCGCCGGAGCGCCGCGTCGGCATGGCCGCCGATCAGGATCGGGATGGGCTGCGTCGGCACCGGGCAGATCTTCACGGGCTCGAGGTCGAAGTGCTCGCCGTGGAACTCGTAGAAGCCGCCCTTTGCCAGGCCGCGGATGATCTCGATCATCTCGTCCATGCGCTTGCCGCGGCCCTCCCACGGCACGTTCATCACGCGGAAGTCGTCGGGCCACGGAGACAGGCCCACCCCGAAGCCGAGGCGGTTGTCCGTCATCACCGCGAGCGAGGTCGCCTGCTTCGCCACGAGCACGGGATGGCGCATCGGTAGCTTCACCACGAACGTGGTGAAGCGCAGCCGCTCCGTGATCGCACCGAGCGCCGCCATCAGCACGAAGGGCTCGATGAACGGCTTGTCCTCGAGGAAGTGCCGGTCGCCGTCGCCCGTATAGGGGTACTTGCTGTCCGAGAGCTTCGGGTAGCAGAGGCTCTCGGGCACGGTGAACGAGTGGAAGCCGGCGCGCTCCGCCTCGAGGGCGAGCGTCGCGTACTGGCGGGGGTCGCACATCGACTCGGCGTAAGTGAAGCGCATGGGTTCTCCGAACTCGGAAGGCCGGGAGGCTAGTCCACCGCCACGAAGCGGGCCGTGCGGAGCGGCTGGCAGATCTCGAGCGTGTACTCGGCGTAGAACTCTTCGCGCCCGCGCCGCTGCGCGATTCGGTGCTCGGGATGGTCCCGCCAGGCCTCGAGCGCCGCGAGGCTTTCGAAGGCGAAGAGCGAGACCCGCTCGCCGTCCTCCGCGCGGAAGGTCTTGATCCCGAGGAAGCCGGGGAGCTTCGAGACGAGCGCCTCCATGCGCTCCGCCGTGGCCGGATACCCGGCCGCACCCTCGCGCAGGCGGTTGCGGAAGATCCCGATCACCAAGCGCTTCTCCTCCCGGACGCAGCCCGCGAGGCTACCACCCGGACGCGCTCCCCCGCCCTCAGGGCCGGCCCGCGGCAGGCCGATCAGTCCTGCCGTGACCCAGCAGAGCACAGCGGGCTCTGAGCGACGCGTGTTCGCGCGCGTCCCCTACCGGATCCCGTGCGAGTTCTCGCACGATGGCCACCGACTCGCCGGCATCGTGACCGACGTGTCCGCGCGCGGGCTCTTCGTCGAGACGTCCCACCGGATCCCGCCCGGCACGGAGCTCCGGCTCGTGCTCCGCGACCCGAGCGGCTCCTACGAACTCATGGGCCGCGTCCGGCGCGAGCGCCGCTCGCACCGTTCGGCGCGCCACGTGCGCGCCGGCGGCTTCGGCGTTCAGCTCGACGTGATTCCCGAGCCCTTCTTCCGTCTGCTCGTGAAGCTCGGCCTCGGCTGACTCCCGCGCGCGCTCAGCGCACCGAGCGCTCGATCACGAGCACCTCGATCTTGCCGCGCGGCCCGACGTACCACGACGCCACCCAGCCGGTGAGCCCGACCACGATCGAGCCGAGCAGCGAGGCAAAGAAGCCCGACACGCGGAAGCCGTCGAGCAACGCCGCCACGAGGCCGAACATCGCGGCGTTCACGACCAGCAGGAAGAGGCCGAGCGTGAGCAAGGTGAGGGGCAGCGTGAGGAGCACCGCGAGCGGCCGCACCAGGGCGTTCACGAGGCCGAGGAAGAGCGCCGCCAGGATCAGCGTGCCCGTGCCTTCGATCTCGATCCCCGGCACGATCGCCTGCGCGAGCCAGAGCCCGAGCGCGACGATCGCGAGACGGACGAGGAAACCGACCATGGGACCTCCTGTCGCGTAGCATGCCACGAGAGGAGGCCCGATGGAGACGAGGTCCGACCCGCGGCTCGACGCGCTCCTGAGCCGCCAGGAGATCGAGCAAGATCCTCGCGCTCGCGCGCGCCACCGACCGGCGACCCGGAAGGCGAGCGCGACTCGATCATGGGCCTTCGCTACCTCGACCGCTTCGAGCGCCGCGCGGCGTCTGGCGGATCGCGCGGCGCCGCTGCGTCTGGGACTACACGCACGTCGTCCCCGTTGCGAGCAAGTGGCCGCTCGGGCCGGGCTTCCGGCTCGGCCGCCCCGACCGCGAGGACGAGAGCTACCTGCGCTGAGGCGCGGCTGCGCCGGGCCGCAGCGTGAGTATCTGGCGGTCCTTCCCGGCGAAGCCCTCGGAGCGGTAGAGCGCCTGCCCGGCTTCGTTCCCGCTCTCGACTTCGAGGTGGAGCGCGCGGACGCCGAGGCGCTCGGCCTCGCGGATCAGGGCGCGGAGCGCGGCGCGCCCGATGCCGTGCCCGCGCGCCGGCGCCTCGACGAAGATCTCATCCACGAACGCGTCGCGGCCGCCCCATTCGAGGCTCCAGCCGAAGCAGAGCACCGCGTAGCCGACGCTCGCTCCGTCGTGCCGGATCCAGTACGCGCGCCCGAGCTCGGGCTTCGCCAGCAGCTCGCCGAGGGCAAAGCGCCCGGTCGCCGCATCGTACGCATAGCCCTGGCTCGCGTTGAAGCGCGCGAGGAGCTCGAGCAGCTCTTCCAGGTCCGGCGGCCCGGCCGGGGCGAGCTCGACCGCGGGCTCCGGCATTCAGGCGGCCGGGCGGTCGGCGAGCGCGAGGAGCGCGATCAGGGGCGTCACGATCCCGCCGAGCAGGCCGGCGAACACGGCCTTGAAGGCGACGAAGGGCGTGAACGCAAGTGACTCGACGCCGAGCGCGGTGAGGACCACGAGCGCGAGGCTACCGGCCAGCACGACGCCGGCGAGACCGAGCGTGAGCGCGCGCGGCACTAGCGCGCGCCGGAAGAACGCGAGCCAGCCGGGGAGCGCGCCGCGGAGCGGCTCGGCCGTGCCCTTCCGGACGTGCCCGCGGACGATCGGCGTCACGATCAGGCAGGTGATCGCCGGCAGGAAGAAGCTCGTGCCGAGCGTGTCGCCCACGATGCTCTGGCTCCCGAAGAGCGGCACCGCGCTGGCGCCGCGGAACATCGCGAAGCCGATCGCGCCGTTCAGAACGAGGTTGATGAGTATCGGGACCACCACCTGGCCCACGAGCAGGTAGCCGCGCTGGACGCCCGTGAGCTGCATCAGCCGGTCCCGAGGCGCGGCGCGAGACGGGCGTTGAACTTCTCCGCGTCGATCACGAAGCGCTCGTGCGTGCCCTCGCAGATCACGGCGGCGTCGTCGCGCGCCTTCACGCGGAAGGTCAGGCGGCGGCCGTCCACGGCGGTGAGCTCGACCTCCACCGTCACGTCCTTGCCGGGCGGGGTCGGCGCCACGTGCGTCACGTCCACGCGTGTCCCGACCGTCTGCTCGCGCGGCCCGTCGAGGTGCGGGTTCACGGCCTGGATGCAGGTCCACTCGACCAGCCCGACCAGGAAGCCTGTTGCGAAGACCCGTGGCATCACCTGGAACTCGGGCGCCTCCGGGTAGAGAGCGGGGACCGTCTTGTCGGCCGGCACGCGGTAGCGGAAGGAGTGCGCGAGCCCCGCGCGGAGCGTGTCGCGCACGGCTAGCCCACGAGCGCCGGCCGCCGGCGGAGCAGGAAGGCCGTGATCGCGACGGTGCCGAGCTCGAGCGCGAGCGCCATCGTCGTGTACGACGAGACCTCGCCGTCGATCGCGGCGCCGAGCAGGCGCGCAAGCCCGAGGCCGGCGCACACCACGAAGAGGAGCGTGAGCGCGCGCTCGGCGAGCAGGGGCCGGAGCGCGCCGAGCAGCGCGACCGCTCCGATCGCGGCCTGGAGGCCGCCATACATGGCGCGGAGCTCCGTGGCGCCGGTCGGGTTCGTGAACATGATGCCCGCCCCCGAGAGGCCCGTGGGCTGGAAGAAGCAGAGCAGCCCGTAGGGCAGCCAGAGGAGCGCCGAGAGGCCGAGGAAGATGCGCACTGCCATCGGATCTCCTAACACGGGCGCCGCGAGCATAGGTCAGAGGGCGGCGAGCGCGGCATCGTGACGGCGCGCGAGCAGGAGCTGGGCCGCGACGGCGCCGAGCGCGGCCAGGAACATGTCCCACTGCGTGTCCCACACGTCACCCTGCGTGCCCAGGAAGTCCGTCGCCGCCTCGCCGCCGAGGAGCGCGCTCCACCACTCGAGCAGCTCGTAGCACGCGCTGAACGCGAGGCAGACCGCGAGCACGAGGAAGAAGAGCCAGCCGCCCGGGCGGAGCGGCGTGCGCCGGAGCAGGATCTCGCGCGCGAGGATCGCCGGCACGAAGCCCTGCGCGAAGTGGCCGAGCCGGTCGTAGTGGTTGCGCCCGAGCTCGAAGAGGTCCTGCACCCAGAAGCCGGCCGGCACGCGCGCATACGTGTAGTGCCCGCCGAGCATCAGGATCGACGCGTGCAGGAACAGCAGCACGTAGAGGAGGGGCGTCAGCGGGAAGCGCCGCTCGGTCGCGAGCAGGAGCGGCGCGCCGAGCAGGACCGGCGCCACCTCGAGCCACCAGGTGACGCGATCGTGCGGCGCGATCCCCGACCAGAGCAACAGGAGCAGGGCGCCGGCGGCCCAGATGTGCGCCGGCGTCAGCCGCCTTTCGGCCGGAGCGCTCAGCCGGGGTCCTCGTAGAACACGTAAGGCGTCGAGAAGTCGGAGAACTCGAAGTACACCTTCTTCTCGTCCGGGTCGCGCACGCCGTTCAGGTTCGCGTCGAGCACGCCGTAGCCGAAGCGGTAGGAGCGCGGCGCGCCGTCGCCCGTGCCCATCGCGGTCGAGATCTTGTCGATCGCGAGGAAGCGCTTCACGACCTGGCTGCCGGCGTAGATCTCGAGCACGCCGTTCGTGCCCGTCCAGTTCTGGACCGCGCGGCCGAGCTGGTTCTGCGTCTCCTGGGTACAGGCGAGCGCGGTCGCGGCGAGCGCGGCCAGCGCGAGGCGAGTGCGCATGCGTCCCTCCACGCGAGCGAAGCTACCAGAGCCGGCCAGCCGGGAATGCCTCACTCTTCCGCGCTCAGCTCCGGGAACTCGAGCCCGCAAGAGGCGCAGCTCGCGGCGCCCTCGGCGAGCGGCGCGCCGCAGGCCGGGCAGTCGGCGAGCAGCGCGCCGGGCTCGCCGCCGAGCCCCGCGGCGTCGGGCACGGCGCGCTCCAGGTGCTGGCTCCGGAACTGCTCGGCGGGCGCCTGGTCTTCGGCGCGCACGTAGAGGCCGAAGCGTGTCTGGGTCGGAGCGCCGCGCCGCGCGGGCGGGCGGATCTCCGCGTCGGGCGGATACACGTCGATGCGGCAGGAGATGCCCCGTTCCTGGAGAGCCTCGGCGAGCTCGCGCAGGTGCCAGGGGTCGCCGCGCTCCACGCAGACGAGCTCGCGCGCGGGCGGCAGCTCCTGCGGCGCGCGCGGCGCCACCGAGACCGGGCCCTCCACGAGCGCCACCTTGCAGTCGGGGCAGACGCTGACCCAGAGCTGGAACTCGCCGCCGCACGTGGGACAGCTCTTGAACACGCGGGGAGTATCGCGCGGCGGGCCCGCTAGAGCAGCGCCTTCCGCAGGAACACCTGGGCAAAGCCGCGCGGGTAGCCGTCCGCGCGCCCCACCTCGACGTAGCCGTGGCGCCGGTAGAAGGCGGGAGCCTGGAAGCTGTGCGTCGAGAGCACGACCTGCGTACAGCCGCGCGCGCGGGCCTCGCGCTCCGCCGCGCGGAGGAGCGCGCTCCCGACGCCCGAGCGCCGCTCGGCCTCACGCACGAAGAGGAAGCGGACCTCGCAGCAGCCGCCCCAGGTGTGGCCCGCGAGCCCCGCGCGCAGCCGCCCCTCCCCGTCGCGCAGGAACGCCGCGAGCGAACGCCCGTCGTAGTAGCCGGTCGTGGCGAAGTTGAACTGGTTGATCTCCTCCTCGAGCTCGGCGAGGTCGCCCGGAAGCGGCTCCGCGTCGAACCTGATCTCGTCGGCCATCGAGCGCCTCCTCCCGCTAGGATCCTGCCGTCCCGACGGAGGAAAGCGTGGCAGACGTCACTCCCTGGCGCCGCTGCAGCGCGTGCAAGAAGCCGATCGCGCTCGGCGCCGTCTACTGGACCTGCAACGTCTCCACCTGCAACCAGAAGCGCACCGCGCTCGTCTTCTGCACGCTCTCCTGCTGGGAGGTGCATCTCCCCGGCGCGAACCACCGTGAGGCGTGGGCGGTGGAGCGGCGCGCGCCGGCGACGCCCGAGCCCGGCGCCGGCCGGGCGCCGGCCCCCGAGCCGCGTGCGGCGCGGCGCATCGTGGTGAGCGCGCCCGCGAAGAAGCCCGAGGAGCCGCTCGAGGTGCTGATCGTGGCAAGCCGGCTCAAGGACTACGTGCGCGCCCGCTCGGGCTACAACACCTCGGATCGCATCCTCGAGCCGCTCTCCGAGATCGTGCGCCGAGTCGTCGACCAGGCGATCGAGAACGCGCGCCGCGACGGCCGCATGACCGTGCTCGACCGCGACGTGCCGGACGTCTGAGCCCCCCGCCTCAGCGGGTCGGCCGCTTCCCCATGCCGACCGCGGCGATGCACTCGAGCTCGATCCGCGCGTCGAAGGCGAGGCCTCCGCCCACACCGAGCGCGCTCCGCGCCGGGAGCGCCGCCCCGAAGTAGGTGCGGTAGACCGCGTTCATGCGCGCCCACTCGTCCATGTCGGCGAGGAACGCCGTGCACTTCACCACGCGCTCGAGGCCCGAGCCGTTCCGCTCGAGGATCGCGCGGATGTTCTCGAGGCACTGCCGCGTCTCCGCCTCGATGCCGCCCGGCACGAGCTCCGTCGTGCCAGGGCGGACGCCGAGCTGGCCTGACACGAAGAGCAGCTCGCCGACCCGCACCGCGTCCGAGAACGGCAGCTCCGCGGCGGCCGTCTCGGGCGAGCGATCGAAGTGGAGAGCCGGGCCGTCCGCGCCCGGGCCGGGGCACGCGAGCAGGACGGGGAGCAGGAGGGCGAGGGTCCGCATGGGAGTCCTTTCGGGCCTGCAGGTCACAGCAGGCCGTGCAGCTCGAGGAAGCCGAGGACCGGCCCCCACGGCCGCGGGCAGTCGTTGTGGCCGCAGGGCAGGAGGTGGAGCTCGGAGGCCGGCGCTGCGGCGTGGAGCGCGCGCGAGTGTGAGGCTGCAACGATCTCGTCGCGCTCGCCGTGGAGAAGGAGGAGCGGCCGCCCGAAGCCGCGCACGAGCGTGAGGTTGTCGAACGGGTCGCGCACGAGGAAGCCGGGCACGCCGAAGCGGAGCGCCAGGCTCCGCACGCTCGTGAACGTGGACTCGAGCACGAGCGCCGCGAGCGGGCGCTCGCGCGCGAGCGCGCACACGGCGCCGCCGCCGAGCGAGCGGCCCCAGCCGACGATGCGGCGCGCGTCGATGCCGTCCTGCGCCGCGGCCCAGTCGAAGGCGGCCACCAGCGTCTCCCGGATCGAGGCCTCGCTCGGCGCGCCCGCGGAGCGCCCGTAGCCCGGGTACTCCACCAGGAGCGCCGTGGCGCCCTGCGTCCGCGCCGGCTCGAACGCCTCCGCCCAGTGGTCGATCAGCTCGCCGTTCCCGTGCGCGTAGAGGAGGAGTGGGGCGGGCGCGCCGCTCCGGCGCCCGGGCAGCAGCCAGGCCTCGGTGCGCCGCCCGCCGGCCTCGAGCCAGATCCGTTCCCCGCCGAGGCGCGCGAGGTCGGCCGCGCCCACCGCGAGGATCGCGCTCCGCGGGAACAGGATCGCGCGCTGCGCGAGGAACGCGAGCGCCCACCAGACCAAGAGCGCGACGCCGAGGAGGACGAGCGCCGAGACGAGCGCCCCGCGGAGAGCGTTCACGCCGCCCGCTTCACGAGGCCGTGGATGCAGCACGCGACCACGACCACGTCGATCCCGACGAAGAGCAGCATCACCGGATCGAAGCGCGCGAGCAGGAGCTGCACGCCGCCGAGCCCACCGAGCGCGGGCAGGACCGCGCCGAGCCAGAGCGGCCACGCGCCGGGCCTCCGGAGCGCGAGACCGCTCCCGAAGTAGATCACGCCGGCGATCGCGGAGCCGGCGCCGCCGCCCGCGTCACCGGCGACGAGCACGTAGAGCAGGTGCGCGACGCCGGTGAAGAGCAGGAGCGCGCTCGCGAGCTTCCGGGGCTGTGACATCGGTCCTCCTTCAGGCGCGCTCGGCCTTGTCGAGGCCGAGGCGCGCGAACCAGCTCGCATCGTCCGGCGCGGCGAGCCGCTCGCCCCAGGCGCCCGCCGGGACCGCGAGGCCCGGCGGGAGCGGCGCCGCGGCGAGGAGCCGCGCCTCCCGCACGTGCCACGCCACGAGGCGCTCGAAGGGCCCGGCGGCGGCGGCGAGCGCCTCCTGCTCGGCGCGCTCCCGCTTCGGGTCGCAGCTCCCCTTCTTCACGTTCGCGAGATACAGGGCGGCGTCGCGCGCGCGGAGCCCGGCCAGCGCGAAGACGCGGACCGCGCGATCGCGCGACCAGTCGAGGAGCTCGAGCCAGGCGGGTGCCCCGCACGCGGCGCAGCGCGCGATCGCCTCGACCGGCCCGTCGGTCCAGCCGACGATCTCGTCGGGCGCGAGCGTGAGCGCGGCGGCGCCCGGCTCGAGCGCCGCGAGGTGCGCGCAGAGCGAGACGCCCGAGTCCACGTCGCCGCGCGCTCAGCCGGCGCGCGCGGCGAGCGCGCGGTCGATCAGCTCCACGAAGGCTGCCTTCGGGCGCGCGCCGACGAGCTGGCCGACCACGCGCCCCTTCGCGAACGCGAGCACGGTGGGCATCGCCCGCACGCCGAACCGCGCCGCCGTCGCGGGATTCTCCGCAGCAAGCATCTTCACGATGCGAAGGCGGCCGGCATGGTCCTCCGCGAGCTGCTTCAGGATGGGGGAGATCTGGCGGCACGCGGGGCAGTGGTCGCCCCAGAAGTCCACGAGCGCGGGCAGCTCCGAGGCGAGCACCTCGCTCGCGAAGCTGCCGTCCGTCACGTCACCGATCTCAGCCACGCTGAACCTCCGCGCTCGACCCAACATATCGAAGCGAGCGCGCCGTCCCGCTCAACCCGTGAACACGCTCGCGCGCGCCACGAAGCAGAGCGGGTTCCCGAACGGATCGCTCGCGTAGAACGACTCCTCGCCCCACGGCCGCTTCGCGATCCGTCCGAGCGGGCCCACGCCCGGCGGGCTCTCGCTCGAGAAGGCCGCGCCCGCCGCCTCGCACGCGCGGTAGCTGGCGCCGAGGTCGGTCACCGCGAAGTACAGCGGCTCGGGGTTCGGCGTGGCCGCGTAGCCGTCGCCGTCGGCGCGCGGGTCGAAGCAGGCGAGGATTGTGCCCTCGCAGTCGAAGTAGTGGCGCCCGGGTGAGACGCGCTTCCCCGGCATCTCGAGCACCGCGGCGTAGAAGCGCGCGGCGCGCTCGATGTCGCCGACGGGCAGGATCACGCGATAGAGGTTCGCCATCCCCGACTCCTCCGCGTCATTCGAGCCGACTGCCGTACACGCGCCGCACCGGGATCGCCTCCAGCTCGACCTCGTCGAGGCAGCGCACGTTGATGCTCCAGCCGGAGAACCCGGGCACGCCCTCGGCGATCTCGCGGAGCGTGCGCGCGCTCGGCTGGCGGAACGGAAGGATGCCGCACGTGGGGCAGAAGTAGTCCTCGGCGGTGCGCGTGTGCCATTGGTAGAGCGTGAGCTCGGCGAGCGGCGTCAGGAGCCGGAAGCGGTCGGCCTCGACGCGATGGATCAGCGCGCCGCGCCGCCGGCAGACCGAGCAATCGCAGGCGCGCACGTGATCGAGCTCGAGCTCCACCTCGAAGCGGACGCGCCCGCAGTGGCAGGAGCCCCGGTACGTCTTCATGCCCATGGTGAGCGGCGGGGAAGGTAGCGGGGTACACGGCGTCGATACGCCTCGTAGGCGGCGCCGAAGCGGTCGCAGAGCTCGCGTGAACGAGAGGACGAAGAGCACCCAGGTCCCGGCGGAGCTCATCCATGCGGGGCTCCGAGGCGGAAGCGGCCGCGCGCGAGCCCCTCTTCCGCGAGCGCGAGCACCTCGGCCGGCGCGAGCCCGGCCGTCTCGATGCGGTGGGCGCGCAGCTCGGGGTCCGCGTCGAACGCCTCGACCATGTGCCGCACCGGCGCGCTCGCGCCGGGGCCCTGCCGCTCGCGGACCCTCCGGAGCGCCTCGGGCTCGGGCACGTGGAGCAGGAGGTAGGCGAGGGGCCAGGGGCCGGAGAGCTCCGCGCGGAGCACGGGCAGGAACCATGGGCCGATCACGCCGTCGAGGAAGACGTCGTAGCCGCCCTCCGCGAACGCGGCGGCCGCGCGACCGAGCGCGCGCATGATGACCGTGTTCTGGTGCTGCGACTCGGGGCGCGTCGGATCGATCGGCGCGGCCGGAAAGGCATAGAACGTGTCCGAGAGCAGATGGAGACCCTGGGGTCGCGCGAGCGCGAGGGCCCGGGCGAGCGTGGTCTTCCCGCTGCCGGGGCAGCCGGAGACGATGACGATGGCAGGCATGCCAGACCTCGAGACCTCGGGTGGAAGCAGAAGCTCTCGCGGGATCTGGCTGCTAGCTCACGGGGCTCCCTCCTGCCGGCGAACGCGTGACCGAGGCTAGCCGCCGGAGGAGGAGCAGGCCGACGACGCCGAGGAGGGGCGCGCTGACAAGGCCCGGGAAGTAGACGCCGGCGCGCGCGGCGAGGAGCGGGTGCGCGACTCCGTTCGCGAGCGCGGCGAGGCCGAGGAACCAGAGCGCCGCGAGCGCGAGCCGGCTCCCCGCGGCGAGCCTCGGACACGCGAGCACCCAGATCAAGAGCCAGAACAGATTGAACGGGACGAAGAACGCGGCCGGCCACGGCACGAGCCCGAGCGCCTCGGGGAAGCGCCGGTGGAAGCCCGTGACGAGCTCCTCCGCGAAGTGGGCCGCCTGGAGGAGCACGACGACGGCGGCAAGGCGCGCCGCGGCGCGGAGCTCCGCACGGCTCGCGCGGGGCCCGCCGCGGAGGAGGGTGAGCGCGAGCGCTCCGAGCGCCGCGAGGGAGAGGCCCGCGGTGCCGAGCAGGATGCTCCGGAGCGTCACGCGCGCGCCGCGGGGAGCCGGAGCGAGAGCGCGTGCTCCTCGAAGCCGAGCGCCCGCCAGAACGCGAGGCCCGTCTCGTTGTGGACCAGCACCTCGAGCGTGATGGCCGCGGCCGCGGGCACGTGGCGCCGCCGGAAGGCCTCGATGGCGCGGCGCCCGATGCCCCGTCGCCGGAAGGGGCGCAACACGAAGAACTGCCGCAGATGGATCCCGCCCTCCGCGGGACGGAAGACCGCGTACGCCACCACGTCGGACGCGAGCTCGAAGAAGACGGCGCGGTACTCGCCCGCCAGCCAGCCGCGCATGCGTTCCTCGAGCTCGGCGAGCGACATGGGATTCGAGGAGCCCTGGTCCTCGATGAGCTCGCGGTTCAGTCGGGCGAGCAGCGGGAGATCCTCGGCCGTCGCTTCGCGGAGGCGCACGGCTAGGCGGCGCCGGCGCCTTCGGGCGCCTCCCGCGTGATCGAGAACACGGCCGCGTCGTGCCAGACGCCGTGGATCTGGAGCCGGTCCCGCAGCACACCCTCGCGCACGGCGCCCGCCTTCTCCGCCACCCGCTGGCTCGCGCGGTTTCCGACCGCCGCCACGATCTCGAGGCGCACGAGCTCCGTGTTCTCGAATGCCCACGCGGAGAGGAGCCGCACCGCCTGGCTCGCGTGCCCGTGACCCGTCAGCGAGCTCCGGATCCAGTAGCCGAGGTTCGCGAACCGATGGAGCGGGTTCAGCTGGTTGAGCCCGCAGCCTCCGAGGAAGAGGCCCGCGTCCGACTCGATCGCGAACTGGAAGCTCGTGCGCTTCTCGAACAGCTCGCGCTCGCCGCGGATCCAGTCGCGCGCCTCGGAGAGCTGGTAGCCCGCGTGACACCACGGGAGCCAGCGCCCCACCTCGGCCACGGACTCGCGCGCCGCCTCGACCAGGCTCGCGGCGTGGGCCTCGGTGTATGGGCGAAGTCGAACGGGGGACATCCGCGCGCGCACTCTAGCAGCCGCGGGCGACGCGACGGCGCGCGCGCCGACGGAGCACGAGCGCGCCCAGCACGTACTGATGCTCGCGCGAGAGCGACGCCGGGTAGAGGAGCGGCATTGCGTAGTGCTCGATGAAGCCGGCTTCGTACACACACCGCCGCCCTGCCTGCGGAGCCAGTTCTCGAGCGGCGTTAGCGGGCAGATGCAGCGCGCGGCCATCCGGTTGTAGCGCGCGCGATTCTCGAGGACGCGGAGCTTCACGAGACGGCGGGCTCGAGGAGGCGTGGAGCCCAGGCGCCGGGATGGGCCCGCAGCAGCTCGCGAAGCTCGTCCGGCGAGGGCCAGGTTGGAAAGCGGGGCAGTGCGTCGGCGAGGACGAGCCACGGAACCTTCGACTCGAGGTTGACGTGAACCCACGGGGTCGGCTGGGCGCCATCGAGGCTCTGCGTCACGAGGCCACCCACGTCGAGCACCGGAGAGAAATTGAAGATCGGAGAGGCGCAGCGACCGCAGAAGTGACGCACGGCTCCGAGGGGTGTGCGGTACCGCGAGGGAGCGTCGGGAAGAGTGAGCCAGACGAAGCTCTCGGGAGCGATGAACGCGACCGTGGTGAAGGGAGCTCCGTGAACCCGGCGACAGAACACGCAGTGGCAGTTGACAACCGGACCGAACGGGCCCGTGACCCGGTACCGCAGGTAGCCACAGCGACACCCACCCGTGGATTCCAGGCCGTCGCCTCCTTTGCGTGCGTCAGCTCAACGGCAGTTGGCAGCGCGCCACGACGGCCCGCCCTACCACGCGCTCGCTGTGGAGCTGGAATCCGAAGCGCTCGTACACGCCCCGGAGCGTCGACCGGAAGGTCTCACAGTCGAGACGGAGGTAGCGAGCGCCGAACGTCGTCGCCCGTTGCGCCGCCCAGCGGAGCAGCTCGAACGAGACCTGGCCGCCGGCTGCCGCACGCCGGACCGCGAGCCGGTGCAGATAGAGCGCCTCGCCGGGCAGCACCTCGGGCCAGAAGGCCGGGTCGCTGGTCGTGAGACGCAGTGTGCCGACGGGGACGCCTTCCGACCACGCGAGGAAGTAGAGACCGCT
>Ga0187893_10007409_pt1 | contig 17992 bp, 15 predicted proteins | sample MA1701074metaG_FD_139574 | JGI IMG/M metagenome (GOLD analysis project Ga0187893, IMG submission 139574) | White microbial mat communities from a basaltic lava cave in the Kipuka Kanohina Cave System on the Island of Hawaii, USA - MA170107-4 metaG ... | reverse complement strand
CCTCGAGCGCGCTCTTCTTCTGGCAGTGCGCCCGCACCCTGCGCGAAGACCTGGCAAGTTGACACGGGGATGACACGGGGACGGAGTTGACATTCAACTTGCCCTCCCCACAGGGCGAAAGTTGAATTTCAACTCCGTCCCCGTGTCATCCCCGTGTCAACTTGCCAGGTCCTCGCGAAGCGTGCGGGCGCACTGCCAGAAGAAGAGCGCGCTCGAGGCGCCGATGACCGCGGCCCCGAGCAGCGACCAGCGGATCGCGTCGTCGCCGAAGCGCGGCGCCAGTGCATCGTTCAGGTAGCCCACCAGCGCCGGCCCCACGCCGTACCCCACCACGTTCGTGATGGCGAGCTGCGTGGCCGAGGCCGTCGCGCGGAGCCCCGGCGCGACGAGCCCCTGTACGAGCGTCCAGAGCGACGCGACCCAGAGGTTGTTCAACAGATACAACGGCGCGAACGCGAGCAGCGCGAGCTCGCGCCCCGGCGCCAGCGCGAAGCCGACCGCGAACGGGAACGCCGCGAGCGAGCAGAGCGCGGAGAGCCAAACGTGCCAGCGCGGGTCCCGCCGCGCGAGGCGGTCCGCGAGCATGCCACCGCCGAGCGAGCCCAGGCCCCCGGTCACCGCCGCGAGCACGCCGAACGCCACGCCCGCCTCTCCCGCCGACATGTCGAACACGCGGCGCAGGTAGCTCGCGCCCCACGAGAGCACGGCGTAGCCGAGGAACGCCTGACACGACGCCGCCACCATCAGCCAGCGGAACGCGCGCGTCGCGAACACCTCCGGCAGCACGCGCCGGAGCGGCGGCGCCACGGCGGCCGTGCCCGCCCCGCTCCCCCCGCGCACCGGCTCGCGCACGCCCCATGCGATCACCAGCGCGAGCGGCAGGCCCGCGAGGCCCGCCGCGAAGAACGCCGTCCGCCAGTCGAAGAGCTCGAGCAGGAGCCCGCCGCCCGCGAAGCCGAAGCCGGTCCCGGCGTAGATGCCGAGCGCATAGACGGCCATCGCGGTCGCACGGCGCGCCGGCGGGAAGTAGTCGGAGATGATCGAGTGCGAGGGCGGCGTGCCCGCCGCCTCACCGATCGCCACCCCGAAGCGCAGCACGAACAGCGACCCGAAGCTCCGCGCGAGCCCGCAGCCCGCCGTGAGCAAACTCCAGGCCGCGAGCCCGACCACCAGCACGTTGCGCCGCGACGCCACGTCCGCGATGCGCGCGATCACGAGCCCGGCCAGCGTGAACGAGAGCGCGAAGGCGGGGCCGAGCAGCCAGCCGAGCTGCGTGTCGCTGAGCCCCATCTCCTGCTTCACGTCGAGCGCCACGATCGCGAGGATCTGGCGGTCGACGAAGTTCAGCACGTACGCGAGCAGCAGCAGGAAGAGCACCCGGTTCGCGTAGGCCCGCGACGGCGCGGCCGGGGCCGCCGAGCTCGCGCTCATCCGTGCCAGGCCCCGATCCGCTCGAACACCTTCGGGATCTCGTCGCGCCGGCGCACGAGCTGCGCGAGCGCGAGCGAGATCGAGGTGGCGCCCGCCTCGACGAGCGCGGGGATGCTCGCGAGCGTGGCCTCGAGGTCGAGCGACTTGTCTGCGCGGCGCGCGTACGCGACGTGCGCGCGGACGCCGAAGCCCTCGAAGGAGCGGCCCGCCTCTCGAAAGGCGTCGCGCAGCTTCGCGATCCCGCTCTTCAGGGCCTCGGGTCGCGAGTCCATCGGCATCCAGCCCCCGCCGAGCTCGGCGATGCGCGCGAGGTTCTTCGGCCCGAGGGCAACGCCGAACCAGAGCGGCGGCCCGCCCGGCTGGACCGGCCGCGGCAGGCACCAGACGTCGCTGAACGACAGCGTCGGCGAGGCGAAGCTCGCCGGCGCGTCCCGCCAGAGCACGCGGCACGCGCGGAGCCCGTCCTCGAAGAGCTGCCAGCGCTTCTCGAAGTCGAGCCCCTCGGCCTGGTACTCCTCCTTCTGCCAGCCGGTGCCCACGCCCACCTCGAGCCGCCCGCGCGAGAGCACGTCGAGCGTGGCCAGCGTCTTCGCGAGCAGCACCGCGGGCCGGAGCGGCGTGATCAGAACGCCGGTGCCGAGGCGCACGCGCGACGACGCCCCTGCCATCGCGGCCAGCACCGTGAGCGGCTCGGGCCACGGCTCCTCGAGCGGGAGCGGGAACGGCCCGTACGGATAGTTCTCGAGATGCGGCCCCATCACGACGTGGTCTGGGATCACGAGCTGGTCGATGCCGGTGGCGTCGGCGATGCGCGCGAGCTCGGGGAGCGCGGCGAGGTCGTCGCCGTAGAGCCGGCCGAGCGCCGAGATCGTGATCGAGAGCGACGGCCGCGCCATCAGCCGAGCGGAGGGAACACCTTGAGGCCCCCGATCTCCCAGTACGCGCGCAGGTTCGTCACCTTGCCCTCGTCGTCCACGCGGTACGTGAAGACCCCGTTCACGAGCGTGGTCGCGCCGTTCGCCATCAGCGTCGTGATCGTTCCGACGTTCGCGCACTCGTTCCCGCAGGCGTACGAGCGCGCGATGTCGAACAGAACGCGGTTCGGTGCGATCACCCGGTCCCAGAACGCCGCAATCGCAGCCTTGCCGCGGTGGCCGAGGCCGCTCGGGTCGAGCGGCGACTTCCCGATCGGGTCCTCGATGTGCGCACCTTCCGCGAAGTTCGCGATCCAGTCCTCGCGCTTCTTCGCGTGCACGTACTCCATCGAGCGGCGTGCCGCGGCCCGTGCGGGATGCTCCTCCTGCATCGCGTCCTCCCTCGAAAGCGCGCGAGATATAGCACCGATGTCGCCGGCCCAGCGAGAATTGCGCGCGCGCTGCGCGGCCCGCTGCGCGCCGTCTGCGAGCGCGATGCTGTTCTGCAGAACATCCTCCGGGTGAGCGGGCTCACCGAAGGCCGACACGCGTCTGCGTAGGATCGCCGCCGGCTCGGGCGGGGAGAGCTCGTGCGAACGAGCGCAGGGGGGATACGCATGTGGTGCGCGCCGCTTCTTCTGGCGGTCCTGGTCCTCTTCTCCACGCCGGCCTTCGCCCAGCTCACCGAAGACCTGAAGACCTTTCCGACGGTGCCGGGCGGTCACGTGAACAAGTCGCTCACGGAGCAGGTCGGAGCTGGACAAGGCGACGAGCTGACCTACGGCTCGTCGATGTATCTGATCAAGCGCGACCCCGCGCGCTCCATCCGGCGCGGTCGCCAGCTCTTCCAGCGCAAGTTCACCGCCGCGCAGGGGCTCGGGCCGCGGATCAACGCCTCGAGCGAGGGGGACATCCGCGAGACGCGCGCGCTCGGCGCCGGGCTCATCGACAGCTGCGCCGGCTGTCACGGTCGCCCGCGCGGCGCGGCGGGCTTCGGCGGCGACGTGGTGACGCGCCCCGACAGCCGCGATGCGCCGCATCTGTTCGGGCTCGGCCTCCAGGAGATGCTCGCCGACGAGATGACCACCGAGCTGCGCGCCATCCGTGACGGCGCGATCGCCAAGGCCGCGGCGACGACCACGCAGCGCTGCCGGCGCCGGCCGTGCCCTTCCGGCGGGCCCGTGACGGTGCGCATGGTGGCCAAGGGCATCGACTTCGGCTCGCTCACCGCGATGCCCGATGGAACGGTCGACACCTCGAAGCTCGACGGAGTCGACGCGGATCTCCGTGTCCGCCCCTTCTTCCACCACGGCGAGACGGTCTCGATCCGGGAGTTCGCGATCGGCGCCTTCAACGCCGAGATGGGCCTCCAGGCGACCGACCCGGTGCTGTGCGCCGCGACGGATCCCTCGGCGCCGGTCCTCGCGGCCAGTCCCGCCGGCTTCGTCTACGACCCGAGCCGCGACACCTTCGAGCGCCCGCCGGGCTGCGAGAGCAGCGATCCGGACGGCGACGGCGTCCGCGACGAGATCGACCCGGCGCTGATCGACCACATGGAGTTCTACCTGCTGAACTACTTCAAGCCGGGGTTCGGTGAGCAGACCGTGCGCACGCAGGCCGGACGCGCGCGCATGGACGCGCTGCGCTGCACCACGTGTCACGTGGCTGACCTGGAGATCGAGTCCGACCGGCGCGTCGCGGATGTGGAGACGGTCTACGACTCGCGGCGCGGCATCTTCAATCGCCTGTTCGCGACCGCATCGACCCGCTTCGTCGCGATCGAGGACGGGCAGACGCACCCGCTGGTGCTGCCGAAGGGCGAGCCCTTCGTGGTGAAGAGCATCTTCACCGACTTCAAGCGGCATGACCTGGGCCCGAACTTCCACGAGCGCGAGTACGACGGGACGCGGCGCACCGAGTTCCTGACCGAGGCGCTCTGGGGCGTCGGCACGACCGCGCCCTACGGGCACGACGGCCGCAGCATCAACCTCGAGGAGGTGATCCTCCGCCACGGCGGCGAGGCGAAGGAGTCGCGCGACCGCTTCGCGCGGCTCCGCGAGAGCGAGAAGCGCGAGCTCCTCGACTTCCTCGCCACGCTCGTGCTGTTCCCGCCCGACGACACGGCTTCGAACCTGAACCCCGGCGACAAGGCCGGCGACCCGCAGGATCCGGCCGGGCACGGCTCGATCAATCTCGGCGCCCTGTTCCAGATCCCGGAGGAGGGAGCGGAGTAGCTCGCAGGAGAGGCGCGTCTCTGCCACCTTGCCTCGCATGAGCGACGGCTCGGAGCGACGCGTCCTCTCCGGCGAGAGCTGGTCCGAGTTCTGCGACGGGCTCAAGGCGTCCGGCGCGGTGATCCTGCGCGACGCCTCGCCGCGCGATCCGCTCGATCGCGCCGAGGGCTTCCGGTACCTCACGCGCCTCGTCCGCACCGCGCTCGAGCAGGAGCTCGAGTTCGCCGACCCCGCGGCGCCCGTCTTCCGGCGCCCCTCGCACGAGACGGTGAAGATCGGGGCGGACAACCCCGACAACCACTACCAGAGCGCGGCGATCTCGGGCGCGCACGAGTACGTGATCCGCGGGAAGCGCAACTCGGTGCACTACCTCGGCATCGGCACGTACGCGGGCGGCTACGGCTCGTCGGGCCGCTCGGGCCAGACCGGCTACATCGACGACGCCACGCTCGCGCTCGGCCCCGACGGGCGCTTCGAGATCGCGGTCTCGTGCGAGAAGCGCCCGGGCAACTGGCTCCCGATGGAGCCCGACTCGAGCACGCTGATCGTGCGACAGACCTACCAGAGCCGCGCGCGCGAGCGGATCGCCGACCTCGCGATCGAGCGCGTGGGCGCGGCAGGCCCGCCCGCCGGCCTCACAGCCGAGGCGCTCGACCGGGCGCTCGTCGCCGCGGCCGCGTACGTGCGCGGCACGGCCACGATCTTCACCGACTGGGCCGAGGGCTTCGCGAAGCGCAAGAACGAGCTGCCGCGTTTCGATCCGAAGGTGGCGGCGGCCGCGCACGGCGACCCGAACATCGTCTACTACCACGGCTACTGGGAGCTCGCCGACGACGAGGAGCTCTGGATCGAGGTCACCCCGCCCGCGTGCGACTACTGGAACTTCCAGGTGAACAACCACTGGATGGAGTCGCTCGACTACCGCTGGCACCGGATCGCGTTGAACCACAGCGAGGCGAAGCGCGAGGCCGACGGCTCGGTGCGGATCGTCCTCGCGGCGCGCGACCCCGGCCACCCGAACTGGCTCGAAACGGCCGGCCACCGCCGCGGCACGCTGTGTCTGCGCTGGGTCGGCGCGAAGCAGCATCCCGACCCGGCGACGCGCGTCGTGAAGCGCGAGGCCCCGAGGGGCGGCGCAGGTCTGCGCTGAAATCCGGGGGCCCGGCTCGGCTCGTAGGTGCAGGGGATGAGTCTGGGGCGGTGGGCATCGGAGGCACGCCATGAAGCCGGCCCACGCGATTTCGCTTGCGCTCGTCGCCGTCCTGCTCGTCGCAGCGGGGGGCGACGGGAAGCGCAGCTTCGGAGCGAAGCTGAGCGGCATCCTCGAGACCCCGGCCTCGATCTCGAGCACGGGCAGCGGCCGGCTCAAGATCAAGGTGAACGGCGCGCAGAGCTCGGCCGAGTACGAGCTCTCCTACCGCGATCTCGAAGGCAGCGCCGTGCTCTTCGCGCACATCCACCTCGGGCAGCCGCGCACCGGCGGCGGCGTCATGGTGTTCCTGTGCTCGAACCAGGGCGCGCCCGTGCCGACGCCCGCGTGCCCGGGCCCGGCGGGCGGCACCGTGAGCGGCACGCTCACCGCCGCCGACCTGATCGGGCCTTCCAATCAAGGCGTCGCGTCGGGCGAGTTCGAGGAGTTCGTGAAGGCGCTCCGCAACCAGGGGGCCTACGTGAACGTCCACACCGACCTGTACCCGCCCGGCGAGATCCGCGGGAACATCAAGTAGCCGTCGCGGCGGTTCTCCGGCGCCCGACGGGCGCCGCACGGATCAGCGTCAACCGCGCCGGCGGCGCGCGCCCGGCGCGCTCGCGACCTTTGCGCCCGGCATGCTGCCCGCGCCCGCGATCTCGATCCTGCGGTTCGCCCAGCCGAGCGCGTTCAGGTGCTGGCTCACCGAGGCGAGGTTCGAGGTGACCGCGCGGCCGTCGGCGAAGATCACGGTGTCGGCCTCGTTCACCAGGACCCGGGTCCGCGAGATCCCGCCGGCCTTCTCCTTCACCTGCCGCGACGACTCCACCAGCACGACGAGCACCGGCCCGTCCGGCGGCCCGCACATGCCGCCCGTCTGCGCGTTCGCGGCGGCGGCCCAGAGCGTGGCGCACAAAAGAACGGACGAGAGCCAGACGCGCATGCCCTCGCTTCGGAAGTCGCACGGCCGACTTGAGGAGAGCCCCACGGGCGTCAGCGCGGGCGCGCGGACTCCTCGACGAGCTCGAAGAGTGCGCCGAGGAAGCGTTCGAACGAGCGATCGATCGGCCGGGGCGGGCTCTCGCTCCGCCGCGTCGTGTGCGGGTCGTGCGGCGCGCGCGGCCCCGGCTGCGGGCGCTCGCGGCCCGCGAACCAGCCGGGCCCGCAGCGCTCGCGCGGTGCGGTGCCGACGAGGAACCACTCGGCGCCGCCCCAGCACAGGAAGCCCGCGCGGAGCCCGCTGCCCTGGTGGATCGCGACGGATTCGAGGCCGTCGGGCACCGGGAACGGCTCGGCGCCCTCGGGGCCGAGCGCGCCGGCGAGGAAGCGCCCGAAGATCGGGAGCGCGGCCTGCGCGCCCGTGAGCCCGAGCGGGCTGCCGTCGTCGAAGCCGACCCACACCGCGCCCACGAGCTCGGGCGTGTAGCCCACGAACCAGGCGTCGCGCGTGTCGTTCGTGGTGCCCGTCTTCCCGGCGACGGGCCCGCGGTAGCCCTGCGCGCGGAGCCCGCGGCCCGTGCCGTGATCGACCGCGCCCTCGAGCGCCGAGGTGACGAGCGCGACCTCGGCGGGGTCGAACTCGCGCGTTCTCACCGGCGGCGCCTCGAGGAGCTTCCGGCGCGCGGCGTCGGTGACGTGGAACGCGGCGCGCGGCTCGATGCGCTCTCCGCCGTTCGCGAGGAGCGCGTAGGCGCGCGCCAGCTCGAGCGGCGAGACCTCGCTCGCGCCGAGCGCGAGGCTCGGCACGGCCTGGAGCGGCGACTCGATTCCCATGCGCTCGGCCACCGCGACGATCGCCTCCGGGCCGAGCGCCTGCCCGACGCGCACGACCGGCACGTTCACCGAGCCCTCGATGGCGCGGCGCAACGTGATCGCGCCGCGGAACTCCTTCTCGTAGTTCGCCGGCCGCCACGGTCCCTGTGGCGTGGCGACCTCGAGCGGCTCGTCGTAGAGGAGTGAGGCGAGCGTGAAGGCGGGCGCGCCGCCGGCGCCGCGCGCGAGCGCCGCGAGCAGCACGACCGGCTTGAACGCGCTCCCCGGCTGGCGGCGCGCCTGGGCCACGCGGTCGAACTGGCTCTCGGACCAGCTCCGGCCGCCGACGTAGGCGAGGATCGCCCCGCTCGACGGCTCGAGCGCCACGAGCGCGGCCTGGAGCTTCGCGTCGCCCGTTGCGAGGCGCGGGTACGCGGCCTCGAGCGCCTCGATCCCGCGCTGGACCGCGCGCTCCGCCTCGAGCTGGAGCTGCGCGTCGAGCCCGCTCCAGACCACGACGCGCTCGGCGCGCAGGTCGAGGTCGGGCAACGCGTCGGCCAGGTCGCGCTCGAGCTTGGCGAGGAACCAGCCCGCGCGCGGCGCGGCGGCCGGGGCCGCCACGTTGCCGAGCTTTGCTGCCGCGGCGGTGGCCGCCTCCTCCTCGGAGATGACGCCGGCCTTCGCCATCCGCGCGAGCACGCGGTTCCTGCGCGTGAGAGCGCGCTCGGCTCGCGTCCACGGCGAGTAGTAGCCGGGCCCGCGGATCATCCCCACGAGGAGCGCCGACTCCGCGAGGCCGAGCGTCCGCGCCGAGCGCCCGAAGTAGTGGCGCGCCGCGGCCTCGACGCCCACCACCGAGACGGCGCCGCGCTGCCCGAGGTAGATCGTGTTGACGTAGGCCTCGAGGATCTCGTCCTTCGTGTGGGCGCGCTCGACGCGGAGCGCGAGCCACGCCTCACGGAGCTTCCGCAGCACGGAGCGCTCGTGCGTGAGGAACACGTTCTTCACGAGCTGCTGCGTGATCGTGCTGCCGCCCTCGCGCACGCGGCGCGCACGCACGTTCGAGACGAGCGCGCCCGCGAGCCGGCGCAGGTCGAGGCCGTGGTGGTCGTAGAAGCGGCGGTCCTCGATCACGAGGAGCGCGTCGATCAGGTGCCGAGGCAGCTCGCCGGGCCGCACCAGCACGCGATCGGTGGGCGCGTCGTCGGCGAGCACGCCGACCGTCTCGGGGTCGAGCTTTGCTTCGCGCCGCTCGCGGCCGGCCTCGTCGCGGATCGCGGCGATGCGGCCGCGCCGGTCCACGTGGAGCGTGAAGCGCGCGGGCGCGCTCGTCTCCTCCGGCCCCGCGAACTCGCGGCGATGGATCACGAGGCGCCCGTCGCCGCGGAAGTACTCGCCGAGGCCGGGCGTGGCGGAGCGCGTGCGTCGGTAGCCGAGCCGCTCGGCGCGCTCGACGAGGTTCGTCGCCGCGACGTCCTGCCCGGGCGCGATCCGGTGCGGGCGCGCGAGGACGCGGTTCGGCAGCTCGGGCGCCGGGAGACGCTTCGGCACCAGCGCGCCGAGGCCGACGAGGAGCGCGAGGGCGCCGGCCGCGACGCCGAGGCGGCGGCCCCACACCAGCCACGCGTTCCGTGTCGGGTTCACCACCGGGCCGCCCCCTCCGGACGAGTCTTGCGACCGCCGCGCGCGCCGTCGATCGAGCGCCCCGCCGCGCCGTCCGATGTGTGACGCTCCGCACGGTTCCGGGCTTCGGGCGCGGCGACCTCCCCTCCGTGCCGCGCCGCGCGCAACCGCTCGCCCGCGGCCTGGTCCCGGGAGCGCTCTGCCTCGCGCTGCTCTCCGGGCCGGGCTGCGCGTCGCCGCCGCCGGCGCCGCGGCGGGCCCACACTACGCCGGCGCCCGCTCCGCGGCCGCCGCCCGAGGTGCCGCGCGCGCCACTGCCCACGCCGGTGCCCGCGCCGCTCGTGTGGCCGCTCGAGGGCGAGATCCTGTCCGGCTTCGGCGTCGTCCGCGGGCGCCGCCACCACCAGGGCATCGACATCGCGGCGCCGCGCGGGACACCGGTCCGCGCCGCCGCCGCGGGCCGCGTGATCCGGAGTCAGTGGATGCGCGGCTACGGAAACGTCGTCTGGCTCGATCACGGTGACGGCGTCGAGAGCCGCTATGCGCACCTCCACGCCGTCCTCGTGCGGCGCGGCGCGTGGGTCGAGCGCGGTCACCCGCTCGGCAGCGTCGGCGCCACCGGGAACGCGACGACGCCGCACCTCCACTTCGAGGTTCGCCGCGGCGGGCGCGCGCGGAACCCGCTCGCGTGGATGCCGGCCGCTCCCGAGCGGGTCGCGTTCCCGGCCGCCGGCCTTGACGCCCGGCCCTAGCGAGCCCGCTCGTCCGCCTCGACGCGCGAGAGGTCGCGCTCGATCTCCCGGCGGAGCCCGGCGTCGGTCTCGAGCCGGAGTGCCGCATGGAGCTCTTTCTCCGCCCGGCGCGGATCGCCGTGCAGCGACTCGAAGATCCCGGCCGCGTAGCGGAGCAACGGCTCGTTCGGACGGCGGCGGACTGCGCGGCTCAGGCCCGCGCCGTCCTCGGCCGTGAAGCGGCGCGTCTGGATCAGCAGCCGGATCAGATGGACGAGGCTCTCGCGGCTCCGGGCGGCGAAGTGCGCGTCCCGCGCGACGTCGATCGCTGCGTTCACGCGCCCGAGCGCGAGCTCCGCGCGGGAGAGCTCGAGGAGGAGCGGGCCCGGCTCGGCGTCGGCTGCGAGACCTGCGCGCGCAACCGAGGCTGCATCCTCGAAGCGGCCGCGCACGCGAAGCGACGCGGCGCGCTCGAGCCAGCGGCCCGGCGTGGCCGACTCGAGAGCGGTGTCGGCGTCAGGCTCGGTCTCGTGACCCGGAGCCCGGGCCGGGCTCCCGAGCCCGAGCCGTTCGCCATCCGTCACGCTGAAGAGCTCGTTCCCGGTCTCGCGCGCGGCGCCGCGGCGGGAAGGCCGCGCCTGGCTCGGCGCCCGGCTCGCGGCGGCGCTCCGGGCCAGCGCCGCGGCGCCGGCTCCTCGGGCCACGAGGCTCGGCCGAGCGCTCCGGAAGGCATGGAGGGCATAGAGCGTGAGCAGGAAGACGGCAGCGGCGGCGGTCAGCGCCTCGCCGCCCAGGCGGGCCGCCGCGGGGAAGGCGTTCTCCCGGAACGGCGCGACGAGCGACGCCGCCGCGGTCGCGATCAGCAACGCGCCGGCAGCGAGGCACGCAAGGCTCAGCACGCGCTCGAAGCTCTTGCCTCGTGCGGCGGCCTTCTCCCTCTCTCGCTTCCGCTTCAACGCCGACACTCCTCGGGATCACAAGGCGGCAGAAGGCTGGCAGATCCCGGCGCAGACCATGCGGGTTCAGGCTCGATTCTCGAAAGTCGATGGATCATTTCAAGTGTGTGTCGCCATTGAAGGATTTTACTTGTTAGGCGCCACGACACTGAATTAGGATTCAAAACCCACCAACCTAGTTTGTCAACTCCATGTTTCGCTTCGGCGTCCGGCTCCTGTTGCCGCTCGTGATGCTCCTGCTGGCCGGCTGCACCTCGCAGACCCCGATCCCTACCGGTCTGCCCGCGCCCGGGCCCGCGAACGCCGACCCGCGGCTCTCCGCGCTCTGGCAGGAGCGCACCGGCGAGGCCGGCGAGATCGACTTCCCCATCGGGCCGGGTGACGTGCTCGAGATCGCGGTGGCCGGTCTCCCCGAGCTCGAGGAGCGCACGGTGCGCGTGGGCGGCAACGGCAATGTCGAGCTCCCGCTCATCGGCGTGGTCGGCGTGAGTGGCCTCACCGAGCAGCAGGTGACGGAGCGGCTGCGCCTGCGCCTCCAGGCCTCGGTGATGCACGACCCCGCGGTCTCCGTCTTCGTGCGCGAGTACCGGAGCCGCATCGTCGGCGTGATCGGCGCCGTCGCGAAGCCCGGCTTCCACGCGCTCTCGAGCCGCGACGACACCATCCTCGATGCGCTGACGCTCGGCGGCGGGCTCGACGAGAGCGCCGCGCTCCACATCCTGTTCATGCCGGCGGCGAAGCCGAGCGGAGGCGCCGGGCAGGCGCTGCCGGTCGCGGCGGCCGTCGCGCTCGCCGACCCACGGCGCGGCGATCCGATCGTGATCGAGCTCTCCTCGCTCACCGAGGGGGGCACGCCGGTCTACCTGGGCCTCCCGGTGCGGCCGGGCGACGTGATCGTCGTGCCCGAGCGCGGCGAGGTGCTCGTGAAGGGCTGGGTGAAGGAGCCGGGTGCGCGCCCGATCTCGCCGCGGCTCACCGTGCTCGGCGCGATCGTTGCCGCCGGCGGGCCGCGGTTCGCGGCGGACAAGGACGAGATCGCGCTGATCCGCTCCGACCGCGACGGGCGCAAGCTCGCGCAGGTGTTCGATCTCGACAAGCTCGAGCGCGGCGAGCAGCGCGACGTACCGGTGCAGGCCGGCGACGTGATCGACGTCTCCGCGTCGCCGCCGAAGGCGGTCGTCTCGGTCTTCTACGACTTCGCGCGCTCGATCGTGAACATCGGCTTCGGAAAGATGTACTAGGCGGCCGCCGCGATGCGTTACCCCCTCCTCCCGATCTCCGAAGCGACGCCGCCGGCGCTGCGCGCCGAAGCGCTCGCGCTCGAGCCGTTCGGGCTCGAAGAGGAGGGGCCGGAGCTCCGCGAGTACGCCCACGTCCTCTGGCGGCGGCGCTTCCTGGTCGCGCTCGTGTTCATCGGCGTCGTGGTGAGCGTCGGGCTGATGACACTCTTCGAGACGCCCATCTACAGCGCCGAGACGACGCTCCTGATCGAGCCCACCGATCCCCAGGTGATCGACATCAAGCACGTGATCGGGGAGTCGTTCGGCTACGAGACGTCCTACTACGTCACGCAGAACGAGATGCTGAAGAGCCGCTCGCTCGCAGAGCGCGTGATCGAGGAGCAGCAGCTCGCGGACGAGCCCGCCTTCCTCGAGGGCTCATCGAGCCCGCTCGCCGCCCTCAAGAGCCTCGCGCTCCTGCCCCTCGACCTGCTGGCGAGCCTGTTCTCGCCGGCGACCGGCGAGGCCGGCGGAGGCGACTCGGACGCCTGGCTGGTCGATCATTACCTCGGCGGGCTCGGCGTGGATCCGGTCCCCGACAGCCGCCTCGTCCGCCTCTACTACGCGAGCCCGGACCCCGAGCTGGCGGCGCGAATCACGAACGCGCATGCGCAGGCGTACATCGCGCAGGGGCTCGAGCTCCGGACGCGCGCCACCGACGAGGCGCACCGCTTCCTCGAGGAGCGCCTCAGCGAGCTGCGCGACCGGCTCGAGCACTCCGAGGCGGCGCTGAACGAGTACAGCCACGCGCACGGGATCGTCTCGCTCGACGAGAAGGCGAACGTCGTGATCGACCGTCTGGCCGACCTGAACGCGCGGCTCACCGCGGCGGAGGCCGAGCGCATCGGGGCCGAGGCGGACTTCCGGATGCTCCGCCGGCGCTCCGCCGACTCGCTGCCGGCCGTGCTCGAGAGCTCGGTGGTGAAGGCCATGAAGGAGGGACTGGCGCGTCTCGAGGGCGAGCGGGCCTCGCTCGCGACGCGCTTCAAGCCGGGCTACGTGCGCGTGGCCGAGCTCGACGCCCAGATCGCGGACGGCCGCCGGCGGCTCCTCGCCGAGGTGAACGCCATCGCGGCCGGGATCGAATCGGCCTACCTGATCGCGAAGTCGCGCGAGGACGAGCTCCGCGGCGAGATGGACGCGCAGAAGGCCGCGGCGCTCCGGCTCAAGGACGCCTCGGTCGAGTACGCGATCCTCGAGCACGACGCCGAGACGGCGCGCGCGCTCTACGGCAGCGTGCGCCAGCGCATCCAGGAGACGAGCGTGGCGGCCGAGCTGCGCTCTTCGAACGTCTTCGTGATCGATCCGGCTGCGCCCCCGCTCGATCCGTCGAGCCCGCGCGTCGGGCGGAACCTCGCCTTCGCGGTGCTGCTCGGGCTCCTCGGTGGGATCGGCCTCGCGCTCCTCGTCGAGTACCTCGACAACCGCCTGACGAGCCCGCAGGAGGTGGAGCGCTACCTCCGCCTCGCGAGCCTCGGCCTGGTCCCGGACTTCGCGCCCGCGGTGGCGGGCTGGTCGCGCCAGCTCGGCGCGCGGCTCGCAAGCGGCCGCGCGCTCCTCGCCCCTCCGAAGCCGACGTCGAAGGCCCTCGCGGTCATCGCTGGCGACGAGACGCCGGTGGCCGTCACCGAGGCGTACCGCTCGATCCGGACGAGCATCCTGCTCTCGCAGGCCGGCGAGCCGCCGCGCACGATCCTCTTCACGAGCAGCGCCGAGTCCGAGGGCAAGACGACGACGGCCCTCCACATGGCGCTGATGTTCGCGCGGCTCGGCCAGCCGGTGCTGGTGATCGACGCGGACCTCCGCCGCCCGTCCTGTCACCGCGTGCTCGGCGTCCCCAACACGACGGGGCTCACTGAGGTGCTCGCGGGGCACGAGGGCAAGCTCCGCCGCCTCGAGCTCCAGAAGACCGAGCTCTGCTTCCTCGCCGCGGGGAGCGTGCCGCCGAACCCGACCGAGCTGCTCGGCTCGGAGCGCATGCGCGAGGTGCTCGGGCGCCTGCGCGAGCGCTTCGCCTACGTGCTGATCGACGCGCCGCCGCTCGCGCCGGTGAGCGACAGCGTCGTGCTCTCGACGCTCGTGGACGGCGTGGTGCTGGTGGTGGACCAGCAGAAGACGCCGCGGCAGACCGTGCGCGCCGCGCGCGCGCGGCTCAGCTATGCGCGGGCCAAGGTGCTGGGCGTCGTGCTGAACCGCTGCGACGCGGAGGCGGGCAGCTACGGCGAGCCCGCACTCGAGGCGGCGTCGTGACCGCGCATGCCTCGGACTTCAGCGTGCGCTCGCAGCGGCTCCATGTGGGCCCGCCCGCGAGCCGGCGGCAGCTCGCGAGCGGTCTCGCCTGGCTCGACCTGCTGGGCATGGTCGCGGCGTTCGTCGCCGCGACGGTCTTCGAGGGCATCCGCACCGAATCGGTGCAGATCGACGAGTTCCTCACGATGCGCCTCCGCGTGGTGAACTTCGCCGCGTTCGTCGGGCTCGTGGCCGCTTGGCACCTCTGCTTCCGGCTGATGGGTCTCTACTACGCGAGCCGCCCGCTGCTCGGCCCCGGTTGCCTCACCGAGGCGGCGCGGAGCATCGCCTTCGGCACGCTGCTCGTGGCGCTCTGCGCGGTCGTGCTCGGAATGCACGCGGTGACGCCTGCCTTCCTGGTCGCGTTCTGGGGGACGGCGAGCCTGCTCGTGCTCGGCAGCCGCACCGTGCTGCGCCTCGGGCTCGAGGCGTTCGGCAAGGGCGCGGGGCTCGAGCGGCACGTGCTGGTGGCGGGAACCGGCGGGCGCGCGCTCTCGCTCGCCCGGGAGCTCGAGAGCGACCCCGAGACGCGCGCCCGTGTGGTGGGCTTCGTGGACGACGAGTGGCCCGGCACGGAAGCGTTCCGCAAGAGCGGCGGGCGGCTGGTCGCGGACCTCAAGAACCTCGGCTCGCACCTGCGCGACCACGTGGTGGACGAGATCGTGATCGCGCTCCCCCTGAGCGTCTGGCTGCGGCACCGCGAGCGGATCCTGGCCGTCTGCGCGGAGCAGGGCACCACGGTGCGCTTCCCGCTCTCGCTCGTGACCGACCTCCGGCCCCATACCGGCCGCCGTCGCGACGACGTGCTGCTCAGCATCCACCACACGGTCGTCGACGGCTGGCAGCTTCTCGCCAAGCGCGCGCTCGACATCACGCTGGCAGGGCTCCTCCTGCTCGCGCTGGCGCCAGTCTTCGCGCTGGTCGCCCTCGTGATCCGGCTCGACTCGCGGGGCCCGATCTTCTTCGCGCAGGAGCGCGTGGGCCTGGGCAAGCGGCGCTTCCGCATGCACAAGTTCAGGACCATGGTGGTGGGCGCCGAAAACAGCCTCGCGCAGCTCGAGCACCTGAACGAGACGAACGGCCCCACCTTCAAGCTCAGACACGACCCGCGCGTGACGCGCGTGGGAGCCTTCCTGCGCCGGAGCAGCATCGACGAGCTGCCCCAGCTCTGGAACGTGCTCAAGGGCGAGATGAGTCTGGTCGGGCCGCGCCCGCTCCCGCTGCGCGACGTCGAGGGCTTCGAGGAGGACCGCCACCGGCGCCGCTTCAGCGTGCGTCCGGGAATCACGGGGCTCTGGCAGGTGAGCGGGCGCAGCCAGCTGCCCTTCGACACCTGGATGGAGCTCGACCTCCGCTACATCGACGAGTGGTCGCTCGGCCGCGACCTCCTGATCCTGGCGCGCACGATCCCGGCCGTGCTGTCGGGCGCGGGGGCGGAATGAGCTGGCCCGCGCGCCACCTGCTCCTCGGCGTGCCCGTGAGCGCAGTGAGCTGCGCGGAGGCGGAGCGCGCCGTCCTCGCGGCGGCGCGCGCGAAGCGGCCCTCGCTCGTGGACCACCTCTCGGTGCACGGCCTCGCCGAGGCTCAGCGCGACCCGGCCTTCCGTGAAGCGCTCGCAAGCTTCGACCTCGTCGCGCCCGACGGCCAGCCCGTGCGCTGGGCGCTCAACCTGCTGTTCGGGACGAAGCTGCGCGATCGCGTCTACGGCCCCGCCTTGATGGAGCGCCTGTGCGCACGCGCAGCGCGGGAACGGATCGGCATCTACCTGTACGGCGGCCGCCCGGAGGTGCTCGCGCTTCTCCGCGAGCGGCTGCTCGAGCGCCATCCTGAGCTCCGCATCGTCGGCGCCGAGTCGCCGCCGTTTCGCGCCCTCAGCACCGCGGAGGACGCGGCGACCGTCGAGCGCATCGAGCGGAGCGGCGCGGGCCTCGTCTTCATCGGCCTCGGCTGTCCGAAGCAGGAGCTCTTCGCCGCAGCACACGCCGGCCACATCTCCGCGGTGCAGGTCTGCGTCGGCGCCGCCTTCGACTTCCTCGCGGGCGCGAAGCCGATGGCGCCGCGTTGGATGCAGGCGCGCGGCCTCGAGTGGCTGTTCCGTCTCGCGAGCGAGCCGCGCCGGCTCTGGCGCCGCTACCTGGTCGCGAACTCCGTCTTTCTGGCGCAGCTCGCGCGCGAGCTCACGCGGCGCGCTCTGCGGACTTCCATCACCGAAGGAGAGCCGAGCTGATGCGGGCGCTGGTATGCGGAGCGGGAGGATTCATCGGCGGACATCTGACGGCGGAGCTGCTGCGGCAGGGCCATGCGGTCCGTGCAGTAGACCGGAAGCCGTTCCACGAGTGGTACCAGCGCTTCGAAGCAGCCGAGAGCCTCCGTCTGGACCTGAGCCTGCGCGAGGCCGCCGAAGAGGCTGTTGCGGGCATGGACCTCGTCTACAACCTCGCCGCCGACATGGGCGGCATGGGCTTCATCGAGACCCACAAGGCCGCCTGCATGCTCTCCGTGCTGACCAGCACGCACCTGCTGACGGCGGCGCGCGATCACAGCGTCGAGCGCTTCTTCTACTCGTCGTCGGCGTGCGTCTACGCCGCCGACAAGCAGAAGAGCGCCGCCGCGCTCCCGCTCCGCGAGGAGGACGCCTACCCCGCCATGCCGGAGGACGGCTACGGCTGGGAGAAGCTCTTCTCCGAGCGCATGTGCCGGCACTTCCGCGAGGACTTCGGCCTGAAGACGCGGATCGCCCGCTACCACAACGTCTACGGCCCCTTCGGCACCTGGGCCGGCGGCCGCGAGAAGGCGCCGGCGGCGATCTGCCGCAAGGTCGCCGAGGCGAAGCTCTCCGGCCGGCACGAGATCGAGATCTGGGGCGACGGCACCCAGACGCGGAGCTTCACCTACATCGACGACTGCATCCGCGGCACGCAGCTGCTGATGCACGGCGACGTCGTCGAGCCGCTGAACGTCGGCTCCTCGGAGCTCGTGAGCGTGGACGAGCTCGTCTCGATCATCGAGGAGATCGCTGGCGTACGCCTCGTGCGCCGCTACGACCCGAGCGCCCCGAAGGGCGTGGCCGGGCGCAACAGCGACAACACGCGCTTCCGCGCGGCCTTCGGCTGGGAGCCCAGCACGCGACTCAAGGACGGGCTCGAGCGCACGTATGCGTGGATCCACGACGAGATCGTGCGAGGTGGCTCGTCACAAGCAGCCCAACGAAAGGTTGCATAGGACGAACCAATGAACCGGCAAGTTGCCGGTTGGTTGCCACTCTGAAGTTTACGAGACCATCGAGGTGAGTTGCATGTATACTGGCGGCGCCCAGCTGAGCTGCCCGTGGGGCGCGGGGAGGATGCGGAGATGAAGGTGACACGAGCCATCGGGGCCATGCTGACCGCCGTCGTGCTCGGCTTCCTCGTTGCGACGCCGGTGCTCGCGCGTGACCGAGACCGGAACGGCGAGCGAGGCGAGTACAGTCGCAACGAGGAGCGCAGCAACGGCAATGGCAACGGCCATCGGCACGGCCACAAGAAGAAGAAGTACAACAAGATTCCCGAGCTCGACCCTGGCGTGGCTGGCAGCGCCGCGGTGCTCCTGATCGG
>Ga0187893_10007408_pt1 | contig 17992 bp, 20 predicted proteins | sample MA1701074metaG_FD_139574 | JGI IMG/M metagenome (GOLD analysis project Ga0187893, IMG submission 139574) | White microbial mat communities from a basaltic lava cave in the Kipuka Kanohina Cave System on the Island of Hawaii, USA - MA170107-4 metaG ... | reverse complement strand
GAGCTGTAGCGCGACAGCACCTCGATGTTCTCGACCGGCACGAACAGCTTGTCGCCGCCGTCATAGATGACGCGCAGGCAGTCGTGGGGAGCGCCGCCGACGTCGAGAGTCGCCAAGCCGTCATAGCGACCGATGCCATGGTCGACATGGACGACGAAATCGCCCTCGGCGAAGTTGGCGAGCTCGGCCAGGAACTGATCCGGCCGCTTTCGCTTCTTGGCCGGTCGCGCCAGACGGTCGCCGACGATGTCGGCCTCGGCGATGACCGCCGTATCGACGGTCTGGAATCCGGCATCGAGGGGCAGCGCGATCATCCCGACATGGTCTGCCGGCGCCGCCGAAAGATCGGTCCAGTCCGACAGATGTTGCCGGCGGTCGATGCCGTGGTCCTTCAGCAGATGCGACAAACGATCGAGGCTGCCGGCGGTGTGGCCGGCGACCACGACGCGCAGGCCGCTGTCCTGCAGCGCCCCGATATGCGTGCGCAACGCCTCGAAGACGTTGACGTCCGGCTGCGCGCGCACATCGGCGAAGTCGCGGCCCTTTCGGCCGCCGGCGTCGATGCAGCCTGGGGCGCCCTCGGGCGCGACGAAGGGCGACAGCAGGCCGATCGTCCGATCGCTCAGCCGCTCGTCCCACTCGTCGGCCGTGAGATAGAGCATCTCCACCGGCAGCGGACGATAGGGGGCGCCGCTCGCCTCCTCCGCCCGCTGATAGGCGATGCGCGCGTCGTAGAAATCGCCGATCAGATCGAGCCGGGCGTCCCGCGACTCGTCGGCTTGATAGTCGAGCGTAACGGCGGCGCCCCGCATGTAATCCAGGAGAGTTTCGAGCCGCTCATGATAGAGCGGCAGCCAGTGTTCAAGGCCGGCATAGAGCCGGCCGGCACTGACCGCCTCATAGAGCGGATCGTCGGCGACCGCGGCACCGAACCGCTCGCGATAACGGGAGCGGAAGAGCTCGACGGCGCGGGCGTCGAGCCGGAATTCACCGACCGGCTTGAGGTCGATCGCCTCGACCTTGTCGCCGCTGCGCTGAGTCAGAGGATCGAAGGCGCGGATGGATTCGATCTCATCGCCGAAGAAGTCGACGCGCAGCGGCTGCGGCGAGCCGGGCGGAAACAGGTCGACGATCCCACCGCGCACGGCGAACTCGCCGGCCTCGTTGACGGTCTCCGAGCGCGTGTAACCATTGCGCGTCAGGTACCCGATGAGAGCCTGCGGACCCTGGGCGCCGCCGACCCGCAACGGAAACAGCGCGCCCTCGAAGAACGAAGGTGCCGGCACGCGCTGCAACAACGCCGCGATCGTCGTAAGCACGATCCGGTGCCCGTCGGCCGGCGGCGGGCCGAGCAGGCGCGTCAGCGTATCGATGCGCTGGCTGACGATCTCACGGTGCGGAGAGATGCGGTCATAGGGCAGGCAGTCCCAGGCCGGGAAACGGAGGGTTTCGACCTCCGGATCGAAGAAGGCGATGGTCTCCGCCAGCTTGTCGAGCCGTGCATCGTCGCGGGCGACATGCAGAAGCTGCGCCGAGCCGCCCGTCGCGGCACGGCTGCGCGCCAGTTCGCACAGCACGAGGGCATCGAAGCCCTCGGGCGCGCCGGCGATCAGCGTCCGGCCCGGGCCGGAGAGAATGAGGCGTTGTGAGGTCAAGACGTTGTGTCGTGGAACTCGAAATTCTTCAACAGCCTGAAGACGTCCGTGTCGAATGGCGGCGGGACAGGCGCACGATCGGTAATCCAGTCATAGAGTTCGGGGTCGCTCTTTTCCAACAGCGCGGCATAGCGGTCAAGCTGATCCGGGCTGAACAGCGCCAGATGCGCATCGGCGAACCGGCCGAGCATGAGATCCGCTTCCCGGGTGCCGCGATGCCAACTGCGAAACCGAAGCCGGCGACGCTGGTTCTCGGCCGGGCCTTCGCTCATCTGCAGCCTTACCCTCCTGGCATTGCGGTGGAAGTAGGATATAGAGAGCGGCGTCCCGTTTGTCAGCGATCCGCCCTTCCCTGCTGCCGTGCGCCCGGAAATCCTCTTTCCCCTGTTCGCGCCTGTGACCTCCTTGCCGGGTATCGGGCCGCGCCTTGGCAAGCTGATGGCCAAGCTCGTCGGAGACAAGGTCGTGTCGCTCTGCTGGCACCTGCCGAGCGGCCTGATCGATCGCCGGCTGGCGCCCAAACTGGCAGATGCCCCGGAAGGCACGATCGTGACGCTGACCCTCGTGGTCGACGGTCATGTCAAGCCGGGAAACCCGCGCCAGCCCTACAAGGTGCGCTGCCGCGACGAAACCGGCTTCATCCATCTGGTCTTCTTCAACGCGCGCCCGGACTACCTGCTCTCGGCCCTCCCCGTTGGCGAAACGCGGGTGGTGAGCGGCCGCGTCAACCGGTTCGATGCCGAACTGCAGATGACGCATCCGGACTACATCGTCCCCCTGGCCGACCTGCCGTCGCTGCAGAGAGTCGAGCCGGTGTATCCGTTGACCGCGGGGTTGACGCCGAAGGTTCTGGGCAAGGCGATCCGCGAAGCGCTCACGCGGGCACCGGACCTGCCGGAATGGGCCGACCCGGCCTATCTGAAACGCCAGGGTTGGTCGGCCTGGCGCGCGTCCTTGCAGACCCTTCACCAGCCGGAAGAAGAACGGGACCTGGGGCTGGACACGCCGGCGCGTCAGCGCCTGGCGTTTGACGAATTGCTGGCCAACCAACTGGCGCTCGCCCTCGTGCGTGCGCGCCAACGCCGGATGGCGGGACGCCGGATCGTCGGCTCCGGACAATTGCAGGCGAAAGCGGTCGCCGCCCTGCCCTTCGCCCTCACCCCCTCCCAGAAACGGTCCGTGGCCGAAATTCAGGCCGACATGGCGGCGGAATCCCGGATGCTGCGGCTGCTGCAGGGCGACGTCGGCAGCGGCAAGACGGTGGTGGCCTTGCTGGCCATGCTGACGGCGGCGGAATCGGGCAGCCAGGCGGCTCTCCTGGCGCCGACGGAGATCCTGGCGCGCCAGCATTTCGCTACGATCGAACCGCTGGCCGCAGCGGCCGGCGTACAGATCGGGCTGCTCACCGGGAGCGACAAGGCGAAGACGCGGGAGGCGGTCTTGTCCGGCCTCGCATCGGGCGAGACGTCCCTCGCCGTGGGAACGCATGCGCTGTTTCAGGAGGAGGTCGTGTTTCGCGATCTCGCCCTGGCCGTGATCGATGAGCAGCATCGCTTCGGCGTGCATCAACGCCTGATGCTGGCGGCGAAAGGGCACGCCACGGACATCCTGGTGATGACGGCGACTCCGATTCCGCGCACGCTGATGATGACGGCCTATGGCGATCTCGACGTATCGCGCCTGCTCGAAAAGCCGGCGGGCCGGCAGCCCATCGATACCCGCGCCGTTCCGTTGGAACGGCTGGACGAGGTCGTCACTGCCGTCGATCGGGCGGTCCGTACCGGTGCTCGGGTCTATTGGGTGTGTCCGCTGGTCGAGGAGTCGGAGGCCGTCGACCTGGCGGCTGCCGCCGACCGTCATGCGCATCTGACGCAGCAGTTCGGCCGCCGTGTCGGCCTAGTGCATGGGCGGATGAAGACGGCGGAGAAGGACAAGGTCATGGCCGATTTCTCCACCGGCGAACTGCAAATTCTGGTGGCGACGACGGTGATCGAGGTCGGCGTCGACGTGCCGGCGGCGACGGTCATGGTCATCGAGCATGCAGAGCGGTTTGGCCTGGCTCAGCTGCACCAGCTGCGCGGCCGGGTCGGACGCGGGCAGCAGCGTTCGACCTGTCTTCTGCTCTACCAGCCGCCGCTCGGCGAGACCGCGAAGGCACGGCTGAACATACTCCGCGAGACCGATGATGGTTTCCGCATCGCCGAAGAAGACCTGCGGCTCCGCGGCGCCGGCGAACTCCTGGGAACGCGACAGAGCGGCATGCCGGAGTTCCATCTGGCCGACCTCGCCGCCCATGGCGACCTTCTAGCCGCCGCCCGCGACGACGCCCGGCTCATCCTCGAGCGTGATCCCGACCTATCGACTACGCGCGGCGGCGCGCTGCGAACCCTGCTCTACCTGTTCGAACGGGACGCGGCCGTGAAGACCCTGCGCTCGGGGTAACCAACCGGCCGCTACTCGCCGGCCATTCGCGTCGGCAGTCGCGGCGGCTTCTTCCGCTGCTCCGGCGGCCGTCGGTCCGGAGGGATGACCAGACCACCGGACACCACCATCTTGATGCCTTCCTCGACCGACATGCTCAGTGGATAGACGTCGCTGCGAGCGACGAAACAAAGATATCCGGAGGTCGGATTTGGGGTCGTCGGGATATAGACGTTCAGCACTTCCTCGTCGGTCAGCTCCTGGATCTCCCCTTCGGTCACGCCGGTGATGAAACCGATGGACCACATGCCGGGGCGCGGGAACTCGACCAGGACCACTTCGCGGAAGGCGGTGGATTTGTGGGCCAGCATCGTCTCGAATATCTGCTTGGTCGCGCTGTAGACGCTGCGGATCACGGGCATTCGGCTGAGAACGCGCTCGCTGTAGCCGACGACCATCCGTCCGATCATGCCGGCGGTAGCAGCGCCGATCGCAGTGAGAAACACGATGAGGACGACGAGTCCGATGCCGGGCAGGCTGAACGGGAGATAGGTCTCCGGATTGTACATGGGCGGCAGGAACGGCAGGACGCTTTCGTCCACCCAGCGGACGACCCACCAGGCGAGATAGATCGTAATGCCGATCGGCGCCGTGACCAGGATCCCGGCGAACAGATAGGCTCGCAAACGCGCAGACAATCCGGGCCGCAGCGACGCCGTCGCCGGCTCCGACATCGGTGTGCGGTCGAATTCGGGCGCCTGAGTTTCGGGAGAGCCTTCCACCATTCGCTCGGCCTAGGGGGTGGCTGCAATGAGTCAAACTTAATGCCTGATTGTCACGTGCAAAAGAGCCGTCAGGTGGTAGACACCCCCGTGGACCCAAAGGAGGACGGCGCTCCATCTCCGGGACCTCCGGGGAATATGCGTGGTCCGCAGGTGTTGATAGGGCTCCAGGTCGGCGTTTGTACCGGTTTCCCGCTATGGCAAATTCATCTCAGGAGCGGCCACAGCCTTGACCAACGATACGCGTTCGACTGTGTCGCCGCGAGTGCGCTCGCTGGCCACCTCCGTTCCGGCGTATCGCATTTCCCAGGAGGACGTCGCACGGCTGAGTGAGTGCGCGTTCGACCGATCGAAATCCGACCTCGATCGGCTCATGCCGGTGTTCGCCAATGCCGGTATCTCGACCCGCTACTTCTGCATGCCGACGGACTGGTATCTCGAGCAGCATGGTTGGGTGGAGCGGAGTAAGCTCTATGTCGAACATTCGGTCGATCTCCTGGCCGAGGTTGCATTGAAATGTCTGGCCAAGGCCGACTGCCGGGTCGAGGACGTGGACGCCGTTGTCACCGTTTCGACGACGGGAGTCACGACCCCCAGCCTCGACGCCTTGCTGATGGAGCGATTGGCGATGCGACGCAATACGCGACGCCTGCCCTTGTTCGGGTTGGGCTGCGCCGGCGGCGTCATCGGACTGTCGCGTGCGGCCGATATGGCGGCAGCCCGTCCGGGAGAGCGCGTCCTCTTGCTTGTCGTCGAACTGTGCAGCCTGACCTTTCGCCATGGCGACAACTCCAACAGCAACATCGTCGCCGCGGCCCTGTTCGGCGACGGCGCCGCCGGCATCCTCATCGATGCGGTCGGCGACGGACCTCTGCTCGGCGACGGCGGCGAGCACACCTGGTCCGACTCCCTCGACGTGATGGGCTGGCACATCAAGGAAGACGGTCTGGGCGTCCTGTTCTCGCGCGACATTCCCAACCTGGTTCGTCGCGAGTTCTGGCCGGTCGTCGACGCCTTCCTTGCCGACCGGCAGCTTCGACGACAGGATCTGGCCGGCGTGATCTGTCATCCCGGCGGCGCCAAGGTGATGGACGCGCTCGAGGAGGGTCTTGCGGGCGCATCCGAGGCGATGCGGATCGCGCGCGAGGTCCTCCGCGACTTCGGCAATATGTCTGCCGCGACCGTGCTGTTCGTGTTGGAGCGGATGCTGCCGTGCGGGAAACCCGGCCGCTACCTCATGTCCGCACTGGGCCCCGGCTTCACTGCCGGATTTCAGTTGCTGCATGTGCGATGACGTTGATCCCGCACTGGCTCGTCGGATTGGTCGCGATTCAGCGCGTGCTCGAGCTGATGCTGTCCCGCCGCAACGCTGCTCGCCTGCTGTCGCGGGGCGGATACGAAGTCGGCGCCGATCACTACCCCTACATCGTGACCGTCCACGCGGCGTGGCTGGCGGCGCTTTGGCTCTCGGTGCCCGCCGACGCGGACATGTCGTGGCCGTGGCTCGCATTGTATCTGGTGCTGCAATGCGGGCGCGCCTGGGTGATGCTGTCACTCGGTCCGTACTGGACGACCCGCATCATTCACCTTCCGGCGGAGCGACTGGTTCGCAGCGGTCCGTATCGCTTGTGCAGCCACCCAAACTATGTCGTCGTCGCCGGCGAGATCGCCGTGCTGCCGCTCGTTTTCGGGCAGTGGTACACCGCGGCGGCGTTCTCAATCTTGAATGCGTTGGTCCTGTTCTGGCGCGTTCGTGTCGAAAATGCCGCATTGGCGACGCGACCAGGGGCCGCCGACGGTCAGTAGTTCGTCGTTTGGTTGAGTGCGAACGTTGCCGAGCCATGCGCCTTGCGCAGCCGCTCTTCTGTTGCTGCCGTATCGAAGGCGTCCGGTGTTCGCACCGCCAGCATCTTGACGGTCAAGTCCACGCTGACGCGCCCGGCGGCCCTCGTGCGGTAGTAGCCATAGCCATAGTCGTAGGGCCAATAGCCATAGCCGTAAGGCCAACCGCATCGCCAGCGGCAATGGCCGAAGAAGTAGGGAACCGGCGGATAAGCTGGATAGACCGGATCGCGGCGAACCGTGACGTCCACATCGCGGCTCTCCTGCTGGACGAGAAAGGCCGGATAGCCCTTCTCCTTCGCCAGCTGCGACGCACGCCATAGCGCCAGCTCATAAACGCGTTGCTTCTCGGCGGCGAGGCCGTGCGCACTATCAGAGTCCGACCTCGCCCGCAATCGTGGACTGACAAAGGAAACCTTGTAGAGGTCGGGAGCCAGCATCTGCTCCGAATAACCGTAGTCCCCCGTTGCGCCCTGGGCCACCATGGCGGCGACCGGCGGCGTGCGAGTCGAACATCCCGAGATGACTGCCGCGACCAGGACGAGACTGAGCAACAGCGCCTTGTGCCGGGTGATCGAGAACGGATACCGCATTGGACCCTCGTCGCTAGTCAGCCTGTCGTTGGCTGACGCACAGACCTGCGTCGAGCATGATAGTACCATGGTTCAGGGCAAATTTGTTCCTGGGCAGGCCTTGAGGGTGCCCTACGAACTCCGCCCAATACCGTGGTTACCCGGCCGCTTATTCCGCCCGGCAGCCATCATCGGCAGGCCGGAAAACAGCTCCTGCGGTGCGGTGCGCGGTCAGTTGCGGCCGAAATGGCGTTGCAAGACCTGGGCCGTGGGCGTGGAGACGTAGAAGACACCGTCCACCAGTTCCTTGTGATCGGCATCCCACTGCTCGGCCTCGTAGTCCCACATGATCAGCGACGCGATCTTATGGTCGTCGCCGATAAGGCGCCGCAGCTTGCGCGTGACGACGCCTTCGAACGCGGACAACACGTGCAGATCGCTGTCCTTGGTCACGGCAAGCAGATCGCGCATGGTGACACGACCGCCGTTCCGCGCGAACAGTTTCAATCGTCCGATGGTGTCGTCGCTCAGTCCCCTCAGCAGCTTCTTGGCCAGTGCCGGCGTGAGATCGTAGGGAACGCGCCACCGAAGGCCGCGCTGCTCGGCGGATGCCCGCGGCGGCTCCGCCGACGGCTGGTTGCCGAGCAGCTGCAGCAACTCCTGCCGCACCGGCGCCGACAGTCTTTGCCAATCACTCGTATCGATGACGATCTGCATGGCGGCGATTCCTCCGGCGGCTGGTTTTCGCCGGTGATTATCGCCCTCGACCGCTATCGTTGCAACGCATCGCCTTCGGCGGTGCAGAATCGCGGGTCAGCCCCAGGGACCACGGTGCGGATACCGCGACCCGCCGGGCGGCCGTCGAGGGATCAGGAAAATCAGCACGACGCCGGCCACGAAGCCTCCGATATGCGCCCAGTAGGCCACGCCGCCGCCGTCCGTGGGCCCGGCGAGGCCGCCCTGGAGGAACTGGAGGACGAACCAGAAGCCGAGGACGAGCAGTGCCGGTAGTCGGATGAGCTGGGTGAAGAATCCGAGCGGAAGCAGGACCAGCACGTGCGCGCGTGGAAACAGCACCAGATACGCCCCGAGCACGCCGGCGATGGCACCGCTGGCTCCGATCATCGGCACCGCCGAGTTTACGTCCAGGGCAGACTGAGTCAGGGCGGCTGCGGCGCCACACACCACATAGAAGACAACGAACAACACGTGGCCGAGAGCATTCTCGATGTTGTCGGCGAAGATCCACATGTACAGCATGTTGCCGATGAGATGCAGCCATCCGCCATGCAGGAACATCGACGTCACGATCGTGAACCAGGGCGGCACCAATGCGATCTCGGACGGCAGGCTCTCGCCGCCCAGCAAGACGATCGGAATCACGCCGAGCGCGATCGTGGCGTCCCACTGCGCCTGCGGCGACAGCGTCAGCTGCCACAGGAATGCAATCGTACAGGCCGCGATGATCCCGACGGTAACGACCGGCGTAACCGTCGTCGGGTTGTCGTCGCGCAGCGGAATCATCGTTCCGCGCCGATTCTCCCGTCGCCCGTCCGCCGGCTCATGCCGACGGCGGCGCTACGCGACCACGGATGAAACGATAGGCGACGAGGATGATGACGGCGCCGACGATCGAGCCGATGAACTGGGCCTTCTCGCCCGGCTCATAGAGATCGAGGAACTGGCCCAGGTAGGTTGCGACAATGGCCCCGCCGATGCCGATCAGCGGCGTCACGATGATGCCGCCCGGATCCTTGCCCGGCACGACGAGCTTGGCGATCAAGCCGACGATCGCGCCCACGATGATGATCCAGATCAGGTCCAGCACGTCTCCATCCTCCATTCCCGTTGTCGGAGTCCCGCCGCTCGCGTTCGCGCAGGATTCATGTTGGGGGGCGTCGGGAGAAGTCAATCGCAGGATCGCGCTAGGGACCCTCGGCATCGGATGGCTGCGCCGGAACGTAGCCGCCGATCAACCGGTCGGTCGCGCCGAAGTCGCGCTGGATGTAGCAGTCGGCGTCCGCCAGGGTGGAGTAGCACCAGGCCGGGCCGGAGCCGGCGACCTCGGCGGACCCATGAACGAGCAAGAGCCCCTCGTCCGGCGCCGGTGTCGCGCAACCGGAGAGCAGGGTCAGGGCGACTACCCATGACAAAGACTTGCCGATCATCCCGGTATCCTCTACCTGTTCAACCATAGCGCCTGTTTCAGGCTTACCCAAGCGGGTCGTTGCCTGACCGACGACAACGTGTCGATTCCCCCGGCATGTACAAGAACGGGCGCGATCTTTACTTTGAATTAGGGATTGCGACGATAAGGGTCGCGCGGCAGATCATTGGGAGCGCTTCATGCCAACGATGTCTGATTGGGCTCAGGGCTATGTTCACGATCTGGCTTACACGGACAATTTCTTCGCCGAGCTGGCGCCGGCGCATCTGAACTATGTCGCGATCCTGAACGGCTATCGGCCGCGCCCGCTGGACCGGCCATTCACATACTGCGAGCTCGGCTGCGGTAATGGCCAGACCTCCACCGTGCTGGCGGCGGCCAATCCCAACGGCCAGTTCTTTGCCTGTGACATCAATCCCACGCACGTCCAGACCGCACGACGCTGGGTCGAAACCGGCAAGGTCGGCAATCTCACCGTTCTGGAAGCGAGTTTCGCCCAGATGGTCGCCGCCAATGTGCCGGAATTCGACTTCATCGTGCTGCATGGCGTGTACAGCTGGATCAATGCCCAGGCGCGGCGCGCCATCGTCGAGTTCATGCAGAGGAAGCTGAAGCCAGGCGGCCTCGTCTACATCAGCTACAACTGCCTCCCAGGCTGGTCGAACGTGGCGCCGCTGCAGCGCCTGATGACCGAGCTTGGGGCCCCGGAGGTCGCCGATACCGCCGCCCGCGTGAACCCGTCCCTCGATTTCCTCAAGCAGCTGCGCGATCTCAAGATCGGCTACTTCGCCGCCAACCCGGGCGCATCGCAATTCGTCGACCGGATCGCCGGACAACCGAAGAGCTACGTCGCCCACGAGTACTTCAACCGCAACTGGATCCTGTTCTATTCGAGCGACGTCGCGCAGGAAATGCAGGCGGCCAAGCTCACCTATGTCGGATCGGCGACCTTGATCGAGAACCATCGCAGCGTGCTGATGGGGCAGCCGGCCGCCGCCCTTGTCGCCAAGCAGCAGACGCGTGAGCGCCAGGAGCTGCTGAAGGACTTCGTGATCAATCAGCGCTTCCGCCGCGACGTGTTTGCCAAATCGACCCCGAACCTGTCGGCGACCGAAGCCAACCGTGAGCTCGAACGCATCGCTGTCGGGCTGTTCAAGCCGGCGCAGGATATCGTGTTCCAGGTGAAGTCGCCGGCGGGCGAGTTCAAGTTCGACAATCAGTTGGTACGCGCGGTCGTCGCCAACATGGCGGACGGGCCGCTCACGATCGGCGAACTGCCGGAGCGCCCCATCGCAAAGGCCTCACCCAAGGCGGAGGTGGTGAAGGCAACGCATACGCTGCTTGCCACCGGGCAGGCGGTCGTCTTCGCGTCGCCCGACCGCCGGCCGGCCCTGGCCGCCGGGGCAAAGCGCTTCAGCCTGCCCTCGCAACTCAACCACGCCATTGCCGCAGGAGCCTGGGACAACCCGCAACGCGCCACCCTCGCCGCTCCGGTTGCCGGGACCGGCTACACCCTCGGCCAGATCGAGCGAGCCCTGCTCTCGGCCATTGTCGCGCATGGCCTCGATCGGGCATTCGATGCGACGGTGGCCGAGGTCACTCAGCGTGGGCTGAGCTTCACGAAGGAGGGCAAGCGCATCGAGGGTGTGGACGCCACGCGGGCAGAAGTGCGCGAGCGCTACGAGCGCTTCGTCGAGCGGACGATGCCGATATTGCGGCAACTGGGCATTCTCGAAGCCGCATAGGACGGGGCGCATCCGCCCACCCTCTTGCGCCGCCAGGTCGTCCACGGACCAAGGGGCGCGAACCTTTTGCCGGGTTCTGAGTTCATACGAGTCCGAACGCAAACATCCGACCTGCCACCATCCCCCAGAAAGCCCTGGATGAGCCATTGACCAAGCAGCACTATCATGTGAAGTCGGTTGGCCTGGATACGGCACCCGCTTCGTAACTTTTCGTTCGTACCATGACACGACTCAACCTTGTTACCGGCGGCGGCGGTTTCATCGGCCGGCATTTGGCTCGGCTCCTGGTCGAGCGTGGCGAGGCGGTGCGCGTTCTCGACATCGCCGGGGCCGATGGCCTGCCCGGATCGGTCGAGGTCGTGCGGGGTTCGGTCCTCGACGCGGCTGCGCTCGATCGCGCCCTGGCCGGTGTGGACCGCCTCTACCATCTGGCTGCCAATCCCAATCTCTGGAACCGCGATCGTGCGGTGTTTGCCCTGATCAACCACCAGGGGACGCGGCAGGTGCTGACCGCCGCCGCGCGTTCCCGCGTGTCCCGCATCGTTTACACGTCGACCGAATCCATCCTTAAGAGCTGCCGCATCTCGACGCGGGACAGCCGGCAGGCCGGACTGGCCGACGAGACCGTCGCGCTCGATCTGGACGACATGCCCGGTCCGTATTGCCGGTCGAAGTTCCTGGCCGAACAGGAGGCCCTGGCGGCGGCGCGCGACGGGCTCCCGGTGGTCGTCGTCAATCCGACCATGCCGATCGGCCCCGGAGACGCCCATCTGACGCCGCCGACGCGCATGCTGCTCGGCTTCGTCAACGGCTCGACGCCGGCCTACCTCGACTGCGCCTTCAACCTGGTCGACGTTCGCGATGCCGCGCTCGGCCATGTGCTGGCGGCGGAACGCGGGCGGATCGGCGAACGCTACATCCTCGGCGGCACGAACATCGGGATGGAACCGCTGCTGCAACTCCTGGCCGACGTCACCGGGCTGGACATGCCGCGGTGGCGCGTCCCCTACGGTGCGGCGATCAGCATCGCTGTCATCGAGGAGGGCATCGCCGCACTGACGGGGCGCACGCCGACGGCGCCCCTCACCGGCGTGCGCCTGGCCCGGACGCCGTCGGTCTTCGATTGCTCCAAGGCGATCGACAGGCTGGGCCTGCCACAGACGCCGCTGCGCACCAGCGTGGTCGATGCAGTCCGCGACTTCGCCGCGCGCGGCCTGCTCCAGCGGCCGTTGGAGCGGCCGCTCGGGCAGGCACAGGAAAGCTGGTCATAGCGGCAGCGCGATCACCCAGGCAGATCTGGCGTCATCCGGGCAGCGGGAGCGGGCCGAACGGTCCGTCGCCGCGATCATGGCGTCGCTGAGCAGACGATAGGCGGCGGTCCAGGCGGCCCGCAGGTCGGGCGTGAAGTCCGGCCCGAGGCCCTGCTCCAGCGTCCACAGCAGGGCGTCGCCGACGCTAGCATAGTGGCTTTGTTGGACGCCGTAACGGTCGTGGCGGCGAGCCATAGCGCAGAGATCGTCGAGCATCGTTTCGATGCGATCCAGCGACTTCACGACGGCGGCGATCGCCGCCATCAACTTGGCACCCTGGGTCTTCATGTCGCCGCGAAACAGAGGGCGCGTGCTCGGGTCGATCGCGAACAGGCGATCATAGAAGAGCGCCGCCGCCTGCTCGCGGATCGGCGCCACCTTGGCGAAGCTCTGTTGCACGAGGGCGATCTGCTGCGGCGTCATCCGGTCGGATCCTGGCATCGGGTCGCGAAGGCCGAAGGATGGCGGGCGCAGATGTCAGTCCGATTTCGCCAGGGCGCCGCGACTGTTTCGATTGCTTCAGGCGGGACCGAGGAGCGCCGCCAGGACTTCCTTCAAGTCGGGCTCGCGAAACGGCTTGTAGAGGCAGTATCTCCCCTGGAAAACGGGCAGCAGGCTCTCACGCCCGTAACCGGTCATGACGGCGAACGGAGTGCCGCGGCGGTCGAGAACCTCGGCGACCGGTGCGACCGACCGATCGGCGACATTGAGGTCAAGCAGCGCCGCATCGAGCGGTTCGCCGGTGGCCAGGGCGACGCCGGCGTCGACGCAACCGACCGGCCCGACGACGTCGCAGCCGAACTGGGTCAACAGCATGGCCGTGAATCTCGCCAGCAATGGATTGTCCTCGACGACCAGAATCCGCGGCCGCCGTTGCTCTTCGCCCATATCCACATGTACTCCAAGCGGCCGGCCGGCAGGAGCACAAACCGCGCCAAGTGCGCGAGTGTATCGGAACACAAGATGAACTTTTTACCAAAATTTCAAGCCCCCTCAATTGATTCTTAACCATACTACGGCTATCTGGAAGTTCCGGGCCTGCGGCAGCGCCGCCGCGCTCGCCACCGAAATGTTACGCGCCCGGCAGGACGCTTCGTCGTCGACATGTGCTAACGAGAGCATGATGGGTGAAGCTAGAGCACGACGGGTTCTGGTCATCGACGACGAGGCGACGATCCGCGCCGCCTTGCGCCAGACGCTGGGCGATGCCGGCTATGCCGTCACCGAGGCCAGCGACGGCGTCGAGGGCGTGGAAACGCTGCGCAGCGAGCCGGCCGACGCTGTGGTGATGGACATCTACATGCCGCACCAGGACGGCTTCGAGACGATCCGCGCCCTGCGCCACGTGGCGCCGAACGTCCGGATCATCGCGATCTCCGGCGGCAGCCGTGGCGATTTCGACCCCTTGAAGGCAGCCGAGTTGCTAGGCGCCGACCGAGCCCTGCGCAAGCCCTTCGGTATCGATGACGTCCTGGGCGCTTTGACCGATGTGCTGCCCGCCGAGCCATCCGCGGCCGTGACGCCAACTTGGCCCGCCGAACCGTTGGTCGACGACACGCGAAGCCGCAAAGCCAGTTGAAAAACACACGCCGCGTCCGACGGACTCTAGCCGATCACTGAGGGAACAGCGTTGCCGCTTATGCCTTGCGGGCGGAGACGATGCTCGCGTCGAGCGGTAGAGCGACGACCCGGCCCTCGGCGTCGCGAATTCCCGCAGGGCCGTGCGGACCGCCATCCGAGCTTCTATCTCCAGGATCTCGGATGGCAGCGAATTTTCTTCGCCGCCGCAACAGCCGGACGCTCGCCCTGATCGACGAGTTGTCCGACTCCGGCCACGCCACGTGACGGCCATGCGATCGGCGCTCACTCTACGCCGCAGAACGACAGCGCCTCGCCGGTCGTGTCGCGGCCCTTCCCCATGTCCCAGGCATGCGTTCCGCCTTGCACGGCTTCCAGGTCCGCATTGCCGCCGCGTCCGTTCACGAACGACACGTTTCTCTTGGCCGGATTGATCGGCGCGCCGAACGGTCCGGTGCCGCCATTGATCGGCACGATCTTGTCCGCCGTCCCATGGATCGCCAGCAGATAAGGCCGATTCTTGACGGTCGTCGTCTGGTGATCGGACAGGTTGCCGGCGACCGGAACGGCGCAGTCGATATCGGCCTCGACGCTTGCACGCCATACCATCGACGCACCCGCCGAGATGCCCGCCGCGTACACGGGGAGTTGGCCGTAGACTTTCCGCAGCTTGCTGATCAACGCTTTCGTGAAGGCCACGTCGGGGGAACTGGGAGTCGAATCCCATGTCATCCATTGGCCGGTCGGATAGACGACGACGATCGGCGCGCCGCGCGCGTGAAAGCGCGTCGCCTTGGCCATTGCCTGACCTGTCCCGCCGAAGCCGTGATAGACGATCCAGATCGCGACGGGATCGCGCGCGGGATAGATGGTGTAGTCGTAACGCGTGCCATTAGAAACGATGGAATCGGCGCGCGCTTGGCCGATTGCGCCGATCAGCAGCAAAGCCATCAATGCGAACGCGCCCGTGACGAGGCGTCCGCGGCGTCGGTGCCGGCGAGAGCGGCCGATGAAACGAAAGCGAGAACACTCGGTAACGACTGGCCGATGCATCGCGGTTCCTCTCCGATGACTGAATCTGCTGGAGTCAGATCAGGCAAACAGTCCTATGAACTGCCATCCTCGAAGTCCCGCGAACCAGCTCAGCGAACGAGTGGTGTGCTCGCATTCCTAAGCTGCTATCGCCGATAGGCAATGCTGTCGATCCGTCCAGAGCCGAAACAACGCTGACGATCGGGCCTGGGTTCCGGCGTCTGATTTTTGACACGCGCAGCGGTGACGGCACGCCGGTGTTCCCCACTTTCGCCGTGATATTTATGGGATCAGATAAATGCCCGCGTAGTGCCACGAGTGGGATAAAACGCGTTGGAGCTGAACCGCGATTGCGGTCGCGTGCGGGCATGGCAGCGACGCGGCGCCAACGCTTGGGTGGTGCATGATCGCGATGTCTGCGGCCCACCCGAACGGGTGCGATATGAACCCGCGATTCCGGATCCACGATCGACCGGGGCGGTTTCTTGTCTCTATCCAACGGATCGCTGATCGCCGTCGGAGGCCGAAGCGCGGCAGGGCCGAGCGGCGACGCAACCAGCCCGATCGGGGTCGTCTTGATCCAATGGCGGTCGAGAGAGCGGGGTTCGTTGCCCGGTTCCGAGTGACACGTGCAACTGCGCGACGCGCCGTCTTCCTTGTACAGGGGAATGGCGATGTGAGCGACCAGGGCGGTCAATCGCCGCGACGACGCGCCGCTAATTTGTCAACAAACAACTGCTGCCGAAGTTCCGGACAGCTCAAGCGGGACGGAGAGAGGAACACACAAGTAGACGTTGGAGCGCGTGGACCCGTTCCGAATGGTGTTGGAGATCGCCTGCCGCGTTCTGCAATGTGGACTCTTCGCGGTGGGCATATCGCAGGGCGCATCCCAAGGCATCCGCGCATGAAATCGGGCGAGCAGTCGGGGTGGCCCACACCACGGTCACCCGGTGGATGGCTGGAGGAAAACTCTGACTGGTGCGGCGAATACTTTGTGCGCACCACTACACATAGGTAGCATTTCTAACGCCGCTCAACCAACCAGAGAGCGGCGACATGACGACATTCATTCGGCGACCCGCGGCAGCCAAACGCATCGGCGTCCATCCGCAGTCGATTAAGCGCTACGTCGAAGACCCGCGCTACGCACACCTGAATTTCCCGAAGCCGGTCCAGATCGGCGACATCGAAGTCTTCATCGAAGACGAGATCGACGCCTGGCAGAAGGGCCCGCATTGCCGATCGCGACGGCAAGGCGCCGGAGGCCGCGTGATCTCCGCCACCATGAAGAAAGCCGCCGGTCACGACTCCGGCGGCTCCCTCAATCCTTCAACGCACGGTAGCAGCCATGCGCGACAGTTCATTAGCACATAGTCATTCCAGTCACTACCGGCGGCATCCTGTCGTTTGTGAGCTGGTCCGGCGCAGCCTGACGCGCCATTCCGCAGTCGTCATTCCCTTCAATCGAATTCGCGCGGCGGGAGGTTCCTTAGCTGACTGCCGTTGCGATGGTCGGGTTGTTCAGCCCGATCGGGCCGGGGTGCCCGTAAAGGCGACGTGCCCCGGCCCAGCCTCACTTGAGCGGGCGAGAGCCTAATCGATGGCCACCAACGCTGCAATCCTGGCAGCCGCGCTGCGCTATGCCGCCGCCGGTTACGCCGTCATACCGATCGGTCGCAACAAGCACCCTTGCACCGAGAACGGCACGCGCGACGCCAGCAGGGACGAAGCAACGATCCGCGCTCAGTGGGGAAAATTCCCATATGCCAGCGTGGCCATCGCCTGCGGTCCGATCTCCAGCATCTTTGCCTTGGACGTCGATGGTGCCGCTGGCCGACGACGCCGGCCAACATCACGACACACGGGCATCATCTGATTTTCGCCTGGCCGACCGATGGCCGCCAACCTCCAAGCCGATGCGGAATGAATCGCCGGCGCACGGTTGGCCTAGGCGATGGTCTCGACATCCGCGCCGACGGCTGCTGCTTCACGGTGCCACCGTCGATGCACCTCTCAGGCCAGCGCTACCGATGGGCGGCGGGCCGATCGATATTCGAGATTCCGCCCCGCCTGCGCTCGATTGGTTGCTCGATCTGGCGTGCAAGATGCCGGAGCCGGAAAAGACAAACGCGGCAGTCTTCTTTGACCAGGTCTTCGTGTGCTGCCATGGAACTCCTCAGCTTAGCGTGCCGCTATGTCACCAGGAGGTCACACCGTAGTGCCACGCTTTGGCCTCAATCCGCTGTTTCGATCACGGCCGGAGGTGGTTGTTTTGAAGACGTGCAACAGGGCCAGCGAGGTGGAACTGTGGGACATCCACCGCGAGCTTAAGACGGCAATGACAGAGCTGATCACAAACCGGAACTATGCAAGCGCCGCGGAAATTCTGCGGCATGTGGATCGTCGGATGGCCGGGTTGCTCAATGCCTTGACCCTGGTCCCGGAGCGACCCCAGGACATCGCTTTCGTGCAGCCGGCAAGCATCAATCAAAAAAGTGAAACACGGTGATGATAGTGTCTGTGCAGTGGCGCGTCGGTAGGATCCGAACGGTTGCATGTCCCCCATACAACCGCTGTGGGTGGACACCGCCCGGCGCGCCGCTGTCCGACTACCACCACTCGACAAACTCGGGCCAGGACTATTTCGAATAGTCCTGTAGGGTTACCCCCGACGCCGCCCGCGCACTGGCCATTTTCTCTTTCACTGGGAACCTTTTGTGCCGACGTGGTTTGTGAAGGTGCGGTGTGCCGGCTTGATCGGTTGATGTCCCCCATCCAACCGGTCCCACCCAAGGCGTCAGGCGCCGCACTCACTGCACGACCCCGCCCCGCCCTCACCGGCGGGGCTTTCTTTGCGCCCGGATGGAATAGACGCGTGCCGCTTCCGT
>Ga0187893_10007407_pt1 | contig 17992 bp, 18 predicted proteins | sample MA1701074metaG_FD_139574 | JGI IMG/M metagenome (GOLD analysis project Ga0187893, IMG submission 139574) | White microbial mat communities from a basaltic lava cave in the Kipuka Kanohina Cave System on the Island of Hawaii, USA - MA170107-4 metaG ... | reverse complement strand
GAAGAAGGCGGCGTCACGCCGGACAAACTGGATGCCGTCGTTTTTTACGATAAGCCGTTTTTGAAATTCGAGCGGTTGATGGAAACGTATCTGGCATACGCTCCTGGCGGCCTGCGTTCTTTCATGATGGCGTTGCCGCTTTGGTTGAATCAGAAACTTTTCCTTCCGCGCGAGATCGACAAGGGCCTCGACAATATTTACGAAGGCCCGATCTATTTCACAACGCATCACGGCTCGCACGCCGCAAGCGCATTTTTTCCGTCGCCGTTCGAAGAGGCGGCGATCATCACATTCGACGGCGTCGGCGAATGGAGCACTTCGACCTGGGGCGTTGGTCGAGGCAACAAGATCGATCTGTTCAAAGAGATCCGTTTTCCGCATTCGCTTGGTTTGCTCTACAGCGCGTTCACATATTACACGGGATTCAAGGTCAACTCCGGCGAATATAAATTAATGGGCTTGGCGCCGTACGGCGAGCCGAAATACGTTGATAAGGTGTTGAAGCTGATCGACGTGAAGGACGACGGCTCGTTCTGGCTTGATCAGAGTTATTTCAATTACTCGGCCGGACTGACGATGACGAACGACAAGTTTCATATGCTTTTCGGCGAGCCGCCGCGCGTGGCCGAAGATGCACGCTTGACACAGTTTCACATGGACGTAGCCGCGAGCATTCAGAAAGTGACTGAAGACGTGATGATGCGCATTGTGCGTCACGTCCACAAGGAAACCGGAATGGAAAATCTCTGCATGGCCGGCGGCGTTGCGCTCAACTGCGTAGCGAACGGAATTATTCAACGCGACGGGCCGTTCAAAAATGTGTGGCTGCAGCCTGCGGCCGGCGACGCCGGCGGCTCGCTTGGCGGAGCATTGTTCGCCTGGTACCAGTTGATGGACAACCCGCGAACGCCGCAAACGCCGGACTGCCAGCACGGCTCGTACATCGGCCCGCAATTCACCAACGAACAGATCAAGACGTATCTGGAATCGGCTAATGCGGACGCCGAATTTTACCAAGACGAAAACGCGCTTTACGAAGAGATCGCCAAGCTGCTCGACGCCGGCAAGGTCGTCGGGTTGTTTCAGGGAAGGATGGAATTCGGCCCGCGCGCTCTTGGCGGCCGCAGCATCATCGGCGATCCGCGAAACCCTGAGATGCAGACGAAGATGAACGTGAAAATAAAATTTCGCGAATCGTTCCGCCCGTTTGCGCCGAGTTGTCTGGCGGAACGCGCCGCAGACTATTTCGATCTCGAAACCGAAAGCCCTTACATGCTGCTTGTCGCGCCGGTGCGTGAAGACCTGAGAAAACCTTTGACCGAAGAACAGCAAAAACTTTTCGGCATCGAAAAGCTGAACGTTCCGCGTTCCGACCTGCCGGCGATCACGCACGTCGATTATTCGGCCAGAATTCAAACCGTTGATTCGGCTCGGAACCCGCGTTACTATAAAATTTTGAAGGCGTTCGAAGCGTTGACCGGCTGCGGCGTTGTCGTGAACACGTCGTTTAATATTCGCGGCGAACCGATCGTGTGCCGGCCTGAAGAGGCGTACCGCTGTTTCATGTTTACGGATATGGACGCTCTCGTGCTTGAAAATTTTATCTGCCTGAAGGAAAACCAGCCGCCGATGGAAGGGGCGGACGCATACAAAAAAGAATTTAAACTGGATTAAAGAGATGTCAAAACGCAAAGGAATAGTTTCAGAATTCTACTCGTTCGTGCGCCAGAACAAGGCATATTGGATGACGCCGATCATCATCGCCGTGCTGCTGCTTGCCGGCATTATCGTGCTCGGCGCTCTCGGCGGCGGTGCCGCGGCTCCGTTCATTTACACGCTTTTCTAGGATGTGCGGGCGGGAACACGAGTGTGTGCGAGCATGCAGACGCAGGTTCCGGACCGTTAAGCGAGCGGTCTTCGACCGCGGGCGGAGCGCGCGACGAACACGCGGTCGAAGACCGCCCGCTTAACGATCGAAACAATAACGGCCGGTGTGGCTCTCTAAGTCTATGCCCTTTGTAAAACTAAATTGGAAACCGAACAAAAGGGAATTGCGTTCATTCGGCGCAATTTTTATGGGCGGCTTTGTCCTGATCGGTCTCGCGAAATATCTTTGGCCTTTCGACTGGACGTTCTTGATTCTTTCGAAAAATGAGACACTCGGCATTTGGCTGATCGGAATCGGCATTGTCGTCGGGGCGATCGGACTGACCGGCAGCCGCTTTGCGTTGCCGCTTTATTGGGCGTGGCTGGGAATAGCGTACGTGCTCGGAAACATAATGAGCCGCGTTATCATGGCGTTGATCTATTTTCTTGTTTTCACGCCGATGCGCGTTTTCGGCTCGCTGCTCGGCCGCGACCGGCTGCAACTCAAAAAACCGCAGACCGATTCGTACTGGCTCGACATCAAGTTTCCAACAACTAAAGAGGAATACGAGCGGCAGTTCTAATCCTAAAAGTTACAGATAGTTGCAGATAGTTACAGGCAAGTTCCAGAGCTTAATCGCTACGATTTTCTCAGATACTGAGCTAGCGAAAGAGTCATTCGTGAAACTTCTGTTAGCAAACCGTAAAGTTCTTCAAAATCCGTTTGCGAAATATATTTCAAACCCCTTGCGACATACAGATGCGATTGAACTTCAGCGACTGATCCCCGTGCAAGATTTAGAAAGTTAGCAAACTCCGAGTTCGATTTCCTGCCATGCCCTTCAGCAATATTTGCCATGATCGATACCGAGGCGCGGCGTATCTGATCTTTCAGACCAAAATCTCTCGAGAATTCATTGTTGGAAGTTAGGCGATAGATCTTCAATGTTATCTCATGCGCCTTCTGCCACGCCTGAATTTCTTCAAATTTGGAGAACTTCGCCATTCTTCAAACTATCTGTAACTATCCGTAACTATCTGCAACTCTGAAACTATCTGCAACTTGTTATCCGATCTTGACCTTCTCCCGCCTTTCATCTATCGCCACAAACGTCACCTCAGCCTCGGTCACTTTCACCAAAACGCCGGGCGTGCCGAACCGTTCGGCTTCGACATCGACGTGGATCGTGATCGACGTCGTTCCAACCCGCAGCGTCTTCGCATAAAAGCTCACGAGGTCGCCGATAAAGACAGGCTCGTGAAATATCACTTCCTTCATCGCAACGGTCACGAACCGATTGTGCCTGGTGTGCCGCACCGCCTCAACGCCGCCGGCCACGTCGATGTAGCTCAAAATCGTGCCGCCAAAAACCGTCCCGTGCGCATTCGTGTCCCTCGGCATCATCGTCAATCTTATCGCCGCATCTCTAGCCTGTTCTTGTTCCATAAAAAGTCATAACACGAACTGTTCTTAACCGCAGATGACGCCGATTACACAGATTCTTTTTGGCAGCTTAAATCTGCGTTATCTGTGTTATCTGCGGCTAAGTTCTCTTTCGGTCCACGTGCGAATTGTCTCTCGCAGCTCGTTCAAATGCTCATCAAAAAAATGTCCGCAGTTTTCGAATATCACGACTTCCGCGTGTGCGATCTGATCGGTAAGCGTTCGAAGACTTTCGACCGAACAAAACTCGTCCTTGTCGCCGTGCACGAAAAGTATCGGCTTAGCTACCGCTGTTAAAAAATTATAGTCGCTATATTTTTCGACCGGCGTGCCGATCGAGATCAGCCGCTTCACGCGCCCGTCCGCCATCCCGACTTCCATGCCTGTTCGCGAACCGAACGAAAATCCCGCAAGCGTGATGTCTTCGCCAGGATATTCGCCCGCTAGATAATCCAGCGCCGCCCGCACGTCTTCCTGTCCGCCTTCGATCTCCGCGTGGACGCCGGTTGAAGCGCCGACGCCGCGAAAATTAAACCGAAGTGTCGTTAATCCCGCATCCAGCAAGCCGGCCGCCGAGCGAAACACCACTTTATTGTGCATCGTCCCGCCGCCCAACGGATGCGGATGGCACACCAGCCCAAGCCCGAGCCGCTCGCCGGCTGGTTCCTTCAAAATCGCCTCGAGCCGTCCGTGCGTCGCCGGAACAAACAAATTTCCTTTCGGGTACATTCGAATGTCCGATTCTAGCAAACTCGGACAGAAATGCGCGGTCGAGAGATCTCTAGGGTGGAGGCGGGCGTCCAGGTTCTATCGACCAGCTAGCCAAAGATATTTCGCACTTTTTCGATGAAAGACGCGTCGTTGAAATCGGTGTCTTCGACGTCGGCCAGTTTTTCGAGCAGCTTGCGTTGCTCTTTGGTGAGCGACTTCGGCGTGATGAGCGTGACGGCGACGAAGAGGTCGCCGCGCCCGCGCCCGCCGAGAACGGGCATGCCGTGAGATCTCAGGCGAAAGACGGTTCCGGTTTGCGTGCCAGCCGGAATTTTTAATTCCTCTTCGCCATCGAGCGTTTTTACTTTGATGTCGGCGCCGAGCGCGGCTTGGCCGAACGAGATCGGCACGGCGGAATAGAGATTTGCTCCCTGGCGTTCGAACGTCTCGTGCTCGGCGACATGGACGACGACGAACAGATCGCCGGACGGCCCGCCGTTCACGCCCGCTTCGCCCTCGCCGGAGATGCGAAGCCGCGAACCGGTTTCGACGCCCGCAGGAATTTTCACTTCCAGCGTCTTTTCCTTTTCAATTCGGCCCTGGCCGCGACATTCCTTGCACGGCGTGCGGATGATCTTTCCCTTGCCGGCACAGTTTGGGCACGTCCGCATCACGCTGAAAAAACCCTGTTGATATTGCGTCTGGCCGCGGCCGCTGCAGGTGATGCAGGTTTCCGGCTGCGTCCCCTTTTCGGCGCCGCTGCCGTCGCATTCAACGCATTTTTCGAGACGCGGAATGCGTAGCTTTTCATCCTTGCCGTTCGCCGCGTCTTCGAGCGTGATCTCGAGATCGTAGCGAAGATCGGAACCGCGCTGCACGTGCGTCCGCGTGCGTCCGCGCGAGCCAAACATATCGCCGAAACCGAAAAGGTCAAAGATGTCTTCAATATTCGTAAAGCCCGGATCGAATCCGCCGCCGCCCATTCCGGCGTGGCCGAACCGGTCGTACTGCGAGCGTTTTTGCGAATCGGAAAGCACCGCATACGCCTCGGCACATTCCTTGAATTTCTCTTCCGCCGCCGCGTCGCCCGGATTTTTGTCCGGATGATACTGTACCGCCATCGAACGGTAAGCACGCTTTATCTCGACCTCGGTCGCCGTGCGTGTTATGCCTAAAATCTCGTAATAATCCCTTTTCGCCATAAATGCAGGTTCAAAGTTTAAAGTTCAAGGTTCAAAGTTTCGACTTCAACATTGAACCTGGAACTTTGAACCTTAAACTCAAAATGCGTCAGCCCAAAAACCTTGAACTGACGCCAAAGTTTATTGTATCGAATGTGTCAAGCCGCGCTCAAGTCGCCCGCGTCCTATGCGGAAGCCCGCGCGTATGCGGAAGCCCGCGCGTAAGCAAGGGCGATACCAACAACATCCCGATATCGCCCTTGCTTACGCGCGGGCTTCCGCAAACTGCCGCTCCTTTTCTAAAAGCCTTTAAACCGCCGTCAGCATCGACGCCGTGATGCGGCTTGCGGTTTCTTCGACCTTAACGAGGACGAGCTCGATCTCGGTTTTGTCATCTGAGGCAAGCGATTCCTGCGCGTTGTTGAGAATACTGTTGATTTCATGCTGCTCATCGGTCGGGAACGCGCGACCGTAATCGGCCATCGCCTTGCGGGCGTTCTTCAGCATATTTTCAAGACGAATTCGCTGCGTGATCATTTCGCGCTGGTCGCGGTCCTTTTCGACGGAATTTTCCGCTTCGGCCATCAGGCGCTCGATCTCTTCGGGTGAAAGGCCGGACGACGGCGTGATCTGCATCGCCTGTTCAAGACCGGTCATCTTGTCCTGCGCCGAGACGTTGACGATGCCGTTTGCGTCGATCTCAAATGAAACGTCGATCTGCGGAACGCCGCGTGGCGAAGGCGGTATGCCGACCAGCTCAAATTTTGCAAGACTCCGGTTGCCATTCGCTATCTCGCGTTCGCCCTGGAGAATATGAATCTCAACCGACTGTTGGTTATCGACAACCGTCGTGAAAGTCATCGTATTCTTCAGTGGAATCGTGGCGTTGCGCGAAATGAGCTTGACGAACAAACCGCCGCGTGTTTCGAGGCCGAGACTGAGCGGCAAGACGTCGAGCAACACGATGTCTTTGACGTCGCCGGTCAGCACGCCGCCTTGGATGGCCGCGCCCATCGCGACGACTTCGTCCGGATTGATTTCCGAAGACGCCGCTTTTCCGAAGACCTCTTCAACCGTTTTTGCAATGATCGGCGAACGCGTCTGTCCGCCGACGAGGATGACCTTGTCGATATCGCTGGGCTGCAGCTTTGCATCCCACAGCGCTTTCTGGCACGGCTCGACAGACGCTTCGACCAGGTCTTTGACAAGCTCTTCAAATTTCGTGCGGCTCAGCGTCGCGTTGACGTGCTTCGGCCCCGAAGGATCCGCCGCGATGAACGGCAAACTGATGTTCGTCTCCGCCACGCTCGAAAGCTCGCATTTCGCACGCTCGGCCGCTTCCTTCAAACGCTGCAACGCAAGACGGTCGCCCGAAAGATCGATGCCGCTTTCCGCCTTGAAATTTTCCACCAGCAAGTCGATAATGCGTTGGTCAAAATCCTCGCCGCCTAGAAACGTGTTTCCCGACGTGGAAAGAACTTCGAAAACGCCGTCGTTGATCTCAAGTATCGAAATATCGAATGTGCCGCCGCCAAGGTCATACACGGCGACCTTTTCGGTCTTCGATTTTCCAAAACCGTAGGCAAGAGCTGCGGCCGTAGGCTCGTTGATTATGCGTTCGACCTCGAGCCCGGCGATCTTGCCGGCGTCGCGTGTCGCCTGCCGCTGCATGTCGTCGAAATACGCGGGAACGGTGACGATCGCTTCCGTAACGCGGTCGCCGAGGAATTCTTCCGCGGCGATCTTTAGCCGCTGGAGCACGATGGCCGAAACTTCGGGCGGGCTGTAAACGCGGTCGAGCACGCGGATGTGCGCGTCGCCATTCGGCGCTTCGACGATCTCGAACGGAACGGTCGTGCGCATCTTTTCGACCTCGGGCGAATTGTATTTACGTCCGATCAGGCGTTTCACGGCATACAGCGTGTGCGCCGGATTGGTGACGGCCTGACGTTTGGCGATCTGGCCGACAAGCCTTTCGTCTTTGTCCGTAAATCCGACAACCGACGGCGTCGTGCGGCCGCCTTCCTTGTTGGAAATGATCTGCACCGTTCCGTTTTCCAGAACGGAGATGCAGCAATTTGTTGTTCCGAGGTCTATTCCTATTACTTTACTCATAGCGGCAAAATTCCTGTTTCGTGGTTTGTGTCGTGCCGAGCGTTTTGACTATTCCGGAGTTTCGTCGGGGACTGAGTCGATCTCAGCGGCAGGCTGGTGATTATCGTCCGATTCGGAATAATCTGAAATTTTCGGTTCTGAGATTTCGTTGGCTGCTTGCGGCGATTTCGCGACCTTTACTATCGAATGGCGGATGACGCGTTCGCCGACGCGGTAGCCCTTTAACAGCTCTCCGCAAATGGTGTTCGGAGAGAATTCTTGCGTTTCTTCAGTTGCCGCCGCCTCGTGCAGGTGCGGATCAAACACTTCGCCGATGGTTAGGATCGGCTCGACGCCCATCTTGGCGAGCACATCGTTGACTTGCTGATTTACAAGAACGACGCCGTCGAAAAACTGCGTGACTTCGCTTTTTTCGTCGTGCGGCAGATCGCGTGCAAAATCAACGGCACGGTCGAGATTGTCGAGCGCCGGGAGCATTTGGATCGCGAGGTTCCCGATCTGTTTCTCGAATGTCTCGCTGCGTTCGCGCTCGACGCGCGCCTTTAGATTCGCAAACTCATTGGAGCGGCGCCGAGTGTCCTTGAACATTTCGGCACGCTCGTCTTCCAGCTTTGCGATCTTTTCTTTCAACTTTTTGTTTTCTGCTTCGAGCTTCGTTGTTGCGGCCTTTTCCGCGTGTGAGGTGGCGGGCATAACTTTTCGAGTGGGTTCGGCGGGAAATTCGTCCTTCAAAAAATCCGGCAGCTCGCCCGAGTCGAAACCTTCGGCGATCTCGATGATCGTCGTTTCTGCCGTGATGTGAAGGTCCTTTTCCTTCGCTTCGAGCTCGCGGATAAAATCGTCCACCGAGACCGAATCTTCGGCTTGAACTTCATCCGCCTCATTTTCGAGGCTTTCGATTTCCGTGTTTGGGTTCATGTTTTGCGAAAGCGTGCGTGGGCCGATTTCGATTGGCTAGTTGTTGACGGCGTCGCGGGCCATCACTTTTTCGAGCACGCGGGCGACGTAGGAGACGATCGAGATCATGCGGGCATATTCGATACGCGTCGGGCCGAGCACGCTCAAGGTGCCGACCGCCGAACTGTCGCCGATACGGTATGGAGCCGATATCAGCGTGCAGTTTTGGAGCGAAGGCGTGCGGTTTTCGCTGCCGATCACTACCTGCACGTCGCCTTTGCCCGAGGCGTCGCGTGCGACGCATTCGTTCAGGATTTCGAGCAATCGAGACCGTTCGCCGATGGTGGCCAGCAGCTCGCGAAGCCGCTCGAGGTCGGCGAAATCCCGTTTGGTTAGGATGTTCGTCGTCCCGTTCACGAAAACCTCGCTGCCGGAGCTCTCATCGCTCTCGATACTCTGCGAGCAAAGAATCACGGCCGTTTGCAGCAGGCTGTCGAATAGCGCCTTTTCCTCGTGCATCCGGGCCATAATGTCCGCCCGGATCTCCGCGAGGCACTTGCCGACAAATTCCGCATTCAAGTAATTCGCGGTGCGTTCGAGTTCTTCTTTCGTGAAGGTCACATTGAGCCTAATTATCCTGTTGTGGACAATGTTCGGTGCTGAGACGAGCACGACGAGGATTCGATTATCGCTCAAGTTGACGAATTCGATATGCTGCAGGCGGTCGTTCGCCAGGCTGGGCGAAACCACGATGCCTACGTTATTTGAAAGAGCAGAAAGAAGCTCGGAGGTACGTTCCATCAACCGGTCGGGAGCTTCGACGAAATCGCTCGAATTCAGCCCGAATTCATCGCCTATGCGGTGAAGGTCGTCATTCGAGATGCTCAAAACCCCTAACAGATTGTCAACGTAATACCTGTACCCCTTGTCGGTCGGAACGCGGCCTGCGGAGGTGTGCGGTTGTTCAAGCAGCCCCATTTCCTCGAGGTCGCCCATAACGGTCCTGATGGTTGCGGAGCTCAAACCCGAAGCGTGTGCAAACCGATCCGCGATGGTCTTGGAACCGACTGGTTCGCCGGTAACAAAATGTTCGTTAATTATTGCCGTGAGGACGGTTTGACCCCGAGAATCAGGGCTGAAATGAGTTTTTTCAATCCTTAGGTTTGTTTCACGGGCCGGCATCTTGGCATGGCGAGCTTGGCAGCAGCCGTACAAAAACGGTAAACTACCATTACAAGAAATAGCATTTGCGGGCTAAATCTGTCAACATTTATTAGCCCGACAGTATTGGGAAGCCTTGAGATTGGAGCCTCTTTTTCCAGTCTCCTTTTATTCTGAATTTTCCGGTGCTTTGAGCGTTTTCTGAGATAAATTTTGAGAAATACAGCGATGAAATCCCAGAAAGCACAGAAGCAAACACGTCGTTTAACGTTGAACAACATTTCGGACGAAAAATTGATCAGAATGATCGCCAGATATTACGAGCAGGCCTTTCGGCACTATGATAAGAGCCGAAAGGTGCCGCCGGTATCGGTCGAAATTTATCCATATTCCGGAATAAATCACACGATCCGGCTGCGCAGCGGCCGTGCGTTTGTACGAATTTCAGACATTTGCGTGGATATGGATTTGGAAGGTCAGCGGGCGCTGGCCTTTATTCTCGTTGCGAAGCTTTATCGCCGACAGGCGGCGAGCGTACACCAGGAAGCCTACAACGCCTGTCTCAACAGCTCGCATATTCAGCGTCGGGCAATCAAGACGAAAAGTGTTCGCGGCCGCAAGACGCCGCTTTTAACCGACGGCGACATTTATGATCTCGACGAGGTATTTGACGACGTTAACATCAAATATTTCAACAAATCGATCAAAAAGCCGCAACTCACGTGGTCAACCCGAAAGACCTACCGCGTTCTCGGCCACCATGATGCGACGCAGGACAAGATCGTCATCAGCCGCTCGCTCGACACGCCCGAGACGCCGCGGTTCATCGTCGAATACGTGATGTTTCACGAAATGCTCCACGTTGCCCACCCGACCGTGCACGTCAATGGCCGCCGATACAATCACACTCCTGCATTTCGCCGCGACGAACGCCGATTCCCCAAATATCACGCCGCGGAAAGATGGATAGAACAGAATGTGCGGAAATTGAAACGGGCGGCAAAACGAAAATAGTTTGTAAACCGAAACTGCAAATTTAACAACGCAACTAAACCAAATGCAGTCAGGAAGGCGGGCTTGCCCCCGCTAACTTTTATTCCTGCGCCGTTCCTCAAATTTCCGGTTCAATAAATCTTGTCTTTCAGCCATCGCAGCATTCAACTTCTCAACATCATCGGGCCACCACCAATTTTTATCCACTTGAAGCAGAGAATCTCTCTCTTCACGATAAAAAGCTCGAAAACTCGTCCAGCGATAGTCTTCCGCGCTTTTTACCAAATTTGCCTTTACCGGATTCGCATGAGTGTAATCCAATTTCTGCCTGATCAGCCAGTCGCTCCACAAAGGAAGAGCTTTGAAACTTTCCTGCCAAACTTGGTTTACCTCTCCATTCCAGAAATACTTACTCGGCGCCAAGTCAACCAGCCGTTTTGCAGAAAGACTTTTAAGTACACCGGTGCTTGTCTGTATGTCTCCGTTTCTCGGATTCAGTGTCAGATGAAAATGGTTAGGCATCAGAACGAAAGAGATGAGCTTGCATTCACATTTCGCGCGAAGTGATTGTAGCTCTTCGAGAAACGCTATGCAGTTCTGTTCGTTTCTGAATATCGGGTTCCGCCCGAACACATTTCCGGTTACGAAGTGTAAGGCACCGGGAAGATTTTCATTTGTCCATTTTTTGGCCATTCTAATAGGAGCGGGGGCAAGCCCGCCTTCCTGACTGCGTGTGGTTTACTTGAACCGGTTAATCTAAATTGAAAGTGATGATCACTTATTCGCGCATTCCGAATTGCTCGATCACCCAACCGATAAACCCAAAATCCGAAATCGTTCGGCGCTCGATGCCGTTGCGGTTGAAGCGGGTTTCGGTGAAGTAGGTCGAAGTCATTGGGGTTTCGGTTTTCAGTTCGGTGATCACGTCCACGACGCTTGTCGCTGATTTATCCGTACCATAAGTTGCGGCTGCGGCGTCGCTACTGAAAATTTTTGCGGAGCCTGTGTTTGCGGCGCTTGCGTATATAAGCCTTTGAACAAACTCTGCGTCTCCGATTATTACAACACCCGAAGACTGGGTTACCAGCATAAGTTCGCCATCGGCAGAACGCCTGATCGAGCGACTGTCCGAGCGTTCTTCCTTTGATTTAACATCACGCAGTTCTTTGGCAATCGATTGTTCAAACGCGGCAGCGTCTTTCACTTTTGCGATGACTGCGACGTTCTCGCCAGAATCTTCAAAACGTACAGTTAGTATTTCTGGTTCGACCGCGCTGAGAAACTCTTCGCCGTTCTCAATTCCGTAAGGCTCAAAAAGACTGCTCGCGAAGGCAACAACCAGACCGCCCGACGCAGGATCAGTAGCTTTTCCCGCAGAAAGTAAAACGCTTCGCCACGCTAGCCTCGGATCACGCAGATTGTATCTTGTGACGGCGACCGCGCCGCCGAAATTTAACGATGTAAAGATACCCGAGGTTTTGGGCAAAGGAACCAACGTTTCGTTCAGTACCGATGAGATTTCCGGATTCATCGAAATCGAGAAACTGTCAGTGATGCCTTCATCACTTTTCGTTGCGGTCCACGTCGCGTCGCGCAGCGAATTTCGAAGAATTTCCGGCAGGACGCGTGCAACGAAACTTTGCACCTCGCCTTCCTCACTGCTGGATTTCGCCATCGAAAGCCCTGCGATGTTTGCGATCTGCGCGATGCCGTCGGGCGAGATGTAGCCGAAGGCGAGACGGTCGCCGCTTATGATCTTTGGATTTTTCGCTATGCTTTCGGCTTCGCCGCGTTTCACAGCGAGACATCTTTCGATCGCTGTCTCATCGTTTCCAAAAAAGACGACACTTCCCTGCACCAATGCGAACGCCCTGCGGCCGTCGTCGGCCTTCCAAACATAATATTTGCCGTCGTGCTTGTCCGAGCTTTCGAGCAGCACCTCGCCGCCGTAAACGTCGTTAATAAATGCGCCGAGCTTTTCTTCCGTGAATCTTATCGCCTGAAAATTCCACGCATTCGTTTCAAGCACGGCGACGAATCGCGGCGTAAAATTCAAAACTGAATTTTCACCCGAGACCGGAACTTCTTTCGTCTCGAAACCCGTGACCGCAACTGCAAGCTTCACGCCGTTCAAAACCGAAGAATCCGGAATTTCATTCGCGGCTTCGCGAAACGCAGGACGCTCTGTGATCGCATTCATCACCGCCCCGAGGTCGTTCGATTCGAGATAGACAAGACTGTCGGCCGGAATAAACGAGCGCAGATCGGCCGACTTCGAACCGCACGAAGCAAGGAAAGCATTTAACGCAAAGACGCAGAGAAGCAAAGACGCAATAAGAAAAGAAAAAGAATCTTTGCGGCTTTGCGTCTTGGCGACTTTGCGTTGAAATATCTGTGATAACATCTTCCGAAACAATATGACGGGAAAAGTATTTGCTGAAGATATTTTACAGGGCAAAGTCGCGTTCGTCACCGGCGGCGGCACGGGCATCACGGGCGGCATCGCGCGAGCGTTTGCAGCACATGGCGCGCGGCTCGCGATCACCAGCCGCAAGGAAGACAATCTGATTCCGATGAAACAGTTCATTGAGGAAAACGGCGGCGAGTGTTTTGCGGTCGCCTCGGACGTTCGAGATTTCGACGCGGTGCAAAACGCGATCACGAAAACTGTTGAACATTACGGCAAGATCGACATCGTTGTAAACGGAGCCGCCGGGAATTTTCTGTGCGACGCCGACCAGCTTTCGCCCAACGGTTTTGGCACCGTCGTCGATATCGATACAAAGGGAACGTTCAACGTTTGCCGAGCCGCATTTGAAGAGTTGAAAAAATCGAACGGGCAGATACTGAATATTTCCGCAACGCTGCATTACCTTGCAACGCCGATGCAAATACACGTCTCGGCCGCGAAGGCAGGCGTCGATGCCATCACGCGTAATCTCTCGGCCGAATGGGGCCGCCACGGCATCCGCGTCAACGGCGTCGCGCCGGGACCGATAGAAGAGACCGAAGGCATGAAACGCCTGCTGATACCGGAACTGCAAGACAAAATAAAGCGCAAAATTCCGCTCGGAAGATTCGGCAAGATCGCGGATATCGAAAACGCTGCGCTGTTTTTGGCGTCCGATGCGGCGAGTTATATCAACGGCGTTACGCTCGTGGTCGATGGCGGTTCGTGGCTTTTGGGCACGAGCTTAGCCTGACTGGAGCGATAAGCATCCATCCATTTGGCACGCAGCTCCGGTCGCGCCCGTAAATTTTCGAATGGGTTCGTGCTTCGGACTCAGACAAGCAGGGATGCTTGTCGCTCTAGTTTATGTTGCTTGTCATCGACAATTACGATTCGTTCACGTACAACCTGGTCCAATATCTAGGCGAGCTTGGTGCGGAAATGAAGGTGTTTCGAAACAATGAGATAACGGTCGATGAAATTGAAACTGAGTTGAAGCCTGAGAAAATTTTGATCTCGCCCGGGCCGGGGACACCGAACGAGGCGGGGATTTCTCTAGAAGTTATTGAAAGATTTAGTGAAAGCATCCCGATTCTGGGAGTCTGTTTGGGACATCAGGCGATCGGGCAGTTTTTCGGCGGAAAGGTTGTCCGCGGGCCGGAGCCGGTGCACGGGAAACCGGTGAGCATTCAGCACGACGGCAAAACGATATTCAACAGTATTCCGCAGGACTTCGACGCGGGACGCTACCATTCACTTGTCGTCGAACGCGAATCGCTGCCCGACAGCCTGGAAATCTCAGCCGAATCGCCGGACGGTTTGATAATGGCGCTGCGTCACAGAACTTTGGCGGTCGAAGGCGTACAGTTTCATCCCGAATCGATCCTGACCGAGCATGGAAAACATTTGCTCGCGAATTTTCTAAAACTATGTTGATCTTTAATTACTAATTATTAATTAATAATTACTAATTGAATTTCATGAAAAATATCGCCTTTCGTGAACCTGCTCGCACCCTTTGGAATTATCTACGGCCGCATTGTTGATCTGCGGAATTATTTGTATGACCGAGGCGTCTTCAAGTCGCACGACCTCGGCGCGAGGACGATAAGCATCGGAAACCTGACGATCGGCGGAACGGGTAAAACGCCGCTCGTTGCACTGGTTGCGGCGATGCTTGCTGAAAATGGTGAAAAAGTTTGCATTCTTTCGCGAGGCTATGGTCGAAAGAATGAAAAACTACGTGTGCTCGTTTCCGACGGAGAAGCTGTTTTGGCCGATGCCGAAACGGCGGGTGACGAGCCGGTTGAACTCGCGAGGAAACTGATCGGTAAGGCTATTGTGATCTCGAATGCTAATCGAGTCGCAGCAGCGAAATGGGCAAAGGAAAAATTTGGAATCACGGCGTTCGTTCTCGATGACGGTTTTCAGCACCTCCGCGCAAGGCGCGATCTCGACATCGTTTGCATCGACGCGACAAACCCGTGCGGCAACGGGCGAACACTGCCCGCAGGAATACTGCGCGAATCATTAAAAAGCGTGAAACGCGCAGACGTGATAGTTATCACGAGATCCGATCAAACGGAACAAATCGAGGACGTTGAAGCTCGTCTAAGAAAAATAAACGGATCGATTCCCATGTTCAGATCTACTTCACAAATCGAACACTTCTGCCTGCTCGAAGAATTTCTCGCAAAGACACAAAGAACGCAAAGCGAAATTGCCGGGCCGCTATTCGCGTTTTGCGGCGTCGGCAATCCGGATAGTTTTTTCGGATCACTCGAAAAAGCCGGCGTTGAATTATCTGGAAAAACGTCATTTGCAGACCATCACAAATACCATCAGGCTGATCTCGAACGCATTGAATCGGAAGCTCGTCGTTTCGAAGCCGCTGCGGTTATAACAACGGCAAAAGACGCTGTGAAGCTGAAAGGACTGAAATTCAACGTGCATTGCTACGTCGCCGTCGCGAGAACCGAAATAGAGGACTTCGGCGCTTTCCGCAAACTTGTTATCGCTTCTTCGTAGGCGGTTCCTTTTTGTCGCCCCAGTAAAACGTTTTTATCACAAGCACGTAAACCAGCACGATCAGTGCGAGCAACGCCAGAAAAAAGACTAACAACCATCCGAGCAGAGACATTTCAGACATTTTCCTCAGGCGGGTTTTCCTGTTTTTCGATCAGACCGGCGAACAGCCCGCGGCTGCCCTGGTGCTCGAGAACGTGGCGATAGATGACCGTTCCGATTGCCACGATTGGGATTGCGAGAAACACTCCGGGAATGCCCGCAACCTGCTCGCCCGCGAGCACCGATAAAATTATCGCAAGCGGATGAAGGTGAATGCCGCCGCGAACGATTCGCGGGTAGGTGAAGTAATCGTGCGTGACGCGCAATACGATTAAAAAGACAGCAACGTAAAGCGCGTTCCACGGATTTGTGGAAAATGCTGCCGTCGTAATTGCCAGCACCGCTAACGCCAGCGGGCCGATGAGCGGCACGAATTCAAAAATGCCCGCCAGGATGCCGAGCAGCAATGCGTACCGCAAGCCGATTATGTAAAATCCGATCGTGCAGACAGTCCCGATCAGCACGCATGAGATCAGCTGAGCGCGCGTGTATGCCGCGAGCGTCGAATTCACGTCCTGCAAAACGCTCTCGGCGCGCATCCGCCATCTCCCGGCAGGAAAGATTCTAAGCAAGGTAAGACGAAATAATTGAACGTCCTTCAAGAAAAAGAATGAAAGAATCGGTATGATTATCAGCCAGGGCAGGTAAGTGACCGAGCTTAAGACGAACGCTCCGACTCTCGCGGTTATGCTTTCGCCGAAAAGAACTGCCTGCTCATTCATTCGTGTCTGAACTTCTTCGGGCACCCGCAGACGGTCAAAGCGGCGGTTGAGGTCGCTGAAGCTTCGCTGCGCGGACGCGGCTAATTCCGGCAAGTTAGCGCCGAAATCCTTCGCCTGCTGAGACACGCTTGGGGCGATATTGTAAATTGCGAATCCCAGCACGCTGAAAACCAAAAGGTACGAGATAACTATGGCGAAAGACCGTGGCATGAAACGTTCGGCGGAGCGCGTCTTGAACGGCATTCGTATCAGTCGGACGAGCGGATCGACGAGATAAGCGAAAAAGATCGCGATGACGAGAAGAAAGAAAAGAAACGTGAGCGAGCCGATCACGTTTTCGATGCGGTTGACTATGAAAACGATCAGCAGCGTGACGAGCACGACGCGAACGATAGAACGAATCGGCGGCGTGGACGGGTCGAGATAAACCCGACGTGCATTCTGCCGCCGCAAACGCTGTTCGCGTTTATCCGGAGGCATCGTTTTTTCAACATCGGGGTCGGCCATAATCAATTGGTGCTCGTATTAGAGTTTGTAGGACCTACCTCGCTTTCCGGTTTCGAAAAATTCTGGAACGAAAATCTCTCTTTCAGCGCGGCGAAATTTTCGGGCGGAATGCGGAAATTGGAGCCAATCACCAACGCATGCCCGGCATCCGAGAGTATTTTGCGGTTAATCTCAAACGGAATATTCCCGCTCATGAAAGCGCGGTCTTCGGCGTCAAGCACGGCTCCGTCCCGACGCCGGAAAACGTAAATAAAATTGAAATCGGCCGTTCGCATCGCGGCGACGTCGGTTTCGAGCAGCGCCGTTTCCGGCGTCGGGTCTTGCTCTCGCGGAGCGGCTTTCTGTTCTCGCTCGGCTGAGGAATTTACAATGCGCTGGTTCGGCGCACAAGCTGCTGTCAACCAAAAAGCGAAAAAAAAGATTACGACCGACCGATTCACTTCAGGTTCTCCTCATCCTCGGTTTCGGCATTCGCATTTCCGTTTGCATTCCCCGTACGCTCTTCGTCATCGAGCTGTTTTTTCTCCTCTGCCGTTTCCGGAGCGTCGTCTGTCGATGGGGCTTCGCCCTTCTGTTGTCGCAGTTTCAGGACGCGAGCCTCGTCGTCTTCATAAATAATTTCTGCCCAGCCGCTGTCAAGCAATTTTGCGACCATGTCGTCATTTTCATCTGCGTCGGTGAAAACATAGTTCGCGCCAAAACGGTCGCGAATTTGCGGCGCGGCTTCATTGACCTTACCGGCGGTGATCTCGGTCAGCAGCATGTAGAGATCGGGATTTTCCGAATACAAGTAATTCGGGTCGAGGCCGTAAACGTACGAGTGTTTCGTGTCGTGGAAAAATAGTTTCGGAAAATCGTCCCAGTTTGCGTTGAAGATGCGTTCGCCGGCGGGGATGTTCGCAGTCATCCACTCGGCGGCACGTTCGTATTTGTCGCCTGGATCGTTGCCCGAAATATTGCCGATCAGTCCGCCGTAATCGATCCCGAAACGCTGCAGGCCGACGGTGTTGATAACGAACATGATCCCAAGCACAATGCCGAGCGTCCACAACGCGGCTTGCTTGAAAATCCGCCAACGCGAATCGCCGGTAATTGTTTTTTCGACATCAAGATACGGCGAGATATCGCGTTTGAATTCGTCTGGCAGCTCGAAGGTCTGCTTGATGTTGAACGCCTGGATGCTGAACGCCGCGAACAAAATGGCGAACGGCGGAAAATATTCGGCGAAGCGTTTCGAGCGAAACTGCGCCGCGAGCAAAATCGAAACGAACATCAAAAAGAACGTCGCTTTTTCAGGCAGCTTGCCGTTTTTCGGCAT
>Ga0187893_10007405_pt1 | contig 17993 bp, 13 predicted proteins | sample MA1701074metaG_FD_139574 | JGI IMG/M metagenome (GOLD analysis project Ga0187893, IMG submission 139574) | White microbial mat communities from a basaltic lava cave in the Kipuka Kanohina Cave System on the Island of Hawaii, USA - MA170107-4 metaG ... | reverse complement strand
TCCATTCAATCTTACCGGTGTTCTCTATTTTCCCAAACTGAAAAATGATTTTGAAATACAACGAAACAAGATCAAGCTTTTCAGCCGGCAGGTATTTATTACAGATGAAGTAAAAGATATTGTTCCTGAATTCCTGTTGCTACTACATGGTGTAATAGACTCACCGGATATTCCTTTAAATGTAAGCCGGTCATTTTTGCAGGCCGATAGCAACGTAAAAAAGATCAACAGCTATATTTCACGCAAAGTTGCTGATAAATTACTGGAGCTTTTCAAAAAAGATCGCAAGCCTTATGAAGAAAAATGGAATGATATAGGCCTGTTTGTAAAATATGGAGCTTTATCTGACGAAAAGTTCTTTGAAAAAGCCAAAGAATTTTTATTGCTTACTAATACAAAAAAAGAATATTATACACTGGAAGAATATAAGGCTAAGGTTAAGGATTTTCAAACGGATAAGAATGAAAGCCTTGTATATCTCTACACAGCAGATCCGGAAAGACATGACAGTTACATACAGGCAGCTTATAAAAAGGAATATGACGTATTGCTGATGAATTCTCCCATTGATACGCATTTCATTCATCATCTTGAAATGAAGCTGGAAAAAACATCATTGAAAAGAGTAGATGCAGATGTATTGGATAAGCTGATAGAGAAAGAGGATGCTGCTAAGCATGAGTTGACAGAAGATGAAAGTAAAAAGCTTAAGGAGATATTTGACAAAGCAATCAATAATCCTAATATGCATGTTGCTGTAGAAAGCCAGCATGCTGAAGGAATGCCGGTTACGATTACAATTGAAGAATGGATGCGCAGAATGAAAGATATGTCGAAGCTCGGTGGTGGCATGAACTTCTATGGTTCTATGCCTGATACATACAAAGTAGCTATCAATGCCAATCATAAGTTAGTTGGTAAAATATTAAAGGCTGACGAAACACAGCAAACAGCTATGGCCAAACAGGCCTTTGATCTTGCTTTGTTAGCACAAGGCATGTTAAAAGGCGCAGATCTTACAGCGTTTGTAGAAAGAAGTGTGGAAGTGATTTAAACCGGCAATAGTTTTTACAAAATATAAATCGCCTGTTCATTCGTTTGAGCAGGCGATTTTGTTTATAGATACAAATTTTTGATGGCGGCTCAGCAAGCGGGAGAAAATGCCATTCAAGGTTAAACAATTATAATATAAGAGAATATACTGACTTATGTTAAGTAAAACCCTTAAAACTAATATTTTGTGAATTATTGGTGGATAAATTAAAAAATAATAGTCTATTGAGAAGTTGAAAAAGGTTCTATAAATTTATATAAGCGAATCGCCTCAATTCGTTCCCCATTTACACTTCTTTCCTTTAGTCTCTGATAATTGTAGTTTTAAAAACAAAGTCAAAGTTTATTCACCACGATTTTGTTTTCAGATTAAATTTTAATGGCTGTTTACATGATTAGCTGCAGATGGTATTGCTATGCCTGCAGATAAACAGCGGCAAACCTGACTGTCCTGATATTTTTGGCGGGTGCTGCTGCCGTGCCCAATATTTGTGCATACTTAAACTGATTGCGCTTATGAAAAAAGGGTCTATACTAATTGCGGTTACTTTATCTGCCGTATTGCACTTGCAGGCTCAGAACAGCGATAGCCTGCTGCAATTGCCCTCTGCTTATCTTGACAATATTACTTACAAAGCTTCGCAACTTGAACAAAGGCTCGACAACAAATCAAAAAAAGCGCTGCAACAATTATTAAAGCAGGAAAACAAAATAAAAAGAAAGCTGGGCCGGATTGATTCGCTTAAAGCAAAAGAGATATTCAGTCATACAGAGCAACAGTATCAAAATATACTAAGGAAAGCGAAAAATGCCGGCAATAATAAACAGTACATTCCTTCTCTCGATACATTGGTAACATCATTAAAATTCCTGCAGCAAAATCCGCAGTTTATTTCTTCTGTCAATGCAGGTGATGAAAAATTAAAACATGCGTTGACTAAAGTAACCAGACTGGAAGATGAATTTCAAAAGGCAGAAGAGATAAAAAAGTTTATTCAGGAACGAAAACAGTTTCTTCGAGATCAGCTAAGTAACCTTGAATTTACGAAAGAGCTTAAGAAGATTTCTAAAACCGGTTATTATCATGCTCAGTATATTTCAGAGATTAAGGAGTTGATAAAAGATAAGCGAAGGGCTGGGCGAAAAGTTTTGGAATTGCTTGGCAAGACATCCCTCTTTCAAAAATTTTTTCGCAAAAACTCACACTTGGCATCGTTGTTTAGAATGCCAGGAGAGCTTGATGATCCAGTTAGCCTGGTGAATTTAGCCGGGCTACAAACCCGTGCATCTGTCAATGCATTGATACAAAGCCAGCTTTCATCGGGCGGGCCAAATGCACAGCAGCAGCTTCAGCAAAACATAGCACAGGCTCAGTCGGCTCTCAATAAGTTGAAGGATAAGATTAGCCAGGTGGGAGGGAATGGCACAGCTGATGAAATGCCCAATTTCAAAATTAATAATCAACGCAAAAAAAATTTCTGGAAAAAATGGGAACTGGGGGTAACTACACAAAACAATAAACCTAATAGTTTGTTCCCGGTAACAACAGATGTAACCATGCAGGCTGGTTTTCGGCCTCATGACAACTATGTGGTGGGAGTAGGCATTGGCGGGCTGATTGGCTGGGGCAGGGATATACGCCATATTGATATAAGCTCACAGGGAATGAGCATAAAATCATTTGCGGAAATAAAAATTCGGGGCAGTTTTCATTTTGCAGCGGGTTATGAAATGAACTATCGGAGTGAGATAAGGAATATTGAACAGTTGAAGGATAGAAGTATGTGGCAGTATTCGGGACTTGCAGGGTTGAGCAAGGTAGTGTCGGTCAAGTCGAAGTTTTTTAAGAAGGCGAGGGTGCAAATTTTATGGGACGCATTGGCATACCGTTCAGTACCCCGGCAGCCAGCTATTGTGTTTAGAATTGGATACTCGTTTAAGTAAGTTATTAACCACGGATAAACTAAAAGTTAACGTCATGCTTAGAATAAAAAAAGAAATTACTAAGATTGCCTGCTTTCTGATAACTGCAGCAATACCAGTTAACATTTACTCGCAGGATAACAAGCCTACGTCTTCCCCGGCCATAAAAACATTTGCACTACAGGGCAACATTTCAGGGGCAGCATCAAATAGTGTGAATCTTTATACCGGAGATGTTGCATTGCCTATAAATATTATTTCTATGCCCGGACATAATGGATTGGATGTGTCAGTTACTATCGCATATAATTCCAACGTGCAAAATATTGTGGATAATTGGAACCTCGAATCGCCTGCCGGCATTTTGGGGTTAGGATGGTCAATGGATATTCCTAAGATAATTTGTGATAATAAGCAAACGGGCACAAGAGAGGATGATGAATATTACCTGGTAGAAGGTGGCGCTTCAAACATGCTGGTGAGAACAGTATCAGGAAATGATGCAGATGGAGTTCATTATGTCTATGAAACAAAGAATTACCAGTTCTGGAAAATAAAATTCTATTATGATCCTGCTGAACTGGGATACAATGGATCGGGTGTTAACAAGTGGATAATTATTAAAGAAGATGGTACCAAATATGTTTATGGGGATAAAAATAGTAACAGATCAACGATTCAATGGATGGTTAGATGGGCTAACTGGATAGGAAATAGTTCCCAGGTGACAGGTCAAAGCAGGTTTGCCAACATTTGGAATTTGTCTGAAATCATCAATTTATAGAATGAGAGAATAACCTTTGAGTATACCAATGTTGAGCAGTGGGTCGGTTCTCTTACGGGACTGCAACATACTGAAGCATCTTACTTGAAAGCAATTACTGATGTGTGGGGCCGAAAGGTGTCATTTTTCTATAAGGATAAACAAGCTCCTTATTATATGGAGCCACATACTGAACAAGCGGAGCCGGATGCCTACCAGGAAGTATATGAAAAAAAGTATCTTGATTATATAGATGTTTTGTCTGAAACAGGAAGTAAAATACTGTCAGTGCAGTTTGGGTACAACATCATTAATTCCGGGATTAACACAGCCAAAATGCTGCTCGCATCTATTGTTCAAAAAAATGCTTCAGGCAATTCCGTACCCGGAATGAAATTTACCCTATTATACAAGCGGGGTTACTAAAGGATTTCTTAATACTGTCGCATATCCCAATGGCGGAACAATCACCTACACTTATACAGAAAAAACATTGGGTCATTCCAACAGGGAATTTACTGCAGTAGCGCCGGCGGGATTTGCTGAACCTAAAGTGTGGATTGCTGAAGATTATGTTGTTATTACCTGGAGGCAGCTTGGCTCAGGAGGAACACATGATGACGGCCCCAGAGAAGTCAAATTATATGTATATCAATGGGTCAGCCAATGGAAGGAGCAATTTCTTCAAACTATCAATGCAGTGAGCTTGCAGGGTTCTGCCCCGGCATTTAAAGACTACAACAATTTTCAAGTTGCAACTCAAAAAGATTTTTTTGGGGTTCTTGCCGGTAGCACTTCTAATGTACACACTTTGTTTGCACGATTTAAAGATCCGAGTAATCGCGGCGTTTGGTCTTATTATACTTCAACATATGATTATGGTACAGGCAAACCCACTTTAATGTCGGGAACGAATTTTTTGGCAGTAGGAAGTTTCCAGGATGATGGAACTCACCCATCTCACTTATATACTTTTCAAGGGAGTACTTTTCAGGATATTACATTGAATCAACCTATAGGAGACCACTATTATACTTCAACGAATAATTATTTTATCAGTCATAATCGGGCCGGTGTTGATACTTATCCGGAAATCAATTTTCATTATTTATCAGAGGATAAAAAATGGGTAGCCAAAAGTTGGGGAAGTATTTTGGAGTTCAGTTCTAATGATCCAAGTTTCTGGCATTCTTCAAATTCAATGGCTATTGCTATGGCTGACGATAACCCTGAATATGCATATCGTTGGGATCTGACATATACTAATTTTTTCAGGGACACAAAGGATAAAAACAATGCAGACTTATTCGGAAGCATTCTTGACACACGTCCGGTATTTATTATGAACAATAGTCTTGTTGGAATTGATGGCCGGTTAGCCCGTTATGATGGATTGAATTGGTCAACAGCCAGTATCTCGTCGGCGCAAAATAGTCCATTTGGACTGTACATTTCTTATGGCGATGATTATGCTGTAAGGCCGACAGAATATGTTATTTCAACTTCAAACTATAAGGGGGGCCGAAAGGTTTTTAATCCTAATACATTAAACTGGGAATCAGATGTTATTATGGATGGCGCTGATCGCGGGCTGGATTTTGCAAATGCCGGTATTGACTATTACTATTTTGGTAATGGTTTCTACTACAGGCAATCCGATGGAACCTGGATCAAAAAATTAACCTACTCGCCAACGGGATACAATCAATGGTCAAAAGGTGGCTGGCCAAGATATGATTTAGTTCATGGATCGAATATTTCTAACCCGTCCAATTATAATGTACTTGAGTTAAGAGGTTTTAAAAATGGAGAAATTCTGTCTCCTTTAAGTCTATCATCAAAAACTCTTCTTTTTGCGCCCAATAGATTTCCATCAAATGGGGTAGGCGGGCAAACAATTGTTACCTACTCCAATGCATTTTCATCTCATGATAATGCAACGTCAATAATTCTAAATAGGATGATAGGTGATGTAGTGACAGGAAGTCAAAAAGATTACCCTGTTACTCTTATAACAGTTAATGATGGCATCAGCAATAAATATACAAGTCTTGATTATAACACTTCAACTGTTACAATAGATGCAAGCGGAACTGTAGCGCAGTATAATGAAGTGACAGAAATACCTGGTAGCTCCGTCAGTACCAATAAACCCTATGGATATACGAAAACTTTTTTCCATAACGGGTTAACATCCTCTGAACTCGGGGTGCCTTTTTTTGTCGTTGACTTATTATGGAGCGGCGCCCCATATAAAAAAGAAGTATATGATAAAAATAATGTGCTGAAAGCTTCTGAAAAAACGACATTTCAAACTTATTCGAAGACATTGCAAAATGACCTTAGTGTATTGGTGAACATAGGAAGTTACGTAAGGCCTATAGAAGTAAGAAATATGGCTGATAATATTGAAACAGTAACAACAAATACATATGCGACAACCACCGGTTTGCCAACACAAAGCATCATTACAAATTTTGACTCAAAAAGCAATAATGCGATCATTGATTACAAATATTTTTGGGAACATTATGACGTTAGCCGCACTTTAAATATTCTTTCTCCACTCATCCAGACAAAGAAGTCTGTTTCAAATGGCGTAACTCAAACTTATACGGAGGTTTCGGCAACAACCTGGAAAACCTGGAATAGTGTATATGCTCCGCATAAAATTTATACGTGGAAGAGAACGGGTTCGACAGATTTTAATTTTAGTTCATGGTCCGGCACCGGCGAACCGGCGACCGATTGGTTTAAAGGGTCTGAGATAAATGCAGTGAGCACAAATGGAAATTTGACACAAGTAACAAATAATTAAAGACTAGTAGAAAAATTATCAATATGCAATTCGTTAAGAGCCTCTCGTTTTTGGTATTGTTTGCTTTGATTAAAAACAGTGTTTTAATATCCAAAATCAATGCCTCACCTTTTCCTGAAGAGTACCTTCTGCCTCACTGCTACATTTATGGATATACCGACAATTTGATAATTGCAGATATTGAAAATGCTATTATTGGAGAAGTAGCATACTGTAGTTTTGAAGATAACACTTCCGGCAATTGGAGCTTCAATGTTTCGGGTATCCAATCAATAGCAGGAGTAAAGTCCATTACCGATAAGAAATATTATTCCCTTACTTCAGGAAATGTAACAAAATCTTTTTCTCCCGCCCCCGGGAAAAACATCATTGTTTCTTATTGGAGCCGTTCGGGTGTGCAAACTGTAAACGGTTCAACTAGCGGGCAGGCAGGAAGGACTGTAACGATTGACGGTTACACATGGACATTTTATGAACATGTTATTACAAATCCAGCCTCCATTACGGTGTCAGGTTCAGGTCTTATTGATGAATTGAGACTTTATCCGGAAGAAGCATCTATGACATCATTTACTTATGAGCCTTTTGTGGGTATTACAGCAAAATGTGATATAAACAACAATATCACTTACAACGAGTATGATATTTTCAACAGGCTATCTGTAGTAAGAGACCAGGATTTCAGAATATTAAAAAAATATTGCTATGGCAACGCCGGTCAGCAGGAGGACTGTACTGGATCAGTTTTCCTCAGTGCTTTAAAGACAGGTTCGTTTACCCGCTCCAATTGCGGCTCTGGTTATAACGGTTCTTCTGTAACCTATACCGTACCTGCAGGAACTTATGTTTCGTCGGTGGATCAGCCTACAGCAGACCAGATGTCCCAAAACGATCTTGATGTAAATGGCCCGATCTATGCGAATATCAACGGTACCTGTACGCTAATCCCGCCTCCCCCTCCCCAAATCACCATACAAGGATATAACGCAAAGACCTCACCGTATAATGTCCGGTTTACAAATAACTCTACGGGAGCCGTCTTTACTTATTTACTGAATCCCAATACATTTTCTCCTTATACATTGGGACAGGTGCCTTCAGGAACTTACGCTGTATTGTTTTGGCCTGCCGCAGCGCCGGTATCTGCAACATTTAATGTAAACGGATTTACCCAGTTCGGTAATGGAGCTTCTTTTAGTAATATTTCAGTTACAGCAACAACAACCGCATCTATGTACTAATATAAATTGACAGTTATGAAATTTGCTATTCTTTCAATCAGTGTATTCTTATTTTCTTTTTGCTTTAAAAAAAGTATATATGATATACGAATTAATAAACTCGATGGAGTTGAGACAGGCATGTCGGCTTTTATAGATAAAAAAATTCTTATTACAACAGTCAGTGCTGTAAAACCGAGGTTGGCATTTTTACAGTTTCTTGATTCACTAAAGAAAGCTGATAAAGAATTAATCGTAATGGTAGTACCTGCAGCTGATTTTGAAGACAAGGGAAATGAAGTCAAATTCAAAAATCTAAACGATTCTCTTAAATCGGAAATAATATTTACAAAAGAAATAAATGTTAAGAAGATAGCTGGCAACAATCAACATGAACTTTTCAAGTGGTTAACACATGCCGAAGAGAATGGACATTTTGATATTGATGTTGATGTAGAAGAACAGATGTTCATTTTAAACAGAAAAGGTACGCTCTATAGTGTACTTCCTAAAGAGGCACCGGACTCTGTAAAAATCCAGGCATTAAATCAGCCGGTAGAAGATTAAACAGGTTTAAAAACTTGGAAGTAAAAAAATAAATAAGCCACAAAAAACTCAATTTCTTATGTGCGCACAACGAAGAATATTGTATAAGTATATTTCAATTTCTGTTTTTGTAATTCAGGCATTATTTGTTTCGGCGCAACCGGCAACCTTACCTGCTACTTATCCTTCAGGTATGAAACCAGGGTTTGTGCGTGCCTGGGATGCAACAGCTCCGGAAACAAATGCTGCAACACTTCCAACAAAGGGTCTCAGAGAAGTAAAACAAACAACAGTTTATTATGATGGTGCAGGCCGCACATTTCAGACTGTTGTAAAAAAAGGATCGCTTATATCTAATGGAAGCCCGCTAGATGCGATCAGCTCTGCAGTATATGATGATGCGGGACGGGAACAGTATAAATATTTGTCTTTTGCTTCAACAGCATCCGATGGCACGCAGAATAATGGTTTATTAAAGCTGAACCCGTTTCAGCAACAAGTAGCCTTCTACAATACTCAACTGACCGGCCAAAGCGGGGAAACGAATGTTGCTCCAAACAATCAAAACTGGGCTTATGGTCAAATAAAGTTTGAAGAATCGCCTTTGAACCGAAACGAAGAAGTGTTTGCTGCAGGCAGTAGTTGGGTAGGAACTTATGCTCAAGCACTGGAAGCTAATCGCCGTTCCGTTAAATCAAAGTATTGGAATAATACAGTTACGGATGCAGTTCGAATATGGACGGTAACCGAACCCGCATCTGTAGGAAGTTTTGGTTCCTACAGTTCATCAGCTGCGTATGCTGCCGGTATTCTTTTCAAAACCGTGATGGTAGATGAATACGGAAAACAGGTGATTGAATTTAAAGATAAAGCCGGTCAACTCATACTGAAAAAAGTACAGCTAACTGCTGCCGCAGATGCTGGCAGTGGCAGCGGACATCCAGGTTGGTTATGCACTTATTACATTTATGATAATCTCGGCAATCTTCGGTGTACGGTAACGCCCCGTGGCGTAGAATTGATCTCTTCCAATTGGCTTTTGAACAATGTGGATATACTGGCTGAACAATGCTACAGATACGAATACGATGCCCGCCACCGGGTGATCATGAAAAAAGTTCCGGGTTCCGGTGAGGAATATATGGTGTATGATAATAAAGGCAGGCTGGCGATGACCCAGGATGCCAACTTAAGAGGAGGTAGTCCAAAAAAATGGGTGGTAACCTTGTATGATAAATATGATCGTGCAGTTCAAACCGGGCTTTGGAACGACGCTAATACTCTTTCCTATCATGTAACCCAGGCAAATAATTCTACTGCGGCAGATTATCCTTTTTCTGAAACCACTACACCCGGCACAGGATATGAAAGGCTAACCCGGATTGGCTATGATCTTTATAGCAGTTTTCCAACAGGTACCGGTATGACAACCGGTTTTGATAACACATTTACCTCAAACAACAATTATTTCTATACAACCTACAATGCTTCGCCTGATTATGCGCAGCAGTTTATCGTAAGCAGCCAAATACGGGGAATGGTTACCTGGACAGAGACAAAAATATTGAACAGCAACCCGGTTAAATATCTCTACACTGTCAATTTTTATGATGATAAAGGCCGGCTTATTCAGGTAAAGAAAAAAAATATTACTGACGGAATTGATGTCGTAACAACTCAATACAACTGGGCCGGTCAAACCATCAGGGTATTAACCAAACAGGAAAAGGCTGGTACACCATCTCAAACCAGCTATGTGCTCACTCTATTAACTTATGATGACCTGGGAAGGGTAACTCAGGTTGACAAAAAAATCCGCAATACGCTGATCAATGCGGATGCGCTACCTGCAGTCTGGAGCACTATTGCTAAAAATGAGTATGATGCTCTCGGACAGCTTAAAACAAAAAAAGTTGGAGGTAAAAAAGATCCTCTTACTGGTAATTACACCGGCGCTTCTTTGGAAACAATGGCATTCGATTATAATGTCAGGGGTTGGTTACTTGGTATCAACAGGGCTTATACGGCTACACAAGGCCAGTCGGGTACTTCGCTTTTTGGTTTTGAGTTGGGCTATGATAAGTTAACCAACCTGGCGGCACAGAACTTTACCAATACTGCACAATTGAATGGTAATATCACAGGAATGATATGGAAAAGTGACGGCGATGATATCAGGAGAAAGTATGATTTTAAATATGATGAAGTTTACCGGATGCTAAAAGCCACTTTTATTCAAGAAAATCCAGATGATTTGCTGTGGAACAGTGCGCAATTGAATTACACGGTACAAATGGGAGATGGCAATACGGCGGCCAGCGCTTATGATGTGAATGGAAATATAAAGGCCATGACACAGTATGGCTATAAGCTGGGTGGCAACCCTCAAACGCCGATGGATCAGCTTACTTACAATTACATGTACACCAATATCAGCAACCGTTTATTGAATGTAATTGACGCCAATAATTTACCTGATACAAAATTGGGTGATTTCCGCACTTCACTGCTGCATACACAGACCAAGACAAGTACAACGATAGACTATACCTATGATCTTAACGGGAATATGGTCAAGGATTTTAATAAAGATCTCGTGACCTATAATAATGCGAACGGTATAGCTTATAACTATCTTGACCTGCCGGAAACAGTGGTATTTAAAAAAGATAATACGGTTAATAAGGGAACGATTACTTACACTTATGATGCCAGCGGAATGAAGCTTAAAAAACAGGTGCAGGAGCTCGGCGTTACTGTTGTTCATAACGGAACAAGCTATTTAAGTGATATTACCAGCACTACTCTTTATGTTTCAGGATTTGTATATGAAACAAAGGTTTATTCAAATGCTACCCTTAATACAGCTTTAGGATATATTGAACAGTTGCAATTTGCACAGCATGAGGAAGGCCGTGTCAGGCTGAAAATACTGAACAGTGTATTGTCGCTTCATTATGATTATTTCATCAGGGATCATGTAGGAAATATCCGCATGGCGCTGACCGAGGAAGCAAACCCTGCTTCTATTTATGAAGCAACCATGGAGCTTGCGGCAAGGGCTTACGAAGTGCAATTATTCACGCAGATACCTCAAACGGAAAGTGATACACCTTACGGATTTGATAACCCTGTGTTGCCCGCCAATGCAAAGGTTAGCAAACTGTTCAACATAAGTGGTTCCGATAAACGGGTAGGCGTAGGCATAGTGCTAAAAGTAATGGCTGGAGATAAATTCAAAGCGCAATGCTTTGGATGGTATCAGCCCGGCGCTACGAATGTGAATCCTTTGCCCGGAGCACCCGGCATTCTTGCCAATATATTAAGCGCTTTTACCGGGGGAGTGCCGGTAGGAGGTAAATACTCTGGAAGTGAGATGAGTGGAAGCGGTTTGTTAAATGTTCCGGTCGGCGATTTTCTTACTTACCAGGGCGGTCAAACAAATACGGCAAGACCAAGAGCTTATCTGAACTGGATGATATTGGATGATGAACAGCTTAAACTCGTTCCCGGAAATTATGGCGTGGTCCAGGTGCCGGATATAACAGGAACGATGCAGCGACAAGTAATGCAAGCGGCGAGTGGCGCACTGATTGATGTGAAAAGGAACGGTTATCTATATGTGTATGTAAGCAACGAAAGCCAGGGCAGTGTATATTTTGATAACATTAGGGTAGAGCACACAAGAGGCGCATTAACGGAGGAAACACATTATTATCCGGTCGGTATGCAGATGATGGGTATCTGTAGCCAGGCATTGAACAGCACCCTTATAGGCAATGATTACAAATACCAGGGACAAGAATATGAAAGCGGATTGGGTTTGAATATGCTCGAATTTGAAGCCCGGATGTATGATCCACAGATTGGGAGGTGGCATGTACCTGATCCAGCTAATCAGTTTGCAAGCCCTTATACGGGGATGGGGAATAATTGGGCAATTTCAGTTGACCCCGATGGCAGAATTGTTTTTTTAGCGGCAATCGGTATTGCAGCATTAATAGGCGGAACAACAAATCTTGCAATAAATGCAATTCAAGGAAATATAAACAACTTCAAAGACGGTTTATTGTCCTTTGGCATTGGTGCAGCACAAGGCGCTTTAGCTGTTATAACAGGAGGCAGTAGTTATGCTAGTATGGGGGCTTGGCAGTTTGCGGGACAATTTGCCTTGAAGCAAGGTATTGGAGTTTTAGCATCGCAGTTGCCCTCGGCTAGTATTTCAATAGGAAATTTTAATTTTAGTCTAAGCGCATCATTTATGATGGGTTCAGATGGATTTGGATTTGGAGCAAGCTTAGGAGCAAGTTATTCCTCCGAGGATATAAGTGTCGGTGTTAGCTATGGACTTATGGGATTTGGTAAAACTCCAGCAACTGGTGGCAAAAGTTTTGAACGAAGAATTGGATATGGAGGTACAATAAATTCAAGGGCTGGTGCCTTTTCGTTATATCGTACGCATTTCAAGGCAAGTAATGGAACTAGCCAAACAGTTGGTGGATTAGGATTTAGCAATGGAGATTTTTCTTTCCGCTTCGAAAATGATTGGCCCAGGGTCCTTGGAGGTGATGGGGGTGATAGGTTCAGAACAACTGCGGTTGAGCTTGGTATTGGAGATTTTAGGGCTGGAGTAAAACTCTTTACGGGAGAACCACAGCTTAAAGAAAATGGGATGAGGGTATCAGAAAATGGATATTATAAAGAAACACCAGCTACCAGTAGATATAGAATGGGTGCTGCTTATGTAGGATATCGCCAACTCTCTATTGGTGCTAACTCGGAAAGAATAAGAAACTTGATTCAGAATCGGATAATTCATAAAATTCTTGGATTTAAATACTTTAAAATGATAGATGATCTTAAAGGATTCAGGCCTTACTATCAATATTCTTCAGCAAATAACTACACCTTATGGTAATCTTCCATAAAAAAAGTAAAGGAATAAAACTAAATATGATAATCTTTATAGCATTTATAATATGGCAATCATGTATGCCTGCAAATAAGATGACGCTTTGCAAATGTGATCATCACATCAATAGTGCGACATTAAATCTGGATGGCATATATGTCGCAAGAATAATTCCGGATAATAGCATTGAGCCATTATATGAAATCTTATTTCTTTACAAGGATGGTAGTATATATAATTATGGTTTTAAAGATAGTTTGGATAACCTTAATGAAGAATTAAAACAGTTTAAATTTCCAATGAGGGACAAAAAATATGATAAACAGAATTGGGGATGTTTTAATATAACAGATAATATCATAACTGTACAGCAGTTTAATGAATCCGGCGGGGGGATGTTTGTTGTGTTACAAGAAAAAGGAAATGTTCTTAGTCCCACCGAATTTGAATTAAGCATCAGCCTAAAATCTGGTAAAGAAATCTTATTAAAATCTCCATACAGATTTTCCTTTTATTCTAATCTGCAATTGGCTTCGGAAAACTGGATAATTAAGCAGAAATGCAAATAAGTCTGAAAAACTAGTGGTCAGTAACTTTTAATAATGGATCATTTGATGTTGGGTATATAAACAGCCGGAAGAGGAATATACAGCAACGCGTATTTCGGATACAGAAACGGAAATAATGTTTTTAGATTAGGGATAGACTCCCCTTGGATTCAGACATCATATTCATCAACACTAACAATTTTACAAAGAAGGTTAAAGAGTTTATTCAATTGATACTTGACATACTTGAAACAAAGCCGTAAATTAAGAATGCTCCTATGTTTTATGTTCGATACATATAATAATAAAAGGAAAAATAGGCAGAGGACAAGGAAAGTGGTATCATCTAACAAAAAATGTGATATATGAAAAAACTGCTGATTTGTTTTCCCCGTTCTCCTTAGAATGCTGAATAAAAATAAATAAAAAGAATATGAAAGGTTGTCCATCGTTTGCAACGATGGACTGCAAACAATAAAAGCTAAAAGTAATAAGCCCGGCAGTGCCGGGTTTTACTTGGGTATTGGCGGTAAAAATAAAATTGATGGGATGACAGCAAGCGCCGGTGCATTTAGCTCTGAAAAGAAAATTGATTTTGGCAGCCATGAAGATACTTATCCCGATTTTCATCGGTGGGCAGGTATTGGGTATATGCACAAAGAAGATTTTGGACTCACGGCCACGACAGGTATTCATTATAAAAAACTACTGTTTTCAGTGGACTATGGATGGGGGCTGAAAAATATAACAAAGGGCACAAGAGTAGTTAAAGATAAAAATAAGAACAGGGTGTTGGGATTGTCAATTGGGTATCAAATATTGTAAAGAGAGTCATGCTTGCTACTTCCGGTTGTAAGTAATTTAATGGTTCTTTTTTATCCTTGTACAACTGCCTTCCGGATTTTAATTAACTGTTGCAATAGTTCTTCCAGCAAATCTAATCGTAACATGTTTGCTCCATCGCTCAAAGCTTTTGCAGGATTTGGATGTGTTTCTATAAATAACCCATCGGCGCCGGTTGCAATGGCAGCTTTGGCAATGGTACCGATCAATTGCGGGTTGCCACCGGTAACACCACTGGTTTGATTGGGTTGTTGCAGTGAATGAGTAACATCCATTACAACCGGTACTTTTTGTTCCTGCATCCAGGGAATATTGCGAAAATCAACAACAAGATCCTGGTAACCGAAAGTAGTGCCTCTTTCGGTAAGAATTATTTTTTCATTGCCTGTTCGTTTAATTTTCTCAACAGCAAATTTCATAGCAGGGCCGCTGAGAAATTGCCCTTTTTTTACATTCACAATTTTACCTGTTTCTCCAGCGGCAATGAGTAAATCTGTTTGGCGGCAGAGAAAGGCAGGTATTTGAAGTATATCAATGTATTTTGCTGCAATCGCTGATTCATCATGTGCATGTATATCGGAAGTAGTAGGTAATTTATATTTTTCACCAACTTTTTTCACCAACGCCAATGCTGTTTCATCGCCAATGCCGGTAAAAGAATTTGCACTGGTACGGTTGGCTTTACGATAAGAAGCTTTGAAGACATACGGTATTCCTAAATTTTTACAAATAGCAGATACTTTATCGGCTACCTGCATTACCAGTTCTTCGCTTTCAACAATACAAGGGCCTGCGATCAAAAAGAAATTTTTTTCATCATAAGATTGACCTGCGAATAATTCTTTAAGCATTTTTTCCATGGCACAAAGATAAGGTTTGAAATATTGGACAACTGAAGCATTGATATTTGGAATTTGAAATTGGTAATTCCATCTTTGTTACGAAATTTTTTATATGCAAAAAGAAAAGATACTCGTAATAGGCGCCAGCGGGCAAATAGGAGTGGAGCTTACATTAGCACTTAGAAAAATGTATGGCAACAGCAATGTGATCGCTTCTGATCTGAGAGAGCAGAACTCTTTATTGGAAGGAACAGGGCCTTATGTAAGTCTTGATGTAATGAATAAAGAGATGCTGCATGTGCAGGTGATCCGGCAGAATATCACACAGGTTTATTTATTAGCAGCTATTCTTTCTGCAACGGGTGAAAAAAATCCGGGGCTTGCCTGGCACTTGAATATGCAGGGGCTATTGAATGTACTGGACATAGCAAGAGAGGAAAAGCTGTATAAAATATATTGGCCGTCTTCCATTGCGGTATTTGGCCCTACATCACCTAAACAAAATTGCCCTCAGCAAACCATCATTGAACCAACTACAGTGTACGGCATCAGCAAATATGCCGGAGAGTTTTGGTGCAATTATTACCATCAGCGTTTTGGTGTAGATGTAAGAAGTCTTCGTTATCCCGGTCTTATTTCGTATAAATCAGCTCCCGGTGGCGGCACTACCGATTATGCTGTTGAAATATTTCATGAAGCGTTGGAAGAAAAAAAATATGATTGTTTTTTGAGGGAAGATACTTTTCTGCCCATGATGTATATGCCGGATGCTATCAGGGCTACGATTGAATTGATGGAAGCTCCACAGGAAAAGATCGGCATCAGAACTTCGTATAATATTTCTTCTATGAGTTTTTCGCCAAAAGAAATTGCAGCAGAGATCAAAAAGCATATTCCTGAATTTACAATTGATTATAAAACCGATTATCGCCAGGCTATTGCTGATAGCTGGCCGCAAAGCATTGATGACAGTGTTGCCCGCCAGCATTGGGGATGGAAAGAAGAATATGATTTGACTGCGATGACAAAAGATATGCTGGAAAACCTAACCTAAGAGCTAAGATTTATTGGATTATAAGGAAATGAAGAATGGATCACTTCATCCAATAACTGGTGTTACAGCAAGGAATTCTCAAACTATTTTTTCCTAAAAATCCTTTCAATCAGGCAAATCTTGCTTTTTAGTTCTTCACTATATTAAATCCCGAAAAAGTTTTAAAAGGCATTTTTTCCACTTTTACATTGGTGACGATCGCCATCTCAGGCCCTTTTTTGCACCATTCAATTAATTGTTGCAATTGTTCTTCACTTCCGGTAGCAACAATATGAACTGATCCGTCTTTTTTATTTTTTACTTCACCGGTAATGCCGGCTTCAGTTGCTTTTGCTTTTGTTTTTTGCCGATAGTAAACTCCCTGTACCAGGCCCTCGACGATGATTGAAACAGTTTGCATTGTTTAAAAGGGTATCAGGTTAACAATTTGTTCAAGATAGTATTGATCAGTAATTTCAAATTCGTTGTATTGACCACTATCGGCATCCAGCACTGCAATCACTATACCATTGCGAATAACAGGCACTACAATTTCTGATTTGGATAAACTGCTGCAGGCTATATGACCCGGAAATTTTTCCACATCAGGAACGATCAAAGTTTTTGCTTCCTCCCAACTGACGCCACAAACCCCTTTCCCTTTTCTAATACGTGTACAAGCTACAGGCCCCTGGAAAGGGGCTAATACTAGTTCATCTTGTTTTACCACATAAAAACCGATCCATAACCAACCAAATTGTTCTTTAAGTGCAGCAACTGTATTAGCCATGTTGGCTACAATATCCGGTTCGCCATCGAGCAAAGCTTTTATTTGCGGTATCAGCGATTCGTATTGTTCCTTTTTTGTTCCTGTAATGATGGATAGATCTTCTGACATTTTGCAAAGATATATTCAACTAATGTTTAAGGAAGATTAAAAAAAAATTATGCAGTAGCGGCTTACTATTGCTTATCGCTTCGATGTTTTTTTATGTTTTGCAGAAACAGTGATTGTTCTTATTGTATAGCTGCCATCTTCATTTCTGCCACGAATAGCCAAAGGCAAAGGTGATCTGTAGTCATTGGGATCTTTAATAACGAGATTTAGTTTGTAATCTCCGGCAGCAATATTTTTTGGTAAAATAAATTGGTCTTTAATAAGGGTTCCGTCATCAGCAGGAATAAACAATCTCGGGCTAAATTGTGATTTATCTGTCCAAAGCGTATTATTACTGCCATCTTTTAGTTCATACGATACATTCCAGTCTTCATAGGTTGGAGCCAAGCCGATATTTTTCCATTGAAGTGTGATGTGAAAAGAATCTGCAGGATGCAAAAGAGCAGGTACATCTCCGCCTTCCAAAATGAGACGATAACCTGCTGCCTTAGATGCTGCTCTAATGTTTTCCTGCATGCAAGGCTGACTATGATCTGAATAGTTGCCATTGCCAAATGAGCTGGCATGATAACGCCGCACCTGGTTTTCCATTTC
>Ga0187893_10007404_pt1 | contig 17995 bp, 22 predicted proteins | sample MA1701074metaG_FD_139574 | JGI IMG/M metagenome (GOLD analysis project Ga0187893, IMG submission 139574) | White microbial mat communities from a basaltic lava cave in the Kipuka Kanohina Cave System on the Island of Hawaii, USA - MA170107-4 metaG ... | reverse complement strand
GTCAGTTCCCCACCTACATTTCGTAGGAAAAACCATACATGTCGTCAAGCTAGAAATTTTTGATCCTTCGCTGATCTTTTCCCTTGTTCAAACTTCGTCATAACGTTATACAAATAACTAGTTGTTTCATAAATCTCATCTTCTACATTTATGCTCTAAAGTGTAGGTTCATGCATACACTCTAACGATCCGCCCATTCGACATCTCTAGCTGGCTTCTCACACAACCAAAACATAACCAATTGATGTTGCTTGCATTGCTCAGAGTCAAACAGCACTGGGGACTGTCACAACTATCAGGCACCGGTCTTGCGGATGATTCCTGTGGCAAAAAATCAGAAAAGCTTTAACCCGGTAAACCCGGTACCACCAGTACCAATAGTTCAGTGGAGCCGATCGCAACTTGCTAAAAAGGACTGTTTTCGTATGGATTTTGGGGGTCTTGTGGATCATCATTATTAGTGTATCCGTTAATTGGCACACAGGGTCAGTCACACTAACCAGCCAAGTATCAGCAGCATCGATCTTTCCTGAATCGTCTGAGCTACCGATCTCCTCGGCAGTAACTCCACCTCATAAACTCATTCGCCGCCCAGCTATCATCCCAATCCCCTTACCTGACCCCACACCCACCACTCCTTCGGTCTCTATCAATCCATCTCACACACTGATCCAACGTCCATCAATTTCCCCAATTCTCTCAACACCCATCCCAGCGCCACCCCCGGTGACGACCCCTCAGATTTCCGTGAACGTGCACGGCAAACTGATCCGCCGCCCATTAGTGGGCCTTGCGAGTACAACGGCGCCTGCATCCACAGCGGCAGTGCCCTCCGTTCATAGTCCTCAGACCACAAGCCCCACTGTGAATGGAGCTACCCCAAGTATCGGACCGTCTGCTGAAGCGACTGCGGCTGCAGGCACAAAATCCAGAAATGCCCCTCAGGCAGCGATGGCGACAGGCAGCGTCACCACTCCGACCTTCGCATCGTCTTTCCAAGCAGCACTCGCTTCCGTACCAGTCAATCCGACTCCTTTTGGATCAGTGGGCCAACTGTTCGCTGCCCCGGGAGTAGGCTCATCCAGCTACCCGCGTAAACTGACCCAACGTCCGGAAGTGGCTGCCATTCTCGCTCCACCCTCGCAAGCGACCCCACCGCCTTCTGGAGCACCGACCATCAATCGGAACCCTGGGAGCCTAACCTTTACGGGAGTTCAGGGTGGCGCCAACCCGTTGCCTCAAATTTTGAGCATTACCAATACCGGGGGCGGGACATTAAGTTGGAGCGCGAGCGACAACGCCTCCTGGCTGAGCCTCAGCCCAGGCTCAGGCACTACGACGACGGAGAACGACTCGATCACGGTGACCCTGAACACCACAGGTCTCACAGCCAATACCTACAATGCGACGATTACGATCACAGCCTCGGGAGCAACAAACAGTCCGCGGACAGTGCCGGTCACGCTGACGCTCACATCACAGCCATTACCAGGAACAGCTACCTTAACCTGGAATCCCAACACGGAGCCTGACCTGGCCGGATACAGGATCTATGTCGGTCTCACTTCAGGAGTGTACGGACTGCCGATTGATGTTGGCAACTTGACGACCTACCAAGTGACGAATTTGGCGCTAGGCCAGACGTACTTCTTTGCTCTCACCGCTGTGGATACCTCCAATAACGAAAGCGGCTTTTCCAATGAGGCTAGCAAGAGCATCTTCTAAGGAACCTCAGGTTCTGGTGAGCAAATTGGCCGCATCCCTCGTCATGACCCCGCCTCTCGCCGGTTGCAAGTCACTCGCTCAGCGCTTTAGTCCTCAGCCATTCCACATAACGTGGCGCCAGCAACACTGGGATAAGAACCAGCACGACCAGGCTTATAACCAGTCCCGGGGGCTCGGCTAGTTTCCTACTTAGCGCGGCGCAGAGCACCTCATACCAGGCAAGACCCAACCCAAGCATGATGAGACAGAGTCGGCGTGTGCTTGCTGGATAGTCTGAGACGGCGGCGGCCACGCGCGGGGTCACTGTAATCGCATAGAGGATGGCAAGACCCATGTCTTGGAGCGCTCCACGCGCCAGGTCATGCGCAGGGAACAGCGGGTACTCACCACGCTTGAACAGAAGAATCGCCACCGAATCATAGGCCAACAGCGCCAGCAAGCAGGGAACGGCGATCAGCAGGGCAAGAGACAGCCACCGTGGCATGGTCGAGCGATTACGGCTTAGATCAACACTGGCGCCAGCTCAGTCAAAGTGTCTCCCAAGGCCGGCTATCCGTCAGGGAAGCGCCGCGATGATTTTCCGGTACTCGTCTTCTGGATAGGCTCTCAGGGTCGTCGTCCGGACGTTCCCTGCGCTGCCAATTTTGAGGAGAAACTTGGCCAGCACTTCGTCGTTGGGTGCCTCAAGAATCAGGGCTGCGTCGTAACTTCCCTGAGTCATGTAGAATGTTTTGAGTTCGGCGCCCATTTCTTTAAGCGTCTTTTTCGCCGCGTCGAGACGCTTCGGCGAATCCTTCACGGTTTTGATCCCTTGATCAGTCCAGTTGAGCAGCGAAATGTATGTAGGCATCGGGCACCTCCTTTATTATTTCCAGCCAACCGGGTCGTAGCCCCGCTCCTTCAAGCAGCGGTTGACAAAACCCATGTAGGCATCGCTTGGTTTCGGACGACTGAACAGCCCACGGAGCAGTCCCGCGGTCGCCCCGCCAGCCGCGCCGATGGCCGATCCCTTGCCGGCTGCACCCACCACGGCCCCGCCGACTGCACCGCCGGCAGCGCCAACGCTGGCGCCGACCACCGTGTTGCCGGCCACTTGAGCACCTTTGCCTTTTTCGGGAGTGGCACCGGCGGCTTCAGCCATCTCCTGGCACTCGGCAATGTCGCGCTCCGCCGTCTCCTTCCCAACAGTTTCATAATGAGCATTAGGGTAGAGAATCGGTTTCGGTCCGGAACAGGCGACCATCCACAGAGCAAGAACCAAGACGAGAACTCTTTTTCTCATCCCCCTCCTCCACGAGATAACAGTTGCTCTCTGCGCTTGAGCGCCTGCATCAGAGTTGGATCGCTCAGCCCCACCTCGCTGAGCGCATCCATGATGTGTATGCCTCTGGTCGCAGCAATCTCTTTAGCTTTTGCATACTGACGCCGGTTGAAGCGGGCCACCGACGGCTGACCGTTCACGATCTGGCACGCCAAGATCTCGCCATCCACCTCAAGCGTCCCTCCTTGTTCGATCAACGATCTGGCCTGAGCCATCGTAATCCCATGGAGCGAAGCAAACTCATCGAGTCCGCTCGTCTCGATCAACTTGCCATCCGGCATGATGCACAGGCGTTTGAAATGGGGAGACCAGTCCTTCCGGAAATCAATGTATTTGATATCGCCATGCCGCGCAATCGCGCGATCCAGTTTCGCATAATCCAGCCCCAGGTTTTTCTCGTGTAGCCGTACCAGAAGTTCCGGCGCCAGCGTACGGTAAAAGACGCGTGCTGCGGCTTCTTCCAAGGTCAGTCCATAGGAACGAGCCAGTTGTTCCGCCTCGGCGTACTGGACCACATCCAGCACCCAGGTCTGTTTCGGTTCATGACCTGCAGGATCAATCTTGCAGGCAAAGAGCCCTCGCGTCACCAGCGGTCCGTCTTGTGGATAGAGGTAGAGCCCCCCTTCGCGCAACAGCCTGGTCATGACATCCAGGGGGACCTCGTAACTCTCGGATAGCACAAGGGCATGGGTTGTGACATCTTCCGGCTCGGTCATCGCGCAGACCGTCACGTTCCCCGGCGCGTCGGATTCCGTATAGTCCTCGAAGATGTTATAGAGCGTTGGCAGCTTGGCCTGGGACGAGGCTCGTCTTTTAATCTTAAACATCCAACCCTGTCCTCATTGGACCAGCCACGCCCAGCCCACCGAACTCTCAATGATCAAGCCCATAAGGCGGCAAGGTAGTCAGGCGAGGATCTTCCACGTGGCCCCCAGTCGTGAAGTGGTAGAGCGACTGAAACTTCACGTCGTTGAATCCAAACACCTGATGAACCGGGTCATCAAAAAAACAGCCGATTCCCGTTGCACGGACGCCGGCCGCTTCCGCCTCTAGATAGAGCACCTGGCCGATCACCCCGGTTTCCCAGAAAAGCCGCCGGTAGAACCAGGGGCCATACCGCCGCAGGCTCGATTCAATTTCCGCGATCATCCCCAAGGAAAACGCGCTGTCCCCAGCGATGTCCTGATGGCAGCTGACCTGAGCAGCCAGTTGGCGCGCATCGCCCTCTTCGAGGAGAAACAGGGGCAAATCCTCTGGACAGCCAGGCGGTGAGGTCCAGGCAAAATGTTGGTGTGTCGTCCGTCTGAGGTCATCCACCTTCGCAGGATCACGAGCCAGCATATAGAGACCGGGAGCAAGGCCATCCACCCGGTGGACGAACAGGGCCAGATGAATGGCCGGTGCCCATGGCAGGACGTCCCAGGGCATGGGACGCTGGCACAGGTCACGTTCAACCCGTGGCACGACGCGAGACAACATCGTGAAGAAGCTGTCAATTCCTATGGAGGTCTTACCATCAAACGCGAGCGCGCTTCGCCGTTGCCGGATCACTTGTCCTGCCAGCGGCTGACCCGGATAGATACTCGGCGCATGAGCACTCGGATTGATCGGTGTCCCCACCGTAGGACTGCTGTGATGCAGTTCGACAACCCTCTGTTCGGTGCTGGACTTCCACGATGCGACTTCCACCTGGTCGATGATCTCCCATTGCACGGGATTGTCTCGACTGAGCCGGTTGGCCTTCCCGTACCACCTCTGTCGCGTCATCTCGCGAACAGCATCGGGAGCCAAGAATAATGGCAGCGAGATCCTGGCCCCTGTGACAAGATCAGTAGCCTGGCCAGCAGGCAAGACCACGGCGAGGCAATCAGGGTGCTCCCGTTCTGCCCCCTCGAAATCCTCCGTTCGATCCACCCCCAGTAGGGAAGCCACCGTATCATCGGCCAGGCCGTCCAACAGTAGCATGCGCCAGCCCAAGGACTCGGCCCCGATGCGAGCGCTGCCGATCGCATGCCCGACATCATGTTGACAGTAGCGAAAGGCTCGTTCCCCGTACTTCCATGTCTCCCGCCAGTTCACCGAGGTATAACCCACCAGAAAGGCGCCGGACGGAAACCCCTGCATCAGCGAAGCAAAGCTCTCCTTGGGGAACTCAGCTCGCAGCTCGAGCGCATGTTCTTTGGGCGCATAGTGGTAAAGACCGGGGAGCGGGGCAAGGCCAGCCACCTTGTCAATGAGCAGATAGCCTTCGGTGGGATGCAAGTTGCCGCTCGATGGGTTGCTTCGGAGCGCCCAGCGGACCTCGCCGGCCTGCTTCCAGGCTGAAATGGCCAGCGAATATTCAAAAAAGCGCGAAAGGGTGCGAACGGAGACCGGAACGCTCGCAATTGCCCTAGGACGATACAAGTCCCCATAGAGCGGCGAGAGCGGCGCGTCGTCAGGTTTCAGAAGAGGTAAGGGAATGAGCGGAGATCCCGCATATCGTCGAAACGGGTCCGGCTGGTTCGCCCAGTCCATGTAGCCGAGCGAGCGCGCATAGCGGAAAAAATGATGCTTCGTCTCCTGGTGGTACCGAATGACCACTTCCAGGGGATCGAGTGCTTCTGTAGCACGAGCAGAGTCTTCTTTCGTCCGATGGTTCACAGGCAAGATACCCCTTGCCGCAGAGTGTACTTGCCTCCTGACTCGAAAGTAAATGAAGATGGGACTAAGCCACCTGCAGAGGCTGAAGGAAGGAACGCGGAGGAGGGGTCACAACCGGCATTGGTTCTTTGAGGGAATGACACAGATGAACTGGACCGATGTCCCAGGATCCGCCACGAAACAGTGTTTCTCGTGCGGAGCCACATAGACCGAATCGCCTCGCTTGAAGGGCGTTTCCGCTGCTTCCGTTCTGACCGTGCCGGTGCCCTCGAGGATAAAGACTTCATGCTCCCACTCATGGGAATGAAATGGCGTACTCGCACCAGGTTGGACATCAAACACCCGCAGGGAGAAGTTCGGAGCACCGTCCCGGTCCGTGATCATTTCCCGCATTTGCACCCCTTCAGGAACTCCGGAATAGGTGCCCGGTTTGACCTCGGCATAGTGTTTGATGATCATCGCCTGCCAGCATACCATCCCTCATCTGTTGAGACAAGCAATGTCCCCTGGATTTCTCCTTTCGCCCGCTCTATCCTGATTGGTATGACCGACGACAGGCACAGGGCAAGAATTTTCCTGCACCGGGGCGATCTCGAACGGGCTCGGTTTTGGTACGAACAGGCAGTAAAGGCCGACCGTGAGAAGGGGGAGGCACAGATGCTTTCGGATTCGCTGGGAAACCTCGGGAATGTCTGCGCAATGATGGGAGACTACGAGCAGGCAGAACGCTGTTATCGTGAGGTGCTGGACCTCCAACGTGGCCAACAAGATTGGGCCGCGATCGGCCAGACCCTGGTCAATCTGGGCAATCTCCAAGCAGAAGCCGGTCGGCCAGAGCGCGCCCGACCTTTCTACCTGGAAGCGAAGGATATCCTTGAGCCGCTTCAGGATCACCGCTCGCTGGGCATCCTCTATTCCAACCTCGGCCTCCAGGATCAGACGGAAGGACGCTACGATGAGGCGATCGCTCAGTTCAAGAAAGCTCTTGAATCGCACCGGGTGGTTGGAGACGAAGATGGGCTGGCCGTCACCTACAGTCAACTCGGCAAGGCTTTTCTGGAGACCAGTCGTACCCCTGAGGCCGAGAAATGCCTGAACAACGCCTCCGAGCACTTCATCAAGTTGGGCAACGAACCGGGGGAAGCCGCCGCTCTTCGGCTGCTAGCCGGCCTCTACGAGCAGACTGGCAATCAGCTCTCTGCACTCAGATGCCTGGAGCGAGTGGTACAGGTGGACATACGCTACGGGCTGCCACAATTGCAGCAGGACAGAGAATGGATGGCCCGGCTGAGGGAAAGGCCTGAGCCATCATGCCACTGATCTGGTGTTCCATCTCCAGCCACGGATTCGGGCATGCGGCGCAGGTGGCGCCGGTGCTAAACGAGCTCGGCCGCCTGGTCCCAGGTCTCAAGGCCATTCTCCGGACGAAGGTCCCACCGTGGTTCTTCGCGAATCGCCTCACCATTCCCTGGGAATTGAGCCAGGCTGAGCAGGATATCGGCTGTGTGCAGGGAGGCCCCCTGGCAATTGATGTCAGTGCGACCTGGGCCGAGCACATGCGCTTCCATAAGGACTGGGAAACCAAAGTCAGGGACGAAGCGAGAGCCATCCAATCCGCGGCGCCGAACTTGGTGCTGTCGGACATTTCCCATCTCGCGATCGAGGCAGGCGCAACCGCAAAGAGGCGAACGGTAGGACTCTGTAACCTGTCATGGGACCGAGTACTCGAACCGTTCCTGGAGCCAGGGATGCCTGAGCAGATCAAAACCCTGCAACAGATTGAACGGTCTTATGGCATGGCGGAGCTGTTGATCCGTCCAGCGCCCGGCGTTCCCATGAAGGCCTTTCCGAAGATCGTGGATATAGGGCCCATCGGTCGGCCCACCTCGCCGAACCGCCTGGCACTGAGAGAGAGTATTGGGGCTCCACCAGAAGAACGGGTCGTGTTGATCGCCTTCGGCGGGGTTCCCCTGGACTTGCTGCCATTCGAAAAGTTGGAGCAGTTGGCCGGCTATAGATTCATCGTCGGCGGACCAGTGCCAGAAGACCTCCTGCGAATCCGATCGCATTCCTCGGTCCCCCTCCCCTTTAACATCCTCCTTGCCTCCGCCGATTTGATCGTCACGAAGCCAGGCTACAGCACGATTGTTGAAGCTGTCGCCCATCACAGACCAGTTGTGTATATCAGGCGATATAACTTCGCGGATGAGGTTTACCTAGTTGAGTACCTGCACCGCTATGGGCAGGCGGCTGAACTATCGGTGGAGGATTTCACCGCTGGACGGTGGGAAGAGACCCTCAACGCAATCTGGGCCATACCTCAGTCGAAGGATATGCCGCCCCCTGCGACCGGCGCAACTGAGGCGGCAGAGATCCTCGCGAAATACCTATGACGACACTCACTGCATTTTCAGGTGCGCCTTAAGGATGCCGGAATTCTGGATCTCGGAATTCTCTTTTCCCAGATCGTAGGCTGTCTTGAAGTGATCCGTCGCTCCCTTGTGATCGGCGGTCTTGTCCAGCGTCAGCGCCAGGTTGTCGTGCACTTCGGCAGACTTCGGATCAGATCAGCCTTGGCCGCCTCCATGAAGTGTTTCATCGCCACATCCCAATGTCCCTGACCGTATTGTTCAATGCCTTCACTATTGTGTATTTCCGCCTTCGACCCAGTCACGATTTTCAGGGGTGATGCTACCCATGTCAGCCCAGACCGGGCCTCCTGACAGGACCGCACAGATTGCCAGTATAGCTATGCCTAATAGCTTGCGCATCACGACCTCCTTAGGTTAGATTGCCCGCCGTGCTTCCTGTCCACTAGCACACCCTACGGATACAACCTCCGGCCGGATGTCCCAGACGGCCATTCTCAGCCTACCCTCTTCAGGAACCATTGCAAAAGTTAGCCGAAGATATTACAAGGATGGCACCATGAGCCTGATTGGGTACCTTGCTCGCGGGCTAGCTAAGACCCTTGAGTCTGCGGGGCGTATCGTGAATCGCCTCTCTGACCTCTTCAATGGTCTGCTCCCCGCTCTACTCTCCCCTACCCAACTCACCAAACTCGTCATGGAGAGTTATCGTGTTAGCTATCATGACAACGTCGATCTCGCAACGACAGGCTTCGAGCGGTGGCATCTACTTGACTGGGAGCGAGAGTTCCTCGACCGCTACGATACACGCTCCGGCAGAATATTAGTCCTGGGTGCCGGGTGTGGACGGGAGGCTCTCGACCTCGCCCGGATGGGCATTTCGGTGGTGGGAATCGACACGAACTTCGCCGCTGTCCGTACAGCCAAACGGATTGCCCAAGCCATAGGAGTTCCGGTTGAGTTTCACCAGGCTGATTTCTTGAACCTTCCGTACACGACCGCGAGTTTTAGTTGCGCCATCTTATCGGACATCATGTACAGCGCCATCCCCGGCATGATGCGAAGACAGGCTTGGCTTCGAGATCTTACCCACGTCCTGCAGCCACATGGGCTTCTGATCCTGAGCTTCCTCAGCGAGCGGCGCCCAGTTTCCCGCCTTCAGATCCTCTGCAGACATGTAAACCAATTCTTGGTCAAACTGCCCGGAGCCAACACAACGTATCAACCAGGCGATGATTGCCCGCAGGGACATTTTCTTCATGCGTTTCACGACGAAGATGAGATCCGCGCAGAATTCAGGGCATCAGGAGTTCTCATACGAGAACTCGATTGGAAAAGAGGGTTTGCCATCCTGGCTTGCACGCCTCACATGAACCAGGCCCTGACGACGGCGAGACATGTCCCGGAACCGGCTCTTCTAGACCAAAAATAATAATCAGTGGAAGGAGTCCACTGCATCTGCTATCCTCTTAATTTTTACACTCATGGATAAAATCTACGTCAAACATGCGGACTTTGTTCAACGCGAAGTCGCGGGCGAGTTCCTGTTGATTCCCATCAAACGCCAATTGGCCGATGTCAATAGCCTCTATGTGCTCAATGAGACCGGTGCTGCCCTATGGCATCGCATTGACGGTAAGCATTCGGTTCAAGAAATCATCAAGGATTGTTCCGAAGAATATGAAGTAACAGTCGAGCAACTCGAAAAGGACTTCAATGCTCTTATCGAAGACCTGCTCTCGATCAAGGCAATCCAAGAAGCACCACCTTGAACGATGCTTGAACTGAACAGGCTGACCTCCATTCCTGAACGGTTCCCACTCTCCTGCCAATGGGAGATCACCTGCCGCTGTAATCTCCACTGCGTCATGTGCTACACAGACTGTTTCAATCGTCCAGATATGATCCGGGACGAACTTTCCACGAACACAATCCTTCGCATCATGGATGAGCTGGCTGATGCAGGCTGCCTGGAACTGTGTCTGACCGGCGGCGAACCCTTCGTGCGTCCTGACTTCTTTGATATTTATGAACACGCAAAAACAAATGGCTTTCTCGTCACCATCTTTACCAATGGGACGCTGATCACCGAGGAGGTCGCCGACCGCCTGGCGGCGCTGCCCCCACATCGGATCGAGATCAGTTTTCACGGCCTGACCGAGCAGACATTCGAGGGCATTACCCAGGGCAAGGGCTCGTATCAGCGCTGTCTCAGGGCGATTAAGCTGCTGATTGAGCGCAACCTGCCGCTGGTGCTCAAGTCCACCGCCATGACCATCAATCGAGAAGAAATTTTAGCGATCAAGCGCTACGTATCCGGCCTGGGATCGGTCGAATACAGGCTCGGCGAAGAGCTACGCGCTACGCTTGATGGAAGCAACGCCCCACAACGGTTGGCGATCCCAGAGTCCGAGTGGCTGGAGATCAAGCAGCAGGATCCCGAATTGTGGGCCGAGACCTGCCGAAAGCAGTCGCAGACTCCCGCACCCTGCAACAGCGGCATGCGCCGGTTTCACATCGACGCCTATGGCCGATTACAACTCTGTTCCGGCAACCGCCGGATGAGCTACGATCTCCGGACGGGATCCTTCAGGGAAGGCTTTTACCAAGCCCTGCCGACGTTCGCGTGCGATTTCAAAGCCGATGTCTCCACCCTTCTCATCCAAGTGAGTGCTGTCCATGTCTGATGTACGCACCATCCCTTCCGTTGAATACAAGGACTTCAGCTCGAGGCTCCACGAACGCTACGGGCAGCGCGACCGTGTGATCAAAGCACAACTCGAACTTACCTATCGCTGCAACCTCCACTGTCTCCACTGTTACACGGACCCCTACAACAGCCGGCAGTTCTTCCCTCGGGAACTGTCACTGGAAGAAATCAGGCGAATCCTTGATGAAATGGCTGACTTGGAAATCGTATTCCTGAATCTGACCGGCGGCGAGATCTTCACGCACCCGCATTTTTTTGAGATCTACGATTACGCGTACCGCAAGGGCTTTCTCCTCATGCTGTACACCAACGGCACCATCTTCACCCAGACCATCATCGAGCGGCTGAGGCAATCCCCTCCCTTCTCGATCGATATCTCCTGCCATTCCGTCACCGAAGAGGCCTTCGATCGGTTCACCCATGTGCCCGGCTCGTTCCGGAATTTCATGAAGGGGATGGACTTGCTGAGGCACAGCGGCCTGCCGTTCTGCTTCAAGACCAAGGCCATGAACTGGAACAAGGACGAACTGCCACAGATCAAGGCTTTCGTCGAATCCTTCGGCCAGCGGTTCGGATTCACCACGTCGCTCTCCCCGAGGCTAAACGGCGATCTTTCCTCTCTTGAGTACCGTCTTTCTCCGGAAGACATCAGCTCGCTCGAGGGCCCGTTGCACGAGGCTGAGGACAACGAACCCTGCCAGGAGACAGACGACTGGTCCGTCCCTCCATCGGAACGCTTGTACCGTTGCGGTTGCGCGACCAACAGTATCCACATCAGCGCCTGGGGTGAGCTCGGCACGTGCACAATGCAGTATGAGCGCCGCGCGTCTCTGCGGGATTACTCGGTGAAGGACGCCATCGACAAGGTGTTCAGGGAGATCCGCTCCCTGCGGTATTCCACCGACTTGCCCTGTCGGGCCTGTGAGATCCATGTCTTTTGCGACAAAAGACCCACGGATGCCCGCTGGGAACGCGGGAATGCAGAAGAGCCTATTCCTTATGATTGCGATGTGGCGACCGCTAGGGCGCAACGGGTTCTCGGTCGGACCCTCATCCATCCTCTCGCAAAAAGGCAGACAAAGGGGGGGACGCCAGCATGAGCAACAAAAAGCCTTATTCGACACCGCAGATCTACCGAGTGGCACTCACGCACGAACAGGCGATCTTGAGCGTCTGTACCACGCCTTCGGCAAGCAATCAGGCCGGGGGCGGAGCCGGATGCCGTCCATCGAACGGGTGCAAGCGTGCGACCGCCGGGACGTGGGACAACGCCGCGCGCCCGTCATGAAAGCAGCGGCGGCACGAGAATCGTTTCTACGACAGAAAGGACGGGCAGCATGAGCGACAAAAGGCCTTATTCGACACTGCAGATCTATCGGGTTGAACTCAATCATGAGCAGGCGATTTTGTCCCAATGCAGCATAACTGCTGCTAACCCGATGGCCGGTGGCGCAGCGGTCACTTGCAGAGCCGGCGGTTGTAAATCCGCCGCCGCTGGTGGCGCCTCTGACAATGCGCAGCGGCCATCATAACGGGCCTATGAGTCGCCCGTCATCATCCTGAGCGAAGCCTCATGAGGATTGACCTTCAGATCGGCGGGTATCATATCCGGATGGACGAACCGGAAGGACACACGTGCGGGAAGTGGCCGATCTATCCCTACGACTCCTTTCTGCCGCCAGCCGATCAGTCGCCCGACATCCATCTAACGGTCCATGTCGTCCGTCGGCTTCCGGAGATTCCCCACGGTGCCCTCCACTTCGACACGGGCCAGGGATTCTGGAAGCTCTACGAGGCAGGTCCTGAAAATATGATGGAATGCATCGACCCCAAGGCCCTGACAGTCCGGAGCCGCACGGTTCTATCCAGGGATTACTCCAGCGGGGACGTGTGGATCTGCAGCCAGCCATCCAGACAAAAGCAGCAACTGAACTGGAAGCCCCAGTATGTTCTCAATCCGATCGCAGAAGTCTGCCTCGTTACCAGACTGGCGAGAGACGGGGGGCTGCTGCTTCATGCGGCAGGCGTTTTGACGGAGCACGGCGGGTGGGTCTTTAGTGGACCCTCCGGGGCTGGCAAATCCACCATGTCCGATTTCTTCACAGCTAGGGGCGCTTCTGTCCTGAGCGACGAACGCATCATCATCCGGAAGATCGACGGGGAATTCAGCATCTTCGGCACGCCCTGGCCGGGCGCTGGCCGGCTCGCGAGGAATCAGCAGGCTCCGCTCACGGCATTCCATTGCATCGCCCATGGGCAAGGCGCCCACGCCATGCACCCGATGAGCCCGCATGCGGTGAGTTCGCTCGTGTTGCCGCAAAGCTTCCTTCCCCATTGGGACCGCAACGCCATGGACCGTACGCTGGAGACTCTTGGCGAGTTGATCGATCAAATTGGAGCCTTCCAGCTTTCCTTTGTTAAGAATGGAGATATTGTGGCTTTTCTTGAAGACTATCACCTTTCTGTGGCGGTACCATGAAACAGATCTCATCTGATGAATATTTTGCAATCGTGTCAGGCAAGGCCCGAGAGTTGCGGCGGCCTGAGTCCGTGACGTTCGAGCTGACGTACGGCTGCAATCTCCGATGCGTCCATTGCTATAACCCAACCCATCGGGCTCTGCCGCAAGAACTCACGAAAGAAGAAATCTTTTCCATCCTGGCTCAACTCGCTGCTCTTGGAGTACTGCACCTGCACTTTAGCGGAGGGGAGCCGTGCGTGCGCCCCGACGCCTTCGAAATCTTCCGGCAGGCAAAGAGGTTGGGCTTCGTCCTGCACTTGCTGTCCAACGCCACACGCATAAGGCCGACCACCGCGGCTGAGCTCCAGGCACTCGGGTTCGAGAGTATCAACCTGTCCATTTACGGCGCGACGAAGGCCACCTACGAGCGGGTCACGCAAATCCCCGGATCGTACGAGTCGTTCATCGGAGCCCTGGAAAGCCTGGCTCAGACAACGTTGCGCGTCATCGTGCGCATGCCGGTCATGAATGAAAACGCGCACGAAATCCTTGAGGCACGGACCTTGGTTGAACGGATGGGGATCAAATTCCAGTACTGCCTGGATATCGTCCCCAAGAGTAATGGCGACACAGCTCCCCTGGCACACCGACTCGATCCTGCCGAGAAAGTCCGCATCGACCAGTCGTTCCTCGACGCATATCACCGGGAGGCGCCGGAGCCCGTATGCGCTTCAAACGGCTCGTTCATCGACTGCTCCTGCGGCCGGAATCGGTTCGCCATCACCCCCTATGGCGAAATGAACCTATGCGTCGCCTTCCCCATCCCAAAATATGATTTGCGCAAAGGCACGGTCAAAGAGGGATGGGAAGTCCTCAAGCAAACCGTGGATGAGGCCACGCCGAACGAGCGCTATGAATGCCCGACGTGCGACGTCCGGGTCCACTGCCGCCAGGGGCGGAGCGATGCCTGGCTAGAGACCGGCAATATGAGCGTCTGTCTGCCGCACTTCAAGGAATTCGCGATACTGGAGGGCCGCCTGTTTGACAAACTCTGTGATAGGCCGCGGTAAAAAGAAATCCTACCAGACCCCGCAACTCACCCGAGTTGAACTTAACCATCAGCAGGCCATCCTGGCCGCCTGCAGTATAACCGCGACAAATGCGATGATGCCAGGAATCAATATGTCCCAAAGCGGGAGCTGCAAGGGGGGATCTGGAGGAGGCGGAGACAGCGGGCCTCGCGCGTCCTAACCTCGATTGGGCCTTGGGGAAGTCTGAGGAGCAACGGTTCATGGCGACAGCCCATCTTGATACATTGATAGAGGCCTACGCGCAGGTCGGCGCGGCCAACCGCCGTCTCCTCGGCAACCTGCATCCGGTGCTGGCTCGGCTCCAGGCCTCCGGCATCGACTTCCTCATCCTAAAGGGAGCCGACGTGCTGCCCCGCCTGTACGGCGTCTGGGGCATGCGGCCGATGGTTGACGTGGATCTGCTGGTCCGGCAACAAGACTTGGCAGCGATTGACGTCATCGTTAGGAACCTGGGATTCCGTCCTGAAATCGACGGTAATCCGGCCTATCGTGATCCAGAGACAACGCTGATGTTAGACCTGATTACCGACGTCTGGTACAGCAACGACCTTGAGGGAATCTGGCAACGGGCGGTTCAAAGAAATCTGCAAGGTGTGCCCGTCAAGGGCATGAGCGCCGAAGACCTGCTCATCTTTCTCACTGCCTACACAGTCCTCCACCGAGGCTATTTTGTACCGACCTTTCCGACAGACATCGACTTGCTAGTGAGAAAAGAACCTTTGGACTGGGAGTTCATTGTGGACGAAGCATCTCGCTGTCATGTCAAAGTTCCTCTGCACCACGGCCTGTCTTATGCGGTCAGGCGCGAAGCGATTCTTATTCCTGACTACGCCTTCACAAGGCTCGCCCCTTCCGGTCCTTCGGAGAAGCTGTTGGCATGGCTCCTCTACAAGCTGGTCACGGACCGGTTCGTGGAGAGAATCAGCCATTTCTTAGTCTTTATTACGCAACCAGGAGCGAACAAATGGCGATGGTTGCGGAAGGCCTTCTACCCGTCCACCGCGTTCCTGAAATACCGGTATGGCGAACGCGGGTCAATACATCCGGTCTGGACTCGGCTCAAAAGAGGCTGTCATCTGGTCGTCCAGGCACAACTCCTCCTGGCGCAAATCGTGTTTCTCCTGCTCAAACGACACGAATCTGACTCAGAACTATGATTCAGACTCTTGCTCCTGGCCATGTCAACGCTCTGTTCTCGCTTGTGGACGTGGTTCCTGGCGAGGATCACTCCGTCATTCATCAGCTGTTTTCCTTCAAGGTCATTAGTTGGAGCATGTTTCCAGCGATTCTCAAAGGCGATGTGATCGAAATCGAACCAGCGGACAAGATTCAGATCGGCGATGTTGTCGTCTTTCGGCAGATGGGAGCACTGGTATGCCATCGGGTGATAGGGTTGAAAGCAGCCGGTGATCTATATACCAGCGGAGATCAGGCAGAAGGACCGGGCACGCCGACTCCGCGTCGTGACGTGCTGGGCAAGGTGACGACCATCACCCGAGGAAGTAAACGAGTCCCCCTGGATTCTCTTCCAGAACTATCGGCCGCCAGCTTCATCCGGATGAAAGGCGATCGGTTGTTGATGGAGATCCACCAACGCCTGCTGTCACTCGTGCTCCGAGGCGTTGAATTCCTCAAACAAATCCCCTGGGTGCGGGGCCCCCTTGCTTTCGCTTTGAGCAAACTGGTGCGGGTTTCCGTCGGGGTCCGCGCTCCTATCAGATCGATCCAAGCCTATCGCTTCGTGCCTCTCCGCAGATCGACGCTCAGGAACTGCTCTGCAGCAGCATGGTCTCCGGCAGGCCGCACCACAGACGAATTGATCCTTGTCGCACACCTCGGCCGGTATCCCCTGGGCACATTTGATCCTGCTTCCGGCGAAGTGCGCCTCCGCCGAGTGGCTGCTGGCTTAGGGCTGGAAGAATCTTTGCCCGCCGTCTTTACCGGTATACATCCTTTTGCCTGCTCGAACCGTAGGATGGTATGATGCGCCCCTCGCTCTGCTCATCAGGGCGACCCTGTGAGACATGGCGCGAATGGGTACGTTGCCCAGACAGGCCTCATCCCCCATTGATCCTGACCTTCTCGCCCGAGTGGGAAAAGGGGATCACCAGGCGTTCGGCGAGCTCTATCATCGAAGCAGTTCACTCCTATTCACGCTCGCGCTACGGATCTTGCGCGACCGTGAGGAGGCGGCCGACCTGCAGCAAGAGATTTATCTCGAAGTCTGGCGCAAGGTCGTCCGCTACGATGCCGGACGCAGCTCACCGATGGCCTGGCTCGTCACCATGACCAGAAGCCGCGCCATCGATCGCCTACGCTCCCGAGCGTCGAAAGGCCATGGCGTGACCAATTCCCTGGACAACACGCCGGCCGCTCAGGTGCAGGACCAGACGCCGGGGCCATTCGAAACGCACGCGGCTTTGGAGCTGCGTAGTCTGGTCGCGAAGGCGTTGTTGGAGCTTCCAGCAGCCCAGCAACAAGCGCTGGAGCTGGCGTACTACGAAGGCTTGTCGCATACAGAGATTGCTGTACGGTTAAATGAGCCGCTGGGTACGATCAAAACGAGGATCAAGTTGGGCATGAACAAGCTGCATTCCGCCCTCCGCGGCTATTGGGATCGAGGATAGTCACGATGGCGCACGAGCAATTTGAAGAAGCAGTTCCGCTCTACGCCGTTGGGGCATTGGACCGTCAGGAACGCCAGGCCTTGGAGGCTCATCTCCTGACTGGCTGCACGGCCTGCCGTGCTGCTTTGAAAGAGTATCAAGGGATCGCGGCACTCCTGCCGTACGGATTGCCCCCTGCCGCCGTCCCGCCCACGCTGGGAACCCAAGTTATGGCGGCTGTGGCCCAGGAACCATCCCGTCCAGATGAAGTGCAAACGCCTGTGCAGGCCGGCCGGGCATCAGGCAGGTGGATTGAGCGCATGTTCCCACGGGCATCCTCCTGGTCCTCAGTCTTCTCTCCTGCTTTTGCACTCCTCCTGCTGCTCCTGCTGGCCGGGACTGGGTGGTATGCAATCTCCCTGAGGTCACAGGTCTTGCTGGAGACAGCGCAACGCCGGCAATTGGAAACAGCTTTGCAGGAGGAAACGGCGCGTCTCGCCGCTCTTCAACGCAAGCTGACGGAGCAAGAGCAAGCGGTGGCCAGTCTGCAGGAAGAGTTGACTCGCAAAGGTAGAGACATCAGCGGGCTGCAAGCGAGCCTCACGGAGCGGGAGACAGAATTGGCGCGCGTGCGCACGCAACTGGCGCAACGGGAGCAGGACACAGTCATCCTTCGCAAAGCCCTGGCCCAGCGGGACGAGTTGGTCCCCTTCTTGCGCTCGCCCCATGTCAAAGTGATCGCCCTGCACGGCTCCGAGATGGCCAAATCGGCGGGAGCCTTCCTCCTGTTCGACTCGGAGAGCAAGAAAGCTCTCTTGTATGGGTTCAACATGCCACCGCTCCCGCACGGGAAAACCTATCAGCTCTGGGCCGTTCTCGATAAACCGATCAGCGCAGGAATTTTGATCACTGATCACATTAGCGCCGGAATTTTCGGCACGGACACCGGTCACAAGAGCCGGTTGGTCATCCGAAGGATGCCGGAGCTTGCTCACATCACCAAGTTTGCCGTCAGCCTCGAACCGGAAGGGGGCCGCCCCCAGCCGACCGGCACCGTGTACCTGGTCGG
>Ga0187893_10007403_pt1 | contig 17998 bp, 16 predicted proteins | sample MA1701074metaG_FD_139574 | JGI IMG/M metagenome (GOLD analysis project Ga0187893, IMG submission 139574) | White microbial mat communities from a basaltic lava cave in the Kipuka Kanohina Cave System on the Island of Hawaii, USA - MA170107-4 metaG ... | reverse complement strand
CCGCCTTCCTCCACGGCGTCGGCGTCCCGAAGTGAGGTCCTTTCGCGGCTGAATACCCGGCCTGCACCTCCCCCTGTCAACGCTTCGCGCTCGCCCTCGCGGACGCCCGCGCATGACTCGGGGTCGGTGTGGGTCGCTACTCCTTCACCGTATGACTCTTTCATTCACTACACCTCGCCGGTTTAACCCGGCGCACGGAGGGCTGGCCCATGGCACGTGCCGCAGTGCGCGCATTCCCTCAGATCGCGACCGTTTCCGCCACCGGCCGCGGAGAGCAGTCGACCGGCTTTCGCCATGTCCAGGCCTTTCTCGAACGGTTCGGCTATCTACGGCCGGGCCGCTACAAGGTCGGGCGGCTCGATGCCTCGACGTCCCGGGCGCTCGTCGCATTCCAGAAGTTCTACTCGCTCAAGCCGACCGGTCGCTTCGACGAGGCCACCCGAGAGGCGATGACGCGACCCCGGTGTGCCCTCCCGGACGTTCCCGGAGCGCGCCGATTCGCCACGGCGTGTCCATGGGACCGCACGAACTTGACCTTCGCCCTCGACACGCCGACCGCGGACATTGCCGGCCCGGGTGAGTGGACCGCCATCCGCGCCGCCTTTCGCACCTGGCAGGCACTGGCGGCTCTGACCTTCACTGAGGTGGCCCAGACCGCCAATCCGGATATTCGGGTGGGCTGGCGGCCGGCCAACGATCCCGATCTGAATATGACGGGCGGGACCCTCGCCCACGCCGATTTCCCGCCCGATTGCGGCGTGGTCACTAACAGCCTTCCGAAACCGGTGCATTTCGACGATACCGAGCACACCTGGTCGGTCGGCGCCGTGGCGAACGCCTTCGATGTCGAGACAGTAGCGCTCCACGAGATCGGGCACATCGTCGGGCTTCAGCATTCCCCCGTGGCCGGGGCCGTCATGCGACCGACGATCAATTCAAACTTCACGCGGCGCGCCCTGAGCGCGGACGACATTGCGGGCTTTGACGACCTCTATCCGGCGCGCACGGTTCCCGACGTCCGGGAACTGAGACAAACAATTGCGGGGAATCAGATACGGGCTGTTCGTCTCGTGCCAAGATTCACGGGGCAAACGGGCCCGGGGGCCTGGGTGTACCGCCAATCGCCCAGAGCCGGCGCGACCGTGAACGTCCGGAGCACGGTGACCCTTCAACTGAGGACGGGGCCCATCCCGTGATGACGGGAGGGAAAATGGCGGAGAGGCAGGGATTCGAACCCTGGACAGAGGTTTTGCCCCTGTAACCGCTTAGCAGGCGGCTGCCTTCGGCCGACTCGGCCACCTCTCCGACGACGAGGCCCAGGTAGTATACCGCACGCGCCACGCGCCTTGGCGCCGCGAACTGTCCCTCGCGGGCTCGCCGTCAGCGGCGCGAGTCCTGCCGAGCGGCGACCCGCCGCGCCAGCCGCTCACGCTCCAGCACCACCTGCTCTCTCACACCGGAGTCCGCTTGCTGAAGGGCGAGGCCCTCGGCGATCTTCATGCAGTGCGCGGCCACCTGGCTGTCACCGAGCTCGGCGAACGCGATGGCGACGAGCAAGGCTCCCTGCGCCGAGCTCTGCGCCTGGGCACGCAGAAGAGCCCGGAGGTAGGCCTGACGGGCGATGGGCTTCGGGGAGGATGGGAATTTTCCGGTGATGGCAGGAATCCGCAGGTACGCATCACCCAGTTCAATCAGACCAAGCCATGTCCCGTTCCTGAGCGCTGCCGAATAGCCGCCGTGCCAGGCGTGCAGCGCTGCACTCGCATCGTCGCGAGCCAGGGCATCATCTACGGCTTGCAGGTGTTCGCTCCAGGTCGGGCCCGGCGGGTGGGCATCCGCGCAGCCTGGCGCCAGCGCAGCCAGGAACAAGAGGGCCATCGGCACCGCACGTCGAATTTCCATGGGAGGTCTCCTTCCCGCTCCCTCGAGTCGGCGCATCATCGATGCCAGCCTGGCAGTTTCGAAACGACGGTCACTTATCTTCCCTGTGACAGCGGCGGTCGGGCAGAGATGGTGCCGGATCAGGCGAGTCCTAAGGGCAAGATGCCCGATCAGGGTTGGCGGGGGTCGCTGGTCAGACCGCGGGCCAGCCGGCGAGCCCGCGCCGAAACTGATCGAGCTGGAGCAGGCGAATCCGACTCCCCGGGCTCAGCGAGGCCCTCGTCTCAGGGGTGTTGTAACCCCAAGCAGCCAGGAAGAGTCCGACGTCGGAAAGATCCGGGTGCGTGGTGACGTGCTGGAGCGTCTCGAGCCGATCCTCGACAAACCACAGACGCGGGCGACGCCCGAGGACTGGACTGTGGGCGGCAATCAGTGACCGCAGATTTTCGCACTTGTGCGTTCCCGCCTCCTTGCCCTGGATGTCGGCCAGCGAAACCTTCCAGGACTCCAGAATGAGACGGGCGAACTCACCTTCCTTCGTCGTCACTAGCACTGATCGGCCTGGCTCGGCCACCAGCCGCCGGACCTCGTCGAGGCTGCAATAGGGGACGTTACGTTCGAGCCAGCCCGCGACGTCGGCGGTGATCCACTCCCGGCGGACCTCGTCGAGGGTGTGGCCCAGCGTCTTCACAAGCGAATCGGTCGGGCGCCCGTCGGCGTGCACGATCGCGTCCCGAACGGAGGCCCAGTCACGGGTGATGGCGTCCGTCGCCCGCTGCTGCACGATCGCCTTCAATAAGACTGGCATCTCCCAGCCGGTCAGGATGACCGGGCGCAGCGCCCGAAACTGGGGAAAGGTCTCGTCGCCCGGTTGGGCCGTGTCCGGCCAGATCCGCGCATACGTCCGCCGGCTCGTGTCAAAATACTCTCGCATCCCTTCGCACAGCACGCCGTCGAAGTCCAGGGCGAGGATATCGGGGAGTTCGGGGGTCACCGCGTAGCGCGTTCCGCTCGTCGTGCCACAATCACTTCTTTCTGCGCTCCTCGAGCCCCTTGAGGAGCTTCTCCGACTGGTCGATGTTCTTCCTGGCGTTGGCATGTTGCGGATCCAGCTCGAGGACGATGCGCCACTCGGCGATCGCTTCCTTCAGCTTCTCCTCACGGTAGAAGCGGATCCCTTGACTGTAGTGCTGGTCGATCATGCGCCGACGGGACTCCTGGATCAGCGCGGGCGAATCCTCGTACCCCGGGGCGACCTTGGCCAGTTCCGTCAGGCTCCTGTATGCTCCGTCGTAATTCTTCTGGTCGAACTGGCTCTTGGCGACCCCGTACAGGGCCTGCTTTCGGAGAGCTAGCCCTTCGGCGTTGCCGGGATTCTGCGCCAGGAACCGGTCGACGTCCGAGAGGGCCGCCGTGTATTGCCGCTTCTGGAGCGCATCCTCGGTTCCCACCAGCAGCACGTTCCGCGCGGGCGGTGGCGGAGCGGGGGGCGGGGGCGGTGGCACGGCGGCCTCGGCCGCACCAGGCGCGGCCGGGGCAGGCGCTGCTGCAGGGGGGGCAAGCGGTGGCAGAGCCGCCACCGCGTCGGTGCGCCCGGGTGGGCGGAAGGCGACGCCGGGTATCTCGGGGACCTTGATCGTGCGCCCGGGACTCAACCGAGCGTTCAGCCCGAGGCCGTTCGAGTCGGCGATGACCTCCGCCCGCGCGCTGTCGCCGTAGTACTGCTGGGCGAGCGAGGCGAGCGTGTCGCCCGCACGCACCGTGTGATTGACGGTATCCATCTCCCGCGCTTCGTTCCTGAGGGCCTCCTGGGCCGCCGCGTTGGTCGGATCGAGGGCGAGGGCAGCCAGGAAGCGGCGCCGCGCCTCGACATATGCCCCCCGCGCCAGGGCCGCTCGGCCCTCGTCGATCCGCTGCGTTACCCCGCGCGCGATCTGCGCCTCGAGACGTTTCCGGGCCTCCTGAGCCTTCACGTCGCCAGGGTTGATGGTCAGCGCGATCTTGCGCTCGTCGAGAGCGCGGCGGAACTCGCCTGTCTGCTCGAACCGCTCGGAGGCTTCGTTGTGGGGCGCGGCGAGGCGCTCACGCTCGGAGGGTAGCGGAGCGACCGGGGTCGGAGGCGGGGGGGCCTCGACGCGGGGCGGCACGGATGAGATCGGAGGGGGGGGAGCGATCGGCGCCGGTGTCGCGCAGGCACCCAGCCCGAGAACCAGGACGCCGACAACGGCGACCCGCAGCGCCGTCCCCCGCGTCACTTCAATCGCTCCTCGTGGAACACGTTGAGGTTGCGCGCGAAGTCCTCGAGGCTCATCTCACTGTAGACCTGGCTTCGGTGGATCTTGAGGGGGGCCACGAAGGCCGAATTGGCCTCCCGCCGGACGGTGAAGGCGACGACATAGCCGTTCTGCCCCGTCAGCTTCAGGACATCATCATCCGCCGCTCCATACGGATAGGCTATGGCCTCGGCCGGCGCGCCGAGGTGTTGGCGGAACAGTCTCTGGGGCAGCGCCAGCTCGTCCCGCATCCGGGCGGCATAGTCGGTGTCGCTCTCCCCCTGCTTGCGTCTGAGATCGGTGTGCGTCTTCGAATGCGCCTCGATGTCAAAACCGGCCTCCTTCAGCTCGCGAAGGTCCTTCCAGGAGAGGGCATTGCGACCGCCGCCCACGAAGTCCGTGTAGACGAACAGGGTGGCGCTAAAGCCCAGCTCTTTCAGGATCGGTTCCGCGTACTCGCGAAACGACCGGTAGCCGTCGTCGAAGGTCAGCACCACCGCCTTCCGGGGCAATTGTCGCTTGCCTTCGATGAACTGGCGAAACTCGCGCAGGTTCACAACCCGATAGCCCTGCGCCTTCAGGTAGCGCATCTGCTCCTCGAACTTGGAGGCCGCCATCAGCAGGCGCCCCTTATCCTGGGGGCCAAGGTTGTGGTAGCAGAGGATCGGCACGATCTGGTAGCCGGCCGCCGTGACCCCCGAAGGATTCCACGGCTCCCGCGGGATCACCACCTCCTCGCCCGGCGCAAAGGACTGCTTGCCCGTGTAGTCTTCGATCATCCACGCCTTGTTCGCGTCGCCGAGATAGCGCTTGGCGAGCGTGGCCGGCGTGTCACCGGGCTTGGCGAAGGTGACCACGAAGTCCGAGGACTCGAACATCTCGGGAAGCGTCTCGCGGGTAACGGGCGGGGCCGGGACGCTCGGCGGGGGCGCCGGCGTCGAGACGCGCGGTGGAGGGGGCGGAGGTGACACCGAGGTCGTCGTCGCGCAGGCGCCGGTCGTGAGGAGGATTGCGACCACCAAGGCCGGCCCCGCCCAGCGAGTCTCGAGCGCGTCCCCCCTCTTCATGCGGCACCTGCCAGTCTCATCACTTCGTAGACTCCCACCTCTTCTTCCTTTCCCTTTACGCGGACCCCGCCCATGGCCTTGGCGTCGATCCGGTCCTTGACCATCTCGAACGTGCGCTCGGAGATCAGGATCTGACCCGGCTTGGCGTTCGACTCCAGCCGGGCAGCCAGGTTCACGCTGTCGCCGATCGCCGTGTATTCCATGCGATCTTCACTGCCGACCGTTCCTGCCACCACCTCTCCCGCGCTCACCCCGATGCCCACCGCGATAGGCGTGCGGCCCTCGCGCACGAAGCGAGCACTCAGTTCGGCAATGCCTGCCTGCATGTCGAGCGCCATGCGCACCGCTTGCATGGCATGATCGGTCCTCGCGATCGGCGCCCCGAAGATGCACATGACACCGTCCCCCAGAAACTTGTCGAGGGTGCCGTCGTGCTTGAAGGTCGTCTCGATCATCAGATTGTAGAACTCATTCAGCAACAGGACCACTTCCTCGGGATTGAGCCGCTCGGCCAGGGGCGTGAAGCCCCGCACATCGCAGAAGAGCACGGTCACCTCGCGCCGCTGGCCGGAGAGGACGAGACGTTCGGGGTTCTTGAGGATCTCCTCCACCACCTCGCGCGCCACGTAGCGCGTGAAGGCCCGCTTGATGGCCTCCTTCTCCCGGAGGGCGCGCGCCATCTCGTTGAACGAGTGTGTCAGGTCCCCGAGCTCGTCTCGGGAGGTCACGGGTAGGGTGACGTTGAAGTCGCCTTCCGCGATGCTGCGGGTCCCCGCCACCAACCGGCGGATCGGCCGCGCCAGCACGGTAGCCAACCCCACGGCGCCAGCCACGCCCAGCAGAACCATGATCACAGTCACCACCAGCGCTTGATTGCGAGCCTGTCGAAGACTGGCGGCGATCGACTTGTCGCTGAAGCCGAGATAGAGGGCCCCGAGGGGAACCTGGCTGAAGCTGAGCGGTACAGAGAAGTCGAAGATCCGGGTGCGGTCGGGAGTGACATAGTTGTTGATGGCGAGTCGATTTCCCGCCGGCGCCAGGCCGGCCGGCCGCTCGATCTGACGCCCGATCACACCGATGTCGGAGTGACCGAGTATCTCGCCGTCGGGGTTGGTGATGGCCACGTAAGCGACGTCAGGATCCTTCAGGGCGTCCCGAACCAGGACGTTGAGGTTCAGGTGGTCGTTGGTGAGCAGCGAGCTCTTGGCGCCCGAGGCGAGGTTCTCGGCCATGGTGAGGCCGCGCTTGGTCATCTCCTCGGACAGCCCCTGTTGCTGCTGCTGGAGCAGGAAAAAGCCGACCAGGGCCACGGTGAGAACGAGCAGGGCCGTGATGAGTAGGCTGAACTTGACCTTGAGGGACACACGCATCGTTCCTCCCGGCTCCTCCTTCCCGGTAATCCTACTCCCCCGGGCCTTGGCGGTCACCTTTCCGGCCCACCCGGCCACGCTGCCGATTGTAATCGGGTAGACAAGCGCCTTTCGGACGGACACTCGGCGCCGGCCCGTCACCGTGGTAATGTCCACGCCCAGGTCAGAGTAAGGAGGCTGAGCGATGCGGATCGTCTTCGCGGACGGAGCCGGCTGCGTCCAGACGCCCGGCGATCTCGATCCTCTGCGCAAGCTGGGCGAGGTGGACTTCTATGAGGGACCGCCCCCCGACAAGGCGGAGCTGATCGCGCGGGTGCGTCCCGCCGACGCCATCGTGCTCGACTACTCGGTGCTCGACGCCGAGGTGCTCGGACACTGCGATCGGTTGCGCTTCATCAGCTTTCTGGGTATCGGGTACGCGACCTGCATCGACGTGGAGGCGGCAAGCCGGCGCGGTGTGGTCATCGCCAACACCCCGGACTACGGGGCCACCTCGGTGGCCGAACACGCGCTAGGGCTGATCCTCGCCCTCACCCGGCACATCGGGCCGGCGTTCCTCAGCCTGCGCGAGGGCCGCTGGGAGCCTGGTCGCTTCCAGGGAATCGAGCTGCACGACAAGACCCTCGGCATCGTGGGCCTTGGCCCCATCGGGATGGAGATGGCGCGGCTGGGCGCCGGGCTCGGCATGCGGCTTCTAGGCTGGACTCGGCGGCCCGCCCGGGAGCGTGAGCGCCACGGGCTCAGGCTCGTTGCGCTCGAGGAGCTGTTCAGCGGCTCTGACGTGATCACCCTCCACCTTTCGTACACGCCAGAGAGCGCCGGGCTCGTGTCCCGCGCGCTGCTGGAACGCATGAAGCCACGCGCCTGGTTCGTCAACACGGCCCGGGCCCGCATCGTCGACAACGCCGCCCTCACCGAGTTACTCAAGGCGGGACGCCTGGCGGGCGCTGCCTTCGACGTGTTCGAGGAGGAGCCGGTGAGGGGGTCCCAGCCGCTCCTCGAGCTACCGAATGTGCTGGCCACCCCCCATATCGGTTACAACACCACCGAAGCGGCCTCCAGCATGCTACGCATCTCGATCGCCACCCTGGAAGCCTGGGCGCGCGGCGAGCGTCTCCACGTCGTGAATTAGGACTAGATATTGGGGGGTCCAACTTCACCCCCCAAACCCCCCATGCTCGGGGTGCCACGGGGGACCCGTGGCGCCCCTCGATAGGACGCTCCGCCCTCCACGTCCTAGGAATTGCGGTAGGCGGCGAGGATGGCGTCGGTCATCGCGCGGGTCGTGGCGGAGCCGCCCTGGTCCGGCGTGAGGGTCTTGCCGTCACGATAGATGCGCGCCACCGCCGCCTGTAGGCGCTGGGCCTCTGCGGACATTCCCATATGGTCGAGCATCATGGCGGCCGAGAGGATGGTCGCCGTTGGATTGGCAATTCCTCGTCCTGCAATGTCAGGTGCCGACCCGTGCACGGATTCGAAGTACGCCCAGCCGTTGTCACCGAAGCACCCCGAGGGAGCCAGGCCGAGGCCCCCCGCCGTCTCGGCAGCGAGATCGGACAGGATGTCGCCGTAGAGGTTCATGCACACGACGACGTCCATTGTGGTGGGAAAGCGCACGAGCCGCCTCGCCGCGTCGTCCACGTGAAAGTGCTCGAACAGGAGATCCCCGGCTTCACGCACGACTCGCTCGGCGACCTCCTGGAAGAGTCCGTCCGTGTGGCGCAACACGTTCGATTTGGTGACGCAGGTCACCTTGCCGGGCTTCCCCTGCGCCTTACGAGCCCGGGCGAGCTTGCAAGCAAAGCGGGCGATGCGCTCGGCGCCCTTGGGCGTCACGACCTTCACCGCGAAGCGGCCGTCGCCATACTCCTTGATGCTGCGCCCGCTGCGGTCGCGGAGATCCGGCATGACGCGGGCGAGATCGGCCAGCTCGCCCTCGCGCCCCGGATAGAGGCCCTCGCTGTTCTCCCTGAGGAGAACGTAGTCAATACCCTCCGGCTGGGCAAGCGGCGAGCGCATGCCCGGATAGAACCTGATGGGACGCACACCGGCCCAGGCGCCCATCTCCCACCGCAGCCAGGAGACCACCGCCGTGCTGTCCGGACCAGCCGCCCCAAACAGCACGCCGTCGGCATTCACCGCCGCCTGCTTGGTCTCATCGGGTATGGGCGTGCCGTGGCTCTTCTGCGCCGCCGCCCCCTGCGGCGGGGTGAGCACCTTGATAGGCAACCCGGCCGCCGTCAGCAGCTCGCAGGTCGCGTCCACGCACTCGATCCCGATGCCTTCGCCTCCCAGCACCACCACTGTCTTCATGATCCGGTCTCCTGTAATAGGTCGAGACTTGGGTGCCGGCTACTTGCCGGCTAGGAGCTGATCGATGAGCCGGCGAAAGACGTCGGCCGGCTGGGCCCCACGTACGGTGGCTCCCTCAACGCTGGGACCCGGTTCCGTCTTACCCACCACGAACCCTGGTGTGCCCTGGATCCCGGCTGCCAGGCCGTCTTCAAGTCCTTTGCTGACACGCTCCGCATACTTGCCCGAGACCAGGCAGGCGTCGAAGGCGGGCACTTGAAGCCCGAGAGAGCGTGCGTGCTCCCCCAATTGAGGCACGGCCAGCGCCTTCTGGTTCCGGAAGAGCAGGTCGTGCATTTCCCAGTATTTGCCCTGATCGCCCGCGCAGTGGGCAGCCTCGGCCGCCTTGCGGGCCTGTGGATGGATCTGATCCAGCGGGTAATCCCGGAACACGTAGCGGACCTTGCCGGTGTCGATGTAGTCGCGCTTGAGAGCCGGGAGGGTGGCCAGGAAGAAGCGCTGGCAAAACGGGCACTGGTAGTCAGAGAACTCGACCAGCGTCACAGGCGCGTCGGGGCGACCCAGGGTTGGCGCGTCCGCCACGCTGGCGCGCGCGTGGCTCGGTGGGGCGTTGGGAGCCTGGGCCGCCCGAGGCTGCAAAAGCCGCAGGATCTGGCCGAGCTGCCGCTTGACGTCCTCCAGCTCGGACTTGATCGCCTCGAGGTCGGACTTGATCGCCTCCGACTCGACCCGCGCCGTTGGAGCCTGGGCCGACGCCACCGCCGCCAACAGCACCAAGCTGCCCACAAGACCTAGCACAATCATTCTCACATCAGCCTCCCTCGAAACAGCGAATGAGCGTCTTCTAGAGGTGGAGCTCGCCGCATGCTTCTCAATGCTCGTCCACCCCTGGCCGCACCTGGCGTGGGGCCGCGAGCTGTTCACGGAGTCCCGGCTTATAGATCTTTCCCGTCGCGGTCCTCGGAAATTCCTCAGCTTTCCAGAAGGCAAGCCGTGCCGGCACCTTATAGCTGGCCAGGCGCTCGCGGCAGAAGGCGACGACCGCGTCGACGCCGATCGTAGCCCCCGGCCGGAGCTCGAGCGCGGCCGCCACGATCTCGTCCTTGTCGCGATCGGCGAGGCCGACCACGTAAGCCTGCTTGACGTCGGGATGCTGCAGCAAGACCTCCTCGACTTCGAGGGGTGCGACGTTGATACCGCCCGTCTTGATGATCTCCTTCAATCGCCCGCGGAAGCGCACCCGACCGTCGTCGTCGATCAGCCCCAAATCGCCGGTGAGGAAGTTCCCAGCCCCGTCGAACGCCTCGCGGGTAAGCTCCGGCGCCCGGTAGTAACCGGACGTGACACGCCCGCGGACAGCCAGCTCCCCGATCTCACCTACCGCCAGCGGACGGCGTGTCTCGGGATGGACGGCGAGGACCTCCACGCCGGGGAGCGGAAGACCCTGGGTGTGCAGGCGCAGCGGCAGCGGATCATGGGCGTCGGTGACGGCGCAGTTCCCGTACGTCTCGGTGGATCCGTACACGTTGCAGAGCTCGCGGGCACCGACGGCCTCCATGGTCATCATGATGTCCTCCGGCAGGCCGATGGTGAGGCCGGTCCGCATGGAGGCGAGTCGGCGCCCCGGGCGGTCAGGATGCTCGAGCAGGGCGCGCGCCATGTTGGCCATCCCGTAGTAGACGCTGCACCCTTCGCGGTCCAGCAACTCCAGCGCTTCGCCGGGCTCGAAGCGCTCTTGCAAGACCACCGCGCCACCGTGGGTCATGATGGCCGGAACGGCATTGGCCGAGCCAAACGACCAGAAGAGCGGCACGGCCAGCCACAGCCGATCGGCGGCGGTGAGGTGCTGGCGTTCACCGATGTTGAACCCGTTCTCGATCATGTCACCATGCGCCAGCATCACGCCCTTGGGGCTGGCCGTCGACCCGGAGGTGTACAAGATGAAGCAGACGTCGGCGGGGCTTACTGAGTGCTGGGCAGCTCGCAGCTGCGCACTTCGCGTGTTCGTGGCGCGAGCCAGAAACTCCCGTAGGTCGAAGCTCCCGTCGTGTCTCCCGCCCTCTACACACAGGACCGTGTGCAGACGGGGTAACCGTTCGCTGCAGAGCTGCCCGGGCACGCTGCGGCTGAGTTCGGGGCAGAGATCATGGAGCGCGCTGAGGTAGCGGTGTCCGCGAAAGGCCTCGACGGTCACCAGAGCCGAGGCTTGGGAGTGCTCGAGCGCCCACTGGAGCTCACGTGGGGTAGAGAACGTGCTGAGCGCCGCCACGATGCCGCCGACCTTGGCCGTTGCCAGCGCGGCCACCAGCCACTCGGGACGGTTGGGCAGCAGGACGGCCACGCGGTCTCCCGGTGTGATGCCCACCGCGAGGAGGGCCCGGGCGAACTCGTCGACGTCAGCCCGCAGCGCGGCGTAGGACAACCGGCGCTCGCGGAAGACCACCGCCTCCCCCTGAGGCCGGACGGCGGCCATCTCGTCGAGGAGCGCGCCGAGGGTGCGGCTGAGGGGAGGAACGCTCACCGCCCCGTGAACCGCGGCGGCCGACTGTCGCGGTGCGCGGCCATGCCTTCGTCGACGTCGTGGCTCCACTCGAGCGCGTGCCGCAGAGCATCCGACAGGGCCCGGGCCGCGCCGAAGCCCGAGGCCTGACGGACGTTCATGATGCGTTTGGCGCCGCGTGTGGCCAGCGGTCCGCTGGCCGCGATGCGGGCGGCGAGCGCGCCCGCCTCGGGTAGTAGTTGCGCGGCCGGGTACACCGACAGGACGAGGCCGAGGCGCGCCATCTCGTCCGCGTCGACCACACGCCCTGTGCAGATCAGCTCGAGCGCGCGCGCCCGCCCCACGATCGCCGGGAGGCGCACCGGCCCTCCCGCCCCGGGGAATCCACCCCATTGCGCCTCCGGGAGCGCGAAGGTGGCATGGGCGGCGGCCAGACGGATGTCGCAAGCAAGGGCCAGCTCGGCGGCTCCCGCGCGCGCGACACCGTTCAGGGCCGCGATGACAATCTGCGGAAGCGCCTCCAGCGCGTCGTAGAGGCGGTTGGCGGCGCGCACCAGCTCGAGGACCTGATCCTTGGTATAGGACGCCCGCACGGCGGGATTCAGGATCCCCATCGAAAAGAACTCATGGCCGCTACCCGTGAGGACGACCGCCTGGATAGCCTCGTCACGCCCGAGGCGATCGACGAGATCTTGCAGGGTGGCCAGCACGTCCCGCGTGAGGCGATTCTGGTCGTTCGGACGATTGAGCGTGACGGTCATCACGCGATGCTCGCGCGTGATGCTCACCTCATCCAGCGGCACGCTCATGGCGGGGGCCCTCGATAGTGGTCGGGATCAGTCGTAGCGCGGAGCGCGCTTCTCGCGGAAGGCAGTCACACCCTCCGTGAAATGGGCGCTGGCGCGAACCCGGTCGCCGAGCTCCTGCTCGAGCGCTTCCCGCGTCCGGGCGTGGTCGGCGATGGTCGCGCTGATCTGCCGCTTCACGGCTTGCACGGCGGTGGGACTGTTGGCGGCGATCGCCTCCGCCGTCTCCAGCGCCCACACCATGAGGTCGCCCGCGGCCACCACACGATTCACCAGTCCCAGCCGGGCGGCTTCTCCCGCGTCGATGAGGCGGCCTGTCAACAGCAGATCCATGGCGTGCACATAGCCGATCTGCTGGATGAGCTTGATGGTGGCCCCGCCGAACGGGTAGATCGACCAGCGGACCTCCGGGAGCCCGAAGCGCGCATGGGGCGCGGCCGCGCGGATGTCGGTGGACAGGAGCAGCTCGAGACCCCCACCGACGCAATCACCGTTGACCGCGGCCACGATCGGCTTGGAATAGGTATCGTGCTTCAGCAAGGCATGGCTGACGATTCGCGCCGCGCCGGGGGCCGCCGACAGGTCGCCGCTGATGTCGGCGCCGGCACTGAACGCGCGGTCGCCGGCCCCGGTGAGGACGATACAGCGACAGTCGCCGCGCTCCAGCTCGTCCCACAGACGCGCCAGCTCCGCCAGCATCGGGCGGGTCATGGCGTTGCGCCGTGGTTGATTGTCGATGGTGACGACCATCACGTGACGGCCGTGCGCGCTCGCCCGGATCTCCATCAGCGAGTGTCGGGCACCACGACCACTTTGCCGTGGGCCCGCCGATCGATGAGCAGGCGGATGGCCTCCACGCTACCTTCGAGCGGCAGGCGATGCGTGATGCACGGCCTGAGCCTGCCCTCGTCGTACCACTCGAGTAGCTCGTCGACGGAGCGCTGCAGCTTGTCGGGGGCGTGCCAGCGAAAGTAGCGCAGCGACGAGCCGAGCGCGGCGCGGTGCTTCACCAGGAGGCGGTTGGCCGGGATCTGCGGCACGCCGCCGACGAATCCAATGAGCAGGATGCGCCCACCCCAGCCGAGCGCCGAGAGCGCCGCGTCGAAGAGATCGCCCCCGACCGGATCGAAGCACACGTCGGCGCCCTTGCCGTTCGTGAGCGCCATCACGCTCTCCGTGAGGTTCTCCGTCGCGTAGTTGACGCCTTCGTCTGCCCCTCGTTCGCGCGCCAGCGCGAGCTTCTCTGGTGTGCTCGCCGCCGCGATCACCCGCGCCCCCATGGCTTTGCCGATCTCGACCGCGGTGAGGCCGACCCCCCCGGCCGCGCCGAGGACCAGGAGCGTCTCGCCCGGCTCCAGACGCCCCTGCCAGCGGAGGGCGACGTGGCTGGAGATGTACGCGACGGGGAAGGCTCCGGCCTCCTCGAAGCTCATGCCCGAGGGGACTCCGAATGTCTCCGCCTCGGGGGACACGGCCATCTCGGCCAGCCCGCCGTAAGCGAGAATTGCCATCACGCGATCGCCCGGTTGGAAGCGGGTCACCCCTGTCCCGCAAGCGGCCACGGTCCCCGCCGTCTCGAGACCGGGGCTGAAGGGCAGCGGCGGCCGCGTCTGATACCGTCCCGCCACCATCAGCGAGTCGGCATAGTTCACCGCGGTGGCCTTCACGGCGATCAGGACTTCGCCCGGAGCCGGCGTCGGCGCCGGCACATCCTCGATGGTCAGGTCCTCGACAGGCCCCCACCTGTGACAGAGCACGGCCCGCATGGGTCGGCGGAGGCGCTCAGGAGGCTGCCGCCAGCGAGATCCCGAGCGACTCCAGGTGGGGCGCCGCCCGCGGAGTGAGGAGGCCGATCCTCTGCAGGTTCCGCACAAGGGCGGTATGCAGGTCGCGTCTGAAGAACTTGCGGAAGGCGGTCTCGTCGCCACCAGCGGCCCGCTCGCGCCGGAGGCGTTTGATCTCCCCGATGTCGGCCTGGCTGAAGCCCATCTCTTGATAGGCCGGCAGCGGAAAGATGCCGGTCAGGGTGCGCACGAGCGCCCACACCGCGAAGTCCTCCATCTCGTGACGCTCGGCTTCCGAGGCCTCCTCCACCACCGCGGGCAGCGACAGCATCCCGAACCCCATGTGGCGCGCCTCGTCCTGAAGGATTCGCCCGCACACCTGGCGCAGGACCTCGTCCTTGGAAGTCTCCGCCAACATCCTGAACAGCGACACCGCGAACGTCTCGGCCACGAGTTGGAGCCCGATGGTCTTCAGGTACCAGGCCGAAGTGCCCAGCAGCGTGTCGAAGATCTCCTTGACGTTGCCGGCGAGCGGGTACGTCTGCCCGTCGAGGCGGAGGGCCAGATAGCGCTGGAGGACCTCGTTATGGCGGGCCTCGTCGACCACCTGGGTGGCCTGGAAGAGCTTGGCGTCCTGGCCCTGCACGTTCTCCACCATCTGGCTGCACACCAGCATGGCGCCGTGCTCACCGTGGACCAAGGTCGACAGGCGCCACTGGCTGACACGCCGGTTCAGCTCGACCCGCTGGTCCTCGGACAAGAGCTTCCAGAATCGCGTGTTGTGCACGTCGACGAGGTCGTCGGCGATCAGGCCACCGTCACCCTCGAGGGGGCGCCCCCAGTCGATGTCGGTGGCGGCGTTCCACTGGTCGCGCTTGGCCTGCTCGTAGAGCCGCCGCATCTCCGGCTGGTCTCCGTCGTAGAAGTGCCGGAAGTACGCGGTATTACGAATGTCGACGAGATGCCCGGATTCCATGGAAGGCCTCCATTGATCCCTTGGTACACCCAGAAGGGGTACCATGGCAACGGCCACTGTACTTACCCATCACGCCATTGGAGAGGCTATGTCGAGGCGCGCTCGTACCGCGGCTGATGCCATCTTCTTGACCAGCTTCACCCATACGCTCATACTGCTCGCATGAGCGAACAAACCAGGAAGATCACCGTCAACGTGCCGATCCGCGTTCTGCAGAACGCGGTGAGGGTCACCGGAAAGGGTGTCACCTTGACGGTCATCGAGGGCCTCGAAGAGCTCGACCGGCGTGCCAAACGGACTGCGCTGCGCGCCCTGCGCGGCAAGGTCCGGTTCGAGCTGGACCTGGAGGCCACCCGGCGCTGATCCTGGTCGATACGTCCGCCTGGGTCGATTTCTTTCGGGGACGTGGTTCCAGTGCTCAGGCTGTCGATCGTCTGCTCGAGTCGAACGAGGTCGCCCTGTGTGGCCCGGTCGTCACCGAGCTCCGTCGTGGCCTGCGCTCTCGCGCCGAGCGGAACCGGATCATCCCGCTCCTGCTCGGCTGCCATCTCCTCGCCGATCCCCCTGCCCTCTGGGAAGAGGCCGGCGATCTGGGCTATGCCCTCGGTCGACAGGGCATCACGGTCAAGACCATCGATCTCCTGGTGGCCATCTACGCCCTCAGCCACGCGGTGGCGCTCCTCACGACGGACTCGGACTTCGAACACATGCAGCGCGCCGGCGCGCCCCTGCTTCTGGTCGACGTCTGACCCGTGCGCGGCTGACTCCCATCGCCCGGAGGGTGGCGCGCGCGGTCAGCCCCACGTCTTGGCGAAGGCGTAGGTGCGGCAGAGGACGCTGACCCGACGCTCGCGGCTGCTCATGCACACCCGTACACTCCGGCTGGTGACGGACACGGCGCCTGACCTCCGGGTAATCTTCAGCTCGACGGTCCCGGTCCCGACCGACACCGGCAACTCCGGCCGCTCGAATTCAGAGGGACACGGCCGCTAGCGTCGACAGGGAGGGCAACTACAGGGGGCTTTGACGCCGCGCGCGCGGCCCCTTATCTCAGTAGAGGTGGCAGGCCACCAGGTGATCGGGGGTAATTTCCTTCTCGGCGGGCTCGACCTCGGCGCACTGGGGCATCGCGAACAGGCAACGGGGATGAAAGCGGCATCCCGACGGCGGGTTGATCGGAGACGGCACTTCGCCGGGCAGGATGATCTCGTCTCGCACGATATCGGGGTGGGCCGGGAGGGCGGCTGAGAAGAGGGCCTTCGTGTACGGGTGCAGCGGCTCCTTGAACAGATCCTTCGTCTTGGCCCGCTCAACGATCTTGCCCAGGTACATGACTGCCACCTCGTGGGCCATGAAGCGGGTGGTGGCCAGGTGGTGGGCGATGAGCAGGTAACTGACCCCGTACTGCTTCTGCAAATCCACCAACAAGTTCATGATCTGCGCCCGGATCGAGACGTCGAGCGCCGAGACCGGCTCATCGAGGATGATGAGCTTGGGACTCGACACGAGCGCGCTGGCCACGGCGATGCGCTGACGCTGCCCGCCGCTGAACTCGTGGGGGAAGAGGTCGGCCTGCTGGGCACGCAAGCCGACACGACCGAGAATCTCGGCCACCCGGCTCTTGATCTCCAGCGAGGACAGCTGCTGGTTGATCACCAGCGGCTCGGCCACGATATCGCGCACCCGCATGCGCGGGCTGAGCGAAGACCAGGGGTCCTGGAACACGGCTTGGACGGTGGTCCGGTATGCCTTGAGGGCCTGGCCACTCAGGGCGTGAACATCTTGCTCATCGACGAACACCTGCCCCCCCGTGGGCTGTTCCAGGCGCAAGATCAGCTTGGCCGTAGTGGTCTTGCCACACCCGGATTCGCCAACCAGGGCGAGCGTCTCGCCCGGGCGAATCGAGAAGCTGATGCCGTCGACGGCCTTGACCCAGCCGACCACGGTCATCCAGAGCAGTCCCTCCGTCACCGGAAAGTGCTTCTTGAGGTCGCGGGCACGGAGGACCGGCTTCACTTCCATCCGCTTTCCAACCTCCAGCAGGCGGCCGCATGGCCATCGCCTACGGAGAAGGTGGGCGGATATTCCCTCCGGCAACGGTCATCGGCATACGGGCACCGCGAGGCGAAACGGCATCCCGGGGGGATGTCCCAGAGCGGGGGCGGCTGGCCGTCGATCGAATAGAGCCGCTCGACGTCCTCGTCCATGCTGGGCACGGACTGGAGCAAGGCCTGGGTGTAGGGATGGGACGGGCGATTGAAGATGTCCCGCACCGGGCCGCTCTCCACCACCCGACCGGCATACATCACCATGACCCGATCGCACATCTTCGCCACGATCCCGAAGTCGTGCGTGATGAAGATGACCGAAAGGTTGGTTTCCTCCTGGATTTCGCGAAGCAGGCGCAGGTACTGGGCCTGGATGGTCACGTCGAGCGAGGTGGTGGGCTCGTCGGCGATGATGACGCGCGGCTCGCAGGAGATAGCGATGGCGCCCACCACTCGCTGCTTCATGCCCCCGCTCATCTGATGCGGATAGTCGCGCGCGCGCCGTTCGGGGGCGGCCACCCGGACCTGCTTCAGGCTGTCGATGGCCCGCCGGACCAGCGTGCGTTGACCATCATGGTGGTGGATCTTGATGGCTTCGATGAGCTGATTGCCGATGGTGAACACCGGATTGAGGGACGTCTGCGGATCTTGAAGGATCATCGAGATACGGCGCCCGCGGATGTTCCGCATCTCCCGTTCGCTCTTCTCGAGAATGTTCTCGCCCTGGAGGCGAATGGCCCCTTTGACGATGCGGGCCACCGGCCGCGGCACCAGGCGCAGCAGCGAGAGCGCAGTCATGGTCTTGCCGCATCCCGACTCGCCGACGATGCCGAGTGCTTCTCCCTGGCGTAGGAAAAAGCTCACCCCGTCCACCGCCTTCACCACGCCCCAGCGGGTGAAGCAGTAGGTGTGCAGATCTTCTACTTCCAGAATGACGTCGCCGATCTGTCTGGGCATTCTAACTAATGGGGGGCCCCGAT
>Ga0187893_10007402_pt1 | contig 18004 bp, 15 predicted proteins | sample MA1701074metaG_FD_139574 | JGI IMG/M metagenome (GOLD analysis project Ga0187893, IMG submission 139574) | White microbial mat communities from a basaltic lava cave in the Kipuka Kanohina Cave System on the Island of Hawaii, USA - MA170107-4 metaG ... | reverse complement strand
TCCGCCGGGTCGTACTCGAGGTCCGCGTCCTGGATGATCACGATGTCGCCGGTCGCCTCCGCGACGCCTCGGCGGATCGCGGCGCTCTTGCCGCGGTTCTTCGGCTGGCGGACGAGTGCGATGCGGATGCGTCCGCGGTACCCCTCGACGAGCTCGCGCAGCACGTCGTGCGTCCCGTCGTTCGACGCGTCGTCCACGATCACGAGCTCGTCGACCACGTCGGAGCCGACCACGCGGCGGAAGATCTCGCGCACGGTGTAGAGCTCGTTGTACGCGGGCATGATGACCGACACGCGCGCCGGGCCGAGACGCTCCGGCGTCTCGACGGAGTGCGCACGGGCGCCGACCGTCGGTTCCGTCACGGCCTCATCGTACCAGATTCGGCGGCCGCCGGCCCGCGAGCGCGCAGCGCAGGTTCTCGACCGCGAGCGCGAACATGCGCTCGCGCGTCCTGTGCGTGGCGCTGGCGATGTGCGGCAGCAGCACCACGTCGTCGCGACGGAGCAGGCCCGGGTGGACCGCGGGCTCGCGCTCGTAGACGTCGAGTCCGGCCCCCGCGATCCGGCCCCGCCGGAGCGCCTCGACGAGCGCGGCCTCGTCGACCACCGCTCCCCGCGCCGTGTTGACGAGAAACGCCGCCGGCTTCATCCGCCGCAGCGCGCGGCCGTCGATGAGGTGGCGCGTCGCCGGCGTGAGCGGGCAGTGAAGCGACACGAAGTCGCACGCGAGCGCGCGGTCGAGACCGCCCCGGCGCGTCGCGAAGACGACCTTCATGCCGAGCGCGCGGGCCCGCGCCGCCACCGCCTGCCCGATCCGCCCGCGGCCGACGATCCCGAGCGTGGATCCGGCGAGGTCGGTCCCGAGGTACCCGAACGGCTCCCATCCGCGGAACCTCCCCGCGCGCACGTGGCGGTCCCACCTCACGATCCCGCGCGCGCACGCGAAGAGGAGGGCGATGGCGCACTCGGCCGTCGTGTCGGTGAGCACGTCCGGCGCATTCGTGACGGCGATGCCGCGCCGCGCCGCCTTGCGCAGGTCGATGTTGTTCGTCCCGACCGCCATCTGCGCGACGACGCGCAGCCGGGGGGCGCGGTCGAAGAAGGCCGCGTCCACGCGGTCGGTGAGGAGCGTGATCGCGCCGTCGGCCGACGCGAGCGGACCGGGGCGGAAGCCGCGAAGCAGGGCGCGCATCTCCGCGGGCACGTCGAAGGTGAGGTGGACTCTCACGCGCGCGCAAGCTTGTTGAGGATCTCGATGCCGCGTTCGAGCGTCCTGTCGGGCGCGGCGTAGCAGATCCGGAAGTGCGTGTCGCGCTTCGAGGCGGCGCTGCCCGGCACGACGAGGACCCTCTGCTCGACGGCCTTCTTCACGAAGTCCTGGTCGCGGCCGCCGGGGCACTTCGGGAACGCGTAGAACGCGCCCTGCGGGCGCACGATCTCGAAGCGGTCCTTCAGGCCCTCGTAGACCAGGTCGCGCTTGCGCCGGTAGTCGGCGATGTGCTTCGACATGTCGACGTCGAGCGCGGCGGCCGCGGCGAGCTGGCCCGGCGCGTTGGCGCAGACGAACGAGAACTGCTGGAGCATCGCCATGCGGTCGATGATGTCGGCGGGCCCGGCGGCGAAGCCGAGCCGCCAGCCGGTCGCGGCGTACGTCTTCGAGAACCCCCCGACGAGCAGCGCGTTGCCGTCGTGGCGCAGCACGCTCTCGTGCGGAAAGTCGTACGAGAACGCGCTGTAGATCTCGTCGGCGATGACGAGGACGCCGTGCTTCTTCGCGACGGCCGAGATCGCCGCAACCTCCTCCCGGGTGTAGGCGACGCCCGTCGGGTTGACGGGGTTGTTGAAGATGATGACCTTCGTGCGCGGCGTGATGAGGGACTCGAGCGTGTCGGGCCGCACGCGGAAGTCCGGGTACGTGTCGAGGATGACGGGCTTCGCGCCGAAGAAGTTGACGAGGTGGCCGTAGAGGACGAAGTACGGGTCGGGGACGATGACCTCGTCGCCCTCCTCGACGAGGACGGCCAGCGCCTGGAAGAGGCCGCCCGCGGAGCCGGCGGTGACGAGGATCGCGCCGTCGCGGAACCCCGCGTGCTCCGCGAGGTGGCGGCGGAGGCGCTCGCGCAGCTCGGGCGCGCCCTGGGTGACCGTGTACTTGTTGTGGCCGCTCTCGACGGCGTCGGCCATCGCCTTGCGGACGGGCACGGGCACGTCGAAGTCGGGCTGGCCGAGCGAGAAGTCGATCGCGTCGGTCATGCCGCGCGCGAGATCGAAGATCCGCCGGATGCCGGAGACCTCCACCTTGTCCATCCGGCGCGCAAATTTTCGCATCGCCGCGCGACACCGTAGCAGCCCCCGGCCCTTTCCGCAAGCAAGCGCGGCTGATAATATGCCGGCATGCACGACACGCAGATCGCCGATCCCTTCGAGCTCACCGAAACGCAGAAGATGATCCGCGACACGGTGCGCGACTTCGCGGAGAAGGTGCTGGAGCCGAAGGCGGCGGAGCTGGACGAGAAGGGGGCGTTCTGCGTCGAGCACTTCAGGAAGATGGGCGAGCTCGGGCTCCTCGGCATCCCGGTGCCGGAGGAGTACGGGGGCGCGGGCGCGGACACGCTGTCGTTCATCCTTGCCATGGAGGAGACGGCGAAGGCGTGCGCGTCGACGGCGCTCGGGCTGGCGGCGCACACGTCGCTCGGCACGATGCCGATCGTCGACTTCGGGAGCGAGGAACTCAAGCGGCGGTACGTGCCGCCGAACGCGCGCGGCGAGACGATCGGGTCGTACGGCCTCACGGAACCGGGCGCGGGCTCGGACTCGGGCTCGACGGCGACGACGGCGATCCGGGCCGCGGGCGGCTGGCGGATCACGGGATCGAAGCTCTTCATGACCAACGCGAGCGTGGCGGGCGTGATGACGATCACCGCCGTGACGGACAAGTCGAAGTCCAAGGGCGAGCGCATCAGCGCCTTCGTGCTGGAGCCGGGGTGGAAGGGCGTGACGGTGGCGAAGAAGGAGGACAAGCTCGGGATGCGGTCCTCCGACACGTGCTTCGTCACGTTCGAAGACGTCCCGGTGCCGGAGGCGAACCTGCTCGGCGAGGTCGGCAAGGGGTTCGGCTACTTCATGCAGATCCTCAACGGCGGGCGCATCGGGATCGCGGCGCTCGCGCTCGGGATCGCCGAGGGCGCGTTCGAGAAGTCGGTCGCGTACTCGAAGCAGCGGAGGACGTTCGGCAAGCCGATCGCGGCGCACCAGGCGGTCGCGTTCAAGATCGCGGACATGGCCGTCGAGATCCAGGCGGCGAAGCACCTCGTCTACCACGCGGCGCGGCTCAAGGACGCGGGGCGGCCGTTCAAGAAGGAGGCGGCGATCGCGAAGCTCTTCGCCTCCGAGATGGCGATGCGCGTGACGCGCAACGCGATCCAGGTGCTGGGCGGCTACGGCTACATGACGGAGTACGGCGTGGAGCGGATGTACCGCGACGCGAAGCTCTGCGAGATCGGCGAGGGGACGAGCGAGGTGCAGAGGATCGTGATCTCGCGGGAGATCCTCGGGAAACTGTGATTCGTGATTCGAGCCTTCTCCTGGTGCTTTGCCTCACGCTCTCCGCGTGCTCGCCCTCCCCGCCTCCGCCGTACGGCGAAACGGAGGAGTTCCGCGCCTGGCGCGGGAAGGCGGCGATCCCGATCCCGGCCGCGGGCTTCGCGACGCGCATCGACGGGTCCGTCGAGTTCGACCTCGGCGACCGCGAATGCACGCCCAACGACTGGATCGAGGTCGTCTACAACGGCGACATTCTCCGCCGCATGTACATCCACGTGCCGGAGGGTCAGCCGCCCCGGACCCTGAAGGTCGATCTGCGGCTCATGACGGGCCCGGTGAACCGCCTGAGCTTCTTCGACACGGTCACCAACACCGGGTACAACGAGCCGCTCGACACGCGCACGCCGAACGGCCACAAGGGCGACTTCGTCTTCAAGGCGGTCGGCCGGGGCTTCGAGCTTCATCGCCTGGACGAGTGACGCGCGATTCGCGTCCCGCCGCGACTACTCCTTGTACGGGTCGATGTCCTCGAACCCGAGATTGTCGGCGAGCGGGAAGCCGAAGAACACCTTGACGCCCGTGTCGATCACCTTGTACTCGCCGACCCGGTGCGCCTTGCCGTCGCGGTCGTAACGGAAGAAGATCCCGTCCTCGGTGATGAACCCGAGCTTCTCCGTTCCGCCGGCGTTCAGGATGTAGTAGAGGTCCTGCCACTCGCGCGTGCCCTTGAGGCGCAGGCGGTACTTCTCGAGGATGCCCACGCGCGTCTTCAGCTTCGGGTCCGTCTTCCAGTGGAAGATCCGGCGACGCTCCGCGTTCTCCATCGACGTCTCGGAGGCGGGCTTGCCGTACCAGTACTGGTTCGCCTCGGGGCGCCAGTCCTGGTAGCTGCACCCGGCCATCGCCAGGAGCGCGAACGTCGCGAGCCGCTTCATCACCGCTTCTCCTGGTACGGGATGAGGCCCTTGGGCAGCTCGAGGCGGTTCATCACGTTGTACTGCACCTCGATGTAGCGCGTCTTGTCGACGATCGAGGGCACCGCGTAGGAGTCCGTCTGCGCGCCGAGCGACAGGACGAACATCGTGATCGACAGCATGAATACGATGACGGCGAAGAAGAGCCCCTGCCGTGCATAAAACTCGGTGTTCGACGCGCGCTCGTCCTGCGCCTTCTGGACCAGCGCCTCCGCGATCTCGTCGGCCGTGAGGTCGAGCTTGCCGCCGCACTTGGCGCAGTACGCGACGGTCGCGTTGTTCTTGTGGCCGCAGCGGAGGCAGTTCATCTACTTCCTCTCCATGAACTCTTTGAGGTTCGCCGCGTCCGTCTTCAGGTTGTCGTCCGTGAGCCCGGGGATGAACTTCTGCGCTTTGAGGTAGTACTCCTGCGCCTCCGCCTGCTTGTTGTTGCGCTTGTAGAGCACGGCCAGGTTGCGGTTCGTCTCGTAGCAGTCGACGAGCTTGGCCGCCTCCTTCCACTGCGTGTAGGCGGCCTCGTAATCGACCTGGCGCTTGGCCCAGGCGCCCTGCCACTCCTTGGCGAATCCGATGTTGTGCAGGACCGCCGCCCGCACGGCCGGGTGGTTCGCCAGCTGCTCGTTCTGGCGGAACCTGTCGAGCACGCCGAACAGCTGGTCCATGTACATGTTCCGGCTCACGCGGTCGAGGTCCCGCTCGGTCGCGAACCGGTACTGGATCGCGGCCGAGAGGAAGTGCGGCTCCATCCGCGCGCCGAGCTTCTGGTCGGTCGTCAGGCCGTGGGAGAGGTTGTTGTACGTCTGCATGTCCTTGCGGACGCCGAACGCGTAGGACGTCGCCAGGCAGTACTGGAACCACGGCTCCTCCAGGGCGCCGTAGACGGCGGCCTGCGTGCGCCAGAGGGTCTGGATCTCGTTGCGCTCCCTGCGGATGAGGTTCTCCATCCCCTTCAGCTCGGCGTGCGAGAACGCCCCTTCGGTGAAGCGCTGCGCGTCGATGTAGATCATGTTGATCCGCGGCAGCACCCACTTCGGCGCGTACTGGTAGCAGGCCTTGAAGTACTTCGCCGCCGCCTCCGAGTACCCGCTCTGCACGGCGTTGCACCAGCCCAGGCCCGCGTAGAGGTCGACGAGGCCTTCGCGCGTGACCATCCTGGCGGCCTCGGGACTCGTGGTCAGGATCTTGAGCACCTTTTCCAACCCGTCGGCGACCGCGCGCGCCCGGGCGGGGTCGATGCCCCCCGGCGCCCGGCGCACCGTCATGAGCTCGCAGTGCCAGCGCCCGATCTCGGCTTCGGGGATCTGGCCGTTCGCCTTCTTGGCCTCCTGGAACCAGACGAGCGCCTGCTTGACGTGCGGTTCGGCGGCCTTCCATTCGGCGGCGGCGTCCCGCCCCTTGAACTCGAGGTCGGCCCGCTTGAGCTCGATGACGCCGAGCCCGACGCACACCGTCTCCTTGCGCGGGTACTCGCCCTGGTAGAGGATCTTGTACTCCTCCTCCGCCTTCGGGAGGTCCCCGCCTTCCGTCTTGATCTTCGCCAGCAGCTCGCGCGCGACGTGGTGGTCCGGGTTCCAGGCGAGCGCCTCCTCGAGGGCGGGCGTGGCGTTGCCGAACCGGCCCGAGTCGTAGAGCTCCAGCGCGCTGGCGAAGCTCCGCTTCAGCATGAACTTGCGGAACGACGCGTACCCCAGGATCAGCGAGACGACGACGAGCACGCCCGCGACGGCCACCTGGATGAGGGACTGCGGCGTCCACTCGAGCTGCTTCGTCTTGACCTTTTCGATGGCCATCTACGGACGCACCTTCCCGCCCACGGCGTACTTCCCGACCGGCCCGATGCCGCGGCTGTCGAATCGCGTGCTGCCGCGCCGCGAGTCCATCAGGACGAAGAACGAGTCGCGCGGGACGACGATCTCCTCGTAGGAGTCGTCCGAACGGTTCGCCTGCCCGACGTATCCGGAGTCGAGCTTCGTTCCGTTGCGGTACACGTCGCCCTTCTCGATCTTGATGCGGTCGCCCGGCAGTCCCATAACGCGCGCCGCGAACGTGTTCTGCGCCTCGCCGGTGTGCTCGTACTCGTAATAGATGATGTCGTCATGGACCACGTGCTCCCCGGGTTTGAACTTCGCCGGGAAGATCATCCGGTAGCTCTCCCGCTGGATGCTCGGTTCCATCTCGGGGCCGCGGATCTGCCTGCAACTGACGTTGTTGTAGGCGACGATCCCGACGACGACGATCACCCACGCGATGCCGAGCTTCACATACCGCGTGATCAGTTCTGCCATTGGCGCGAGTCCCATGGTAACGGGGCCCATATCTCAGTCAAGGTTTTTGCCGCGAGGCGCGAACCCGCCGACGCGCCGCCGCGCTGGAGGGGTATAATCCGCGATGGAATGATGCTCGCCGCCCTGCTCGCGCTCGCCTCCTGCGCCCAGCCCGACGACGCTTCCCGCCTGCGCGAAGAGCTCGAGAAGGCGCGCGTCGAAAACTTCGCGCTCCGGCTGCGCGTCGCGCGGCTCGAGAAGAAGCCCGACGAGGAGGCGCGGCTGCTCCGCGAGGATGGCCTGAAGTCCGCGTACGATTCCATCCGCGTGCTCGCGATCCGCGACATCGCGACCCTCCCCGCCGACCGCCAGAAGGCGTTCGCGGACGACCTCGTCGCCTGCGCCCGCACGAGCGCGCCCGGGGTGCGGGCCGAGGCGGTGCTCGCGCTCGGCCGCATCCCGGCCGTCGAGGCGGCCGTGCTCGAGGCGGCGAAGGACGCGTCCGCCGACGTGCGCCGCGCGGCGGCCACCGCCCTGCGTTCAGGCACGCCGGCGTCGCTCGACGCGCTCGTCGCGCTGACCTCCGACGATTCGCGCGAGGTGCGACTGGCGGCGCTCGAGAGCGCAGCCGCCGTGAAGGACGACCGCACGCTGGCCGCCGTCATCCGCGTCGCGACGGACGATGCGGACCCCGGCGTCGTCGAGAAGGCGATCGACATCCTGGGCGGGCTGGCGCATCCGACGGCCGTCGAGCCGATCCAGCGCGTGCTGGCCGGCGCCACGAGCGACGCGATCCGCTGGTCGGCGATCAACGCGCTCGGCAAGCTCGGCGCGGTGCAGGCGGCCCCGGCGATCCGGCCGTACCTCGACCGCGCGCGGCCCACGAACCTCCGCGACATCGCGGCGCAGGTGCTCGGCAAGTTCCGGGACCGCGACAGCGTCGAGGCGCTCACGGCCGCGTTCCAGGGCGACCCGGAGACGCGCGTCCGCACCGCGGCGGCGCGCTCGCTCGGACAGATCGGCGGAGCGGCGGTACTGAAGGACGTGCTGCTTCCGGCGTCGCTCGACGAGCGCGACCCGGCGATGCAGAAGGTGGCGTGGGACGCGGCGCTGGTCGCGACCGGCGAGCGCTTCGCGGAACTGCAGATCGTCGTGACCACGATGCTCGACGCCGGCCGCCGCGTCGAAGCGGAGGCGGCGTGCGGGAGGCTGCACGCGCTGAAACTGGAGCCGGCGGCGCACGATTCCGCCGCGCGGCTCGAGGAACGCATGGCGGACGCGGCGACCGGGGCGAAGGACTGGCGCGCGGCGCTCGGCCACCTGCGCGCGATCCGCACGCTCCAGCCGGCGCGCCTCGACGTCCTGCGGCGCGTCGCCCGCTGCCACCGCGAGCTGGCGGAGCACGACGCGGCGCAGAAGGCGCTGGCCGACGGCCTCGCGCAGGCGGAGCCGCAGAGCGCGACGTGGTGGGAGCTGAAGGTGGAGCAGGTGGCGGCGCTCGAGGCGGCCGGCGCGCACGCGCGCGTGATCGAGGAGGCGTTCGCCGCCGTGTCGAACGGCAAGCCCCCGCCCGAGGCGGTCGTCGGCGCGCTCGACGTGGCGCGGCGGCGCGCGGCGGCGGCGCTGGTGGCGGAGCTGTCGTCGGCGGACGCGGCCGTGCGCAAGCGCGCGCTGGAGTCGGTGAAGCCGCTCGGCAAGAAGATCATCGATGCGCTGGCGGACGCGCTGCAGGACACGTCGATCGCCGACCGGTCGGGGATCCTCGAGGCGGGCAACGCCATCGCGGGCACGACGGTCGTGGACCTCGCGAAGGCGGCGGAGATCGCGGAGTCCTGGCGGGCGTGGGCGAAGCCATAGTCAGTCCCCGGTCTCCAGTCCCCGGTCTCAAGTCCGAAGTCCGAAGTCGCGGGCCGTGGGCTATAATGCCCGCCCGATGCTGCGTTACACGACCGCGGGCGAGTCGCACGGAGCGTGTCTCATCGCGATGATCGAGGGGATTCCCTACGGGATGCCGGTCGACCTCGAGCACGTGAACGCGGAGCTCGCCCGCCGCCAGGGCGGCTACGGCCGCGGCGCGCGGATGAAGATGGAGAAGGACGAGGCGGAGGCGACCACAGGCGTGCGCCTCGGCCACGCGATCGGAGGTCCGCTTGCGCTCGTCGTCGCCAACCGCGTCCAGAACTCGGAGCAGCTGTCGCCGATCACGCGTCCGCGCCCCGGCCACGCGGACCTCGCGGGCGCGATGAAGTTCGGCACGCTCGACGCGCGGGACATCGCGGAGCGGTCGAGCGCGCGGGAGACGGCCGCGCGCGTCGCGGCCGGAGCGCTGGCGAACGCGATGCTGCGGCACTTCGGCGTCCAGGTCGTCGGTTACGTCGTCGAGATGGGCGGCGTGGCGGGCGCGACGCGGCTGGCGGACGCGGAGGCGATCCGCGCGGCGCGGGCGCAGTCGCTCTTCTACACGCAGGACGAGCCGCTGGACCGGCAGATCAAGGAGAAGGTGGACGCGGCGCGGACGGCCGGTGACACGCTGGGGGGCGTCTTCGAGGTGACGGCGTTCGGGCTGCCGCCGGGGCTCGGGTCGCACGCGGGGTGGGCGGCGAAGCTCGACGGCCGCCTGGCGCGGGCGCTGATGTCCGTGCAGACGGTGAAGGGCGTGGAAGTGGGAATCGGCTTCGGCGCCGCGCGCCTCCGCGGCTCCGAGATGCAGGACGAGATCGTGATGAAGGAGGGACAGCCGGCGCGGACGCGCAACAACGCCGGCGGGATCGAGGGCGGCATGACGAACGGCCAGCCGCTGGTCGTTCGCGCGGCGTGCAAGCCGATCTCCACGCTGCGGACGCCGCTGAGGACGGTGGACCTGGTGACGAAGGACGAGACGACCGCGCAGTACGAGCGCAGCGACGTGGCCGTGGTGCCCGCGGCGAGCGTGATCGGCGAGGCGGTCGTGAGCTTCGAGCTCGCCCGAGCGTTCCTCGACAAGTTCGGAGGGGATACGTGGGAGGAGACCCGAGGGCGATTCGAGTCGTTCCGCGCCACGATGGGTCGATTCACCCGTCCATGAGCGACTCCACCTCGGCCGCGTTGTGGCGCGTCACGCGCAAGTTCCTCCAGCACGGGCGCCGGTACGTCGGCCTCATCCTCCTGACGCTTCTCATCGTGACGATCTTCAGCGGCGCCCGTGCCGCCCAGGGCTGGCTCATCAAGCCGGTCGTCGACGAGCTCTCGAAAGACGCGGGCAAGTTCGACGTCTTCCTCCGGGAAGGCGACTTCCGCGAGGCGGCCGACGAGCTCGCCGTCGTCGAGCAGAAGTACCAGCACGGGGCGATGAGCCGCAGCGAGATGGACCGCACGCGCGCGCACTTCGGACGGATCGCCGGGCTCGCGCGGGCCCGCCCGGAGCTCGCCGCGATCGCCGGCCTTTTCACGGGCGTCTCGGAGTCGCTCGCCCCCGACCGCACGGCGTCCCTGCGCGAGGCGCTCGCCGGCCTCGGGCGCGAATCGGCCGAGGGACGCGCCCTTTCGGCGGCCGTGAAGGACCTCGAGAGCATGCCGCTCGTCTTCCTGCGCAACATCGCGCTCCTCGCCGTCGGCCTCTCGATCGTCATGTTCGTCTTCGGCGTCGGCCGCGAGTACTTCACCAACTACCTCAACAAGCGCATCACCGCCGACATCCGCAACGACCTCGTCGAGCACATCACGTACCTGCCCCTGCGGCAGTTTCACGACCGGAAGGCCGGCGACCTCCTCTCGCGCGTCACGAACGACATCAACGCCACGGAACAGGCCGCCAACTTTTTCTACGACGACGCGCTCGTGCACCCCGTGATGGTGATCTTCGCGGTGGGCATCGTGTTCTACGCCAACTGGATGCTGGCGCTGGCGGCCATCCTCCTCTTCCCGCTCTACGTCTGGCCCCTCGTCCGCATCGGCCGCATGATGCGGAAGGCGCGCAAGCAGAGCCTCGAGAGCCTGGGAGACATGACGCAGGCGATGGTGCAGACGCTCGGCGGCATCAAGGTCGTCAAGGCCTTCAACATGGAAAGGACCCAGGTCGACGAGTTCAAGGGACACAACGAGACGTTCCTCAGGAAGTGGCTCAAGGCGCTCAAGCGCAAGGCGGTCGGGGAGAACCTCTCCCAGCTCTTCCTCGGCTTCTCCGTCGCCCTCATGCTCGTCGGCGGAGGCTTCATGCTCTCGAGCCGCCGCATGACGCCCGGCGACCTCACGATCTTCGCGCTCGGCGTCGCGATGATCAACACGTCGGTCCGCGAGCTCACGAAGTCGTACGGCCGGCTCGTCGAGAGCTCCGCCGCGTGCGACCGCATCTTCGAGGTGCTCGAGATCCCGCGCGAGAGCGCGCACGAGACGGGCGAGGAGCTCGACGGCGTCGTGGGCGGCGTCGAGTTCCGCAGGGTCTCGTTCGCGTACAACGCCGAGCCGGTGCTCCGCGACATCGAACTGGCGATCGCCCCCGGCGAGGTCGTCGCGCTCGTCGGCCGCAGCGGCGCGGGAAAGACGACGATCTGCGACCTCATCTGCCGCTACTACGATCCGACCGGCGGGGAGATCTTCGTCGGCGGCAAGGATCTGCGGAATCTCAGGCGCCCGAGCCTGCTCCGGCACGTCGCGGTCGTCGCCCAGGACACGTTCCTCTTCAACGCGTCGATCGGCGACAACATCCGCTACAGCCGGCCGGACGCGGACGCGAAGGCGGTCGAGGCGGCCGCGCGCGCCGCGAACATCCACGACTTCATCGCGACGCTCCCGAACGCCTACGACACCGTCGTCGGCGACCGCGGAGCGAAGCTCTCGGGCGGCCAGCGGCAGCGCGTGGCGATCGCGCGCGCCGTGCTCAAGGACCCGGACATCCTGATCCTCGACGAGGCCACGAGCGCGCTCGACACGGAGAGCGAGAAAGCCGTGCAGGACGCGCTCGCCGCGCTCATCCGCGGGGGCCGCAAGCGCATCACGCTCGTCATCGCGCACCGGCTTTCGACCGTCCGCGACGCGGACCGTATCGTCGTCCTGGACGCGGGCGCGATCGTGGAGTCGGGCAGGCACGACGAGCTGCTGTCGAAGGACGGCGTCTACGCCTCGCTGTACAAGACCCAGTTTGCGTCGTGACCGACGGGGGGCACGGGACGCGGGACCGGTTACGCGAACTCCTTCGCCTCTTCGCGCGCCATCGTCTCGGCGGCCTCCTTCGAGGACTTCGACGACAGCAGCGTCGCGCGCATCTCCGCCGAACTCAGGAGGCGCGCGATGGCGGCGAGGGCGCGCACGTGCTGCCTGATCGAGCGGCGCGGGATCACCAGCAGCGCGATCAGCGTCGCGGGCTTCTTGTCGACGGACGCGAACGGCACGCCCTGCGGCGCGATCGCCAGAGCCGCGGCGGCCTCGTCGAGCCCTTCGATCTGCGCGTGCGGGAGCGCCACGCCGTGCTCCATGCCGGTCGAGGCGATCTTCTCGCGCGCGACGAGCGCGTCGTGCACGAGCTTCTTCTGCGACGCCTTCACGCGGCCCGCCGCGACGAGGTGGTCGACCAGCCGGTCGATCGCCTTCCACTTGTCCGCGGCTTCGAAGTCCAGGACGATCGAATCCTCGCGGATCAGCTCCGCGAGTTTCATTCGCCCAGCTCCTTCAGGTGCTCCTCGAGTTCCCGGATCTGCCCGCGGAGCGACGCGAGCTTGTCCTCGAGCTGCGCGGCCATCTCGGGCTTCGCGGCGCGGAACTTCTCGTTGCCGAGCTGGCCCTGGATCTGCTCCGCCTGCCCGCGGAGTTCCGCGACCTGCTTCTCGGTGCGCGCGCGCTCCTTCGCCGGGTCGAACTTCCCCACCACGTCGAAGTGGACCGTGACGTCGCCCGCCATCACGGACGCCCAGCGCTTCGGCTTCTCGACGCCGACGCCGGGATCGAACGTCGACAGGTTCGCGAGATGCTTGATCGTTTCGGCGCCCGCCCGCAGCGCCTTCGCGGACGACTCGTCCTTGGCCGACGCCTTCAGGGCGAGCGCGACGGAGTTCGCGATGTCGTAGCGCTTGCGCACGTCGCGCGCCGCCTTCACCACGTCCTGCACGAGCGTCATCTGCCGCTCAAGGGCCGCGTCGCGCCGCGCCGACTCCGCCTCCGGCCACGCCTCCCTCATGAGGGAGCCGCGCTTCCCGTCGCCGAGCCGCTGCCAGAGCTCCTCCGTCACGAACGGCGCGATCGGATGCAGCAGCTTGAGCACGGTCTCGACGACGTGGAGGAGCACGCGCCTCGCGGCGTCGTCCTTGCGCGCCTTGGTCAGCTCGATGTACCAGTCGCAGAAGTCCCACCACGTGAAGCGGTAGATCGCCTGCGCGGCCTCCGCGAACTCGAACGACTCCAGACCGTTCGTGACCTCGTCGATCGTCGTGTGGAGACGCGAGAGGATCCAGCGGTCCTCGAGCGTGAGCCCGTCCTTCGGCACGCCGGCCGCCGCGCCCGCGGACTGCGTGGCGACGAAGCGCGCCGCGTTCCAGAGCTTCGTGACGAAGTTGCGCGCCTCCTCGGTCCGGCGCGCGCTGTACTGCCTGCCGAACCGGAAGTCCTGCGTGCCCGTCGCGAGCCCCGTCAGCGCGAACCGCAGGGCGTCCGCGCCGTACGTGTCGATGAGATCGATCGGGTCGACGCCGTTCCCCTTCCCCTTCGACATGCGCGTACCGTCGTCGGCGAGGATCGTCGCGTTGATCACGACATCGGAGAACGGCACCTCGCCGCGGAACTCGAGGCCGCTCATGATCATGCGCGCGACCCAGAGGTTGATGATGTCCCGCCCGGTCACGAGCACCTGCGTGGGGTAGAACTTCTCGAGGTCCTCGGTCTCCTCCGGCCAGCCGAGCGTCGCGAACGGCCAGAGCGCGCTCGAGAACCAGGTGTCGAGCACGTCCTCCTCCTGCCTGAGCTCGCGCCCGCCGCACTTCGGACACTGCCGCAGGTCGTCGACCGACGCGACCGTCTCGCCGCACGCGCAGTACCACACCGGGATCCGGTGCCCCCACCAGATCTGGCGCGACACGCACCAGTCGCGGATGTTCTCCATCCAGTCGAGGTAGACCTGCGCCCAGCGCTCGGGCCGGAACTTCACGTCGCCTCGCCTCACCGCCGCGATCGCCGGCGCCGCGAGCTCCTTCATCCGCACGAACCACTGCTCGGACAGGAACGGCTCGATCACGTTCTCGCAGCGGCTGCACAGGCGAACCGGCGTCGCGTGCGGCTCCACCTTCTCGAGCAGGCCCCGCTCCCTCAACGCCGCGACCACCTTCTCGCGCGCCTCGAACCGGTCGAGCCCCGCGAACGCGCCGGCGTCCTTCGTCATCCTGCCGTCGAGGCCGATGACGGCGACCGCCTTGAGGCCGTGCCGCTTGCCGCACTCGAAGTCGTTCTCGTCGTGCGCCGGCGTCACCTTCACCGCGCCCGTGCCGAACCCGCTCTCGACGAAGTCGTCCGCCACGACGGGGATCTCGCGGTCCATGAGCGGGAGGATCACCGTCCGGCCGGCGAGCGCCGTGTAGCGCGGGTCCTTCGGGTGGACGGCGACGCCCGTGTCGCCGAGCATCGTCTCCGGTCGCGTGGTCGCGACCGTCACGAACCGGCCGGGCTCGTCCTTCACCGGGTACTTGATGTGCCAGAGCGACCCCGTCGGCGGCGGCTTCGGGACGACCACCTCCTCGTCGGAGAGGGCCGTCTGGTCCCTCGGGCACCAGTTCACGATGCGCAGCCCGCGGTAGATGTACCCCTTCTTGAAGAGCGACACGAACACGACGCGGATCGCGCGCGAGTACGTGTCGTCCATCGTGAAGCGCGTGCGCGACCAGTCGCACGAACATCCGAGGCGCTTCAGCTGGTAGAGGATCGTGTGGCCGGACTTCTCCTTCCAGGCCCAGACGCGCTTCAGGAACTCCCCGCGCCCGAGCTGCTCGCGCGTGCGCCCCTCCTCCTTTTTCAGCTGCTTTTCGACGACCACCTGCGTGGCGATGCCGGCGTGGTCGGTGCCCGGGAGGTAGAGCGCTTCGAACCCGTCCATCCGCTTCCATCGCGTGAGGATGTCCTGGAGCGTGTTGTTGAGCGCGTGGCCGAGGTGCAGGACGCCCGTCACGTTCGGAGGCGGGATGACGATCGTGAACGGCTCGCGGCGCGACGCGGCGTCGGCGATGAAGAGTTTCCGATCCTCCCACATCGTGTAGATGCGGGGCTCGGTCTCTTTCGGATCGAACCGCGTCGCGAAGTCCATAGACAAAAGAAGCCCGCGAACGCGGGCAGGACGGCATTATAGGGCACTTTCGGGCGGTGTCAACGCCCGTGGACAGCGCCGCGGCGCCGCGGCTACCATAGAGCAACCGATGTCGCCGATGACCGTTCGCGGAACCTGCTCGACGTGCCGTCGCGTCTTCGACCTGCCTCCGGAGCTCGCGACCAGCGGCCGAACGTGCCAGTACTGCGGCTCGCCGCTCATCATGAGCACGTCGGGCGGGGACGCGGCGCCCGCGACGACGGAGAAGCGCCGCGAGCCGACGATGGGCAGCTGCCCGGTCTGCGACCAGCAGAACCGGTTCGAGGTGGGCGTGCGGATGGTCGCCTGCTCGCGCTGCAAGACGGAGATCATGGAGCCGGAGCGCGCGGGCATGCTCGCGCGCATCGCGCAGCCGGCGGTCACGGGCAAGAACCCGCCGATCACGGTGCCGTGCGCGCACTGCGGCGGGCGCGGCAAGATGGAGGTGGACGCGCCGAACCCGGACGTCCGGTGCGAGCGCTGCCAGAAGCCGCTGACCGCCGCGTACCTGCCGCTCGAGAAGTGGGCGGACGTGCGCGGGTTCGCGCAGCCGGGCTCGCTGGCGGACTCCCTGCTCTTCATCCTGCGGTCGCGGTGGAACGCCGGCACGGTGTCGCCCGCGGAGGTGCTCCGCCACGTCAGCGAGTTGCGCACGGTCGTCGACTGGCTGCAGCGCGACGCGAAGGACCGCAAGTCGGACTTCCCGCTCGGCGTGGAGGCGACGGCGGGCATCCTCCAGTACTTCATCCTGCGCGTCGACAAGGCCGAGGTGCAGTCGCAGAGCGCGGACCGGTGCATCCTCGTGGTGCCGACGAAGCGCGACGAGCCGCGCGAGCACGACACGCGGTTCATGAAGATCGCCGACCTCCAGAGGCAGAGGGTGCCGCCGGCGATGATCCTGAGCATCGGCGCGGTGCCGGCGGGGAGCGTGTTCGGTTTCCTCGCGCGCAGCCCGGACGGGACGACGGGCGCGCTGGCGCAGGAGCGGCTGGACGAGGTGCAGGCGCTCATCTCGCGCGAGATCCCGCGCGCGTGCTTCCGGTACCTCGCCTACCGGTTCATGTTCGGCGAGGGGATGCGGCCGCCGACGATGGTGTTCGTCCTGCCGTCGATCGTCGAGCGCGAGCTGCGCAAGCTGAGCATGACCGTGGACAAGATCAAGGCGATCCAGGAGAGGCTGGGATAGCGTCGCCGGCTCGGACCGCGGACTACGGCTTCTTCCGCTTCCCCTTCGGCTGCTCCGGCTGCGGGTCCACCACGCGCGTGACGACCGCGAGCGCGTCGGCGGGCGCCTTCTCGCCGGGGCCCGTCGTCGTCCGCTGCATCGTCGACTTCACCCACCACGTCGTCTTCGCCTGCGCGGCGAGCTTCTGCCGGTTGTCGCGCCAGTAGTTGTCCCACTCGAGCGAGCGGTTGGCGCCCTCGCCGCCGATCATCGCGCGAAGGGCGCCGTTGGCCGCCTGCCGCATCTCGCCCTCGTTCCTCCACGGGTCGCGGCCCCGGCCGTCCAGCTTGCGCAGGAGATCGATCGCCGCGTCCACGCCCGCCGTGCTCCCGATCTGGCCGAGCGCGTTGAGCGCCTCGGGGACGACCGGCCGCACGTCCGCGTCGCCCACCTTCTTGACGATCTCGACGAGAGGGCCGACGCCGTTCTGCCACCCGAGCTTGCCGAGCGCGCTGCAGAGCGCGGCCAGCACAGGCGCCTGCTTCACGCGGGTCGCGACCATCTTCGCCACGAGTTCCGCGGCGACGGGATGGTCCGTGTCGCCGAGCGCGAGCACGCCGCCGATCGTCACGCGTTCGGTCTCGGACGCGATCATCGAGGCGACCGCGCGGATGACGGCTTCGTGCCGGAGGACCAGCGCTTCCTGGATCGCGGCGATCTTGGCGTCGTCGCCGGCGTCGGCGGCCGTCTCCTTCAGTTTCCGGACCGCGGCGTCCGCGTCCTTGTCGGTCGGGAGCCCGTCCTGGAGGAGAGCGAGAGCGAGCAGTGTGGTGATCATGCCGGTTCAACGCATGGGGCATGGGAGATGTTGCGGTGATTCGACAGCCATCAGTGGTTGCGCTTTTTCGCTTTCGCGCGATCCCGAAGCGCCTGGAGCGACGACGCGCTGCCCGCCGGCGGCTTGAGCGCGAGCGCCGCGTCGTAGTCCTCGATGGCGCCGTCCCAGTCGCCCTTCTCGTGCCGGCACCGCCCCCGCGTCATGAGCGTGGACCAGGTGCGGCCGCCCGCGACGGCCTCCTCCGCGTCCGCGAGCGCGCCCTGGATGGGCACGGCGTCGGCGTGATCCGTCTTGCAGAAGATCGCCAGCCGGACGATCGCGCGGTCCTGCCGCAGCTTCGCGCGCGGCTCGAGCTCGTACGCGGCGGTGAAGGCGCCCACCGCGGCGACGTACTCGTGCCGGTCCTCGTAGAAGTGGCCGAGCCGGTGCTGCGGCTCCGACTGCTTCGGATGGAACCGGACCGCGGCCAGCAGGTACTCCTTCGCCGCCGCCGCGTTCTTCTCCGTCTCGCACGCGTTGGCGAGATCGAAGTGAAGCTCCATGCTCGACGGCTCGATCGACAGCCCGCGCTTCCAGTCGGCGACCGCCTCCGCGGTGCGCCCGGCCGAGAGGTGGATGTGTCCCCGCCGGTGCAGCGCGCCGCCGTGGTCCGGGTTGAGTTCCAGCACCCTGTTGAACCGCGCGAGCGCGCCGTCGCTCTTCGCGGCGTAGAGCTTCTCCGCCTCGCGGAACTCCTCCTCCGCGCGCGCCTTCGACGCGTCCACGGCCGGCGGGGACGGCGGAGCCGGCGGAGGCGGCGCCGCGGCGACGGGCGGGGCCGGGGGCCCGGGCTCGACGCGCGCGGCCGGCGGCCGCAGCACGATCACGAGCAGCAGCACGAGCGCCGCACCGCCGACCGCGGCGATCGCCATCGCGGCGGTCGTGG
>Ga0187893_10007401_pt1 | contig 18009 bp, 15 predicted proteins | sample MA1701074metaG_FD_139574 | JGI IMG/M metagenome (GOLD analysis project Ga0187893, IMG submission 139574) | White microbial mat communities from a basaltic lava cave in the Kipuka Kanohina Cave System on the Island of Hawaii, USA - MA170107-4 metaG ... | reverse complement strand
GGCGCCGCGCTCGCCCCGGGGCGCGAGCGACTCACGGTGCGGTGCCGGCCGGGCCCGGGCGCCTCCCGGGAGCTCCGCTTCGTCGCCCGCCCGCGTGGCACGCGGGTCACGCTCTGGGGCACGCGGGACGGCCGGCCGCTGCGGGCCGGGGAGGTCCACCTCGGCGGCGAGGCCGTGGTGGCGAGCACGCTGCCCGCAGTCCTCCCGGATCTCGACAGCGCCCCCGACTTCAAGCCCTTCGCGCCTACGGACACGCGGCCCGGGATCTACTCCTGGATCGAGACGCGGCCCGGGGACGAGGTGCTCGAGCTGGACGCTTCGGCACAGGAACAACTTCGCGCGCTGGGCTACATCCAATGAGCCGCTTCCGGCTGCTCGCCTTCGACCTGGACGGCACCCTGGTGGACTCCACCGAGGACCTGGCCAGCGCGGTGAACGCCGCACTCGCCGAGATCGCGCCCGGGACGCCGGCGTTGCCCGTGCCGATCGTGCGCGCCCTGGTCGGCCACGGCGCGGCCCAACTCGTCGAGAGGAGCCTCCGGCACGCGGGCCTGCGCCACGACGTCGCGGAGGCGTTGTCGGTGTTCCTGCGGCACTACGAGGCCTGCCTGCTGGACAAGACGCGTCTCTACCCGGGGGTGGAGGAGGGTCTCTCCGAGCTGGCCGGCCACACGCTGGCCGTGCTCTCGAACAAGCCCGGCCCCTTGTGTCGCGCCATCCTCGAAGGCCTGGGGGTCGCCCCCCGGTTCGCCCGCATCTGGGGTGCCGGGGACTTCCCCGGCCGAAAGCCCGATCCCGCCCCCCTGAGGCTGTTGATGAAGGATCTCGGTGCAACTCCCGACCAGACCCTGTTCATCGGGGATTCGGCCGTGGACGTCCTGACCGCGCGGGCAGCCGGTGTGGCCGTGTACGGGGTGGCCTGGGGACTCGACCCGGCGAGCCTCGAGACGTCGCCTCCCGACCGGGTGATCACGAGCCTGTCCGAGCTGCGCAACCTGTGCTAACCTCCGGTTTTGGCGCCACAGCCTAGCCCATGGCGAGCATACTGATCTGGGGCCGCGTCCGCGACATCCTCGCGGGTGAGTTGCCGCCGGGTGTCCAGGCGAGCGAGGTGCGGTCGCTCGCCGAGCTGCGGACCGAGCTCGATTCCAAGGCCGGGACCCTGGTCCTGATCGACCCGGCAGAGCTCGGGGCCCAGCAGGGCGCACTCGAGGCCTGGATCGAGGCCGGCGGGAACCTTCAGGCGCTGTTCGTCGGCGTGGTGGACGGCGGCGCCGACGCGGACGAGGTCCTGAGGCGCTTGTCCTTCCTGGACGACATCCTGTTCCGGCCGGTGACGCCGGGCCGGCTGCGGCTGCGCCTGGATCGCGCCCTCGACATCATCCACAACCGGCGCGTGATCGATCAGCTCGAGCAGGCCCTGGCCCGCAAGAGCACCGAGCTCCACGAGCTGAACAAGATCGGCGTGGCGCTCTCCGCGGAGCGCGACATCAACAAGCTGCTGGAGCTGATCCTGGCCAAATGCCGGGAGATCACGGCGGCCGACGCCGGCAGCCTGTACCTGGTGGTGCGGGGCAAGGAGCACGAGTCCTCGGTGGACGACCGTCTCAGCTTCGAGTTGACCCAGAACGACACCCTGGCGATCCCCTTCGAGAAGTCCGTCATGTCCCTGGCGCCCACCTCGATCGCCGGTTACGTCGCACTGACCGGCGAGACCGTGAACATCTCCGACGTCTACGACATGCCCGAGGGCGCACCCTATGCGGGCAGCGGCGGGTCCGCGCGCTCCTTCGACGAGAAGTCGGGTTACCGGACGAAGTCGATGCTGGTCGTGGCCATGAAGGACCACAAGGACGAGGTGATCGGCGTCGTCCAGCTCATCAACAAGAAGCGGGACGCCCGCACCGTGTTGCGCCCGTTGGGTCTGGTGGACGAAGCCGTGATCCCGTTCACCCCGGTGGACGAGGAGCTGGTCTCGTCCCTGGCCAGCCAGGCGGCCGTGGCCTACGAGAACACCCGGCTGATCGCAGACATCCGAAAGTTGTTCGAGTCCTTCGTCAGCGCCTCCGTGACCGCCATCGAGTCACGCGACCCCACCACCTCGGGGCATTCGGGCCGGGTCGCGATCCTGACCTGCGGCCTGGCCGAACGTGTGGACGCCTCGGACCTGACGCCTTTCCGCGGCATCAGCTTCACGCGCGACCAGCTCCAGGAGATCCGCTACGCCAGCCTGCTCCACGACTTCGGCAAGGTCGGCGTGCGCGAGAAGGTGCTGATCAAGGGCAAGAAGCTCTACGTCGGCGAGATGCTGGTGATCAAGCAGCGAATCGCCTACATCAAGCGCAGCCTGGAGGCCGAGCACATGCGGACCAAGCTCGATCAGGTGATGGGCGGAAAGGCGACCGCGGAGCTCCTGGCGCAGATCGACCGGGACTACACTGCGCGCCACGAAGAGGTCGAGCAGATCCTGAAGATGATCCTGCAGGCCAACGAGCCCTCGATCCTCGAGGAGGAGAGCTTCCGGGCCCTGATGGACCTGCCCAACAAGACCTATGGCGACATCGAAGGCAACCCGCAGCCCTACCTCACCCCCAACGAGCTGCAGGCCCTTTCGATCCGCCGCGGCAGCCTCTCCGAGAAGGAGCGCCGGGAGATCGAGAGCCACGTGACCCACACCTACAAGTTCCTCGCCGAGATCCCGTGGACCGGCGAGTTCCGCCAGGTGCCCGAGATCGCCTACGCGCACCACGAGAAACTCGACGGCACCGGCTACCCGCGCCGGCTGACCGGGGCCGAGATCCCCGTGCAGTCGAGGATGATGACGATCTCCGACATCTTCGACGCACTGGTCGCTTGGGACCGGCCCTACAAGAAGTCGGTGCCGGTGCAAAGGGCCCTGGACATCCTCGGCGACGAGGCGGGCCACGGAAAACTCGACAAGGACCTGTTGCGCCTATTCATCGAGGCCAGGGTGTACGAGAAGACCCTGCCTCGGGCCGGCGCCGAGGCCGAGGTCGCCCCTCGTTAGCCAGGATACCGCCAGCCAGGTGACTCCCCTCATCATCGCCCACCGTGGCGACTCCGCCAACCGCCCGGAGAACACGGCGGTGTCCTTCAAGAGCGCCCTCGAGCTGGGCGCGGACCTCTTGGAGCTCGACGTCCAGCTCACCAGGGACGGTCAGGTGGTGGTGATCCACGACGGTTCCGTGGACCGGACCACCGACGGGCGCGGCCGGGTGGCCGACTTGACGTTGGCCGAGATCCGCAAGCTGTCGGCCGGATACCCGGAGCGGTTCGGGGACCGTTATGCGTCCGAGAAGGTGCCGACCCTGGCCGAGGTGCTGAACCTGGCGCGCGGCCGCTCGCGCCTGATGATCGAGATCAAGAAGGAGTCCGTCGCCGAGTCCGACGACGAAGAGGGGATCGAAGCGAAGACCGTCGCCGCCGTCGGCGAGGCGCGCATGGAGGGGGACGTCCTGCTGATCTCCTTCGACCGGCGCGCCTTGCGGCGCGTGCGCAAGCTGGCCCCCGAGATCCGTCGCGGCCACCTCTTCTACAAGGCCAGCCCCGACGAGGTCGTCGAGGGGGCCCGGGAAGTGGAGACCGACCTGGTGATGCCCGAGAAGGGGATGCTCTCGGACGAGCTGACCACAGCGGCGCGGGCCGCCGGCCTCAAGGTCGCCACCTGGGTCGTCGACGACGTCGAGGAGTTGAAGGAGCTGGCGCGTTTCGACCTGTTCGGCGTCGGTTCCAACCGGCCGGGGGCGCTGCTCGACGCGATCTGGGCCTCGGACTAGCGCCCGAAGCCGTCCCCTTCAGACCACCAGCGGGTGGATCACCAGGCCCGAGGGCAGCTTGGGGTGGAAAAACGTGCTCTTGGCGGGCATCGACTCGCGCGCCTCGGCCACGTCGAGGATCTGCTGGACGGGTGTTCCGCGCATCAGGACCGCGAGCCGGCAGCGTCCCTGGATCACGGCCTCCTGCGCCTCCTCCACGGAGTGGACGTACAACACCGCGTCGTCGCCGACGCCGAGGCGCGGCAGTACCCCGCGGTGGACGAGGAAGGTATCGAGGGCTCGCAGCGACGGCGGCTCGCTCTCCGGCACCCAGGCCGCGGTGTCGGGCCGCGATTCGGCGACCAGCGCCTCGCCGGACGGCCAGGCGAGGGCAAAGGAGTAACGCGCGACTGAGCGGCCGACCGAGCGGGCCGCGTCGGCGACGCCGGAGGCGGCCTCCAGTGCGAACGCCCCCTCCAGGGCGCGCCGCGCCGCCCCAGGGTCGGGCCCCGCCGACAGGATGCGGTGATACGGGAGAACCACGAGGCCCGCGGCGCCCACGGGGGTGAAATAGCCGAAGCTGAAGGCGCCGTCCGGGCCGTGGGCGTCGCGGTAGCGCAGCGTCGTGGCGTAGCGGTGATGGCCGTCTGCGATGTAGCACTTCACCCGGGCCAGCGCGTCGCGGAAGAAGGCGATCGTTGCCGCGTCGGTCAGCCGCCAGAGTCGATGGCCGACCTGCTGGTCGTCCGTGAAGGCGCGAGCGGGGGTCCCCGCGCCGAGGAGTCGCATCCGCGACTCGAGAGCGCCCTCCGCGTCGGGGAACATCAGGAGCAGAGGGCTGAAGTCGGCGCGGGTGGCGAGCAACATGCGCCAGCGGTCCTCCTTCGCCGTGGCCCGCGTCTGCTCGTGGGGTAGGATCGAGCCGCGCTCCGGATCCTCGGCACGGAAACGCGCGAGCAGGCCCAGGCGCTGCAGCCTGCGGCCCATGACCTCGAAGGACTGCTCGAGCAGGTACAACCCCTCCTCGGGGTCCTCGACCAGCGCCCCGTCCTCCCGCCAGCGGCGAAAGGCCTCGCCTGCCGCGGCGTACCCGGCCGGGTCGGGGCTGGCCGACAGGATCAGCCGCACCACGTTCCTCTCGTGGCGCCGCAGCAGCGCCTCCCGATACTGGGGCGGGATCACGTCGTAGGGCGGCGCCAGGACCTGGGCCGGGTCGAGATCGTCGCGGAACAGCAGGCCTCGGAACGGCCGGATCTCGGCCATCAGGAGGACGAGCTCGTGTAGTCGACCTTGTAGACCAGGCGGGCCGTGCCGACGCGGATCTCGTCGCCGGCCTTGAGCCGTGCGCTGTCCAGCTTGCGGCCGTTGACGAAGGTGCCGTTGCGACTCTTCAGGTCGGTGAGGGTGAAGCCCTCGCCGGTGCGGTCGATGCGTGCGTGGAATGACGAGACCTTGGGGTCCGTGATCACGATGTCGTTGTTGCGGTGGCGGCCCAGGGTGTGGGAGTCGCGGTTCAAGGGAAACGACGTCTCGCCCGAGGGCGTGATCAGGGTGAGGCGGGAGACGACGATCCGGGTGGCCGCGGACAGGTACTGCACGGCCCGCGGGTTCACGACCTCCTTGGTGTCGTCCTCGACCCGGCGTTGGAGGACCGCCGGGCTGAACTCGACCGAAACCTTCTCGGGCGAGCGATCGCCGAAGAGCTGGGTGAAGGCGGCCTCGCCGGCGGGCCCGGGCGCGGCCGGGGCCGGCAGCGGCGGTGCCACGCTGACGAACTTGGCCTGAACCAGGTTGTGCAGGATCTGGAGGGTCGCCAGCTCGTCGGGGTTGCCGGCCATACGGCAGATCTCCGACAGGCTCCGCCGGCCGTCCACCAGGAAGAAGACCTGCCACTCCTCCTGGGTCAACGTGACGCTCTGCTTGACCCGCTCGGGGTTGGCCAAGGCCTCCACCACGAGGTTGAGGTCCGGGAACACGTCCGCCAGCCGCGAGCGCTCGTCCAGTCGCCGCACGCCCTCCATCAGCAGGTTCTGCAGGTCCATCTCGAGAGTGACCGCCGTGAGGGGCGGGAACACCCGGTCGAAAAAGGAGAATCCGCCGCTGCGCCAGCCAAAGGTGTCGAAGATCACCTCGGACACCTGGACCTTCAGGAAGCTGGCCAGTTCGTCCTCGCTCAGCAGCCGGCTGGAGAGCAGGACCTGGCCGATGCGGCCGCCGGCCTGTTGCTGCAGCACGCGCTCGAGGTCGTCGGGCTTCACGCGGCCCATGCGGACCAGCATGCTGCCCAGGCGCAGGTCCTCCCGCGTGGAGTTGGCGAAGACCGGCTTGCCCTCCCGCAGGAACATCTTGGTCTCCTGCTGGGGGCGCTCCAGCACCAGCACGCCGGTGCCCCGGCCCATGTTGAGGAAGGTCAGAAGATCGGGCACCTCGAAGCGCTCGAGGCTGCCTTCGAGGGTCTTGTCCATTGCGGCCGCGGAAATGCTACCACGCGCGAAACCAGCCACCCGGAGCCGGAGCTGCCGGTCAGCGGCCGGTTCTCCGCCTCCGGTTGGGCCGCATCGCCTGAGCGCCCACAGGCAACAGGGCCAGCCCCAGGGCGCCCGCAGCGGCGGACACGTCCCATGCCGTGAGGAAGCTGCCGTCGACGAAACCACGTTGCCAGGCCACGGCGCCCAGGCCCAGCAGCAGCAGCGTCGGCAGAAGCGCGAGGAACAGGCTCCACGGGCGGCGCGGGACGAGCGGCAGCAGGTTGGGCAGCAGGAGCGTGAAGAGCGCGGGCACGGGGTGGCGGTACACGAGCACGCCGAAAAGCAGCAGGTGCAGCAAACGCCAGGTACGGGCGCGCCCGCCCGCGCGGAAGGCGAGTCGCAGCGCCGGCACGACGCACAAGCCGGCGAGCAGCAGGAGCGGTGTGGCGCCCAGCGTCACGCCGAATGCGGTGAACCAGTGGGGCTCGGAATCGCCGCGGCCCGCCGTCTCGAGGGCACGCACCGCTCCGGAAACGGCACGGCCCAGACGCTCCAGGGCCAGCGGATCCAGCTTGTCCGCGGTGTCGTCCGGCTGGTGATAGTGGGGATAGAAGCGCGTGAAGGAGGAATCGCTGACGAACACCGCGGGCAGCCCCGCCTGAAGGAAGGCCTTGTCGTCGCCGTACAGGTCGGTGCGGAACACCCGTACCGCCGGCTGGTACAGCCACGGGATCAGGGGATCACCCATCACCAGGGGCGCGCCAGCCTCGCGCGCGCCTCGGGCCGCCGCCTCGACCAGCCAGCGCGGAGTGATCACGCTGCCGTCCTTGCGCAGGGGGTCGGAGTAGGCGAGAGCGTGGAGGGCGGGCGTACCCCCGCCCCAGCCGCACATCTCGATCACCAGGGCCGCCAGCAGGTCGCGCCGCTCCGCCCCCAAGGCCTTCACGTAGGCCCGCGAGCCCGCCAGGGTCGTCTTGCCGGTGGACCAGGCCTCCTCGCCGTCGAAGGAAACGAAGACCAGGGTGCGCGGGCGCTGCGTGTCATTCGCCAGCAGCCGGGCGAGCTCGATCAGGATGCCCACGCCGCCTCCGGCGTCGTAGGCGCCGGCCGCCTCGGGCGCCGTGTCGTGATGGGTTCCGACCACCAGGAACTCGCTGCCGCGCCCGCGCAACACGCCGATCACGTTGGCGCCCTGGATGCCGTGGCTCTCGAAGGGCTGCAGGCGCACGTCCTGGAGCCCTGCGTCCTTGAACTGCGCTTCGACGTAACGCGCGGCGAGGTTCACGCGGGGTGAGCCCCAGGGGTGGGGTCCGAGGGCTGACAGACGCGCGGCGTGCTGCAGGGCGGCCTCGCCCGAGATGCTGGCGGCGAGCCACAGCAGCGAAAGGGCGTTCATGGGGCGGCGGATTATAGCGTGCTAGAATCTCGCGTTTTCCGCGAAGCCCGTGCGACTTCCCTACCCGGCGGTCTCGATGTTGTTCGCGCCCTGGGCGTTGGCCGGCAGCGTCACCGGCTCCGTCAGCGTCACCGACAAGGCCGGCCGGCCTGCTGCCGACGTGCAGGAGACCGTGATCTACGTCGAGGGCACGCGGCCCAGGGCCAAGCCGGAAGCAGAGAAGATCGTGATGCGGGGCAAGGCCTTCCTGCCCCGGGTGGTCGTGGTTCCCGTGGGCGGCAGCGTCGCCTTCCCCAACGAGGACCCGATCCTGCACAACGCGTTCTCGGTCTCCGGCGATAACCGCTTCGACCTCGAGTTGTACCGGCGTCCGCAGAGCAAGTCCTGGACCTTCCCGAAGCCGGGGATCGTGCGCGTCTACTGCAACATCCACCCGCAGATGAGCGCAATCGTCGTGGTGGCCGACTCCGGCCACTACACGAAGGCGGCCGCCGACGGCACGTTCAGCATCGCCGACGTGTCCCCCGGCAGCTACCTGCTCAAGGCCTGGCACGAGCGTGGGGGTGAGGTCTCCCAGGAGATCACGGTGACCGAAGACCCGCCCGCCCGCGTGCAACTGGCCCTCGACGCGTCGAGCTACAAACGCGTCCAGCACAAGAACAAGTTCGGCAAGGACTACACGGCCGGCGAGGACAAGTACTGAATGGGCCTCACCCAGAAGATCCTGGCCTTCACGAGCTTGATCGTGATCGCCCTGGTGGCGACCACCCTGATCTACACCACGGTCCAGGCCGATGCCCTGGCCCACCGCACCATCAACCAGGCGCTCTCGGAGACGCGGGGCGTCTGGGAAACGCTCCAGGCCGACCGCTTCAACAAGCTCAAGCTCGGGATCCGGGTACTGGGCAACGACCCATTCTTCAAATCGTTGATCGAGGCCAACGACCAGGCGACCATCCTGGACACGCTGAAGGAGCGCAACCTCGAGCTGAAAGCCGACATCTTCGTGGCCACCGACCCGCTTGGCGTGGTGTTGGCGCGGACCGACCGTCCCGGTGCCGCGGGTGAGGACCTGTCCGCGAACCCGCTGGTCGTGAAGTCCATGGAGGGCGAGGAGTCGGCCACCGTCTGGCGCGAGGCCGACAAGCTCTACCACGCGGTCTCGGTCCCGATGTTGACCGGACCCGACCTGAAGGGCGTCCTGATCGCCGGTTACGGGCTGAGCGAGGCCCTGGCCAGCGACATCCGGAAGATCACCCACAGCGAGATCGCCTTCTTCACTCAGGAGCAGGGCAAGCCGCCCCAGCTCTCGGTGTCGTCCCTCGGCACCCGCGAGGGAGCGCTGAAGGCGGCGCTGGCCCTGCCGGCATTCGCGGCCTCCGCCCCGGGCAGCGATCCCTTCGAGTTGGAGCTGGGCCGTGAGATGTACGTCGGCGTGGTGGTGCCGTTGACGGCGTCGACCGGCGAGACCGTCGGGGCCATGGCCGCGCTGCGCAGCCTGGCGTCGGAGACCGCGGAGTTTCGGCAGTTCCGCCAGAGCCTGATCCTGGTGTCCCTGGTCGTCATGGCGATCGCCCTCGGGCTGGCTTTCCTGGCCGCGCGCCGGATCACGGGTCCCGTGCGCACGCTGGTGAGCCTCGTGGAGCGGGCGCGGGATGGCGCGTACGCGGGCGCCGTCAGCGTCCAGACTCACGACGAGATCGGAGTGCTGGCCCGCACCTTCAACTCGCTGCTGGCGGACCTGCGCGAGAAGGAGCAGATGATCGGCTTCCTCCGGGAAGGCATGACCTTGCTGCGCAAGGGCCCGGGCGCGACCGCACCTGGCCCCAGCGCCACCGACGTCGCGTCGGCGACCACCGCTTCGCTGTCGGCGATGCCCGCGGCCGTCAAGATGGAGGCGGGCCAGCTCTTCGCGGGCCGCTACGAGATCCTGTCGACCCTGGGCAAGGGCGGCATGGGCGTCGTGTACAAAGCCCACGACCGCCAGCTCGACGACGAGGTGGCCCTGAAGGTCTTGCGCCCGGACGTCGTGAAGGGAGACCCCACGCTGCTGGAGCGCTTCAAGCAGGAGATCAAGCTCGCGCGCAAGATCACCCACCGCTGCGTGTTGCGCACCCATGACTTCGGCGAGGCCGCCGGCACCCCCTACATCTCCATGGAGTACCTCGAGGGCGTGACGCTCAAGGACCTGCTCAAGAGCAAGGGAGCGCTGCCGATCGGCGTCGGCCTGAGGATCGCGAAGCAGATGTGCCAGGGCCTCGACGCCGCTCACCGCCAGGGCGTGGTACACCGCGACATCAAGCCGCAGAACATGCTGATCCTGCCCGAGACCGGCGAGCTGAAGATCATGGATTTCGGCATCGCCCGAACCGCCGCGGTCCCGCCCGGCCAGTCGGGGCTCACCACGGCGGGGACCGTGATGGGCACCCCCGACTACATCCCGCCCGAGCAGGCCCAGGGCAACCCAGCCGACTTCCGCTCGGACATTTACTCGCTGGGCGTCGTGCTCTACGAGGTCTTCACCGGCCGGCTGCCCTTCGACGGCGACACCGTCATGAAGATCGTGATGGCCCACATCCAGCAGCAGCCGGCGCCGCCGCGAAAGTTGAGTCCGCGCGTGCCCGCGGAATTGGAAGCCGCGATCCTGCGCTGCATGGCCAAGGAGCCGGCCGAGCGTTACGCGAAGGTCTCCGACCTGCTCAAGGACCTGACCGGGATCTCGTCACAACAAGGAGAGGCCGCGGCGTAGTTGGGCCGGCTGGCCCGCCTCCAGCACGACCTCGGGCGGCTCTCCTGGCGCGACCTAGAACTCAGTGTCGCAGCTCAGGCCGGGGCGTTCACGCCCAGCTTCTGCGCGAGCCTGTCGAGGGAGGCATTCAGCTCCAGGGGCAGACGCTCGCCGAAGCGGTCGAAGAAGCCGCGGATCTCCGGAACCTCCTCCGCCCACTCTTCGCGGTCCACCGTGAGCAGGGAGTCGATGACGGTCTTGTCGAGCTTCAGGCCCTCGAGGTTGAGCGTGTCGGACCTGGGAAGCAGGCCCACCGCGGTCTCGACCGCCTGCGCCCGGCCCTGGATGCGCTCGATCATCCAGAGCAGCACGCGCAAGTTCTGGCCGAAGCCTGGCCACAGGAACTTGCCGGCGGCATCCTGGCGGAACCAGTTGACGTGGAAAATCGCCGGCGGCTTCGCCACCGCGCTGCCCATGCGCAGCCAGTGACCGAAGTAGTCGCCCATGTTGTAGCCGCAGAACGGAAGCATCGCCATCGGGTCCCGTCGCACCACGCCGACTTTGCCGGTGGCCGCCGCCGTGGTCTCCGACCCCATCGTCGCCGCCACGAAGACGCCGTGGTTCCAGTCGAAGGCCTGGAACACCAGCGGCGCGACCCGGGCCCGCCGGCCGCCGAACACGATCGCCGACAGCGGAACGCCCTGGGGATCCTCCCATCGCGGCGACATGCTGGGGCACTGGCGTGCGGCCACCGTGAAGCGAGCGTTGGGGTGCGCCGCCTTGCCCTGGCGGTCCCAGGGCTTGCCCTGCCAGTCCAGGAGGTCGGTCGGTGGGTTCTTGTCCTTGCCCTCCCACCAGGGCACGCCGCCCGGCGTGACGGCCACGTTGGTGAAGATGGTGTCGTGGGAGATGGCGGCCATGGCGTTCGGGTTCGTGTCCGGCCCGGTGCCGGGCACGACGCCGAAGAAGCCCGCCTCGGGGTTGACGGCCCACAGCCGGCCATCGGGACCGGGGCGCAGCCACGCGATGTCGTCGCCCACGGTGCGGACCTTGTACCCTTGCATCTCCACGGGCGGCACCAGCATCGCGAGGTTGGTCTTGCCGCAGGCCGAGGGGAACGCCGCAGCGACGTAGTGGACCTCGCCCGAGGGCAACGTGAGCTCCAGGATCAACATGTGCTCGGCCATCCAGCCCTGGTCGCGGGCCAGGGTGGAGGCGATGCGTAGCGCGAAGCACTTCTTCCCCAGCAAGGCGTTGCCGCCGTAACCCGAGCCCACGCTCCAGATCAGGCGCTCCTCCGGGAAGTGCAGGATGTAGCGACGCTCGGGCGACAGGTCGCCGATCGAGTGTTGGCCCGGCACGAACTCACTCCCCGCTCCGAGCTGGTCGAGCGCGTTCTTGCCCATCCGGGTCATGATCCGCATGTTCGCCACCACGTAGGGGCTGTCGGTGACTTCGATGCCGACCTTGCTGAAGGGTGAACCCAGGGGCCCCATCACGTACGGGATCACGTACATCGTGCGGCCCTTCATCGCGCCTTCGAAGAGCGGCGCCACCTTGGCCTTCGCTTCGCCGGGGTCCATCCAGTTGTTGGTGGGGCCCGCGCCGTCGCGATCCTTCGCGCAGATGAACGTGAGGTGCTCGGTGCGGGCGACGTCGGAGGGGTGGCTCCGGTGCAGGTAGCTGCCGGGGGCTGCCTGCGGGTCCAGGCGCTGCAACGTGCCGCCCTTCACCATCGCGGCCACGATGCGCTCGTTCTCGGCGTCGGATCCGTCGCACCAGACGACCTGGTCCGGTCTCGTGGCCCGAGCGACCTCGTCCACCCAACGTTCCGCTGGCGTCATCTTTCCCTCTTCCGCTCGAGGAGGAGCCGGAAGGTCGATTCTAAGGAAGGCCGGGAGGAACGGTCAAACCTGGCGCTATAGTGCACGTCGCTCATGTGTGGCCCGCCCTCCTGGTCCGCGGTTCTGCTCGCTGCCGCCCTGGCGCCTCCGGCCACGGCCCAAGAGCCACGCCTGGCGCTCCACTTCAACGCGATCGTCGCCGTGGGCGACCTGCAGGTGAGCGCGCGCGACTCCCTGACGGTGCTGGGGCGTCAGGTCCCGGTCGGCGCGGCCTACAGCCTCGACCCGGCCCCGGGATTCGACGTCGGACTGCAGGCCGGGATCGTGGGGCCGCTGGCGCTGCGGGCCAGCATGAGCCGCGTGGTGCGAAAGGGCGCGGGCCGGTTGACGGCGCAGCTGCCGGCGTTGCCTTTCGGCCTGCCGAGCCGGATCGACGCGATCCTGCCAGACGGGCGCGTGGCCGAGACGGCGGGCCACCTGGATGCCGTGTTGGTCGCGCGCCTGGGCCGGGCCGGCTTGTCCGCCTTCGGAGGCATCACGTTCTTCGACCTCGAGGCGCGTCTGCTGGACCGGGTGGAGCTCTCGGTGCCCGGCGCGGGCCCGATTCCGGTCTTCGGGGCGCCAAGCCTCAGGGTCGCCGATTCGCCACGCGGCTGGAACGCGGGCATCGGACTGGACGTGACCGTGTTGCGCGCGGTGGCCCTCGGAGTCCAGCTGCGGTTCGCGCGGGCCACCGCCGTGCTGGAGCCGCCGAACGCCGACCCGATCGAGTTGGACGCCGGCGGCCTGCACGCCGGCCTGGGCCTGCGTTTGCGCTTCTGACCCAGCCGGCTGGGAGCCTTCAGAACTTGAGCTCGCCCGCCTCGACGATGGGTGTGCCATCCACGGTCACGGTGGTCCCAGGCAGCGGACTCGCCAGGCCGAAGGACGCTTCGTTGCGCCCGCCGGCCCACTGGTTGTTGCCCAGGTAGAGCGTGACCATGCCTGCCGGCGCGAAGTTGCGGAGGCGGCCTCCGCGCACCGCCGGGTTGATGACCAGGTCGATCACGCCCAGGGCCTCCTTGCCGGGACCGGAGGCGTCGTAGAGCGCCTTCAACGGCTCGAGGCCGGACCTGGCCGTCATCGAGGTCAGCTTGCCGGCCTTGTAGCTGAGCGTCAGTCCAAGGATGTCCTTGCCCTGGAAGACCTGGCGTTCGACCACCACAGTACCCTCGGCGCTGCCGGGAACGGGAACCAGGTAGACCTCGCCCGCCGGAAGCCAGACGCTGTGCGGCGCGCCGCCGATTTTCTCATCCGGCCGCGAGATGGCCCCGTCGCTGGCGTAGACCGGACGGCCTTCGATACGCATCGTCAAGTGGGTGCCGTTGGCCTTCCGGACCTGGAGCTCCTTGCCGCGCACGAGTGTGGCGCGGAGCACGTGGGCGCTGGACCTGAGGCTGGCGGGCTGGAGCGCGACCGTTTCCCAGAGTCGCTGGGCCAGGTCGACCGGCACCTTGTCGTAGATCTCGGCGGTGCTCCTGGTCGGGTGGAGGTTGTCCCCGAGATAGACCTGCCGCACGCTGCGGGAGTAGAGCGTCGTGCCGCGGGGCTCGCCGGCCTTCACGACGGCCTCCGGAGGCGACGCGGGGGAGTGGCTGAAGGCGGCGGGGTTCTCGCCGAACTCCACGATGATCTGCATCTTCACCGTCTCGGCCGTCGTCATGGCGGACCTCGCGGTCCGGGAGTCGTAGAGTGCCGGCACCGTCATGAACCTCTGTCCGGACTGGCGCTCGTCATCCGGCGTGACGATCGGGTGGGCGCCGAGTGCGCGGACGCGTGCTGCGACGAGCTCGAGGAGCTCGGCGTCGCGGCGGTTGCCGGAGATCACGACGAGATCCCCTTCGCGCAGGCCCGCTGCTGCGACCAGCCTCTGCGCGACCGCGTACGGATCGCCGCTCGGCGTGGGGCCGCCAGCCAGTGCGACCCGGGCGAGGAGGGCGGCGAGGGCTCCAAGAACGGGGAGGCTTCCGCGTGCTGACATCGTTCCCTCCTGGCTAAGGGTCCGCTGGAGCGCGCGGCTGGGCGGCGGACCCGTACCCGAGGCTAAAGAGGGAGTTCAAGCATCGTGCTCCCCTCGGGTCCGCGTGTCAATGGCCCGCGGCCTGAAGGTACCTGCTGGGGAGACCGTGGCCGAGTTTGGGCTGGAGCGCACGCGAGGCCGCGACGACCTTCGCGAGATCGACGCCGCTCGAGATCCCCATGCCGTCGAGCATGTAGAGCAGGTCCTCCGTCGCGAGGTTGCCGCTGGCGCCGGGGGCGTACGGGCAGCCGCCCAGCCCGCCGGCCGAGCTGTCCACGATCGCGATGCCGGCCTGCAGAGCGGCCAGGACGTTGGCGAGGGCGGTGCCTCGCGTGTCATGGAAGTGGACGGCGAGTTGTTGGGCCTGCACGGCGACCTGAAGGCGGCCGATCACGTCGCTCACCTGCGTGGGAACGGCGACGCCGATGGTGTCGCCGATCGAGATCTCGTCGCAGCCGACGTCCAGCAGGCGGGCCGCCACCGTCACGACCCGCTCGGGGGCGACCTTGCCCTCGTAGGGACAGCCGAAACAGGTCGAGACGTAGCCACGCACCCAGATCCCGGCCTGCTTGGCTTCAGGCACGAACTCGGCGAAGCGGGCGAAGCTCTCGTCGATCGAGGCGTTGATGTTCTTGCGGTTGAAGGTCTCGCTGGCGGCCGTGAAGATCGCGATCTCGCGGCACCCGGCGTCGCGCGCCGCCTCGTAGCCCTTGCGGTTGGGTACCAGCACCGGCGTGCGCCTGCCCGCCCTCTTCCCGACCCGTCGAAACACCTCGCCGGAGCCGGCCATCTGCGGCACCCAGCGCGGCGAGACGAAGGACCCGACCTCGACGACCGGCAGGCCGGCGTCGAGGAGCGCGTCGCAGAACGCAACCCGGTCCTCCACCGACACCGCAACGGCCTCGTTCTGCAGGCCGTCGCGTGGACCGACCTCGACGACCGTGACACGCGCGGGCAGGCTCACCGGCCCGCGACTATAACAGCCTCGGCAGCCTCACCCGCGTTTCCCGCAGCGGCTCACTTCGGCTGCGGCACGATGCGCAAGTAGGGCTTGGGCGCCCTCCAGCCCTGCGGGAATTTCTCCTTCGCCTCCGCGTCGGAGACCGCGGGCAGGATGATGACGTCTTCGCCGTGTTTCCAGTTCACCGGGGTCGCGACCTTGTGTTTGGCGGTGAGCTGACACGAATCCAGGATGCGCAGGACCTCGTCGAAGTTCCGTCCCGTGCTCATCGGGTAGGTGAGCATGGCCTTGACCTTCTTGTCTGGACCCACCACGAATACCGAGCGCACGGTGGCGTTGTCCGTGGCGGTGCGGCCCTGGCTCGTGGTTCCGGCGCCCTCCGGGAGCATGTCGTAGGCCATCGCCACCTTCAGCTCCGGGTCGCCGATCAGCGGGTAGGTCACCGGGTGGCCCTGCGTCTCCTCGATGTCCTGCGTCCACTTGCGGTGGTCGCCGACGGGATCCACGCTCAGGCCGAGGATCTTGCAGTTGCGCTTCTTGAACTGGTCCGCCAGCGACGCCATGTAGCCGAGCTCGGTGGTGCACACGGGCGTGAAGTCCTTCGGATGGGAAAAGAGGATGGCCCAGCCGTCGCCGACCCACTCGTGGAACTTGATCGGTCCTTGTGTGGTCTCCGCGGTGAAGTCGGGCGCCTCGCTATTGATCCGCAAAGTCATGGATTCCTCCTCCGGGAAGGGTGAACCGACGGCGTTCCGCCTGTCAAGGCGCCGTCTGGTCCGCCCGGCCCAAGTTGCAAGCGGCGACCGCCGGCAACACACTTCGCCGCGGAGGATCCCTTGGCCTTGACGCACGGCTCCCTCGCAGTTTCGGCGGCTCTGCTCCTGCTGGCCACCGGTGGCCCGGGCGCCCGCGCCCAGGCCCCTGTCGGCCCACCACGGGCGGATCCGCGGCGGCTCGAGGCCCGTGTCCTGGCGTTGGGCCGCTTCGGCGCAAACCCCGAGGGCGGCGTGAGCCGCGTTGCCTTCAGCGCGGCCGACATCGCCGGACGCGACTACGTCGCTTCCCTGATGAAGGCGGCGGGGCTGCGCGTGCGCGTCGACGCCGCCGGGAACCTGCTGGGGCGGCGCGAGGGCCGCGAACCGGGGCTGCCGACGATCCTGTTCGGCTCGCACATCGACTCCGTGCCCGGCGGCGGCAACTACGACGGCGATGTAGGGGTGCTGGGGGCGCTCGAGTGCATCGAGCTGCTGAACGCCGCCTCCCTCGTCACACGTCACCCGCTCGAGGTAGTGGTGTTCTCGGACGAGGAGGGCGGTCTGGTGGGCAGCCGGGCCGTGGCGGGCGGGCTGACGCCGGACGCCCTCGAGATCGTGAGCCACAGCGGCCTCAGCGTCCGCGACGGGATCCGCGCAATCGGCGGCGACCCGGACCGGCTGGCATCGGCTCGCCGCGTTGGCCCGGAGCTGCGCGCCTTCCTGGAGCTGCACATCGAGCAGGGCGGGGTCCTCGACGAGAAGGGGTTCGACATCGGCGTGGTCGAGGGCATCGTCGGCATCAACTGGTGGGACGTCTCCATCGAGGGCGTCGCGAACCATGCGGGCACCACGCCCATGGACCGGCGCCAGGACGCGCTGCTGGCTGCAGCCCAGTTCGTGCTCGGCGTCAACCGCGTGGTCACCAGCGTCCCCGGCCGCCAGGTGGGCACGGTGGGGCGGATCACGGCCACGCCTGGAGCACCCAACGTGATCCCGGGCCGCGTGGACTTGAGCCTGGAGCTGCGCGACCTCTCGGCCGAGAAGATCCGCTCGCTCTTCGCGAGCATCGAAGCCGAAGCGCGGGCCATCGAAGCCCGGACCGGCACGCGCCTGTCGTTTCGCCCCATCGACGCCACGGCCGTGCCCGCTCCGACCGACGAGCGCGTCCGTCGGCTGATTGCGGCGGCGGCCGCCGAGCTGGGCCTGAAACACATGTCGATGCCCAGCGGGGCCGGACACGACGCCCAGGACCTGGCGCCCCTCACGCCCACCGGCATGATCTTCGTTCCCAGCGCGGGCGGGATCAGCCACTCGCCGAAGGAGTACACCACCCCTGAGCAGATGGCGCGTGGGGTGGACGTGCTGCTGCGCAGCATCCTCGCGATCGACGCGGGGGCCCTCGACTGAGGCCGGCGTGCCGCCGCGCATCGTCTCCGGCGGCCAGACCGGCGTCGACCGCGCGGCGCTCGACGTGGCGCTGGAGCTGGGCCTCGACTGCGGCGGCTTCTGCCCGCGTGGCAGGCGGGCCGACGACGGCCGCATCCCGGAACGCTACCCCCTGATCGAGACGTCGTCCCGCGGCTACGCGCAACGCACCTCGTGGAACGTGCGCGACAGCGACGCGACCCTCGTGCTGCATCTGGGCCGGCTGCAGGGCGGGACCGCCCTGACCCTGCGCCTGGCCCGGCGGCTGGGCCGGCCGTGTTTGGCGGTGGACCTCGGATCTGACCAGCATGCGGCCCGAACGATCCGCGACTGGCTGGGGCGAAGCCGGCCGCGCGTCCTGAACGTCGCCGGGCCGCGCGAGAGCGTGGCGCCCGGCATCGCGGCCCGAGTCAGGACGATCCTGCGCGCAGCACTCGACTGACCGCGCCCGCGACGCGGAGTCGCCGCCTGCCGCCATCTACCGCACTGCCGTGGCGGGCAGAAGCATTGGAGCCGATACGATGCGCCGCTGGCAGTCTGGTTTCATCGAGACGGACAAGGAAACGGTCCTGATTGTGGGCGCGTCCTTTCCAGCGG
>Ga0187893_10007400_pt1 | contig 18009 bp, 15 predicted proteins | sample MA1701074metaG_FD_139574 | JGI IMG/M metagenome (GOLD analysis project Ga0187893, IMG submission 139574) | White microbial mat communities from a basaltic lava cave in the Kipuka Kanohina Cave System on the Island of Hawaii, USA - MA170107-4 metaG ... | reverse complement strand
GGGGGACAACGTGTCGATCACGGTGAGCCTGATTGCGCCGATCGCGATGGAGGAGGGCCTGCGCTTTGCGATCCGCGAGGGCGGCCGCACCGTCGGGGCCGGCGTCGTCACCAAGGTCGTCGAATAGGAGTGGAAGCCCACGTCCGGGAACGCGCAGCTGTCGGCCACGGTAGAATCGCGGCTCGTTGCGGCATTCGAGCCGCAACGCCACAGGCCAATAGCTCAACTGGCAGAGCGTCGGTCTCCAAAACCGAAGGTTGGGGGTTCGATTCCCTCTTGGCCTGCCAAGCTGCCCCGGCATCCGCCGGGCGCGCAAGTGACCACTGACGACGACGGCGCCTGACCCATGGTCGACCGCATCAAGATCGCCATCGCCGGCCTGCTGCTCCTCGCAGGCCTCGCCGGCTTTTACTACTTCCAGGCGCTGCCGCTCGTCGCGCGCGTCGGGATGGTGCTCGCCGGCATTGCGGCGGGGATCGTGGTGGCCTGGTTCTCGGCGCCCGGGCGCGAGCTCATCGCGTTCGCCAAGGAGTCGATCGCCGAGGTGAAGAAAATGGTCTGGCCGACCCGCAAGGAGTCGTTCCAGATCGCCGGCGCGGTGTTCGCGTTCGTGGTGCTGATGGCGCTCTTTCTGTGGCTCGTCGACAAGGGCGTGCAGTTCGCGCTCTACGACCTGATCCTCGGATGGAGGCGCTCGTGACGAAGCGCTGGTACGTGGTCCACGCCTACTCGGGCTTCGAGCGGTCGGTGCAGCGCGCGCTCGAGGACCGCATCCGGCGGGCGGAGATGCAGGACAAGTTCGGCCGGATCCTCGTGCCCACCGAAGAGGTGGTCGAGATGAAGTCGGGGCAGAAGAACATCTCCGAGCGCAAGTTCTTTCCCGGCTACGTGCTGGTCGAGATGGAGATGGACGACCTCGCCTGGCACCTGGTGAAGAACACGGCGAAGGTGACCGGCTTCGTCGGCGGGGCGCACGGGCGCAAGCCCCCGCCGATCAGCGAGAAGGAAGTGCAGGCAATCCTGCACCAGATGCAGGAAGGCGTCGAGAAACCCAAGCCCAAGGTGCTGTTCGAGGTGGGCGAGGCGGTGCGTGTCAGGGATGGGCCCTTTACGGACTTTCACGGCAATGTGGAGGACGTGAACTATGACAAGAGCAAGCTCAGGGTATCGGTCACGATCTTTGGCCGCGCGACGCCGGTGGAACTGGAGTTCGGTCAGGTCGAGAAGGTCTGACGGCGAGAGCGGCTGGTTGAGCGGCCACGCGCCGGGCGAGCAGGTGGACGCTGCGGGCGACGCCGAGGACTGGGACGACGAACGGCTCGGGTTTCAGGACCGGACGACGAACGAAGCGGCGTGACGGCCGCGCGCATGAGGCGGCCCGACGGCCGCTTGAACGGGGCGGCCCGACGGCCGGCTGAGAATGAGGCGGCCCGACGGCCGCGTGGGCGAAGCGGCGTAACGGCCGCGTGATCGGGGAGGCCGCTCGCTGCGGCCGATTGCACCCGCGAGGAGAGCGAAGAGTGGCGAAGAAGATCGTCGGTTTCATCAAGCTGCAGGTACCTGCGGGCAAGGCGAACCCGAGCCCGCCGATCGGGCCCGCGCTGGGGCAGCGCGGCCTGAACATCATGGAGTTCTGCAAGGCGTTCAACGCGCAGACCCAGTCCCTCGAGGTGGGCATGCCGATGCCGGTGGTGATCACGGCGTACCAGGACAAGAGCTTCACCTTCGTCGTGAAGACGCCGCCTGCGACCGTCCTGATCAAGAAGGCGGCGAAGCTCGAGAGCGGGAGCCCGCGCCCGCACACCGACAAGGTGGGGAAGATCAGCCGCGCCCAGGCCGAGGAGATCGCCAGGGCCAAGATGCCGGACCTCACGGCGGCCGACCTCGACGCAGCGGTACGGACGATCGCCGGCAGTGCCCGCAGCATGGGCGTGACCGTGGAGGGCTTCGACAAATGAGGGAGACCAAACGTCAGAAGGCGCGCGCCGGCCTGGTGCAGCCCGGCAAGCTCTACCCGGTCGCCGACGCCATCGATCTCGTCAAGAAGGGCGCGACCGCGAAGTTCGACGAATCGGTGGATGTCGCGGTGAACCTCGGCATCGACGCCAAGAAGTCGGACCAGTCCGTGCGCGGCGCCGTGGTCCTCCCCTCGGGCACCGGGAAGAAGGTCCGCGTCGCGGTGTTCACCCAGGGCGACAAGGCCGAGGCCGCACGTGCGGCGGGCGCCGACCTGGTGGGTCTCGAGGACTTGGCCGAGAAGATCAAGGCCGGGCAGATGGACTTCGACGTGGCGATCGCGAGCCCCGACGCGATGCGGGTCGTCGGCCAGCTCGGCCAGATCCTTGGCCCGCGCGGCCTGATGCCCAACCCGAAGGTGGGGACGGTGACGCCGGACGTCGCGACCGCGGTGAAGAACGCCAAGGCCGGACAGGTGCAGTTCCGCGCCGACAAGGCGGGGATCGTTCAGTGCCCGATCGGACGCGCATCGTTTACCCAGGACGCGCTGAAGGCGAACCTGGTCGCGCTGATCGACGCCCTGAACAAGTCGAAGCCTTCGGGGGCGAAGGGGATTTATCTGCGCAAGCTCGCGGTGTCGAGCACGATGGGGCCGGGGGTCCGGATCGACCTGGCGAGCCTCAGCCCGCAGGCGTGACGACGACCCAGGGCCAACGGCCGGGAACTAGGAACTATTGACGCTGAAAACGTTCGGAGGACACCCCGCATCGCCGGTAGCGCGCCGCGCTCCGGCCGGGAAAACGACTTTGGGCTGTCACGGCGCCCGTTCGGGCCGCGGCAGGTTGTCAAAGACCGTAGGAACCGCAAGGTTTAATGGGCGGAGCGAATGGGCTCGGGCAGCAGTGCCGTTCCCGCAAGCGCCGGCCTCCTACGCAGATGGCGCTCCCCAAGACAGGAAGTCGAAGGCCGCGCGCGGTACGGCGCGGGCAGCTCCTGAGAAAAGGACGCCGTGGGTGCCGGCGCGGGCGATGAGTCCGACCGGCGTTTAACGATGGAGGAAGACCGTGGGTCTCAGCATGGAAGAGAAGCAATCGGTCGTCACGGAAGTCGCGGCGCAGGTCGCGAGCGCCCAGGCGATCGTGCTGGCGGAGTACCGTGGTCTGGAAGTGGGCAGCATGACCGAGCTCCGCCGCAGGGCGCGCCGCTCGGGCGTGTACCTGCGCGTCCTCAAGAACACCCTGGCGCGACGCGCCGTGAAGGACACGCCGTTCTCGCAGCTGGCCGACAGCATGACCGGCCCGCTGATCTACGGCATCTCGTCCGACCCGGTGGCGCCCGCCAAGGTGATGAACGAGTTCGCGAAGGGCAACGAGAAGTTCGTCATCCGCGCCGGTGCGATGCCGAACGCGGTGATCTCCGCCAGGGAGGTCGCGGCGCTCGCGACGATGCCCTCGCGCGAGGAACTCATCTCGAAGCTCATGGGCACGATGCAGGCCCCGATCGCCAAGTTCGTCCGCACGCTGAACGAGGTGCCGTCGCGGTTCGTCCGCACGCTCGCCGCCGTTCACGCCGCGAAGGAAGAGGCGAGCGCCTGACCGACCACGATTCGAGCCGAAACCACTTTCCGACTCAGGAGCACACAAGCAATGGCTGTAGCACGCGCTGACATTCTGGAAGCGATCTCGAGCATGACCGTCCTCGAGCTCTCGCAGCTCATCAAGGAGATGGAGGACAAGTTCGGGGTCTCCGCCGCCGCGGCCGCGGTGGCGGTGGCGGCCCCCGCCGGCGCCGCCGCCGCGCCAGCGGCCGAGGAGAAGACCGAGTTCACGGTCCTGCTCACCGCCGCCGGCGACAACAAGGTGAACGTCATCAAGGTCGTCCGCGCCGTGACGGGCCTCGGGCTGAAGGAGGCCAAGGACCTCGTCGACGGCGCGCCGAAGCCGGTCAAGGAGGCCATCTCCAAGGCCGACGCCGAGGCGCTGTTGAAGCAAATCGTCGAGGCGGGCGGCAAGGCGGAGCTGAAGTAGCCGGACGCCAGAGCCGAGTGACTTTCGCACGAGACTTGCGCGTGGAGGGCCGGCGGCGGCTTGCGCCGCCGGCCTTTCGCCGCATCTGGAGCGACCGAATCGAACTCCTCAGGTTCGAACCAGGGTTCGAGCCTTCACGTGTCAAACCCGCGGGGACCGACCCCGCAGGCACCGGACCAGAGGCTGGAAACGGGCGCGCCCCGCGCGCGCGCGCGCGCCCATTTCCGTCCTCCCCCTTCAGCGCTCCCCACCCGGAGTATTCATGACCGCAAGCGTCTACACGTCGACCGAGAAGAAACGCATCCGCAAGAGCTTCGCCAAGCGCCACGCGGTGCTGAACGTCCCGTTCCTGCTCGCGACGCAGCTCGAGTCGTACACCCAGTTCCTGCAGGCGCAGGTCCCCGCCAACGAGCGCAAGAACGAGGGGCTGCAGGCGGCGTTCACCTCGATCTTCCCGATCTCCTCGCACAGCGGCAACGCGCGCCTGGAGTTCGTGAGCTTCGCCCTCGGCGAGCCGCCGTTCGACGTGAAGGAGTGCCAGCAGCGCGGCCTCACCTACGCCGCGCCGCTCCGCGCCAAGGTCCGGCTCACGATCATGGACAAGGAGGCGCCGAAGCCGACGGTCAAGGAGGTGAAGGAGCAGGAGGTCTACATGGGCGAGATCCCGCTCATGACCAAGACCGGCTCGTTCATCATCAACGGCACCGAGCGCGTCATCGTGAGCCAGCTGCACCGCTCGCCGGGCGTGTTCTTCGAGCATGACCGCGGCAAGACGCACTCGAGCGGGAAGCTGCTCTTCTCGGCCCGCATCATCCCCTACCGCGGCTCCTGGCTCGACTTCGAGTTCGACCCGAAGGACTACGTGTATTTTCGAGTCGATCGGCGGCGCAAGATGCCGGTCACGATCCTGCTCAAGGCGATCGGCATGACGCCGGAGCAGATCCTCGCGACGTTCTACGACTTCGACGCGTTCCACCTCGGGGCTGCGCAGGCCGAGTTCGAGCTCGTGCCCGAGCGGCTGCGCGGCGAGGTGGCGCGGTTCGATTTCGTCGACAAGTCCGGCAAGACGATCGTGGCGCGCGACAAGCGGATCACGGTGAAGCACATCCGCGACATGGAAGCGGCGGGCATGAAGCGGATCGCCGTGCCCGACGAGTTCGTGATCGGGCGTGCGCTCGCGCACAACGTGGTCGACAAGGAGTCGGGCGAGATCCTCGCCGCTGCGAACGAGGAGATCACCGAGGCGCTGCTGGCGAAGCTCCGCGGGGCGAAGGTCGACCGGGTCCAGACGATCTACACCAACGACCTCGACCAGGGCGCGTACATCTCGCAGACGCTGCGCATCGACGAGACTGCCGATCAGTGGGCGGCGCGCGTGGCGATCTACCGCATGATGCGGCCCGGCGAGCCGCCGACCGAGGACGCGGTCGAGACGCTGTTCAACGGCCTCTTCTACGCCGAGGAGCGCTACGACCTCTCGATGGTCGGGCGGATGAAGTTCAACCGCCGCGCCTACCCCGAGAAGCTCGACGAGCGCTCGCCCGGCTGGGTGCGGCGCTTCTACCAGCGCGTCGGGCCGAAGGGCTCCGAGGGCGCGGCGACGCTCTCGAACGACGACCTCCTCGCCGTCGTGGCGATCATGGTGGAGCTCAGGAACGGTCGCGGCGAGATCGACGACATCGACCACCTTGGCAACCGCCGGGTGCGGTCGGTCGGCGAGCTGGCCGAGAACCAGTTCCGCGCGGGGCTCGTGCGGGTCGAACGCGCGGTCAAGGAGCGCCTCTCGCAGGCCGAGAGCGAGAATCTGATGCCGCACGACCTGATCAACGCCAAGCCGATCAGCGCCGCGATCAAGGAGTTCTTCGGCTCGTCGCAGCTGAGCCAGTTCATGGACCAGACCAACCCGCTGTCCGAGATCACGCACAAGCGCCGGGTCTCGGCGCTCGGACCGGGCGGCCTCACGCGCGAGCGCGCGGGTTTCGAGGTGCGCGACGTGCACCCGACGCACTACGGCCGCGTGTGCCCGATCGAGACGCCGGAAGGCCCGAACATCGGCCTGATCAACTCGCTCGCCCTTTACGCGCGCACCAACCGCTACGGCTTCCTCGAGACGCCGTACCGCCGGGTGACGAACGGCAAGGTCACCAACGAGATCGAGTTTCTGTCGGCGATCGGCGAGGGCAACTACGTGATCGCGCAGGCGAACGCCAGCCTCGACAAGCACGGCAAGCTCGTCGACTCGCTGGTGTCGTGCCGCTACCGGAACGAGTTCACGCTGCAGACGCCGGATCACGTGCAGTACATGGACGTGGCGCCGTCGCAGATCGTGTCGGTGGCGGCCTCGCTCATCCCGTTCCTCGAGCACGACGACGCCAACCGCGCGCTGATGGGCTCCAACATGCAGCGCCAGGCGGTTCCCTGCCTGCGGGCGGAGAAGCCCTTCGTCGGCACCGGCATCGAGCGCACCGTCGCGGTCGACTCCGGCACCGCGGTGATCGCGCTGCGCGGCGGCCTCGTCGACTACGTCGACGCGACCCGCGTCGTGGTGCGGGTGAACGACGAGGAGGCCGCGGCCGGCGAGGTCGGGGTGGACATCTACAACCTGACCAAGTACACGCGCTCCAACCAGAACACCAATATCAACCAGCGCCCGATCGTGAAGGTGGGCGAGCGGATCTCGAAGGGCGACGTGGTCGCCGACGGTGCCTCGACCGATCTCGGCGAGCTCGCGCTCGGGCAGAACATGCTGGTCGCGTTCATGCCGTGGAACGGCTTCAACTTCGAGGACTCGATCCTGATCTCCGAGCGGGTGGTGGGCGACGACCGCTACACCTCGATCCACATCGAAGAGCTGACGGTGGTGGCGCGCGACACCAAGCTCGGGCCGGAGGAGATCACGCGCGACATCTCCAACCTCTCCGAGGGGCAGCTCGCGCGGCTCGACGAGTCGGGCATCGTGTACATCGGCGCCGAGGTCGAGGCGGGCGACGTGCTGGTCGGCAAGGTCACGCCGAAGGGCGAGACCCAGCTCACGCCGGAAGAGAAGCTGCTGCGGGCGATTTTCGGCGAGAAGGCGTCCGACGTGAAGGACACCTCGCTCCGCGTCCCGTCCGGCATGTCGGGCTGCGTGATCGACGTGCAGGTCTTCACGCGCGAAGGCATCGAGCGCGACAAGCGCGCGCAGACGATCATCGAGGACGAGCTGAAGCGCTACAAGAAAGACCTCGCCGACCAGATGCGGATCGTGGAAGGCGACGCGTTCGGCCGGATCGAGCGGCTGCTCCTCAACAAGGCCGCCGCCAAGGGCCCGAAGAAGCTCGTCAAGGGCGCGAAGATCACCAAGGCCTATCTCGACGAGCTCGAGCGCTACGACTGGCTCGACATCAGCCTCGCCGACGAGGACCAGCAGGCGCAGCTCGAGGCGATCAAGGAGTCGATCGAGCGCATCCGCGGCGAGTTCGACAAGATGTTCGAGGCGAAGAAGAAGAAGCTCACCCAGGGCGACGAGCTGCCGCCGGGCGTGCAGAAGATGGTGAAGGTGTACCTCGCGGTGAAGCGCCGCGTGCAGCCGGGCGACAAGATGGCCGGGCGGCACGGCAACAAGGGCGTGATCTCGAAGATCGTGCCGGTCGAGGACATGCCGTGCATGGCCGACGGCACCCCGGTCGACATCGTGCTGAACCCGCTCGGCGTGCCCTCGCGGATGAACGTCGGCCAGATCCTCGAGACCCACCTCGGCTGGGCGGCGAAGGGCATCGGCCTGAGGCTCGGCGAGCTGCTCAAGCGCGAAGGGCGGATCGCCGAGCTGCGCAAGCTGCTCGAGCAGGTCTACAACGCGAGCGGCAAGCCGGAGGAGCTCGCCGCGATGTCGGACGACGAGATCGTGCGGATGGCGGGCAACCTGCGCGACGGCGTCCCGTTCGCGACGCCGGTGTTCGACGGCGCCTCCGAGGCCGAGATCAAGGCGATGCTCGACCTCGCGTATCCGGACGACGACGCGCGGACGAAGGCGCTGCAGCTCACGCCGACCAAGACGCAGGTGACGCTCTACGACGGGCGCACCGGCGATGCGTTCGACCGCACGGTGACGGTGGGCTACATGCACGTGCTGAAGCTGCACCACCTCGTCGACGACAAGATGCACGCGCGCTCGACCGGCCCGTACAGCCTCGTCACGCAGCAGCCGCTCGGCGGCAAGGCGCAGTTCGGCGGGCAGCGGTTCGGCGAGATGGAGGTCTGGGCGCTCGAGGCGTACGGCGCGAGCTACACGCTGCAGGAGATGCTGACGGTGAAGTCCGACGACATCCAGGGCCGGACCAAGGTCTACGAGAACATCGTCAAGGGCGACCACAAGATCGACGCCGGGATGCCGGAGTCCTTCAACGTGCTGGTGAAGGAGATCCGCTCGCTCGGGATCGACATCGACCTGGAGCGTTACTAGAGCCTGACGGGACCGCCGCTTTCCGGCGGTCCCGGCGAAGAGTTACTCCGAAGGAGTTCCTTGATGAAAGCGCTGCTCGATCTGTTCAAGCAAGTCACGCAGGAAGAAGAGTTCGATGCGATCAAGATCGGGCTCGCTTCCCCGGACAAGATCCGGTCGTGGTCGTACGGCGAGGTGAAGAAGCCGGAGACGATCAACTACCGGACCTTCAAGCCGGAGCGCGACGGCCTGTTCTGCGCCAAGATCTTCGGGCCGATCAAGGACTACGAGTGCCTGTGCGGCAAGTACAAGCGCCTCAAGCACCGCGGCGTGATCTGCGAGAAGTGCGGCGTCGAGGTGACGCTCGCCAAGGTACGGCGCGAGCGCATGGGCCACATCGAGCTCGCGAGCCCGGTCGCGCACATCTGGTTCCTGAAGAGCCTGCCGAGCCGGCTCGGCCTGGTGCTCGACATGACCCTGCGCGACATCGAGCGCGTCCTCTACTTCGAGGCCTATGTCGTAGTCGACGCCGGTCTCACCCCGCTCAAGCGCGCGCAGCTCCTGACCGAGGACGACTACCTCGCCAAGGTCGAGGAGTTCGGCGACGACTTCGCCGCGAAGATGGGCGCCGAGGGGATCCGCGAGCTGCTGCGCTCGCTCGACCTCCATCGCGAGATCGACGAGCTGCGCAAGGAGCTCGAGGCGACTTCCTCCGACACCAAGATCAAGAAGATCGCCAAGCGCCTGAAGGTGCTGGAAGCGTTCCAGAAGTCGGGCATCAAGCCCGACCACATGATCATGGAAGTGCTGCCGGTGCTGCCGCCCGAGCTGCGGCCGCTGGTGCCGCTCGGCGGCGGCCGGTTCGCGACCTCCGACCTGAACGACCTGTATCGGCGGGTGATCAACCGCAACAACCGGCTCAAGCGGCTGCTCGAGCTGAAGGCGCCGGAGATCATCGTCCGGAACGAGAAGCGGATGCTGCAGGAGGCGGTCGACTCGCTCCTCGACAACGGCCGCCGCGGCAAGGCGATGACCGGTGCGAACAAGCGGCCGCTCAAGTCGCTCGCCGACATGATCAAGGGCAAGGGCGGGCGGTTCCGCCAGAACCTGCTCGGCAAGCGCGTCGACTACTCCGGCCGCTCGGTGATCGTGGTCGGGCCGCAGCTCAAGCTCCACCAGTGCGGCCTGCCGAAGAAGATGGCGCTCGAGCTCTTCAAGCCGTTCATCTTCCACAAGCTCGAGATGATGGGGATCGCGACCACCATCAAGGCGGCCAAGCGCGAGGTCGAGTCCGAGACCGCGGTGGTGTGGGACATCCTCGACGAGGTGATCCGCGAGCACCCGGTGCTGCTCAACCGGGCGCCGACGCTCCACCGCCTCGGCATCCAGGCGTTCGAGCCGCAGCTCGTCGAGGGCAAGGCGATCCAGCTCCACCCGCTCGTCTGCGCGGCGTTCAACGCCGACTTCGACGGCGACCAGATGGCGGTGCACGTGCCGCTGTCGCTCGAGGCGCAGATGGAAGCGCGGACGCTGATGCTGTCCACGAACAACATCCTCTCGCCGGCGAACGGCGACCCGATCATCGTGCCGTCGCAGGACATCGTGCTCGGCCTCTACTACGCGACCCGCGACCGCGTGAACGCGCGCGGCGAGGCGATGGCCTTCTCCGATGTGGGCGAGGTGAGCCGGGCGTACGAGTCGGGCAAGGTCGAGCTGCACGCGAAGATCACCGTGCGCATCCGCGAGCACGACTACGACGAGCACGGCGAGAAGACCTCGAAGGTCACGCGCTACGAAACGACTGTCGGCCGCTCGCTGCTGTCGGAGATCCTGCCCGCGGGGCTCTCGTTCGAGCTGATCAACAAGCCGCTCAAGAAGAAGGAGATCTCCAAGCTCATCAACGCCGCGTTCCGGCGCTGCGGGCTGCGCGATACGGTGATCTTCGCCGACCGGCTGATGAACGCCGGGTTCGGCATCGCCACGCGTGCGGGGCTCTCGATCGCGGTCGACGACATGCTCGTCCCGCGGGTCAAGCTCGACCTCATCGAGGAGGCGGAGAAGGAGGTCAAGGAGATCGAGAGCCAGTACACCTCGGGTCTGGTGACCGGCGGCGAGCGCTACAACAAGGTGGTCGACATCTGGGGCCGCGCCGGCGACCAGGTCGGCAAGGCGATGATGGAGCAGCTCTCGCACGAGGACGTGGTCGACCGCGGCGGGAAGCACGTCAAGCAGGAGTCGTTCAACTCCATCTACATGATGGCCGACTCCGGCGCGCGCGGCTCGGCGGCGCAGATCCGGCAGCTCGCCGGCATGCGCGGCCTGATGGCGAAGCCGGACGGCTCGATCATCGAGAGCCCGATCAAGGCGAACTTCCGCGAGGGCCTGAACGTGCTGGAGTACTTCATCTCCACGCACGGCGCGCGCAAGGGTCTCGCCGACACCGCGCTCAAGACGGCGAACTCGGGCTACCTCACGCGGCGTCTGGTCGACGTCACGCAGGATCTCGTGGTGACCGAGGACGACTGCGGGACGACGAACGGTGTTGCGATGAAGGCGCTGGTCGAGGGCGGCGAGGTGATCGAGCCGCTGCGCGAGCGCATCCTCGGCCGCGTGACGACCTCGGAGCTGCTGCATCTGGAGACCCAGGACGTCCTCTTCCCCGCCGGCACCCTGCTGAACGAGGACGAAGTCGAGACGATCGAGCTGCTCGGCATCGACGAGGTGAAGGTGCGCACGCCGCTCACCTGCGACACGCGCTGGGGCCTGTGCACGAAGTGCTACGGGCGGGACCTCGCGCGCGGCGAGCTCGTGAACGTCGGCGAGGCGGTGGGCGTCATCGCCGCGCAGTCGATCGGCGAGCCGGGCACGCAGCTCACGATGCGCACGTTCCACATCGGCGGCGCGGCGTCGCGGACGGCGGTGGCGAGCCAGGTCGAGTCGAAGTCGGCCGGCGTGGCGCGCTTCTCCGGGCAGATGCGCTACGTGACCAACGCAAAGGGCGAGCGCGTGGCGATCTCCCGCACCGGCGAGGTGCTGGTGACCGACGACAACGGGCGCGAGCGCGAGCGGCACAAGGTGCCGTACGGCGCGACGCTCGCCGTCGGCGACGGCACGCCGGTCAAGGCGGGCCAGGTGCTCGCCGTCTGGGAGCCGCACACGCGCCCGATCATCACCGAGTACTCGGGCACGATCAAGTTCGAGAACGTCGAGGAGGGCGCCACCGTCGCCAAGCAGATCGATGACGTGACCGGCCTCTCGACCCTGGTCGTCATCGACCCGAAGCGGCGCGGTACCGCCGCGAAGGGCCTGCGGCCGCAGGTGAAGCTCCTGAACGAGAGCGGCGACGAGGTGAAGATCCCCGGCACCGATCACTCGGTCAACATCACCTTCCAGGTCGGCTCGCTCATCACCGTGCGCGACGGCCAGCAGGTGGCGATCGGCGAGGTGCTCGCCCGCATCCCGCAGGAGACCTCGAAGACGCGCGACATCACCGGCGGTCTCCCGCGGGTGGCGGAGCTCTTCGAAGCGCGCTCGCCGAAGGACGCGGGCATGCTCGCCGAGGTGACCGGCACGGTGTCGTTCGGCAAGGACACCAAGGGCAAGCAGCGCCTCATCATCACCGACCTCGACGCGAAGGAGCACGAGTTCCTCATCCCGAAGGACAAGCACGTCACCGTCCACGACGGCCAGGTGGTGAACAAGGGCGAGCTGATCGTCGACGGCGCGGTCGACTCGCACGACATCCTGCGGCTGCAGGGCGTCGAGGCGCTCGCGCGCTACATCACCGACGAGGTGCAGGACGTGTACCGCCTGCAGGGGGTGCGCATCAACGACAAGCACATCGAGGTGATCGTGCGGCAGATGCTGCGCCGGGTGACGATCGACGAGGCCGGCGACACGCGGTTCATCACCGGCGAACAGGTCGAGCGGGCCGACGTGCTCGAGGAGAACGAGAAAGTGGTGGCCGAAGGCAAGACGCCGGCGGTGTACAGCCACAACCTCCTCGGGATCACCAAGGCGTCGCTCTCGACCGACTCGTTCATCTCCGCCGCGTCGTTCCAGGAGACCACGCGCGTCCTCACCGAGGCCGCGATCATGGGCAAGCGGGACGATCTGCGCGGGCTGAAGGAGAACGTCATCGTCGGGCGTCTCATCCCGGCCGGTACCGGGCTCGCGTACCACAGCGCGCGGAAGACCGTGCCGGCGCAGGAGCTCTTCGAGGAGCTGCCGGAAGGCGCGGTGGTGGCGGAGACGACGACCGAGCAGGCGTGATTCGCGGCGCGGTGGCGCTCGCGATTCTGTCCGCGTCGCTCGCCTCGTGCGGGGGCTCGCGCGGCGCCGCGCCGGCCGCGCCGATCCCCGCCGAGCTGACCGGAACGGTGGAGTACCGCGAGCGGATCGCGCTCCCGCCCGAAGCGCAGCTCCGCGTCCGCCTCGAGGAGCTCGCCGGATCCGGCAAGCCGCCGCAGTTCATCGCCGAGACCACGATCCCGCGTATCGGGCGGCCGCCGATCCCCTTCCGCATCGCGCTCGCGCCGGGTGTGATCGATCCCCGGCGCACCTATACCCTGACTGCGCGCATCGAGCGGGGGGAGCAGCTCCTCTTCATCAACGAGCCGCCGTTTCGCGTGCTGACCGGCGGCAACCCGTCGCGGGTGGAGATCGTGGTCAGCCGGGCCGGCAGCCCGAAGTAGTTGCGCGGCGGCGACCGGGCCGGGTCGCGGTCACGAGGGGTCGGGCCGCGGCGCCGACGAAATCGACCCGCGACAGCGGTGAAGTCAGGTCGCGGCGACAACCGCGCCGCGGCGCGCGCGCTTGCGCGCGAGCGCCGCAACCCCCGCCCCGAACACCTCGGCGACGAGCTCGCCGAACTCGGCGTGCGAGATGCCCTTGCCGGGCTTCAGCCAGGTGAACGTCCAGTTCATCATCCCGAAGAGCATCATCGTCACCGGCTTCACGATCGTGAGGTCGGCGGGCAGGCCGTGCGCCGCGCGGATCGCCTCGGCGAACGCCTCGATCACCCGCCGCTGGTTGCCGACGACCGCGCGCCGCTCGGCCTCGGGCAGGAACCGCAGGTCGTGCAGCAGCACCATGTGGCGCGCCTGCGAGGTCCGGTACTCCTCGAGGAACAGGCGGATGAGCTCCGGCAGCCGCCGCGCCGGATCGCGCACGCGCTGCTCGGCCGCGGCGACGAGCTCGAGCAGGCGGCGGGTGTACTGCTCGGTCAGATCGTAGAGCAGGCGCTCCTTCGAGGCGTAGTAGTGGTAGAGCAGGCCCTTCGACACGCCGCAGCGGCGCGCGATGTCGTTCATCGAGGCGCTCGGGAAGCCGAGCTCGGCGAACGCCTGCGCCGCGGTCTCCAGGATGAGCTGGCGCTGGGCGTCGTAGGTCGCGGCGCGCGTACGGGCCACGGCTTCAATGCCCGTCGTTGCCGCGCACACTGCGCTCCGGCCGGTCGACGCCCGGGCGCGTCTTCACGCCGGCGCCTGGCGCGATCGTGCTACCGCTCGTCATAGCTGATGACTACGCGCTCGGTCACCGGATGCGACTGGCAGCTCAGCACGAAGCCGCGCTCGACCTCCGCCTCGTCGAGCGCGAAGTTCTTGTCCATCCGGACCTCGCCCTCGACCACCTTCGCCCGGCAGGTGCAGCACACGCCCGCCTTGCACGCGAACGGCAGGTCGGCGCCGGCGTGCAGCGCCATGTCGAGGATGCTCTCGCCCTCGTAGGCGACGCGGACGTGGCGCTGCTTCCCGTCGGCGATCACGGTGACGCTCGCCGCCGGCCCTTCCGCCTCGGCGACCGGGGCACCGATCCGCGCCACCGGCGGCGCCGGCTGGCTGGGGCTCGCGAAGCGCTCCACGTGGATGCGCTGCGGCGCGAGGCCGTGACGCGCGAGCGACGCCGCGACCGCGTCGATCATCCCGGCCGGGCCGCACACGAACGCCTCGTCGATCCCGGCGACCGGGATGAGCGTGTCGAGCAGTACCGCGCACCTGGCCTCGTCGATCCGGCCGTTGAAGAGCTCGACCTCCTGGTGGTCGCGCGAGAGCACGTGGTAGAGCGCGAACCGCCCGAGGTAGCGGTCCTTCAGGTCCTCGAGCTCGTCGCAGAACATGATCGAGCGCACGAAGCGGTTGCCGTAGACCAGCGTGAAGCGCGAGCCGGGCTCGGTAGCGAGCGCCGTCTTGACGAGCGAGAGCACCGGCGTGATCCCGCTGCCGGCGGCGAACGCCACGTAGTGCCTGCGCTGCGCCGGGTCGAGCGCGGTGAAGAAGCGGCCCTCCGGGGTCATGACGTCGACCGCGGCCCCGGGCGCGAGCTCGTCGTTCGCGAAGTTCGAGAACCGGCCGCCGTCCACCCGTTTCACCGCGACGCTCAAGCGCGTCTCGTTCACGCCCGAGCAGATCGAGTACGACCGCCGCACTTCCTCGCCGCCGATCCGGGTGCGCAGCGTGAGGAACTGGCCCTGGGTGAAGCGGTAGTCCCGGGCGAGCGCGGCCGGCACGTCGAAGGTCAGCACGACGGCGTACGGCGTTTCCCGGCGGACGTCGGCGACGGCGAGCGGATGGAAGCGCGGCCCCATCAGATCGGTTTGAAGTAATCGAAGGGCTCGCGACACGTGCGGCAGCGGTAGAGTGCCTTGCACGCGGTCGATCCGAACTCGGCGAGCCGCTCGGTGTCGGCCGCGCCGCAGCGGGGGCAGGCGACGGCGGCCGGCGTCGAGCGAAACAGGCGCACCGGCGCCGGAACGCCGCCCGCGCCGGCAGAACGGGGCGGGGCGCCGTCGGTGCGCGCGCACGGCGGCGCGACGCCGAAGCGCACGAGCTTCTCGCGGCCGGCGGGCGTGATCCAGTCCGTGGTCCACGCCGGTGCGAGCGCCGTCCGCACCGTCGCCTCGAATCCCGCTTCGGCGAGTGCGCGCCGGATCGACGCCTCGATCACCTGTGTCGCCGGGCAGCCCGAATAGGTCGGCGTCACCGTGACGTCGACCGCGCCATCCCCGGCCCGCACGTCGCGGACGATGCCGAGGTCGACGACCGAGAGAACCGGAATCTCGGGATCGGCGACGCTCCCGAGAACCTCCCAGGCCCGTGCGACCGCGTCGCTCGCTCGCGCGGTCAAGTCGCTCGCCAACTCGACTGCGCCGTGCGCGCGAGCGTTCACCAGGCCGCTCCCGGGTGCTGCCGATGGAGCGACTGCATCTCGGCCAGCAGAAAGCCGAGGTGCTCGCTGTGCAGACCGAGCCTGCCGGTGCTGCGGAAGGCAGTGTCGGTCGGCAGCCGCAGCGTCGCTTCGCCGAGGACGCCGGTGACCGTGTCGAGCCAGCTCTGCCGGAGCCCCCCGCTCTCGATCCCGATGCCATGGCGCGCGACGTCACGCTCGACCGCATCGGTCTCGAATAGCTCGTGGGTGTAGGGCCAGAGTCCGTCGAGCGCGGCCTGCGCGCGCGCGTGGGACTCGTCCGTCCCGTCGCCGAGCCGGATCGTCCAGTCGGCGGCGTGGCGCAGATGGTAGCGCGCCTCCTTCAGCGACTTGGCGGCGATCGCGGCGAGCTCCCCGTCGCTCGAGCGGGAGAGCGCGTTCCAGAGCTCGCACTGGTAAGCGCCGAAGAGCAGGTTCCGGACGATCGCCACGGCGTAGTCGCCGGTCGCCGGGTGCGCCGACGCGACGCCGCCGGCCGGCAGCTCGGCGATGGTCGCGTTGCGGTATTCGGGCACATCGCGGAGGAACGCGAGGCGGTCCTCGTCGCGTCCCCTGCCTTCGACCCGCCCGGCATGAGCGAGCAGGAGCCGCGCCTGCCCGACGAGGTCGAGCGCGATGTTCGCGAGGGCGATGTCCTCCTCCAGCGCAGGGCCGTGCCCGCACCACTCGGCGAGCCGCTGGCCGAGCACGAGCGCGCTGTCTCCGAGCCGCAGCAGGTACTCGAGGTGCTCGGGCGAGCCGTGCCCGCCGGACGCTGCGAGTGCGCTCATCGCGCGCTCACATGTGCTTCACTTCTTCCGGCAGCTCGTAGAACGTCGGATGCCGGTAGATCTTGTCCGCCATCGGGTCGAACAGCTCGGCCTTGTCGTCCGGGTCGGAGGCGGTGATCGCGTTCGAAGGCACGACCCATATCGAGACGCCTTCCTGGCGGCGCGTATAGACGTCGCGCGCCATCTGGATCGCCTGCCGCGCGTCGGCGGCGTGCAGGCTGCCGCAGTGCTTGTGCTCGAGGCCCTGCTTCGAGCGGAGAAACACTTCCCATAGCGGCCATTCGTTCGTCGCGTTCGCGTTCGTCGCGTTCCCGCCCATCGCCATCCTCCTTACGCCGCCTGCTGCGCTGCGCGGGCGTGCGCTTTCGCCGCGTATGCGAGCGCGGCCTCGCGCACCCACCGGCCGTGCTCGTGCGCGCGCACGCGCGTCGCGAGCCGCTCGCGATTGCACGGGCCGTCGCCGTTGACCACCCGCCAGAACTCGTCCCAGTCGATCGCGCCGAAGTCGTAGTGGCCGCGCTCGGCGTTCCACTTGAGCGCCGGGTCGGGCAGCCGCACGCCGAGCAGCTCCGCCTGGGGCACCGTCGCGTCGACGAACTTCTGCCGCAGGTCGTCGTTGGAGATCCGCTTGATCCCCCACTTCATCGCCTGGCCGGAGTGCGTCGAGTCGCGATCGTGCGGCCCGAACATCATCAGCACCGGCCACCACCAGCGGTTCACCGCATCCTGCAGCATCGCACGCTGCCCGGGCGTGCCGCGCGAGAGCGCGAGCAGGGCGTCATAGCCCTGGCGCATGTGGAACGACTCCTCCTTGCAGATGCGGATCATCGCCCGCGCGTACGGTCCGTACGAGCACCGGCAGAGCGGGATCTGGTTCATGATCGCCGCGCCGTCGACCAGCCAGCCGATCACGCCGATGTCGGCCCAGGTGAGGGTCGGGTAGTTGAAGATCGACGAGTACTTCGCCTTGCCTTCGTGCAGGGCGTCGATCATCCGGTCGCGCGACACGCCCAGCGTCTCGGCGGCGGCGTAGAGGTACAGCCCGTGACCGCCCTCGTCCTGGACCTTGGCGAGCAGGATGGTCTTGCGCTTGAGCGAGGGCGCGCGGGTGATCCAGTTGCCCTCGGGCAGCATGCCGACGATTTCGGAGTGCGCGTGCTGCGAGATCTGCCGGACGAGCGTCTTCCGGTAGGCCTCGGGCATCCAGTCCCGGGGCTCGATCTTCTGCTCAGCGGCGAGCTTCGCGTCGAAGCGTGCCTCCTCGGCGGACCGGGGACCGGTCGGGGTGTCCGGCTTCGGGTCCTTGCCGGGGAGATCGATGGCCTGGGTGTACATGACGATTCCTTGGGACTGGCCCGTGGACCGGCCCGGCGGGTCGCGCTCCAGGGCAGCCGTCCCGGTCACGCCGCCGCCCGTTTCGAGCCGGCGCATCTTCTCATAAACCGACCAGTCGGTCAATTAATGACCGATGGTCGTCCGTTGGCCCCGGTGGCCTCGGTGGCCAGTAGGCCGGCCCGTTTTCCTCAGCGCATCCCGAGCTTCGTGTCGCCGAAGATCCGCCCGGCCTCGCGCGGCGGGCAGCGCCAGTACGGCTGCGGCGCATGGACTTCGCCGCCGAGCGCGGCGGCGG
>Ga0187893_10007398_pt1 | contig 18013 bp, 17 predicted proteins | sample MA1701074metaG_FD_139574 | JGI IMG/M metagenome (GOLD analysis project Ga0187893, IMG submission 139574) | White microbial mat communities from a basaltic lava cave in the Kipuka Kanohina Cave System on the Island of Hawaii, USA - MA170107-4 metaG ... | reverse complement strand
TCGAAGCGCCGCTGCAGCACCATCGACTTCAGCAGCTCGAGGTTCTTGCTCACGTGGCGGCAGCGACGCCGGCGGCCTGCACCTGTTCCCAGGCGTGGTAGCTGGACCGCACCAGCGGACCCGACTCCACGTGCTTGAACCCCAATGCCATGCCGATGCGCTTGAGCTCGGCGAACTCCGCGGGCGTCACGTACCGGTCCAGCTCGATGTGCGCGTCCGACGGCCGCAGGTACTGGCCGAGGGTGAGGATGTCCACGTCCACGGCGCGCAGGTCGCGCATCGTGGCGATGACTTCCTCGTTCGTCTCACCCATCCCGAGGATGATTCCCGTCTTGGTGGGAATGTCGGGCGCGTACGCCTTGGCGAAGCGGAAGATGTCCATCACCCGGTCGTAGCGGCCGCCGGGCCGGCACTTCTTGTAGAGGCGCGGGACGGTCTCGGTGTTGTGGTTGTAGATCTCGGGCCGGGCGTCCAGCACCGCACGGATGGCGTCTTCGTCGCCCTGAAAGTCCGGCACCAGCACTTCGACGGAGCACTCGGGCAGCCGCGCGTGGATCTGTCGGATCACCTCGGCGAACGCGCCGGAGCCGTAGTCGGGCAGGTCATCGCGGTCGACCGACGTGATGACGGCGTGGCGCAGCTGCATCCGGGCCACCGCGTCGGCCACGCGGGCCGGTTCAGTGGCGTCGAACTTGGGTGGGCGTCCGTGGGCCACGGCGCAGTACGCACAGTTCCTGGTGCAAACGTCGCCCAGGATCATGAACGTGGCGGCCCCGTGGTCCCAGCACTCGCCCACGTTGGGGCAGCGCGCCTCCTCGCAGACCGTGTGCAGGTCCAGCTCACGCATCATCTGCTTGAGCCGCAGGTAGTTTGGTCCGCCGGGCGCCTTGACCTTGAGCCAGCTTGGCTTGCGTTCTGGGAGCGGCTGAACGCGGTGGCGCCCGAGGATCTGATAGAGGGGTTCAGACACGGGCGGCGAAAGCTAAGAAGGAGAGTTCGAGCTGGTAAGTTCTGATAACCTGCAATATACCGTGTAATCGGTTACTGGTTAACTCGCTAATTCCCATAGCGTTGCGGGGGATTCGCGTGGTACGATACTCACCGAAACAGTGTCGCGGTGGCGCCCGTAAAGGTACAGGAAACCAGGAACCAATTACCGCTCCGTCAAATGCTTCGTACGATTTTCATGATCGGACTGTTCGCGATTCTCGGGTTGTTCGCGCTCAAGCTGATCTTTGGTCTATTCGGGGTCCTCTTCGGCCTCTTCGGCATACTGCTGTGGTGGGCGCTCAAGATCGCGCTGATCGGGCTGGTGATCTACTTCGTGATTCGCATCGTGAGTCCTGACACGGCCGAGCGTCTGCGCGGTAAGTGGTCGGGGTCGATGTAAGACGGCCGGAAAGCGGACAACGGATGTCGGACACGGGGCTGCGCGAGAGCGCGGCCCTTTCTTGTTTTCGGAAGTACGGAAGGGGGCATTCCCGCTTTCCGGTCAGTCCGTACATTCGACGCCACATGGATTCCTTGCGCCGCACGCTCGACGAAGGGCTTGGGGCCGGCTTCCGGATCGAGCGCGAGATCGGCGGCGGCATGTCGCGCGTGTTCCTCGCAACCGAAACGGCGCTCGACCGCGCCGTGGTCCTCAAGGTGCTGCCGCCCGAACTGGCGGCCGGCTTTCTCGTGCACAACTGGGGCCGCACGTTGCGGCAGAAGCTCATGCTGACTCGTCCATGAGCGCTACGGAACGCCTGAACGCGGCTCTCACAGGCCGCTACAAGATCGAGCGGCAGCTCGGTCAGGGCGGCATGGCGACGGTGCACCTCGCCAGCGACCTGAAGCACGATCGCAAAGTCGCGGTCAAGGTCTTGAAGCCTGAGCTCTCCGCCGTGCTTGGTGCGGACCGGTTCGTGGTCGAGATCAAGACGACAGCATCGCTCCAGCACCCGCACATCCTGCCGCTGTTCGACTCTGGCAGCGCGGACGGGTTCCTGTTCTACGTGATGCCATTCATCGACGGCGAGACGCTGCGCACGCGCTTGAATCGTGAATCGCAGCTCGGCGTCGATGAAGCGATCCGGATCGCGACCGAGGTTGCGGACGCGCTGGACTACGCGCACCGCCACGGCGTGATCCACCGCGACATCAAGCCCGAGAACATCCTGCTGCACGACGGCCGACCGATGATCGCGGACTTCGGCATCGCGCTCGCTGTTTCGGCCGCGGCCGGCGGGCGAATGACGGAGACGGGCCTCTCGCTCGGCACGCCACACTACATGTCGCCCGAGCAGGCGACGGCGGAAAAGGAGATCAGCGCGCGGAGCGACATCTACTCTCTGGCCTCCGTCCTCTACGAGATGCTCGCGGGCCAGCCGCCACATCTTGGCGGCAGCGCCCAGCAGATCATCATGAAGATCATCGCGTAGGTGGCCGAGCCCGTGACGAAGTACAGGAAGGCGACGCCGCCGCATGTGGCCGCGGCGCTGGGGCACGCACTCGAGAAGCTGCCGGCCGATCGTTTCGCGACGGCGGCGGAGTTTGCGACCGCACTCAAGACGCCGGGCGCGTCGGCCACGTGGACGACAGCGGGCGCTCCGGCGCGGGCGTCGGCGCGCCGCGTGAGCGTTCGCGAGCGGGTGGCGTGGTCTGTCGCTGCGGCGATGACGCTCACGGTCGTCGCGTTGGGACTCAAGAAGCCCAGGGAAGTCGAAGAACCCGTCCTGCGCGTGCCCATCGACTTGCCGGGCGCGCGGCTGTACTCGTCCACAGCGTCCACGCTCGCGATTTCGCCACAGGGAGACGCGGTTGTGTTCCTGGCGCAGACGGGGTCGAGCGGGAAGCTGATGATCCGGCGGACGGGCGACTTGATGCCGCGCGAGCTCGTGGGGACCGGTGTTTCGGCACAGCCCGCGTTCTCCAGCGATGGCCGTTGGGTCGTCTACGCTGAGGGCAGCCGCATCTTCAAGGTGCAGGTGGACGGCAGCGCGAGCATCCAACTCGGTGTGCTCACGAATACCGCCATTCGCGGGTTCCAGTGGATGGGGAACGATTCGATCCTGATCGGCGCGGATCGTGGCCTCCTGATCCTGCCGTCGAAGGGCGGCGTTCCGCATTTCGTCGCGGGTGTGGACACGATGCAGTCGGCGTGGCTGCCGGCCCTGTTGCCGGACGGGAAGACGGTTGCGTACACGATTGGCGCCGGACTGCCCGCGCGGAGGGTTGTGGTCACCAACCTGACCACGCGGAAAACGACGACGCTCGAACTCACGGCCGCGATGGCTCTGGGGATGCGCGACAGGCACTTGCTCTGGATCTCGCCGATCGGCGAGATCTTCGGCGCGCCGTTCGACCTCGACAAGCACGAGTTCACGGGAGATCCGGTGCAACTTGAGGCCGGCGTGCGCCTGAGCGCCAACGGATCGCCGTTTGCCGCACTGTCCAGGAGTGGGTCGCTGTGGTTCGCGTCCGGGCAGATGAGCTATCACCTCGTCCGCGTGTCCGGCAGCATGGAGCGGCCGGTCTTTCAGGTCCCGCGGGCGTTCCGCGCGCCACGCCTGTCACCGAACGGACGGGTGATCGCCGTGGCGGTGAGCGGGACGGCGGGCACGGATGTCTGGCTCTACGACCACGCGAATGAGACGTTCCAGCCGCTGACGACGGACGGCCGGAGCGATTTCCCGGAATGGTCGTCGGACGGCAAGCGGGTGTTGTACCGGTCCAGTGTGACGTCGCCGGCGTCGGTGCAATGGAAGCCGGCCGACGGGAGCGGAACGGCGGAGCGCTTGTACCAGCCGGAGCACGCCTTCAATGAAGCGGTGCTGTCACCGGATTCGAAGTGGCTGGTGTACCGCACTGCACCTGGCCCGCTGAACCGCGACATCTTCGCGGCGCCGTTGAGTGGTGACGGCAAGCCGGTGTTGCTGGCGGGCGGGCCGAACTACGAGTCGCACGCGCGCGTGTCGCCGAACGGGAAGTGGCTCGCGTATCAGTCCGATGAGGGCGGGGCGTTTCAGGTCTACGTGCGCCCCTTCCCGGGCGCGGGCGCGCGCGTGCAGGTGAGCAACCAGGGTGCGACGGAGCCGATCTGGTCGCGCAGCGGCAGTGCGCTCTACTACCGCGGCGCTGACGGCCGCGTCGAGATGGCACAAGTGTCGGAAGGCCCGCCGTTCAGCGTTGGCGCGCGGCGCGTGGTGATGGCGACGCCGGGATACGAACTGGATCTCACCCACCATAGCTGGGACGTCTTTCCCGACGGTAATAGTTTCCTGATGGTGAAGGCCGTGGCGGGCGACGCGGATCGCCCGATCCTGGTGCACAACTGGGGGCGGGCGGTGCGCGAGAAGCTGCGGGGCAACCCGCGGTGAGCACGACGGAACGACTGAACGAGGCGCTCGCCGGCCGGCTCCGGGGCGGCGCAGTCGCGTCCTGACCGGTTACCTGAGCCGGTCGAGAACCGCCCACACGAGCAACGGCACCATCAGCTCATGGTGGCCCGTGATCTCGTAGCCCTTCCCGCTCTGGAGCGTGGGCCGCTGCACCACGTTCATGCGCGGACGGTAGTGCCGGTTCATGTCCAGGTCGCAGGTGGTGAACTTCTGGGGCCGGCCCTCGTTGAGGTTGCGGGCGATGGTGAGCGCCTTGAGAAACACCTCGGGCATGATCACGGCGCTTCCAAGGTTGAGCACCACGCCGCCATCGTGCAGGCGGTCCAGGCTGGCGGCCAGCTTGCGGAAGTCGCGGTGGCTGGTGTCGCCGATGGCCGCGCCGCTGGCCGCGGGATGCTGGTGGATGATCTCGGCGCCCAGCGCGGCGTGCACCGTGACGGGAATCCCGTGCTCGTACGCCGCCAGCAGCACGGACAGCTCGCGGTTGGCGAGTTTTTCGCGTCCGAGCGCGATGGCCAGCGACGCGCCCATGCCCATGCCCATCGCCTCGCCGACAATGAACGCCGAATTCATCTCGCGCCCGGTCTCTTCAGCCATGCCGAAGGTGCCGTCCTTGAGGCCGGCGGCGACGTCCTCGGACGTGGCGCCAAAACGCGCCATCTCGTAGTCGTGGATCGCCGCGGAGCCGTTCATGGCCACGTGCGTGACGACGCCGCGCTCGATGAGCGTCGTGAGCAGGCGCGAGAGGCCGGTCTTGACGATGTGCCCGCCGAGCATGACGACGACGGCGCGCTTCTTCTTGTGGGCGCGGACGATGGCATCCACCACGCGGCGGAAGTCGCGCGCCACGAGGATGTCCGGCAGGGAATCGATGAACGCGCGAAACGACCGGTCGCGTCGCGGCGGGCGGGCGAACTCGGTCGCGTCCACCTTGTTGGCGCGGCGCTTCACGGGCACCGTGCGGACCCTGGAGAGATCCGCCTCCGGTGGCGCCGTCCGGCGCCGCTTCGCGGACCGGGAGCGGCGGCTCACCTGGTCGTGGTCGAATCCGGCTTGAGGCCGGGCTGGTAGCGCCTCAAGTACAGGTTCAGCGAGCCGAACTTCACGTGCGTCTTCATCTGCACCATGAGACGCGTGCTGTCGTCCTTGAGCCAGACCTCGGCGCGGCCGTTCTCGGCGAACACGCCGCGCGACTTGATGATCGGGCGGACCACGATGGTGTTGAACGTGCCCGCGGGAACGCGGATCGTCTCCTTGCGCAGCACGATGAAGCGCACCGGATTGCGGTCGGGGCGGAAGTAGCGGTCGAATGAGTACTCCTGGCCGACTTCCAGCGGGATCGTGCGCAGGAAGTAGATGAAGGATCCGTCGTCGAGCGGCAACGACACGGTGGGGAGCAGCGGCTGGTCGTTGAGCCGGAAGCCGCTGTCGGGAAAGATCTCGAAGCGGCGCTCGGCCTCGCGCGGTCCTTCGTCCAGGCTTTGCCAATGGCGCAGTGACGCGAAGTTGGTGACGTCGATCCAGCTCTCGAAGCGGTCATTGATGCGGAACCCAGGAATGCCGCCGCGGACCCGGAACACCGTGTGCCAGACCTCCTTGCCGCGCAGCGAGTCGAGCGACAGCACCTCGGTCACGCCGGTACCCGCGCGGATTGGGCCGTAGCGCAACTCGTACTCGGCGGTCTCGCCGACGGAGAACGGCACCGGCATCCGCGATGCGGCGCGCACCACGGTATCGGGCGCGACAGTCGTGTCCTGCGCGACGGCGCTCGACGTCACCGTCAGGAACGCGACGAACAGGCGGAGCACGAGCGTCATGCGCGAACGGCGTCCTTGAGGGCGCGTGCGGAGCGGAACAGCGCCAGCGCGCCGGTCCAGGCACGAACGCGAGTCTCGCGTGGACGCAGCTCGTAGCGCGGAGTGCTCGTGATGGTTTCGACGCGGCGGGCGAAACGGCTGGTGCGGACGAGGAGCTCCACGTTGGCGGCCCAGCCATCCATTCCGATCACGGGCGAACTGCCGGCGTTCTTCACCAGGTCGCGCAGCACGGAGATGCGATAGGCGCGCAGCGTGCCGAACGGGTCGCGGGTCTGGGGGAGCACAAGGAAGGGACGGGTGACGTACGGCGCCATGCGCTGCAAGAGACGCGCCGGGCCAGGCCACGCCGACGACAGCTCGCGCTCCGCGACGACGATATCCGCGCCGCCCTCGAAGCGTTTCACCAGCTCGGCGATATCCTCCGGCCGGTCCGTGAAGTCCGCCTGCATCGTGATCATCGCGTCACGTCGCGGGTACTTGGTGCGCTGGTTGACCGCGCGCACGAGCGCGTCGAGCGCCAGTCCGTAGCCGCGCCGGGTTCCTGCGCCGAACACCGTGAGCGGAAGGACGGCCTCGTACGACTTGAGCGTGTCGGCAGTGCCGTCGGTGCTGCCGTCGTCGTAGACGAGGATTTCGTACTCGCGCGCCAGATCCTGCATGACGCGACGCAGGCGCCACAGGAGCAATCCCACGGTCGATGCTTCGTTGTACGACGGAATGCAGATGTACAGCACGAGCCCTCGCCGTTCTGGTGCACCCCCCAGGCGCCGAGGGGCAAGCCCTGAAGCTAGCCGTCCCGGCCCCGCTTACTACTACACGGACGGTCGATGACGCCCTCACGCAACCTCTTTCCAGACAGCCGCTTGCGGCACGGACCCGTGTCCAGCTAGCGTGTCTGCTGCGAGTCGATGTAACACAGGGCGGGACGCGGGGCGCGCTCAGACGTTGACGCACAAAACTCGACCACACGGGGATGCCGATGCGGATTCGGTCACTGCTCCTGTTGTCCGCGGTTGCTGCCTGCGGCGGCCCGCCGCCACCGCCGGCGGTTGCGGCAGTGCCGAGCATCCTGGCGATCAGCGCCGACGACCTGCGCCGAGATGTCGCGGCGTTTTCGGCGGACTCGATGCGCGGCCGCGAAACGGGAACGCCGGCCGCGACGCAGGCTGCCCGATTCATCGCCCAGCGATTGCTGGCCCTCGGGGTCGAGCCCGCCGGCGACAGCATGTATTTCCAGCGCGTGCCGATGGTGCGGCAGGTACACGGGCCCGGCACGCGGTTCACGGTCAACACCGGGACCAGCACGTTCACGATTCCGTTCGGCGTCGAGGTCGGGCCGCTGCTCAATCTCGGCGAAGGAGTGCCGCGCCCGCGCCGCATCGCGGACGGCGAGCTGCATTTCGCCGGCTACGGCATGAGCACGATGGGCCGCCGCGATTTCGACGGCATCCAGCCCGGCAAGGTGATCGTGATGCTGCACGGCGCGCCGGCGTCGGTGACCGACACGGCGGTGCGTCGCCAGCTCGAGTCGCAGGAGACACTGGCGCTGCGGCTGCAGGGTGCGGCACAACTGCGGCCGGCGGCGATCGTCATCCTCATGACCCCGGGCACGAGCGAGCTGTACACCCAGTTCCTGCCGGACATGCTGCGCGGCGTATCCGCGCCGCCGGGCGACCAGACGACGACCGATGCGCAGCGCCCGCTGCCGATGATCGTGCTGGGCGTGGCGCGGGCCGGCTCCAAGCTGCTGCCCGACGGGTGGCCGGCCGACGAGAACCCGCAGGCGCTCACGGGCCGCCGCTTCAGCGGCCGGGTCGACGTGCGCAACGAGACGTTCACGGGCCACAACGTGGTGGGCATCGTGCGCGGCACGGACGCGCGCATGAACAAGACGTATGTCGCGTATGGCGCGCACTACGACCACATCGGCGTGCAGGCGTTCGTCACGGGCGACTCGATCGCGAACGGCGCCGACGACGACGCGTCCGGCAGCATGACGCTGCTGGCGCTGGCCAAGTCGTTGTCGGCCGCGCGGCCGCGGCGCTCGTCACTCTTTGTCTGGCACGTCGGCGAGGAGAAGGGGCTGCTGGGCTCGGCGTGGTACGTGGATCACGCGACGGTGCCGGCGGATTCGATCATCGCGCAGATCAACCTCGACATGATCGGGCGCCGTGGCGGCGCCACTGCGCAGTGGAACTCGGCGGCGCAGGGCGCGTCCGCCGCCGACCGCGTCTACGTTGTGGGCCCGCGCGCGGCCCCGAACAGCCAGAGCCGTACGCTCGGCGCCGTGCTCGACACGGTGAATGCCCGGCAGTTGCGTCCGCTGGTGATGGATCACGAGTGGGATTCGCAGACGCACCCGGAGCGGATCTACGAGCGCAGCGACCACTACAGCTACGCCAAGAAGGGCATTCCCGTCGTGTTTCTCACGACCGGCCTGCACGAGGACTACCACAAGGTGTCGGACGAGGCGTCCAAGCTCGACTACGAGAAGATGGCCCGGATCGGGTCGCTGCTGCTCGAGCTGGGCACCACGCTGGCGAACAGGGAGGCGCGGCCCAGATAGCGAAGGCGGAAGGCGGAAGGCGGAAGGCGGAAGGCGGAAGGCGGAAGGCGGAAGGCGGGTGCAGAGCACAAAGGCAGGTCGACGGTGTACGCCGACTCAGGAGGGGTTACCGAATGATTCTCGCCGATGCCAGGCACCGGTTGACCCGAGCGGACGCGCAGCTTGCCGTGCGGCTCGTTTCCGACGAGTCTGATGGCGGCCTGGCCCTGGCGCAGCAGCGCCTCGCGGACGAAGGGCTTGACGCGATCCTCGATGACCACCGTCTCCCGGACGAACTCCTCGGCTCCCGATTCGGCGCTTATGCGTCGCTGCCGCTCTTCTTCTATGTGATGGTACGTCACGCGCTGCTCAACGCCGGCGAGCGCGACCGCGCCGTGAGCGACTACATCACCGCGGTGCTGCTGGCCTTCAACGAGCGCGGCCGGAGCGAGCGTGTGTCCGACGCGGACGACGAGATCTACACGACGCTCGCCGACCTGCTGGACGACGTGAACGACGTCGACCCGCGTCGGGCGTTCCTGGTGCGCGTGCAGCTGGGCAACATGGCGCTGTGGCTGGCCGGCCTGTTCCCGGACCGCATCGAGGAGCGTCGCTGGCGTCGCGGCGGCCCGACGCTGGACTACTTCGAGGAGATGGGCCGGCTCGGCTTCGCGCTCGCCGCCGAGCACCGCATGGCGTCGCACTACGGGATGACCGCGGTGTACGGCACCGTGGCGGAGCGCTTCGGCCAGGTGCGCACGGCGCTCAACCGCCTGTCAGACCGGCTGCTGTTCCCGAACCGGCACACGCCCGAGCGGCTGATGCGTCAGGTGCTGGACGAGGCGCGCTGGAAGCTGGCGCGATAGGCGCCCGCCTGTTCCGCGAAGGCGCGGAACAAGCCGCGGTCCCAGCCGGACGCGTCGCGCACCAGCTCTTCAGGGTGCCACTGCACCGCGAGCATCCACCAGTCGTCGCCTGACCACTCGATGCCCTCGACGATGCCGTCCGGCGCCCGCGCCGTCACGGCGAGGCCGGCCGCGACGCGATCGACCGCCTGATGGTGCGACGAGTTGACGCTGATGTCCGACGCGCCGACCGCGGCGGCGAGCTTCGACCGCTTTTCGATGGACACAGCGTGCAGCCGGCTGTCGCGAAGCGTCGACTGGTCATGGTTGATGTCGGACGGCCGCTCGGTGCGGATATCCTGGATCAGCGTGCCGCCGAAGGCGACGTTGACGAGCTGAATGCCGCGGCAAATCGCGAGCGTCGGCATGGCGCGCTCGCGCGCCATGCGCGCGACCGCCAGCTCACAGGCGTCACGCGCCGCATGGACGTCGCTGACGGTGGGCGACCGCCTGGCGCCGTACGCGCCCGGGTCCACGTCCTCGCCGCCCGTGAGGATGACGCCGGACACGCCGTCGAGCACTCCGCTGACGGCGTCGGGCGGGAGCGGGGGCAGCACGAGGGGCGTCAGGCCGGCGGCCGTTGCGGCGTGCACGTACGCCTCGTTGAGCCGGACGCGCATCAAACCCCCGATGTCCTTCGTAGTGGAAGTCAGCGCAACAATCGGCGTGGTCATACGGGGTCGTTCAAGATATCGTTGGGGCGAATCCAATGTTCGAACAAATACGACGCTCGCTCGAAGAACTGCTCCAGAGCGCGACGAAGCCCGAAGAGCGGCACCTCGTGGTGTCGCGGATGAAGGACACCCTCGTCCAGGCCAGGATCGGCGTGGACGAATTGCGCGACGCGCTTTCGATGGCGCGGCGCAAGCTGGAAGTTGAGCAGCGCGAGCTGGCCACGGTACGGCGCCGCAAGGAGCTGGCGCTCGGCATCAACGACGCCGAAACGATCGCGGTCGCCGAACGCTTCGAAAAGCAGCATTCCGAGCGCGCGGTCATCCTGGAGCAGAAGATCGCGGCGATGACGCGGGAGCTGGAGTACGCCGAGCGCGAATTGGAGGAGATGAAGGCGGAGCTGCGCGCCGCGATGAACCGGCCGAACGCCGCCGGACCGCTGCCGGGCGCCACGCCCGAGGATCCGCTGGCGGACGAGAGCGGCGCCAAGGTGCGTGACGAGATCGACTCCCTCGCGCGCGAGCGCGCGCGAGCCGATCGCGCCGCGGATGCCGACCGCCGACTGGAAGAACTGAAGAAGAAGATGGGCAAGTAGGGGTGCGTCTTCGGCAACTCGCCCTGCTGTCGTTGGCGTCCACCGCCGGTGCGCAGGCGGCGACGCTGCCGTGTCGCGGGCAGCGTATCGATTCGATCGTCGTCTTCGCCGAGGCGCCCACCGTCGTCGGGGTCCGGCGCGTTCCGGTCATCGGCACGTTCATCCGGGAGACGCACGCCACCACGCGGCCGGAGATCGTGCGCGGGTACCTGCTGCTCGGCGTCGGCGACCGGTGCGACCCCCTGCGCCTCTCCGAGTCCGAGCGCATCCTCCGCGCGCAGCCGTTCCTGGCAGACGCGTCGATCGACGTCCTGCCGGGCGACCGTGGAGGCGTCCGGCTCGAGGTGCGTACCATCGACGAGTTCTCGCTGGTGCTCAGTGGCTCGCTCTCGGACGAGCCCCCAAGCGTGCGCAGCGCGCGGACGGGCAGCGGCAACCTTTCCGGCCTCGGCATCTCGACGACGGCCGCCTGGCGACACCGTCCATGGTACGACGATCGCATCGAGCTGCGAATTGCGGATTACCAGTTCGCTGGCCGCCCGAACATCCTGTCGATGTCGCTCGTGCGCGACCAGTTCGGGCGCGACGACCGCGCCGAGCTGACGCTGCCGTTCCGGACGGACGTGCAGCGGTTCGCCTGGCGCACGCTCGTCGGCGAGAGCCGCACGCGCGCGCCGTTTGCGCAGCGCGACAGCGGCCGGCTGGTGCTCGGCTACTCGCGGGAGTATGCCGAGGCGGGCGGCATCATCCGGGTCGGCCCGCCGGGACAGCTGAGCCTGTTCGGCCTCGCCATCTCCAACGAACGGGCGTTTCCGGACTCGGCGGCCGAACTGGTGACCAGCACAGGGTTCATTGCGGACACGGCCGCGGCGTTCACCGGCCGATTCGCCGAGTTGAAAGCGGCCCGCATCAACGCGCTCATGGGCATCCGCGGCCTCCGCTTCATGCGCGTGCGCGGGTTCGACGCGCTGCGAGGCACGCAGGACATCCCGATCGGACTGCAGTTGGGCACGCTGGTAGGCCGGAGCCTGAACGCCTTCGGGGCGAAATCGAATGATGTCTTCGTTTCGTCGGACATCTACGTCGGCGCCGGCGTGCCACGGCTCACGTATCAACTGCAGTTTCACGGGGAGGGCCGCCGGCCCCGCGGCATCCGGGAGTGGGACAACCTGGTGGGCAGCGCGCGCATCACGCGGCACTCGCGTCCGACGGACTGGCGCACGCGCATCATGACGGTGGAATGGAGCGGCACGTCGCGCGCGCTCGTGCCGCATTCGTTGTCGCTCGGCATCGCGGACGGCGGGATGCGCGGGTTTCGCGACGCGACGGCGATCGGCGGGCGGCGCGCGATCTTCCGGTTCGACGAGCAGGTGTACGCCGGCTCGCCGTTCAACTACGCGGATTTCGGGTTCTCGCTCTTCAGCGACGTCGGGCGTCTCTGGGACGGTGACGTTCCCTACGGCACGACGACGCCGATGCGTTGGAGCGTCGGCGCGAGCCTGCTGCTGGCGGTGCCGGTGCGCTCGACGCAGATGTGGCGGCTGGAGTTCGCGGTCCCGGTGAACCGCGCCGAGGGGGGCGACTCGTGGGAGCTGCGGCTCTCCCGCCGCGACATCACGTCGTTCTTCTGGCGCCCACCGACCGACGTAGCCAACGCCCGATCTCGCGCCGTGCCGGCATCGATCTACAACTGGCCGTAGGGGCTGACAGGGAATTCAACAGGGAACTCAACGGGGAACTCAACGGGGAACTCAACAGGGAACTCAACAGGGAATTCAACAGGGAACTCAACAGGGAACTCAACAGGGAACTCAACGGGGAACTCAACAGGGAACTCAACAGGGAACTCAACAGGGAACTCAACAGGGAACTCAACAGGGAACTCAACAGGGAACCAACAGGGAACCAACTGGGGGTTCAGCTGGGTTTCGAAGGCTCAATCCAAACTGCAGTCAAACGCCCGCCCACCTTCGTCGTCAGATGGAAGCGACGGTAATGGCTGCAGACGAAATGCCCGGCGTTGCCGAACCACGTCCACCTCGCAGGGGCAACCGCCACCGCTTTGTCAGGCCGCCTCCTCGCTCGTCACTCCCTTTTGAATTCCCTGTTGAGTTCCCGGTTGAGTTCCCAGTTGAGTTCCCATTTGAGTTCCCAGTTGAGTTCCCAGTTGAGTTCCCAGTTGAGTTCCCAGTTGAGTTTCCGTTGACCCCCAATCGACTCACCGTCTCAGCACCCGTTCAACCCGGAGCTAGTGCCTCGCTTCGCCCATCAGCTTCCGGGCGGGGATGACCAGCAGGCCGCACACCACCGCCGCGCCCACCAGCGCCCAAGTCGTGCCGCTGAACACCAGCGGAGTCTGATCGAGCCTCGTGGGGTCGACGTGTCCGCCGACGAGGCCGGCGACGAGGTTGCCGACCGACGTGGCCAGGAACCACACTCCCATCATCTGACCGACGAACTTGCGTGGCGCGAGTTTGGTCATCGAGGACAGCCCGACGGGGCTGATGCAGAGCTCGCCAACCGACTGGAAGAAGTAGCTGCCCACCAGCCACCAGGCGGACACCTTGAGCGTGCCTCCGCTCGCGACCACGGCGTTGGCGGCCCAGATCATGAGCATGAAGCCGAACGCCGTGACCGCGAGACCCATCGCGAACTTCGTCGTGCTGGAAAAGTCGAGACCGCGCTTCGCGAGCCACACCCACAGGACAGCGAACAGCGGCGCCAGGATGATGATGAACGCGGAGTTGATCGTCTGGAACCACGTGGCCGGCATCGTGAAGCTGCCGAACTCGCGGTCCGTGAAATCATTGGCGAACAGGTTGAGCGACGTCGGCGCCTGCTCGAAGGCGCCCCAGAAGATCGCCGAGAAGGCGAACAGGATGACGATGATCCCCATGCGCTTCATCTCGTCCGTCGAGAGGCCGCCGAGCGCGAAGATGTAGGCGAAGTACGCGGCGCCGATGCTCACGAGCACGATGGTCATCTTCTCGCCGATCGAGACGGGGTCGATCGTCACCACGCCGGAGCCGGCGAGCACGATGACCGTGAGGAGCACGACGAGGAACGCCGCCACGGCGGACTTCACGAGTCGCAGCTGACCTGCCTGGCGGGCGGGATCGGCGTCCCGTGACGGCTCGGAGCCGATGGGTCCCAGCGTCGCCGGCGACCGGAAGTGGAATACCGCGACACCGATGAGCATGCCGACGCCGGCGGCGCCGAAGCCCCAGTGCCAGCCAACCTGCTCACCGAGGATGCCGGCGACGAACTGCCCGAGGAACGCGCCGGTATTGATGCCCATGTAGAAGATCGAAAAGCCGGCGTCGCGACGGGCGCCCTTGTCCGTGTACAGCTCGCCGACCATCGCCGAGATGTTGGGCTTGAGCAGGCCGGTGCCGATGACGATGAGAATCAGGCCGAGAAAGAACGGCAGGCGCGCGTTGAGGAACGAGGCCGTGCCGATGCTGATGTGTCCCAGCGCGATGAGGATGGCGCCCGACATCACGGAGCGTCGCAGGCCGAGCCAGCGGTCCGCGATCCAGCCACCGGGCAGCGAGAAGAGGTAGACGCTCGCGGCGTAGATGCCGACGATGGCCCCTGCCTGCGGCCGCTCGAAACCGAACCCGCCGTCCAGGAGCGCGGCGGTCATGAAGAGAATCAGCAGGGGACGCAGCCCGTAGAACGAGAAGCGCTCCCACATCTCGGTGAAGAACAGCGTCGAGAGTCCGCGCGGGTGTCCGAAGAAGCCCGTGTCGCCGGTGTACTTCTCCAGTCCCGCCTGTGGATTCGTCATTGATCCCGTGGAGTGAGTGAGGACGGCTCCTTGATGCACGCGGCGAAATGCGCGCGGGCCTTCTCTTCAAGAGGTGGAACTGTCGCGCTGCACGACGCGTCACGCCGTGGGTCGGGACAGCGCGGGTGGAACACGCAACCGGCCGGGGGCCGCGTTGGCGACGGGGCGTCGCCGGCCAGCACGACACGCTCGCGCCTGGCCGCCGGGTCGGGCACCGGCACCGCCGACAGCAGCGCCCTCGTGTACGGCATCCTCGGCGTTCCATAAAGGGCGTCACGGGACGCGGTTTCGACGATCCGCCCGAGGTACATCACGGCGACGCGATCCGCGATATGCTCCACGACGGAGAGGTCGTGCGCAATGAACAGGAAGGCGAGCCCGCGGTCGCGCTGGAGGTCCTGCAGCAGGTTGAGCACTTGCGCCTGCACCGAGACGTCGAGCGCGGAGACCGGCTCGTCGCAGACGATGAACGCCGGCTCCACCGACAGCGCGCGCGCGATGCCGACGCGTTGCCGCTGTCCGCCCGAGAACTCGTGCGGGTACATGCCGGCGTACTCGCCGCGCAGCCCGACTTCCTCGAGCAATTGGCGCACGCGTGTGTCCGCGTCGGCGCCTTCGGCGATCCCGTGGATGATCAGGCCCTCGCGCACAGTCTGGCCGATCGTCATGCGCGGGTTGAGCGACGAGTACGGGTCCTGGAACACGATCTGCATCCGGCGCCGCAACTTGCGCAGCGGCTCGCTGGCGAGCTTGAGGATGTCCTTGCCGTCGAAGATGACTTCGCCCGCGTCGGGCTCGACGAGGCGCAGTACGGCGCGCCCGGTCGTCGTCTTGCCGCAGCCCGACTCGCCGACGAGCGCGAGCGTCTCGCCCGGAAACACGTCGAAGGAGACGCCGTCGACCGCGCGCACCGTCTCGCCGCCACCGCCGAACAGCCCGCGCGGGCGGGTAAACGTCTTGGTGAGGTTCCTGACCCGCAGCAGCGGTTCTCGGCCTTCGGCGCCCGGAATCCGGCTCATCCGCGAGCCGCTCCTGCCTTGGTGCGGCGTTGCGGCTCGAGCGCGAGATGGCAGCGCGCGAAGTGGCCGGGCGCGACCTGCGTCAGCGCCGGGTGCTCGGACGCCTTCTCCCACGCATACGAGCAGCGGTCGCGGAAGCGGCAGCCGTCGGGCCAGTCAGTCGGCGGCGGCACGGTGCCGGGTATCGTCGTGAGCCGCTCCTGCGCGCGGCCCATTCGCGGCATCGCCGCGAGAAGCCCTTCGGTGTACGGATGCTGCGGCTGCGAGAAGATCCGCGCGACCGGCGCCTCCTCGACCACCTCGCCGCCGTACATCACCACGACGCGCGACGCCATTTCGGCGACGACGCCCATGTCGTGCGTGATCAGCAGCAGCGACATGCCGAACCTCTTCTGCAGGCCGCGCAGCAGGTCGAGGATCTGCGCCTGGATGGTGACGTCGAGTGCGGTCGTCGGCTCGTCCGCGATGACGAGCGCCGGCTTCATCATGAGCGCCATGGCGATCATCACGCGCTGCCGCATGCCGCCCGAGAGCTGGTGCGGGTAGTCCCGGGCGCGCAGGCCCGGCTCCGGAATGCCCACCTGCTCGAGCATGTCGACAGCGCGCTGCCAGGCAGCCTTGCGTGGCGCGGCGTCGTGGATGCGCGCCACCTCCGCCACCTGGTCCCCGACGGTGAACACCGGGTTGAGCGCGGTCATCGGTTCCTGGAAGATCATCGCGATCCGATTGCCGCGGACCCGGCGGATGTCTGATTCCCGGAGCTCCATGAGGTCGCGGCCCTCGAACACGATCCGGCTGCCGGACTCGATGCGGCCCGGCGGGGCGACCAGGCGCAGGATCGAGAGCGCGGTGACGGTCTTGCCGCAGCCCGACTCGCCCACAAGGCCCACCGTCTCACCCGGCGCGATCGCGAGCGACACGCCGTCCACCGCGCGCGCCACCCCGGCGTCGGTGTGGAAGTACGTCCGCAGGTTCTCGATCGCGAGGAGCGGCGTGTGCGTCATGAGCGGTGAAGGTGCCGCGGGTCGAGCGAACGACGCAAGGCGTCTCCGAGGATGTTGCAGCAGAGCACGGTGCCGACGATCGCCAGCCCGGGGAACAACGCGGCCCACCACGTGCCGATGAACGCCTCGGTACCCTCGAAGAACAACGTGCCCCAGCTCGGCACCGGCTCGCGCGCGCCGAGGCCGAGGAACGAAAGCCCCGCCTCGAGCACGATGATGTTGCCGACGCCCAGCGTCGTCGCGACGATGACCGGGCCAAGCACGTTGGGCAGCAGGTGACGCAGCATCAGCCGGCCGCGATGCGCCCCGAGGGAGCGCGCGGCCACCACGAACTCGCGTTCACGCAACGACAGCGCCTCGGCGCGCACCAGGCGCGAGACGTCGAACCACCCGGTGAGTCCGAGCAGGACGACGAGCGCCGGCAGCGGCACCGGACTCCACAGCGCGAGGACCGCGATCAACAGCAGGACGCGCGGCACCGCGAGCATGGCGTCCAGCAGCCGCATGAGCACTGCGTCCACCCGCCCGCCGAGCGTCGCTGCCACGAGCCCGTATGCGGTGCCAACGAACGCCGACATGAGCACCGCGAGCGTCGCCACGGACAGCGACACGCGCGCCCCGAACAGGACGCGGGTGAGCAGGTCGCGGCTGTAGTGATCCGTCCCGAACGGATGCGCGAGCCTCGGCGGGACATCCTTGAGTGCGATGATGTCGAGCTGCTGCGACGGTTCGTAGGGCGACAACAGCGGCGCCGCCAGCGCGGCCACCGTCAGCGCGGTGAGTGCCGCCAGTGAAACGCGCGAGGCGACGTCGAGCCGCGTCCACCAGGCGCGCGCGGCGCCCGCCGGCTCAGCGAACTCGGACACGCGGGTCGGCGACGCCGTACGCGACGTCGGCGAGGAGGTTGCCGGCGACCACCATGAACGCGCCCACCTGGACCGCGGCGAGCACGAGGGCGTAGTCGCGCGCGCCCACCGCGGTGACCAGCAGTTGCCCCATCCCGGGCCAGGCGAAGATGCGCTCGACGAACACGGCGCCGCCGAGCAGTGAGGGGAACGCCAGGCCCGCGAGCGTGATCATCGGCAGCAGCGCGTTGCGCAGCGCGTGCCGCCGGGCGATCGAGGCTTCGTCCACGCCCTTGGCGCGCGCCGCGCGGATGAACTCGGACGGCATGACGTCCTGCAGCGCGGCACGCTGGAACCGCGCGACCACTGTCGCGGCGACCACGGTCAGCGCGAGGAGCGGCAGCGCCAGGTGCCTGAGGCGGTCCACCAGCGCGCGCGC
>Ga0187893_10007396_pt1 | contig 18015 bp, 29 predicted proteins | sample MA1701074metaG_FD_139574 | JGI IMG/M metagenome (GOLD analysis project Ga0187893, IMG submission 139574) | White microbial mat communities from a basaltic lava cave in the Kipuka Kanohina Cave System on the Island of Hawaii, USA - MA170107-4 metaG ... | reverse complement strand
TCTGTCCTAACATCGTTGAGACGGCATTTCCATAATCGTTTCTTCATGCGCCCGTAGCTCAATGGATAGAGCACCAGACTACGGATCTGGGGGTTACAGGTTCAAGTCCTGTCGGGCGCACCAATAATCAATATGTTGCGATATTTATGATCTGCGGTAGCGAGAATGTAGATACAGTGTAGAATTTTAACTGCACCAAATTGCCGCAATTGGCATCATAGACAAGGCTACCTAAACCTGCTAGCTTTTAAGCCCGCTTCGGCACCTATCTTCTTTAAGAGATAGTTGTTAACGAGAACTTAACCGATTCCTGCTTAACGGGACAAAGTCCCTAGTTATATTGATATTTGGAAGACCTCATGGCCCTTGCGGAACGACAAGAGTTATTCAAGAAAGTCGAAAGCCTGCGAGACCAAAGAAAGCTCATATGCTTTTTCAATTTCGATAGGCCTAGCACTCCGAATGTACCTGGCCTCACCACACAATTTCATTCAGAATTTAAAGAGGCACTATTTAGGGTGTTGAAGGAGACTGCCCCGTATGCTTCAGGCCTCGATCTTTGCCTGTATACAAGGGGAGGAGATACTAACTCGGTTTGGCCGATCATTAACGTGATTCGAGAATTTGACCCAAACTTTCAAATCCTCATCCCTTTTCGTTGCCATAGCAGCGGGACGCTTGTCGCCTTAGCGGCGAAACGTATTGTATTAGGACCACTATCTGAACTCAGCCCAATAGACCCGAGCACAGGAAATCAGTTCAATCCTATAGATCCAGGAAACCCCCAGGGTCGATTGCCAATCAGTGTAGAGGATGTTACCTCCTATGCTGATTTTGCCACGAGTTTTTTGAAAGGCACAAAAAGCAGGTCCTTCGACCAATTTCTCCTAAAGCTCTCTTCTGATGTACATCCACTGGCTTTAGGAAATGTGCACCGAGTGCATAAGCAAATTAAGCAGTTGGCTGCGAGTCTATTGAATCTCCATCCCAAGACAAGTCGAAACAAGCCGGTAAAAACAATCGTGGCTGCTCTAGCCAGCCGATTCTATTCGCATTTACACATGATAAGCCGTCATGAAGCAAAAGACATATTAGGGCCTGAACACGTTGTTTTTGCCCCAGAGAATCTTGCGGCGGCTCTTAATGAAATGCTTCGGGAATACGAAAACGAGTTTGTGTTGAGAAAGCAGTTTTTTCTTGGAAATTTCATGGGAGATGATATTGAAAAGGAAGCTCGTTTTATTGGGGGTTCCGTAGAATCGGCTTCGTGGTCCTATTTGTTTGAAACCAAATTAAGGATTTCTCAGTACTCAAGGTTGCCACCAAACCTGCAAATACAGCTTCCCGCTGGACAACGTATGCCTCTAGTTCCGGGACTGCCAAGAGAATATCAGGTTGAGGTTACGGCTCAGGGTTTGATCCATAACAAGGCACCGCAAGGAGTAACTGTATGAACACCGACTTTCATATGTCACAAGACATTCAGATTGCACTATCAACGGCAGATGAAGAGTCCTATTACTTTACCGGAGAACAAGTAATTTCTTCTTCACTGGAGTTTGAAAAGGTGTTTCCCTCCGGCGTCTATCGAGTCTTGGATGGAAAGCTGTACATGATCGTAGAAGGCATTCCGCCAGAACTTTCAAGCGGTACTTAGGTTCCACCTCGCATCAAGAATGTCCCGCCAGAGCAATGTCCTTTACAAGCAAGTTACCCTCATAGACACTTCAGCGGTTGTCGCGATCCATGATGATCGAGAAGCTCATCATCAGATTGCAAAGCTTTTTTTCGAGAGTCAGAAAGTAATGGCCTGGACCTCATTAGACGTTACCGCACACGAATCATTTACTCGTGTCCGATACAACACTGACTTGCCGCAAGCGATGAAAGCCTTCGACTTTCTTCGTTCCAAACCAGTTAAGTTCATACCCTTCTTAGCAGAAGATGAGATAAAAGCGCGTGATTTGCTGACAAAGTATTCAGACCATAGGCTCAGTTTCCACGATGTCTTATGCGCGGCGGTAATGCTCAGATTGGGAATTTATAAAGTTTTTACCTTCGACAAGGATTTCCTAATTCTGGGTTTTGATATCTTCCCTCGGAGTGTTATTTAGTCTCGCTCAGGCCTCACCCGTATGTGTTGCGTTGAACGCCAGGCCGTTTCGACGAGCGGTCAATCGTTCACACGCCTCATTCCAGCCTCTCCATTCAAATTGCTGAAGCGATGTGGCGAGGTCCTGTGTGGTCCTCGGGAGTCCGTTCCAGATAACCATCATCGCCTTTTCAATCGGCGGCAGAATCCTCTCCATGTCCGCAGCCGAGCACACCTCTTGTAATTCCTCCCCCATGGTCTCGTAGAGATCGATCCACTGGACGGATGAGATCACCCGTGGATCGGCACACGCACCCTGGACCAGGAGCGAGCCTTCCTCTGCGGTGTTAATGATATCGTGTGCCGTTTTGGCATCGCTCTGTTCTCCCTCCGTTGCCGTGACTTTCTCTGCCGCCACGCGGAAGGCGTGCAGTAGACGATGGGCTTCCGTGCGGAGCGCCGAGATGGCCACTGACAGATCCTGCTCTTCCTTCGTCCCTGTTTCCATCACGTCTTTCTTCGGGCCGATTACCCCGGCCACTCCTGGAGGGGGTGGTTTCTGTTCTCAGGACCCACCGCGACAGCCCCCAGCATTCGTTCTGCTTGCCCATCGAGGGCCTGTCGCACGGGCGTGATGGAGAGCCGCGCATAGACTTGCGTGGAATTGAGCGAGGTATGATTCAGTACGCGCTGGATCACCGGTATGTTGGCACCGGAAATCGCGAGCCAGGAAGCGGCCGTCCGTCGAAGGTCATGGATCCGGACATCGTTCAAGCCGACGCGGGCGCGGATCCGCTTCCAATGGTGGATGATGGAGGTCCCGGACCACTGGCCCGGCTGGTTGCGGTTCTTGTTGTTGGCAGATGACGGGAACACCCACTCATTGACGCGCGGGAGTGCTTTGATCCGCGTCACGAGTTGTGCCGGAAGGGGGACCGTATGCGGCACCCCGGTCTTCGTCGTCGGTTTATGCCACAAGGCCCCCTCGAGATCGAGATGCGCCCACTTCATGGTCCGGGCTTCATCGCGGCGAGCGCCGGTGAGGAGTAACGTCAAGAAGTAGACTTCCGTGCGCGGGAGTTCTTCACGAATCGAGGCCAACAGGTACGGCATTTCATGAGAAAGGATAAACCGCTCCCGCGCGTGCTTGGAGAATTTCTTGATGCGATCGGCAGGGTTCTTGCCGTCGTAGACCTCCCAATCGATGGCCCGAGCGTACATCGCGTGCAGTTGTTGGAGGGCTTGATTGGCCGCATACGGTCCAGCGGTCCGGGCGATGGCATGAAACCAGTCCATCACTTGGATGCGTGTCAGGTCTCCGAGTGCCATGGCGGCGAAGCGGCCGACGTACTTCTGCAGCCGTCGACTCGTGCCCCGCTGGTTCTTCAGGAACGCCACATGATTGCGTTCATAGAGGACGAGGAATTCACCGATGGTCATGGCGACCTTCTTTCTTGCGGGCCTCTCGTAGCAGTTGTTCCAGCCGATGCAGGCTAATGGCCTGCTGACCGATCTTCGACATGAGCCGAAGGCCTCGCCCGCCACGGAGACGGCCGTTCACTCGGGCCGTTCGGGAATGGCCATTGGCCGGTTGGCGGAATTGCTTGACGTTCATGGCGCCCTTCTCCCGAGGCCGGCGAACGGGATCCAGCCCCCCGCTTCGGGGATCCACAGCATGCTCGGACTCAGCAGGGTGCGCCAGTCCTCCTCGCTGCGCGCATCGTCGAAGTCGGGCGGGCGACGGCCCAGAAAGAGTTCGGCGATATAGCCTAGTTGATCATTCCAGGTGCGCCCGGCGCGGGCCGCAGCGAGCCCGATTTCACTGATCACGTCGTCGGGTGCCTTGAAATCCACATGCTTGGTGTTTTGGTGCAGCCCATCAAAAAACTCGGAACAGTCTGCACGGTGACGCGGGTGGAGCATCATGGCGGCCTCCTCAGTTCATCATCATGGGCAAGGACCTGACGCGGTGTGTGCCCAATCTGTAACAACCAAACAGGATCCATTACACGAGACGAAGTTGCGGCCTCCCAGCCGGCTGAGTCTTCGCGTATCGGATGGGCAGAGGGGGTTCCGCCATTTCGCCGTCACACGGCGTCATCACCATCGAGACAAGAAACGCATTCGGATGCCATCGACGAAGGTGGCTGAGTTTCTTATATCCTAGCTCTTGGGTTACCTGAGGATAGTTGTGTTGAAACCATTGACCGTCGGAACCTTCTTCGCACACCACCCAATAGGTTCGCGTCATCGCTCACCGTCCTTTCTTTCAGATCCCCTCAGATGTCACGTTGCCGGCGCCGCCTGGAATCAAACGCAGAGTCGTGGCTGTCCGGGTGGGTGGTGGGGGCACAGAGGCCGCGTTTCTCCGTTCCCTTAATTCGTGTAATTCCCTGGCCTCGCGGATGCGGTGGAGCAGATCCTGGTCAGGCGGCAACAAGCCCATCGCCATCTTGAGCAAGTAGCGAATCTGCCGCGGCAGTGGAGTGCGATATTCGCGCTCGCTGGATAACCGCAGTGCGTCATAAAGTGCCTGATCCTCGGGTGTGTCATTGAAGGTCAGCCGGATAGTGTGGGCCTTGGAAAGCGGTACGCCTGTGGTTGCTTTGATCATGGACGAGCTCCTTTCGTGAGGGATTGGCCGTCATGCAGTTATGTCGCTAGGGACTTCTTTGGGATCCGAGCGTAGCCGTTCGTTCCTGCAGGAACTCGGTCATGTGAGCCTTCGTCCCAAGCTTGAAGACTGCGATGATGGGATCCTCGTCCATGTCCATCCGCATTACTCCAGCAGCTCCGAGACCGTGACCTTGAGCGCCTTTGCCAATTTCTTCAGCACCTCAAGCGACGGGTTGGTGCGCTCCCGTGTTTCCAGCTGCGTGATGTAGGCATCACTCACGCCGACCTGCTTGGCCAACGCTCGCTGACTGAGCCTCAGCTCCATGCGCCGCTGCTTGATCATGCCCGACAATCTCCGCGCCATAATACTAACTCCCAGTTAGCAACCGCGTCAAGTCTCTCTTTGCCTCTTAGGATCCAGCTCCGGGTCTACAGCCGTTTCCCTTGGTTAACATGGTTAACACTGTGCTCCGGCACGAGCAGAGCCAGCGCCTCTTTCAACAGTAGCCGGACCTTTGCATCCCGTTCCCGCCGCGCAGCCTCGCACGTCTGTTGGAATCCGGCAAGCCGGCACTTCGCTGAGCAGAACCGATGGTCCTTGCGATGGGGTTCGAATGTGGTTCCGCAGGCGCACGTCATTGTAGATATCCTCCAGATGGGTGTCTAGGAAGCGTTAGAACGCTTGAATAGAAGAGATCTGGCGTTGAAGTGGGCATCGCACGTCATTGCTCAGGATTGGCCAGCTAGTGGCCCAGCAACGATCGATCGAAAGAAGGTGGCGACTTCCTGATTGTCTTGAGATATCATTTGGCCAGTAGTCTGGAGGTACTCATTATGGCCGCCACTGATTTACCGGCACTCACCAAGGAGAACGTACAAGCGCGGGCTTGCCTTATGTTGCAGCCGCTAGACATAGAGGGCCTTATCAGAAAAGGGATCCTGCTGAAGAAGGGTGCCTGGTATCGAATTCTCAAGTTCAAAGCCATCCCCGAGCACGCCTGGGTCAAAGTGTCGGAGATCGCGCAAGATAAACACGGCAGCATGATCAAATTCTCCAAGTTGTCCAAGAGAGACAGAGCTCAGCTTGAGAAGATGGTCTGACTCCCAAGCGCCCTCACGCCGGCGCCTTCGCCCTCGCCTAACGCATCAGTGCAGAATCCTCCGTCTTGCGGGGTTAGCAGTAGCGGCCGCACTCGCTAGAGCCACGTGAAAAAACAGACGAGCATTAGCGTCCGCCGTGGGTCTACCGCAAAGCACGGCGCGGGCAAGCCCCGGACTGGTTGGACATGGATGGATCTCGCGAGGAGGTGGTCCCGCTGCCCTAGAGAGGCCTTCCGTTGTCCGGATTCTCGACCACCTGGCGCTGGAGATACTCGCGAATGAACCGGATCAGCTCGGCGCGTAGCACATACCGCTCGCCAATATTGTCTCTGTAGAACCCTAACTTACCGCTGGCCAACCAATACTGGACGGTCGCCCGATGTTTTCCGACTACGTGTGCCACTGCCGCCTGACTGAAGCAGGGAAAGAGCGGCACCATCAGAGGGACGGGCTGAACCGGCGCCACAGGAGCTAGCGATGTCTTCGCCGGCGCTGGGAGCGGAGCCGGCGGTGGTTTGGGCTTGCGTGGGATCCATCCCCTTCGGCGTCCCTCTATCCATCTCATCGATCTCGCTTCATCCGGCCACCAGACCAACGCGATGGCTTGAACCCCACCGACGAACAAGGCTGCCATCCTTGACAGCTTCCCACGGTCGGACTAGCCTTGAACGCGCTCACAGCCTCCACAGAGAAGGTACAATTGCTCTTGCCATTAGAGGGGGATCTATGCCAAAAGCGAAGCCGGTTTCGCTCCATCCGCTGGAATTCGATGATGCTATCCACGCGCTCATTCGTGTTGATCCTGTTCGCGTGGGGCTTGGTTCTCAGCGTGCCAAGCCTGATACTCAGCGCAAACGCAAATCCCGAGCCAACAACACGTAGCTCACCGCCAGGGCCAGTCCATGAACCACAAGGACAACCCCAGGCTCAGACAGGACATGCTCAGCAGCCTCCACCACCAACGAACAGCACAGCTGCCACCGCAATACGCAAGCCATCCACCCAAGACAAGGAATACGCCTCCAGCGATGACGCGCAGAGCGCCAATGAGGATTGGCGCGTGTGGTTGCCAAACTGGCTGCTGATCGGTATTGGTGGAGTTGCTGCGTATATCGCTCTTCGTACCCTCAAAGTCATTGAACTTCAGACGGAAGCCACGAGAACGGCTGCTACTGCCGCCCTCGAAGAAGCCAAGGCCATGACTTTGGCTGAAAGAGCTTATGTGAAGATGTCCCATTGCCCACCAGGGCTGCAACAAGTGGCTAACTCCCCCCTGTACGACATTCAATTGCAAATTAAGAATTTTGGACACACCCCTGCGACCGTCACAGGCGTGGTTCTGACCTATAAAATCGTACCGCATGAGGACCTGCTGCCGACCGTTCCCGAGTACGGTTCTGGAACAGGACAATTGATAAGAAGAGTGTTTCTCGTGCGAGAAGAAGATTTTTTCACCCATCAGACTTTTACGATTTTGTCCCCCGACTTTACGCTTATTGAGAATGAAACAAATGATATCTGCATCTACGGATACGTCGATTATATCGACCAGTTTGGGACTCGGCACCGCGCTGGCTATGCTCGTCGATATGAGCCGAGGGCTAATGACGCTAGGATCTACCGGACGGACGAAGCATTTAGAAACCGGAGCAATCTCATGTATGTCACTCAGCCCCGCTACAACTACGACCGGCGACGAGAGCACGGCGAAGGCAATGATTGGGACGAACCAACATAACCGCATGATGACGCACACAGGACCGTTTACAGCTTCCCCGCCACTTTCTTTAACTCCGTACTGATCGCCACTTGTGTCGCTCGTGCCGCTTCATTCTTGGCTTTCAGCACGATGGCGGGTCCCATCGATTCAGCCAGCTGCCGGAAGCGCAACCGAGGAGGAATCACCACCTGATTCGTGACCGCGATGATCTTGCTCGACTCCTTTGACCCTTTGACAAATAGGGTCCGCTGGCCCTTGGATCGCTTTTGCAGAAAGAGCGGCCCACCCCCTCGTGAGCTGATCGTCATGCCTTTTTCATGGACATGGAGGATCCGTGAAATGCCGACCTGGACGCCGATCGTATCAAGCGAATCGCCATAAACATGTGCGAAAACGTTTTTCCCCTTTTTCAGCTCGCCACCCTTAATGCCTGGCCGGCCGCTCAGCTGCTCGCGAATGAACCGCCTCCGTACTTGGGCGCCACCCCGCTTGAACGCGCCGCGCATAAAGCGCACCGAGAGAATCTGCGCCCGTTCAACGCCTCTGATGAATTCAGGCAGTCCTACACAATCGAGTGTTAGGCCTTTGTGGCCGAAGTACGGGAGTCCCATACGCACCCTCCTTCCATGCTCATCCTGTCCCCTCTCATCGCCCTCGATTCATCCATCCTGATCGGAGCCGCGCCTCCCGCTCTGAACGCACCCAATTCGACGGTTTCCTGGCCGGAGTCGGCACCGGCGGTTGCTCAGGGTGCATCACCGTCAACAGGTCGAGGTTCGGGTTCAAAATGGCCAGCGCGGCCATCGCGTAGACCCTCAGATCGAGCGGCTCATTGCGGCTGCGTGTTTTCCGATAGTGCGACCCGAGCAGCACCCCTCGTTCAAACTTGTTGACGCGCTCTTCGGCCGTCAACCCCTTAAAGTATTCGCCTTCGTCTTCTGTGTACGCCGGGTGATCGGGGAAGTGACAATAGCCCGGGCCGAACTCGGTCAGTTTCAGCCGATCGAATAACGTGTCTTTCAGGGTGTCGGTCCCGATGATAAACAGCCGGATCCCGTTGATGATGCTGCCCATCTTGTAGGGGGGGCGCCGGGCTGGCTGCTGCCCTTCACGGCCCAGATGCGTCTGCCCTGACGAGGCAGAACAAATTCATAGACTTCTTTCGCATAGTGGCCGGTATCAATACAGGCGGTAGCGACTGTGAGAAATCCGCCGGTCTCATGCGTCCAGGGCTGCTTGAGCCAGGCGTCGACCTCTGCCCACAACGTGGTATCCGTGGGAGACCCAAACCACTTGCGGTACGCGATCGACCAGCTCTCTTGGTTTTTTCCCCAGCCGACGAGCTCACCTTCAATGCGATCCTTTTGGACATCGATACCGGCCGTGAGACACACCACACTGTCCGGTACCGGAGCCGGATAGATCTCCACGCGGTTGTGAAGGTCCGAGTCTTCGACCCGTTCTCCGGCCTCTTCCCAGGTTTCCGCCAAATTGGTATTGGTGAACGTCTGCTGGGCGCGGAGATCATGCTTGTGAATGATTTCACTCCAATCTAAGGCCAGTTTCGCCCAACTGTTGACCCAGCCATAGGGGGCATAGAGCGCGTTCAACCAAAAGCCGGCGGCCTTCGGCATGCCGCCATCCCCGACCGCTTGCGCCAGCCATTCTCCTTGCTCAAGCATCCGGGTCTTATGCACCTCCGTGATATGGCAATGGCACTGCTCGCAGAGAAACTTCGCCTCTTCGGGTTTGCCTTTCGGCCAGTCGAGATGCTTCCACCACAACACTTGCGGATGATCACAATGCGGACAGGGTACAAAGTACTTCCGTTGATCACTCTCCGCATAGGCCTTCTCGATCACGCTGCTTTGTTTCAAGAGGGGCGTCGAGCAGCGGTAGATTTTATGACGCGCATAGGTCAAGGTTCGCTTTTCCGCCAATTCGCAGGGGCTCCCTTCGCCACCCACGTCGAAGGGGTAGGCATCGCATTCATCCAAAAACAAATTTCTTGCTGACATGAACCTCAATCCAGGACCGGAGTTTGCGCCGGTCAGACAGACCATCCCGCCATCGAAGGACTTCTCCATGATGGTGTTGTTGGCATCACGCGAACGGGATTCGCGCACCAAGCCTATGAGGCAAGGGAGAAGATCCAACATAGGCTGAATTTTTTGCTTGCTGAGTTTTCCAGCGACATCGAGGCTCGGTTCAACAATCAGCATCGTGGTTGGCGCTCGATGGATCGTATAGCCCACCCAATTTTTCCCCGCCTCCGTGCCACCGATCTGCGCGGGCTTCATGAATACGACTTCACGGACCGGAGCGCTGGGACTGAGCACATCCATGATCTGTTTCAGATAGGGCGTGCGACTCGTGCGCCAGCGCCCAGGCTCGGCATTCCAAGAAGGGAGGAGCATGTGTGCGTCTGCCCATTGCGAGATCGTCTCCACCGGATCTGGGGCAAGCCCTCTCCGCAGAGACTGGACGGCGTGGATTGGATCGGCCAAGACGCTCATGTCGTCCCCTTCGCTCCCATCACATCGGAGGGCATTCCGTCCTCTCCTCCTTCCTCGGATGCGGTCAGCTGCTCCAGGGAACCCAGCTTCGCGGTGCCAGCGCTATCCACTAAAAGTAGCGTGACGGGGCCTGGGAATAGACTGCCATCCGGGTGATATTCGGTGAGCACATCAGAGTCCAGGACGTGATCTTGCGCCCCGTAATAGAAGCGACAGAACACCATGGCTCCATTGCTCGCGCACACGGCGACGTGAAAGGGCAACCTCAATCCCTCGAATAAGGCATCCTGCAAGAATTCGTCAAAATCGATCCAGCACTGTTCCATGTGAGATCTCCTTCCTTTCACCGCGTCGTGCTCGTCGTTCCATGACCGTGTGGACCGTCTGGTCGCAAGCCCTTCAGGGCAGCACGAATAATCCTTCGAACCTTTTCCATCTCAGACCGTCGATACGTTTTTTTTCGCTTTGACATCGGGTACCTTTGACAACATTTCGAGCAGCTGGCGCAGCTCGTGATTCAGGATGGAAAAAATGGCCGTCTGATCCGTTTCGGATGCCAGCGGACCAGCCAACCGATCAGGGAGGTTTTCGAGTGTGTCGCGGATCTCTCGCCCAGCCGAAAACCACGCGTGTTTCACGGCATCCTTCGACATCAGCTCGCCAGTAGCGCGATCGAGCCGCAGACGTTTCAGAGCATTGTCGAGGTGGAGTTTTTCAGTTTCTGCCTTTTCCTTTTCTTGCTTGGTCTGTCTGGTCTGAAGGTGTTTCACGTAGGCGGCTATGGCGGCTTTCGAATCGTACTGGTTACCCTGAACCGGTTTAGGTAACACGCGCTCTTTGTTGACCAATTGCGAAATACGCATGGGGGTCACCCCAAAGGCCTCGGCGAGGTCCGCCCTGGTCCATCGAAACTTATCCACCTTCACCCCAACGACAGAAAATTCTCATTTTTTCCCCTCCGCCTAGGCAAAAAGTGCGCGCGGCCCCACCCGCATGTAATTTGTGAGGCCAGAAGGACCCATTTTCCTGCTGCATTTTAACGCCATGCTCTCCCCGTTCGTCTTCGCCAGTGGCTCGTTGACAGAGCGCCTGCATGCCGCACGTTGATTGCCCAACACTCTGCGTGAAGCCCAAGGCCGTGATACATGTTGACGACTGGCATATGATCATCGTAGGCGCACACGATGTCCTGCACGGTGCACCGATGTAACGACAGGAGCGATTGTAGGTGTTCGCGTTTAATGTCCGCTGAGCGGCCCGTCTGCCCATTGGCCCTCATGTACAGCGCTTGCGCAGGAATGTGATGGCGCTGCAGCCACGCCTCGGTTAGATGACGATACGGCTCAGGCCGGCTCGTGAAAATGATAATCTCGTGAGCGATGTGCTCGAACAACACTCGGTTACCCGGTTCGTCACGGACGCACTGCTCATGGTAAGCGCGATAGCGGATGTCTGGATCCGGATGGGTCCAGTCAATGAAGGGCCGACGCCATTCATCGTCACTAATCGTGTTGTCAAGATCGAGGATTACAAGTCCCATGTTCGCACTTTAACGCCCCGCCCTCCGCACTTGGCCAGCTCGATCGGCTTTCAGGAACGCCACGTAGGCGCCGAATCTCCCGTTGAATTCTCTCTGCAGCGCGGGAGAGATGCTCCATTCGATCTTAAGTTGCGCCTCATCGAGTTCCATCATTGGCGCTGCGAGATGGTATCGCTGACGAAGCCCTGCCCAGTGCGCGATGAACAAATTCTCCGAGGGGAACTGCGCCTGAAGGGTCCGGCTGTATTGATAGGCACTCCGGGCCAATTCTTCAGTGGGGACCGTCCGAATTTCTTGCTGGCTCCAACTATGATTCTGAAGCTGCTGATTGCTTCCTACGATGGTGCTTAAGGTGCTCATGTATTCGTGTCCTTTCCTGTGTGATCGCCGCCGACATTGATTCTGACAATGCCGATGACTTCAATGCCCACGAGCTTGCCGATTGGTGCGCCTAAGCCTTCAAGATTAAATGTTGTATCTTGTTCTTGGCGCCTCGCGAAGATGTGTGAGTTGAGCATGGTCTCAGGTGAGAGACCGGATATCGGCACGGCTATGGTGCCGTGAAGGAGTGTGGAGACTTTCCGCACTCCTTTTTCTTCACCGAGGACATCGGCGATTCCCGCAAATGGAAGATCAGCGGTGAACGGGACGATACATCCCTGTGGATCGATCGACACCAAATCACCACAGTTTATTTCCTGAGACGAAACGCCTTGACCAAGCGGCAGCAAGGCGCGCCTAAAGCCAGCGATCATTTGTTGTGTGATTGAACCTGTCGACATGGAGCTCTTCTTAGTTTCTCGAAGGCCTTGGGCCGCTAAGCCAAAATGGCCGTCTATCATTCGGCTGTCGGAACCCCACAATGGCCATCTCGCGTTCGGCGCTTTCGATCGCGCACACTTCGCCCACAAGGATACCCTCTCCAGCAAGATTGAGCGTTTGCGTGCGCCCCGCTGGCATCGCATAGACTTTCGCCCCTTGAGGGGTTCTCATATTCAGTCCTCGAACCCTCACGCAAATGGCCCCTCGAGTACTGACGCTGGCAACATACCGACCGCGATCCTCGCCGATCGCGCCGATGATGCCGGCGAAAGGTAGGGCAGGATCCAGAGGCACGATCTTTCCATCTGTGATCGAGACGAGATCGCCTTGAACGAAGTCTCGATGTCCAAACATTTCGTTGAGCGTGAGTGGAATCATGGCGCTTTCGCGATCGATCCCATTGTTGTAATTTTTGATGTTGAACCGGCGCTTACCGCTAGCCAATGCCTGATCTCTCTCACATCCCACTCCGCTCCTCACATCGTGTCCCATCTTTGCCTCCTTTGTTATGGACTTTTTAGGTGTCCGGTTAATGAAAGTTTGAGGCAGAGAACGACTGCACTCATTCAGCCGTTCCCTGCCGACACGGGTGCCCCTCATGGGAGGTAGGGCGGCCGTGTTTGCTCGATTCGGGCACAGAAAGCACTCGTGAGAGTAGGCCTTGTCATGCAAGTAGGTTTGTCCGCAGCGAGGACAGGTATAAAGTTTTTGCTGGCGCCATCGATTCACAGGGTTATCCCTTTCACAAACTTCAGATTGACCGCCGCCCAGCCCTCCGCAACGGTCACGAACACCCAGCGAGTCCCCATCTCGTCTACATGGACAAAGTCGACGAGGCCTTCTTGCGCGCTGCCGTTGCCTCGGACCCAGATGACCCGCGATCCGGGCTGAATAGTCGACGACACCACGCGGACCTTCCCGGGTGCACGTTCTAAAAGAAGCTGGGCCTTATCATCTGGCAGCTCAATCCGCTGACCTCGTTGCAAGTCGTGCGGTTGTCCGCCCAGACGCACGCGAATCGGTGCCATAACCTCAAGCGTCAAGGTTCACCTCGGATTGATTCTGTCTATTCAATTTTCCTATAGGGGGGGTAGACAGATTAGACAAGTCTGCGGATCTGTCTAACCTGTCTAGCACCCCCTTATGGGGGAGTGTTAGACAGGTTGGCTTCCTGTAGGCTCTGGTCCGACCTGTGGCATATGATTCCCAATATGCCCCCTCGCCGTCGCGCAGTTTTGCGAGAATAGTCGCCCGGGACCCACACTCGGCCTTGCCACCCGCTTCGACCAGCTCCGATTGAATCGGGTCTCTTCCCTGTTTCACGATGAACTCAGACATGATGGTCTCAATTGCTTTCAGGTCATGATCTTTCGCCTGAGCTCTCTCCTGCTTCAGGTCACCAGTAATGTCATGGAAGATCGGTCGGGCTTGCGTCCTTTCCACTCGCAGGATGATGCGCGGATCGTCGCTATAGCGAGTTTTGTGGGCATCAAGGATCAGTCGGGTCTCGCCGTCTTCCACGCGCTTTTCGATGTGCATGCTGATATCGACGTTGGCGCCAATTTCCGTTGATCCTCGATAGCCGCCTCGCTCTTTGTCCTTAATCCCGTGATGCAACACCACGACAGCCGCTCCCCACTTGGTGAGCATTCGGAGCTTGCCCGTAATGATTGCCATATCGTTCGAAGAATTTTCATCCAGGCCTTCCATATAGCGACGAAGCGTATCGATGATCAGGAGCCTGTGCTCCCGGGCCGCCAGCACCATGGCCGGATGGTCAAGCTTCCAGGGAAAGCCTTCCTCTTGCCAGTGCATGATGTTAAGGTTCTGACTTGGACCCGCTGCATAGACTCGAGCACGCATAAGCTCTCCCGGCATTTCGGCGTCCACATAGCACACATTCACAGCTTCTGTTTCGCGGCCGAGCCATGGCTTTCCTTCCGCGATCGCCACAGACCAATCCATGACAACGTAGGTTTTCATCACGCCTTCCCTACCGGACACTAACGTGACCGCTTCCGATGGAAGCACGCCATGAATAAGAAAGCGCGGTTCCGGTGGGCCATTGCGGACGAGAACGAGGGAGTTTTGCCAGGGCGTTACGGCTACCGTGGTAGCGGCGGCAGCGGGAATGGTGACCTGATTGAGTAACGCGGCGACCTGGGATGCGGGCACGTCGTTGTCTATTGCGTCATCAGCGAGACGGAGTGTGGTCCGAATCTCCCGCAATCGCGCCTTCTCCGCTACGATTCTGACATGCGAGCGTACATTGGCGGCGCTGGCAACGGTGTTCACAAGATAGGCCAAATAACTGGCGCCGCCGATGTACGCAAGATGGCCGGCCGTTTGAAGGGTATCGTTCAGTGTGAGATTGTCGATGGGTTCTCCGCGATCAGCGAGATCCAGCATCGCACGGTAGATGAGTTGGTGTTTGGTAAGGAAGAGGTCGGCGCAGGCGAGGATCGGTCTCGCGATCACGAGGGCTTGATTGTCGAGGAGTACAGCGCCGAGCACCGATTGCTCGGCTTCGAGGTTGTGCGGTGCCAGCTTCGGCAGATCCGTTTCCGTATTCATGTGATGGACTGGCTGGTCGAGCGGACGCGCCGTGATTCAATATAATCCGCCACGTCTTCGGGCTTATATCTAATCAGGCGGCCAACGCGCACGAACGGTACCCCCACGCCACGACAGCGCCAGGCCTGCAAGGTTTTCACTTCGCAGTTCAGTTGCGTCGCGACCGTTTTCTCATCGAGCAAGCTAACGACCTCGAGTTTTTCCGCCATACGCCCTCCAGCTAGAAAGTGATGGAACTTGGTGGGAGTATGGAAGAAGTCAGAGACGTTGAAAATGTATCGAGATCGGGAACTCGATATACCCGAGGGGACTAGCGGCTCAGTCGTGAGCGGCTCAGTCGTGAGGAGTGTTTCTTTAATCGTTTGTAGTAGGTCTGCAAGAGAACACTATCCTTCTCCTGCTCGCGTCCGAGTTGGTTCGCAACCTCCCTGACCGCATTCGGCACTCCGACTTTATCGCTCGTTAAGGGAAGTCCCTTCTTGATCTGCTGGTCGAACAGCCACTTGAGCCGGGCGTCCTGCTGGTGCTGTTCGTTCGTGGTCCAGATATTTCTCTGTCCTTTTTTCAGATTGCCTCTTAGTGCGCGATCGAGTGTCGTCTTGCCTTTCCCTTTTAGTACCTTTTCCATCGCCGCCGTCAACGGTTGTAGTACCCACTCCGGCACGGGGATGCCGGCTTGCCGGGCCGTCACAAATCCGATGAGGAGGTGAATGGGGTTGCTGGTTTCATCGTAGTCCACCTGCGCGGCTCCGAGCGCCGCATTGCTCAACATAGCGCCCAAAAACGCGTGCCTCCTGTGGAGATCGTCCCGTTGTTCCTTGGTCATCGTAATAGGATGACCATCGAGCACCGCCTTGAGTCGCTCCAACTTAGAAAGCCGGCGCTTCTTCATGTGGTGTTTTCCTTCTCGTAGGTCAACATTGTTATCGCATTGGCTTCGAGTGCCGCCCGTACCGGATCGAGTTGTAGCCGTGCATAGATTGCGGTCGTCGATTGCTGTGAGTGATTTAAGGTTTTTCCTATGAGAGGCAGAGATGCACCGGCAGCGACAAGCCAGCTTCCGAGTGTTCGTCTGAGATCATGAATACGGACATCGTGTAATCCCGCTTCCTTTCGGATGCGCTTCCACGGCGTGCTAATATTGACGAGATGCGATTTCCCCCACCTCCCGCAAAAGACAAACGGGTTGCCGTCCAGTCGTGGCAGCTTCTGCAACTCCTCAATGACCGGTCGAGGGAGCGGCAACGTATGGGGTCGATCGGCTTTGGTGGTGGGAATCCGCCACAGCCCTTGCTGAAGGTCGAGGTGTGTCCACTGCATCGTCAACACTTCGCTTCGCCGTGCACCGGTCAGCAAGCCAATGAAGAAGGCTCCCCTCACATAGGGATTCGGTTCCTTTGCCAGAGCCTTCCATAATTTGGGGAGTTCAGCCGGCGTGACGAACCGATCGCGCTTTACTTCCTTGAACAACTTGATCCGTGCTGCCGGATTGGGGCCCGGATGCAAACCCCAATCTTGGGCTAAATTGAACATGCAGCGAACCAATGCAATCATCCGATTTGCGTTAGTGGTGGAGCCCATGGAGCCCATCTCCGCATGTCGTGTACTCACGTCGGCGCGTGTAATGGCTGACAATCGCCGGGAGCGCCAGCCGGCCAAGTGCTTATCGAGAAGCGTGACATCATTGCTCGCCGATTTCTTGTGCACGGCATGGCGCTCGAGATACAGCGTTTCTAAATCTCCAAAGGTTGCCGACTGTCGGCGTTGCTTGCGTGCTTCTGCGGGGTCATTGCCTTGGGCAATTTCGCCAATCTTCACCTTGGCGAGATCGCGAGCCTGGTCAACCGTCAAGGCACCAAAGCGACCCAACGTCATCCGACGGACCCGGCCGTGAATGGCCCTTTCAAGGATGAACGTTTTACTGCCTGGTGTGATGCGGAGGGCAAATCCGCGTAGCTCATCGTCACGCACAAACGCTTGTCCCTGCGAAGGATGGTCGACTGCCTCAACAACTTTTTTGGTGAGTTTCATCGAGCCTCAGACCCTCGGATCTGTGCACCAGTCCCGACGATGCGTGTAGAAAAAATGTAGAAGGAATGTAGGGGAATAGAGGGTAGTTCACGGTAGAGCATCAGACGTACTCTACGCAGAACAGCTTGATAAGTCAATATGGATGGGAATGGATAGGGCTATGTAGAACCTACGGACCCAGACTACGGATCTGGGGGTTACAGGTTCAAGTCCTGTCGGGCGCACCAGGAAATCAGAAGCTTGCACTTTTTCTTCCTCTAGGCTCACCTCTTTGGTTGTGGTTTTGGTTAAGGTTTCAGAGTCGGTTTTGATCTCACAAGCGAACAAACTCCCTCGGTTCACTCCGTCCTTGAGATGGTTCGGCGCGAGGTGGGCATACCGGAGCGTCGTCTCGATGTCCCGGTGTCCCATAATCTCCTTCACTGTCACGAGGTCGACACCGGCCATGACCCGCCGACTTGCAGCTGTGTGACGCAGCGTGTGCCAGCAGGCTCCCTGAATGCCCGATCGCCTTAAAGCCGGCTCATAGGATCGCCTCTCGAAGGCTCGGGCATCCAAGGGATGATCGCTGCCTCTGATTCCCGGAAAGACGTATGCGGATGTCATGAAGCTGTCGAACGATCGGAGGAGCTGCTTGGCCCCTTCGCTCAGTGGCACATGGCGAGTTTTGCCACCTTTGGGCATGGGGATGGTCAGGATCCCGTTCTCGAGATCCACTTGGTCCCATCGAAGCGGAAACTGCTCACCCTGTCGGAGGCCCGTTTCAATCGCAAAGGCCACGAGATTCCAGTCCTCGGGCGCCATGACATACCGTAAGCGGCCCAATTCCTCGTCGGTCAAGAAGCGTGTGCGGTTCACCTCGGGGAAGAACTTCACCCCACCGTAAACTCCCCAGAAAAGTAGACAGGTCATAAGGGGAACGTTCTGGCACAATCGCCACTCTAGCCAGGAGGTTCCCATGCGCCAATCAAAGTTCACTGAGACGCAGATCGTCAACATGTTG
>Ga0187893_10007393_pt1 | contig 18024 bp, 15 predicted proteins | sample MA1701074metaG_FD_139574 | JGI IMG/M metagenome (GOLD analysis project Ga0187893, IMG submission 139574) | White microbial mat communities from a basaltic lava cave in the Kipuka Kanohina Cave System on the Island of Hawaii, USA - MA170107-4 metaG ... | reverse complement strand
TGATCGGCCTGGGACCAGGCCTCACGCCAGCGGGAGACGACGCTTTGATCGGCTGGCTCGCCGGCATCGAGCTGCTGGGCGCCGACGGCCGCCGCTCGCTGCTGTGTCAGGCGGTGCGCGAGCGCCTCGCGCGCACCACCGACGTGAGCCGCGCGCATCTCGAGGATGCGCTGGCCGGCGCGTTCTCCGAACCCCTGGCGCGGTTCGCGAACGCGCTCCTGCGCGGCCGCGCCGAAGCAGAGCGCGCGCTCGCGGATCTTGCCGCAGTGGGCGCGACCTCCGGGCTGGACGCGGCGGCCGGGGTGCTCGCGGCGCTGGAAACCGCGGGCGCCCCAAAACCGTACGACGCGGAGCCGTGCCATGCCTAGGTTCCACGTCCTGCGCAAGACCTACCGGGACTCGGTGACGCTGATGCAGCTCGCCTCGAAGCTGGCGCGCCTGCCCGGCGTCAGTGGCGCGTCGGCGAGCATGGCCACCCCGGCAAACCTGGATCTGCTGCGCGAGTCGGGCACCGACATGAGCGGCGTGCAGGCCGGCCCCAACGATCTGTTGATCATGCTGGCGGGTGAACCGGCCGCGGTGGAGGCGGCGCTGGCCGAGGCGCAGAAGCTGCTGTCCGACCGCGGCGAAGGCGAAGAGGCCGGCGAGCGCGGCGCCGGCCAGAAGCTGGCGCCGCGCAGCATCGCCATGGCATTGACGGAAGCGCGCGCCGGGCTGGCGCTGATCTCGGTGCCGGGCGAGTATGCCGCCGCCGAGGCGCTGAAGGCGGTGAACCTGGGCCTGAACGTCATGCTGTTCTCGGACAACGTGGCGCTCGACGACGAGGTGATGCTCAAGCGCGAGGCCGATGCGCGCGGCCTGATCGTGATGGGCCCCGACTGCGGCACGGCGATCGTCGGCGGTGTGCCGCTCGCGTTCGCCAACAAGGTGCGCGCCGGCCCCATCGGTCTGGTGGGCGCCTCCGGCACCGGCCTGCAGCAGGTGACCGTGCTCATCGACCGCATGGGCGGCGGCATCACCCAGGCGATCGGCACCGGCGGGCGCGACCTCAAGCAGGAGGTGGGCGGTCTGTCGATGCTCGCCGGCCTGCGCGCGCTGGCCGCCGACCCCGACACGCGCGTGGTCGTGCTGATCTCCAAGCCGCCCGCGCCGGAGATCGCGCAGCACATCCTGGGCGAGGCGCGCCGCGCCGGCAAGCCGGTGGTGGTCAACTTCCTCGGGGCGCAGCCCGCAGAGGTGGGCGGCGGCAATCTGCACGGAGCCTACACGCTGGAGGATGCGGCGCGCGCCGCCGTGGCGCTGGCCGAAGGGCGTGCGCCCGGGCAGGCACCGCAGCCGGGCGCGGCCGGCTCGGCTCCGAAGCTGAAACCGGAGCAGCGCTACGTGCGCGGCCTCTACAGCGGCGGCACCTTCTGCTATGAGGCGACGCTGCTGCTGCTCGAGGCCGGGATCGGCGAGGTGCACTCGAATACGCACGTGGGCCGCGCACGCGATCTCGCCGACCCCTGGCACAGCGAGGGCCACACGCTGGTGGACCTGGGCGACGACGTATTCACGCGCGGCCGGCCGCACCCGATGATCGATCATCGCCTGCGCAACGAGCGCATCGTGCAGGAAGCGGCCGACCCGAGCATTGCGGTGATCCTGCTCGACGTGGTGCTGGGCTACGGCAGCCATCCCGATCCGGCCGCCGAGATGCGCACCGCGCTCGCGCAAGCGCGCGATGTCGCGCGCAAAGCCGGCCGCGAGATCGCCTTCGTCGGCCAGGTGTGCGGCACCGAGGCCGATCCGCAGAACCTGGACCGCCAGTCCGCCGCGCTGGCCGGCATGGGGATGCTGCTCGCCAACAGCAACGCGCAGGCCGTGCGCCTGGCCGCGCGCATCGTCCAGCGATGAGCCTCTGGTTCAAAGACAAGCCCGGCATCGTGAACGTCGGACTGGCGTCGTTCGCGGACTCGGCGCGCGAGTGCGGCGCCCGCGTCACGCAGCTCGAATGGCAGCCGCCCGCGGAGGGCGATCGCGAAGCCGGGATGGCGCTGGCGCGGCTGGTGGGCGCCGCGCAGGTCGAGCAGGCGAACGAACAGGCCTATGCCGCTTATCTCAACGCGCAGCCGGCGCTGGTTGGCGTGGGCGTCGCACGCGAGGCGGTGCCCGGTCTGCAGGGCCGGCGCATCGCGCACGCGGGACCGCCTATCGCCTGGCTGGAGATGTGCGGGCCGATGCAGGGCGCGATCCTCGGCGCCTGCCTGCTCGAGGGCTGGGCGCGCGACCTGGACGAGGCCGAGCGGCTCGCGCGCAGCGGCGGCATCGCGTTCTCGCCATGCCATGATCATGGCGCCGTCGGCCCCATGGCCGGTGTCATCAGCCCTTCGATGCCGGTGTGGATCGTGGAGAACGCGGTGGGCGGCGCACGCTGCTTCTCGAACATGAACGAGGGGCTGGGCAAGGTGCTGCGCTTCGGCGCCAACGGGACGGAGGTGATCGAGCGCCTGCGCTGGATGGCGGAAACGCTGGGGCCGGCACTGGCCACCGCCCTGCAGCGGACCGGGCCGATCGAGCTGAAGCCGCTGGTGGCGCAGGCGCTGCACATGGGCGACGAGGTGCACAACCGCAACGCCGCGGCCAGCGGGCTGCTGCTCAAGCGGCTGCTTCCGGCGCTGGTGGAATCCGGGCTTCCCGGCGACATCGTCGGCGCCGCGGTGCGCTTCGTGGCCGGCAACGACCACACCTTCCTGAATCTATCGATGGCCGCTTGCAAGAGCATGCTGGATGCAGCGCACGGCGTGGCCGGCAGCAGCATGGTGACGGCCATGGCGCGCAACGGCGTGCGCTTCGGGATCCGCCTGTCCGGAACCGGGGACAGCTGGTTCGAGGCCGACGCGCCGCAGGTGGACGGCCTTTACTTCAGCGGCTACGGTCCCGGCGACGCCGCCGGCGACCTGGGCGATTCGGCGATCACCGAAACCGCCGGCCTGGGCGGCTTCGCCATGGCGGCGGCGCCGGCGATCGTGCAGTTCGTCGGCGGCACGCCGGCCGACGCGGTCGCCACCACGCAGTCGATGCGGCACATCACGCTTGGCCGCAACACGGCGTTCACGCTGCCGGCGTTGAACTTCGCCGGAACGCCGGCCGGCATCGATGCGCGCAAGGTGCTCGACACCGGCATCCCGCCGGTGATCAACACCGGGATCGCACACAAACAGGCCGGCATCGGCCAAATCGGCGCGGGTGTCACCGCCGCGCCGCTCGCCTGCTTCATCCAGGCGGTGTGGGCGCTCGACGCGCGTCTCAACGCATGAGTAACGGTGCGCGCATCGCGGTGGTGGCCGTCGGCGGCAACGCGCTGATCGTCGGCCCGGGCAAGGAGTCGATCCGCGATCAGGCGGCCGCCGCGGAGATCACGTGCCGTTACGTCGCCGACATCGTGGAGCAGGGCTGGACCGTGGTGCTCACGCACGGCAACGGGCCGCAGGTCGGGTTCATCCTGCGCCGCTCGGGCATCGCCAAGGGCCTGGTGCCGGAGGTGCCGGTGGACTACGCCGATGCCGACACCCAGGGCGCGATCGGCTACATGTTCCAGCGCGGCCTGTACAACGAGCTGCAACGCCGCGGCGTTTCGCGCAACGTGGTGGCGCTGGTCACCCAGGTGCGCGTGGCGCCCGACGATCCCGCGTTCCAGCGCCCCACCAAGCCGATCGGCGCGCACATGGACGAGGACACCGCCAAGCAGTTGGCGCAGCAGCTCGGCTGGACGGTGGCGGAGGACGCCGGCCGCGGCTGGCGGCGCGTGATCGCTTCCCCCGAGCCGAAGGAGATCGTCGAGCTGGACGCCATCCGCCAGTTGGTCACGCAGGGCTTCGTGCTGATCGCCTGCGGCGGCGGCGGCATCCCGGTGATGCGCGACGAGGGGGGCGATCTGCTCGGGCTGGAGGCGGTGATCGACAAGGATCTCGCCTCCAGCCTGCTCGCCCAGAAGCTGGGCGCGCAGCTGTTCGTGGTATCGACATCGGTGGAGCGCGTGGCGATCCACTTCAACACGCCGCAGCAGAAATGGCTCGACGAGATCTCGCTCGCGCAACTCCAGGACTACGCCGCGCAGGGGCACTTTCCGGCCGGCAGCATGGGGCCGAAGATCGAGGCCATCGCGCGCTATCTCACCGCCGTCCCGCAGGGCCGCGCGATCATCACCGACCCGCCCAACCTGGGGCGGGCCCTGGCAGGAGCGACCGGCACACGCGTTCACCGCTAGAAGCAGTTCACCACAACCACAACAGGAGGGAGAGGACCATGACGAACGTCGCAGGGGGTGCCCGCTGGTGGGTGGCGGGCGACTTGAACGGGTTCTTCGGACTGTTCACCAACGTGCTGCTCAACGTGATCGTCCTGACCACGCTGTGCCTGTACGTGGTCCAGCTGCCGCCCGATACCGTGTACGGGCGCGTGTTGCCGGCGCTGGGGATCGCGCTGCCGCTGGGCAACCTGTTCTACGCCTACCTCGCCTGGCAGCTCGCCAAGAAGGAGGGCCGCTCCGACGTCACGGCGATGCCCTACGGGCCGAGCGTGCCGCACATGTTCATCGTGGTGCTGGTGATCATGCTGCCCACCTACCTCGCCACCGACGACCCGATGCTGGCCTACCAGGCCGGGCTGGCGTGGTGCTTCATCATCGGCGTGATCGTGCTGATCGGCGCGTTCGTCGGTCCGTGGATCCGCAGAGTCACCCCGCGCGCGGCGATGCTGGGCACTCTGGCCGGCATCTCGATCGCGTTCATCTCGATGCGTCCGGCGTTCCAGATGTGGGAGGTGCCGTGGATCGGCCTTGCCTGCCTGGCCATCGTGCTCATCGCCTGGACCGCCAACAAGCGCCTGCCGGGCGGCATTCCCGGCGGCCTCGCCGCGGTGATCCTGGGCGCGGCGATCGGCTGGATCGCAGCCGCGTTCGGCTGGAGCGACTACATGAAGGGCGATCAGGTGACGAAGGCATTCGAATCCTTCGGCCTGCACCTGCCGTTCTTCTCGTCGCACGTCTTCAGCGGCCTGGCGAGCATCGGTCCGCTGCTCGCCACCGCCATTCCGCTGGGCATCTACAACTTCACCGAGGCGATGAACAACGTCGAGAGCGCTTCGGCCGCGGGGGACAACTACAACCTGCGCAAGATCCTGCTCGCCGACGGACTGGGTGCGATCGTCGGCTCGATGCTCGGCAGCCCGTTCCCGCCCGCGGTGTACATCGGCCACCCGGGCTGGAAGGCGGTCGGGGGCCGGATCGGCTACTCGCTCGCCACCGGCGTGTTCATCGCGCTGGTCTGCTTTCTCGGCCTGACCGCCCTGCTGCTGAACGTGATCCCGCTGGTGGCGATCCTGCCCATTCTGCTGTACATCGGCCTGGTGATCGGCGCGCAGGCGTTCCAGGCGAGCCCGTCCAATCACGCGCCCGCGGTGGTGCTGGCGATCATCCCCAACGTCGCCGAGTGGGCCAAGATCAGCATGGACAGCGCATTGCAGGTCGCCGGCAGCAGCGCCGAGAAGGTCGGCTTCGCCGCGCTGGCGCAGGTGGGCGTGGTCTATCAGGGCATGGCCCTGCTCGGCGGCGGATCGGTGCTCGCCGGCATGGTGCTCGGCTCGATGGCCGCGTTCATCATCGATCACAAGCTCAGGCACGCGGCGTTCGCGGCGTTCGCGGGCGCCGCGCTGGCCTACGTCGGCCTGATCCACGCGCCGCAGCTCATGTGGGGCGCTTCACCGCTGGTGGCGCTCGGCTACGCGATGTTCGGCGTGCTGTGCCTGGCGGCGGAGTTCACCGACCGCAAAGCGACTGCTTGAGGCCGGACGCAGCGCAATGCCCGTGACGGCGGGCGGCGCAGCCGCCGCCGTCACAGGATCAGCAGATGGCCCTTCTCGGCGCCCGTCACCGCGTCCAGCGCAACGGAAGCGTCGAACGTGACGAATCGTCCCTGGTGTCGAACCGCGAGGGCGAGCAGGTAACCGTCGGTGATCTGGCGCGGGCCGTGGATGCGCGCCGGGTCGACAACGCCGGCATCGAGCAGGCTGATGTCATCGGCCCAGAACTCGTGCTGCGCGCTCGAGCAGGCCTCGCCCACGCGTTCCATGATTGCGCGCACCGCTAGTGCATTGGGGTACCCCGGATGCGACATGATGCGGATGCAGCCGTTCTGGGTGATCGGGCAGGACGCCCAACCGGATTGGGCCTGGCCGGCGAACCAACTCGTCGCGCGCGCATGCAGGACGTGATCGGCATCCAGCAAAGCGATCAGAACATTCACGTCCAGCAGCGCCCGCATCAGCCAGCAGCGCCCGCATCAGTAGGCGTCGTCTTCGCGCAGCGCGTCGATCCGCTCGTTGGTGACGATGCCGCCGCGCTTGGGAAACGCACGGAACCCGTAGCGCGCCTTGGGTTCTCGTGCGGTCGGCGCCTGCGGCGGCGCAGTCAGCGCGGTGCGGGCGAGCTCGGAGATCACTTCGCCGACGGTTTTCTTCTCCCGGCGGGCGCGCTCCTTGGCGGCCTGCAGCACATCGTTCGCGATATCCAGAGTGGTGCGCATGCATCAGATGCTAGCGCATCACGCATCTATCTGTCAACTCAGGCCATTTACCCACGCCCCCTCTCCCGCGTCCGCTCCCGCCGCCGCTTCATGCCCATCATCAGATCCAGAAGCCCCGCGTCTGATCGAAGTCGAGGGTCAATCCGTCGCTCACATATACGGGGGAGAACGGCCCGATCCCGGTTTCCGCCCATGGAACGCCGAGGAGGTCCGCCAGCAGCTTCGCGGCGGCCACCTGGTCGCGAGAGGGGATGGTGACGTGATCGAGATGTAATGTCATCGCGACCCTCCTGATGCGCGCCGATCGCTACCGCAGGTCGCGGCCGCTCGCCGCGATGAGGTCGGCCGCTTTCTCGGCCACCGCGATCACCGCGGCGTTGATGTTACCCGAGGGAACGGCCGGCAGGACCGAAGCGTCCACGACCCGCAGCCGCTCGACGCCCTGTACGCGGAGCTGCGGGTCGACCACCGCGCGCGCGTCCGTTCCCATGCGGCAGGTCGAGGTCGGGTGGAACACCGTGTCGCCCGCCTCGCGGCAGAAGGCGAGCAGATCGTCGTCGCCGCGCACGCCCGGCCCCGGAAACTCCTCCGCCACGACGTAGTCACGCAGCGGCGGCGTCGCGGCGATGCGCCGCACCAGCTTCAGGCCGTCCACCATCACGCGGCGGTCGTTCTCGGTGGAGAGATAGTTGTAGCGGATTGCGGGCGCGGCGCGCGGGTCGGACGAGGCGACGTGCACCGAGCCGCGCGACTCGACCTGGGTCTGCGACACGGACAGCGTGAAGCCGGAAAACGGATGCAGCGTGCCGCCGCGCTTGGCGGTGGAGAAGTTGATGAAGTAGATCTGTACGTCCGGGCGCGCGGCCTGTGGCCGCGTGCGCACGAACGCACCGGCGTAGCCGGCGCTGACGGTGAGGGGGCCGCGCCGCAACAGCAGGTACTGCAGGCCGATCTTCGCCTGGCGCCACAGGCTGAGCATGTCGTCGTTCAGCGTGATCGGCCGGTTGCAGCGCCAGAAGGTGCGGCAGTAGAAATGGTCCTGCAGGTCCTCGCCGACGCCGGGCGCGTCGTGCACCAGCGGGATGCCGTGGCGCTCGAGCAGGGCGCGCGGACCGACCCCGGAGAGCTGCAGCAGCTGCGGCGTGTTGATGGTGCCGCCCGCGAGGATCACTTCGCGCCCGGCACGCGCCTGGTGCCGCGCGCCGCGCGCTTCGTAGGCGACGCCGGTGGCGCGCTTGCCCTCGAACAGCACCCGGGTGGCGAGCGCCTCGACCTCGATGCGCAGGTTGGCACGCTTCTGCGCCGGCCGCAGGTAGCCCACCGCGCTGCTGCAGCGCCGGCCATTGCGCGCCGTCGCCTGGTAATAGCCCACCCCTTCCTGGGTCGCGCCGTTGAAGTCGTCGTTGCGGGGGATGCCGAGCGCGGTCGCGGAGGCGATGAAGGCGTCGCACAGCTCATGCCGATCCGGCAGATCGGATACAGCGGTCGGGCCGCCGGTCCCGTGCCACTCGTCCGCGCCGCGGCTCTGGTCCTCGGACTTCTTGAAGTACGGCAGCAGATCGTGGAAGCCCCAGCCGGGCAGCTTCCAGCCGTCGAAGTCCTGCGGCTGCCCGCGGATGTAGAGCAGTCCGTTGATCGAGGAGGAGCCGCCCAGCACCTTGCCGCGCGGCGTGAACACGCGCCGCCCGTTCAGCGCCGGCTCGGGCTGCGACTCGTAGGCCCAGTTAACGTCGGTGCGGGCGAACAGTTTCCCGTAGCCGAGCGGCACGTGGATCCAGAAGCCGTTGTCGCGCGGCCCTGCCTCCAGCAGCAGCACCGTGCTGCGCCCGCCGGCAGTCAGGCGGTTGGCGAGCACGCAGCCCGCCGACCCCGCGCCGACGACGATGTAGTCGAACGTGCTCAACGCACCGATCCTAGCCTACCGCGCATCTTCTTGTAAAATCAGGATGTCTGCCGATCTGACAGGCAGCGCACGCGTCGGAGGACCGATGCACTTCATGACCGGCATGGACCAGCTCACGGTCCGCGCCAACGGCATCCGGATCAACCTGTGGGCGGGCGGCAAGGGGCCGCCCGTTCTGCTGCTGCACGGCTATCCGCAGACCGGGCAGATGTGGCGCAAGGTGGCGCCGAAGCTGACCGGCGAGCTCAGCGTGGTGTGCCCCGACCTGCGCGGCTACGGCGACTCGGACAAGCCGCGCGAAGGCTACGACAAGAAGACCATGGCACAGGACATGCACCAGGCGATGGCCGCGCTCGGGCACCGGTCGTACGCGGTGGTCGGGCACGACCGGGGTGCCCGGGTCGGGCATCGGCTGGCCCTCGACCAGCCGCAGGCCGTCACTCGCCTGTGCGTCCTGGACATCGTCCCCACGCACACCCTGTTCGCCCGCACCGACCGGCATCTGGCGGCCGCCTACTGGCACTGGTTCTACTTCCAGGCGCCCGACCTGCCCGAGCTGATGATCTCGGCGGCGCCCGAGCCGTTCCTGCGCCACATGCTGCGAGCGCTCACCTTCCGCGCCGGCGCCATCGACGAGCCGATGGTTCAGGAGTATCTGCGCGCCTTTACCCTGCCGGGCACCATTCGCGCCGGGCTGGAGGACTACCGGGCGGCGGCCAGCCGCGACTTCGAGGACGACGAAACAGACCTCAAGCGCAAGCTGGCCTGTCCGATGCTTGCCATCTGGGGCGAATTCGGCAAGATGCACGCGCTCTTCGACGTGCTCGGCAGCTGGAAGGAGAAGGCCGAGCGCGCCGAGGGCCACCCGCTGCCCTGCGGCCACTTCATCCCCGAGGAAGCTCCCGACGAGCTGCTCGCGGACCTGCGGCCGTTCCTGCGGGGGTAGGCCGACCGGGCGGCGCTCGCCGCCAAAACAACGACAACGCGAGCCGGGGAGAGGCAGCCGCCGTGCGCGGGTAGATCCCGTGCGTGGTGCGGAGCGCACCTCGGGGTGAGGCGCGCCCGAACTTCGACTGGAGGTCGATCGTGAAGATGAGAGTCGCTGTGCTGGCCGCGCTGCTCGCCGCGGCCTTTCCCGCCGCCGCGCAGCAGGATGCCGGCGTCCACCGGGACGAACTGTTCACCGACATCAAGCCGGGCGATATCTCGGCGAATCCGGAGAACCTGATCCTCGGCGCCGACCGCGGCGACGTGCGCGCCATCAACAACCTGGGCCTGCTCTGGGCGCGCGGCGTGGGCGTGCCGGCGCCGGACTACAACGAGGCGCTGCGCTGGTGGAAGGAGGCCGCCAGGCGCGGCTACACCGTGTCGATGAACAACATCGGGCTGCTGTACGCCAACGGCCAGGGCGTGAAGCGAGACTACGCGGAAGCTTTCAAATGGTGGGAGATGGCCGCGGAGCACGGCGACCCCTGGGCCATGAACAGCATCGGCGACCTGTACGAGAACGGTCACGGCGTCGAGCAGAGCTACGCGCAGGCGCTGGAGTGGTACCGGCGTGCCGCCGAGGCTGGCGACGGGCTCGCCCTGTACAACCTCGGTCATCTGCACGAGGAGGGCTGGGGCGTGGCGAAGGACGAGAAGGCGGCGATGACCTGGTACGAGCGCTCCGCCGACAAGGGCGTGGCGCTGTCCATGCACATGGTCGGCAGGCTGCTTGCGGAAGGACGCGGTGTGCCGGCCGACCCGGCCGAAGCCCATGCCTGGTTCAGTGTGGCGCAGAAATACTTCACCGCGGAGGACGCCGAAGACGCCGAGGTGAACACGCACACGCTGGCCGCCCTCACCCCCAAGCTCACCCCGCAGCAGATCGCGCGCTCGCGCGAGATCGCCACCAACCTGGCGGCGCGCATCGAGGAGCGGCGCAAGGTGAAGCCGCTGCAGGCGGGGCCGGGGGAGTCGGAAGTCTGAGCGGCGTCACCGGCAAAGCGTAAACCGAAGGGCGCGACCGGAGAGCGTGCTCGAAGGGCGCGACCAAGAGCCCTGTCGCGAACGGGGCGCAGTCCGTTCGCACTGCCCACGCGCGCATTGACCGGGGGGACATTTCCCGTCACGCTTCTCGGTGACGTCCCTCGTTCACGCCCTTCGGAAATGTTCCACGTCACCAACGGCGACTGCGCCGCGGCCGCACTTGCCCGCGCCGGCATCTCGGACGAGGACGTGCTGCCGTGGCGCGACGTGCTCCACGAGGGGCCGGTGCCCGCCGGCCTGACGCTGGACGAGCTGTCCAGCGTGCGCGCCGCCTTCATCGCACAGTGCGGCTGGGGCGATCTCGACACGGTGCGCGAGGAGTTCCGCCTGCGCGACTGCCGGCTCGCGGGCCTGCAGGCGGAACACGAAGCGGTGCTGTGGTTCGAATCCGACCTGTACGACCAGCTACAGCTGATTCAGCTGCTCGATTGGTTCGCCGAGCCGACGCACCGGCCGCAGCGGCTGATGCTGGTGTGCATCGATCGCGACCCGGACAGCGGGCGCTTCGAAGGCCTCGGCGCTTTGTCGAGGGAGCGCGTCGCGGCGCTGCTGGAGAGCCGCGCCGCGGCGACCGACGAGCAGCTCGATCTGGGCAGGCGCGCCTGGGCGGCTTTCCGCGCGACAGCGCCGGGCGCACTCGAGGATCTGTGGCGACAGGACTTGCGCGCTCTGCCCTACTTGCGCGACGCGATCCTGCGCTGGCTGCAGGAGCTTCCCGCGGTGGCGAGCGGATTGTCGCGCACCGAGCGCCTCGCGCTGGAGGAGGTCGCGCGCCAGCCGCGCTCGCGCGAACAGGTGTTCCGTGCGGTTCAGGCGCGCGAAGAGCGGCCGTTCATGGGCGACTGGTCGTTCTGGCGGCTGCTCGAGCGGCTGGAGCACGCCAAGGTCGCGCTGCTGCGCCGGGACACCGCTCCCGCCTGGCCTGCGCCCGCGGGAGCCGCGCCTCCGGCGCAGAGAGAGGTGCTCGCGCTCACGGCGGCAGGGCGCGCGGGGTTGGCCGGCGAGCTGGACGCGGTGCAGGTGAACGGCATCGACCGCTGGTGGGGCGGCACCAGATTGTCGCGGTCCGACAGCGTTTGGCGCTGGGATGGTGCGCACGCGCGCACGGTGCGGCCCGGTTGACACTGGAGCGACCGATGACAGGTTGCGCGGGCACGGTCTATGCAGCATAGCCAGGTAACAACGGCACAGGATGTACGTGCCGGGCGGGAGGAGGCCAACCGAACGAGGTGCGCCATGATCTGCTTCCGCACGCTTGTGCTTGCCGGGGTGCTCGCGCTGTCCGCCGCCGAACCGGCGGCGGCCGCCGAGAGCGTCGGCATGTACAGCAACTACGTGGCCAACGACGGCCTGGTGCACGACCGGGCCTTCGACACGGCGCCGGCCGACAGCCTGGACGAGGTGGTGAAGCAACTTACCCGCGCCATCGACCGCCTCGCGCGCTACCGCGTCCCCAAGGATCCGCCCAACGTCTACCGCGTCCCGCACGCCGAGCTGGAGAACTACGTGTGCGGCACCCACTGCAGCATCAAGGCCTGGTACAAGCCGGGCGACGGCATCTTCCTGGACGACACCCTCAATCCGGAAGCGAATCTGTTCCACCGCTCGATCCTGCTGCACGAGATGGTGCATTACTTCCAGGATCGCGCCGGTGAGTACGGCAACATGCAGCCCTGCGACCGCTGGTTCCATCGCGAGATCGACGCCTACACGATCCAGAACCGCTATCTCGCCATGATCGGCCATCCCAGCCGCGTGGCCTACGTCGGGGACAACTGCAACAACATGGAGGCCAAGGCCAGGGAGTCCGGCCGCGCTCAGGCCTTCGACGGCATCCGCGGCCGGGTGAATCCGGATCAGCACTGACCGAGCGCGGCGTCTAGGCGCGACTCGAGAAGCCATTCCCCGCCTCTCATGAGACGGGGTGCCGGCGCAGCCGGCGGGGCGGTGTGGTGTAGCGCCGCACAACCACCCCGTCACGCTTCGCGTGCCACCCCTCCTCGAAGAGGAGGGGAATCTACGGCCCGCCTCTCACGGTGCCGATGGGGCGGTGTGGCCCCGGCGCCGCGCGCCAAAGCCGATTATCATCATCGGTTCGATCCTTCCGTTGAGGTCCGGCGCGCGCGAGCGCCGCCGCCAGGCATGTCTTCCACCTTCACCGACGCCGCGCGCGAGCTGGCCGAGCGCTTCGACCTGCGCGCGCTGCCGCCGGAGTTCTACGCCGATCCCTTTCCGACCTATCACGCGCTGCGCACCCATGCGCCGGTGAAGCGCATGCCGGACGGCGCGTACCTGCTCACGCGCTACGCCGACGTGCTCGCGGTGTACAAGGATCCGCTCGCGTTCAGCTCGGACAAGAAGGCCGAGTTCAAGCCCAAGTACGGCGACTCCCCGCTCTACACCCATCACACCACCAGCCTGGTGTTCAACGACCCGCCGCTGCACACGCGCGTGCGGCGGCTGATCCTGGGCGCCCTCACGCCGCGGGCGATCGAGAGCATGGAGCCGGCGCTCACGGAGCTGGTGGAGGCGCTGCTCGAGCGCATGGCCGCGAAGGGCGAAGTCGACCTTGTCGAGGACTTTGCGGCGGCGATTCCGATCGAGGTCATCGGCAACCTCCTGGGCGTGCCGCGTGCGGAGCGCGGACCGCTGCGCGGGTGGTCGCTGGCGATCCTGGGCGCGCTCGAGCCGGTGCTCAACGCAGAGCAGTTCGAACGCGGCAACCGGGCGGTGCGCGAATTTGGCGACTACCTGGAGCGCCTGATCGCCGAGCGCACCGCGCGGCCGGGCGATCCCGAGCGCGACGTGCTCACGCGATTGATCCGCGGCGAAGTGGACGGCGAACGGCTCACGCACGAAGAGTTGCTGCACCAGTGTGTGTTCCTGCTCAACGCCGGACACGAGACCACCACCAACCTGATCGCCAACGCGCTGCATGCGCTCATCGCCTGGCCGGGTGAGAAAGCGCGCCTCATTGCCCGGCCCGAGCTGATCCACAGCGCGGTCGAGGAGTTCCTGCGCTTCGAGAGCTCGAACCAGCTCGGTAACCGGATCACTACCCTGGAATGCGTGGTGGGAGGTGTAACGATGACGGCCGCGACGCCGATCACGCTGTGCATCGGCGCGGCCAACCGCGATCCGGCGCAGTTCCCCGATCCCGACCGGCTCGATCTGGCGCGCAGCCCCAACCGGCATCTGGCGTTCGGCTCGGGGCCGCATCAGTGCGTCGGGATGCATCTCGCCCGGCTGGAAGCGCGGGTGGCGATCGCGCGCTTCCTGGCGCGCTTCCCGCACTATGCGCTGGCCGGCGCACCGGTGCGCGGGGGCCGCGCCCGGTTCCGCGGCTTTCTCAAGATCCCGTGCGCGGCGCACGGTCCGTCGTAGGTGCTGCGCAACCCGAAGAGAGAGACCGAGAATGCGCATCTTCACACGCTTGTTCGCCGCGGTGCTGTTGCTCGCCGCCGGCGGCGCCTGGGCCCAGATCAAGATCGGCGTCACGCTCTCGCTCACCGGGCCGGCGGCCTCGCTGGGCATCCCGGAGCGCGACACCATCGCCCTGTTCCCGAAGGAAATCGGCGCGCAGAAGGTCGAGTACATCGTGCTGGACGATGCTTCCGACACCACCACGGCGGTGAAGAACACGAGGCGGCTCGTTGCCGAGGACCGTGTGGACCTGATCCTGGGGCCCTCGCTCACCACCAGCAGCCTCGCGATGCTCGACATCATCGCCGAGGCCGGCACCCCCACCATCTCGCTCGCGTCCTCGGCGCGCATCATCCTGCCGATGGACGAGAAACGGCGGTGGATGTTCAAGACGCCGCAGACCGACGTGCAGATGGCCTCCGGCATCATGGAGCACGCGTCGGCGCGCGGCCTGACGACGATCGCCTATATCGGCCAGGCGGACACGCTCGGCGAGGCGTTCTACACCGAGGTGGCGAAACAGGCCGAGGCGCACCAGATCAAGATTGTGGCGAGCGAGCGCTTCAATCCGCGCGACACCAGCGTGGTCGGCCAGGTGTTGCGCATCCTGGCCGCGAAGCCGGAGGCGGTGGTGATCGGTTCGGCGGGCACCCCGGCGGCGTTGCCGCCCAAGACGCTGGTGGAGCGCGGCTACAAGGGCGTCATCTACCACAACCATGGCGTGGGCAATCCCGATTTCCTGCGCGTATGCGGCAAGCAATGCGAGGGCACCTACCTGCCGGCGAGCCCGGTGCTGGTGGCCGCGCAGCTGCCCGACGGCCATCCGGCCAAGAACGCGGCGCTGGATTACATCCGGCGCTATGAAGCGGCGTACGGCCCGGGCACGGTCACCGCTTTCGGCGCGTATGCCTGGGACGCGGGGCTGCTGCTCCAGCGGGCGATACCCGAGGCCCTGAAGAGCGCCAAGCCGGGCACCGCGGAATTCCGCAAGACGCTGCGCGACGCGCTCGAGCGGGTGAAGGGCCTGCCGGTGACCAACGGCATCGTGAACATGACCTCCGAAGATCATCTCGGGCTGGAGCAGCGCGCCCGGGTGATGGTACGCATCGTCGGGGGGAAGTGGGTGCTCGACGGGCGTTAGCGGTGCCTTGGGTCAACCGCTGGCCGGGGTTTCGTCTTCGGTCCGCCGGCTGGCGAAGCGCTCGAGCCAGCGCGTGAATGCGTCGGGCGCCAGCGCCTTGCTGAGCGCGTACCCCTGGACCACGTCGCAGCCCATCCCCTGCAGCGTACTCAACGTGGCTTCGTCCGGTACCCCTTCGGCGACGGCGCGAAGGTCGAAGTTGTGCGCCAGGTCTATGATCGCCTGCACCAGGCGTCGATCCTCCGGCGACTGATTCAGGTTGTGCACGAACGCCCGATCGACCTTCAGCTCGTCGAACGGAAGCTGGCGCAGGTACGCCAGGCAGGAATACCCGGTTCCGAAATCGTCGAGCGAAAGCTGAACGCCCAGATCCTTGAGACGGTGCAGGCTCGCGGCCGCTTCGGTGAAGCTGTGAACCATCGAGCTTTCGACGATCTCCAGGGTCAGGCGATCGGCGCCCATGCCCCAGGTCGCGAGGCTGCGCGCCACGAGGTCGGGGAAGCCCCGATCGCGCAGGTTGTGGGTCGACAGGTTGACGCTCACGCGCATCGCCAGACCGCCGCTCGCCCACACGCTGAGTTGTCGCAGCGCCGCGTGCAGGACCGAGCTGGTGAGGAACCCGATCCTGCCTTCCTCCTCTGCCGCGGCGACCAGCAAGGGCGGCGGAAGGGGCCCGCCGTCCGCCGAGTTGGCCCGCAGCAGCGCTTCGACGGACTCGCAGCGGCCGCTCGCGAGGTTGAGCTGGGGCTGGTAGGCGAGGGTGAAGGCGTTGGACCGCAAGACTTCGAGCGCCTCCGCACGAGACAGAGGCTGGTGATCGCCGGCTCCGTTCGTGGACCCTTCGTCGAACAGCCAGATGCCGTCTTCGCTTTGTTCAGCATGGGTGGCCGCGGCATCGGCGCGCATCAGCAGGGACTCGGCGTCCTCGGCGTGATCCGGACAGCAGGCGATGCCGATCAGCAAGCGCCCCCAGCTCTGCCCAGGCGGGTTCCGCGACGCATGCGCCATGGCCCGCGAGAGCTTGTGAGCCGCGAGCGTCGCCTGGGCAGCCGCCGCGAGATCGGGCAACAGGATGCATGCCTGCAGCGTATCCACGATGCAGCAGCGGTCTGCCGGCCTCAGCAGCTCGGCGAGCTGCACGAACTCGTTCCGCGCCTGCGCTTCGACGTCTTCTTGCGTGAAGAGGCAAAGCCGGTCCTTCGGCTTGAGCCGCAGCATCAGCACCGCGACACAGCGCTTTGCCGCGCGCGCCTTGGCGATAGCCTCTGCAACGGTCGGAATCAGCCGCGAGCGTTGCATCCGCTGCGCTCCCGGCTGCTTCTGCCTGCCGGGCCGTCTCCATGCCGCCATTCTGCTCGCCACCGGCTAGGAGCGCGACACGTAGTACTCCCTCGGATCCACCGCGAACGAGGCCGCGGCCAGGCCCTGGCGGATATAGGGCACCCGATCCGCGGAGTCGGATTCCGGATGCAGCAGATCCAGGACGAAGGGGATCTCCAGAGGGGTCTTGTCCGGCGCCGAGATCACCAGCACCTTGGGTTTGAGCCGCCGGGGCCTGCTCTGCTCCAGCACCACGGCCAGTTCCCCGGTGGACAGCTCGACCAGCGTGCCCACCGGGAAGATGCCGATCGCCTGGATGAACAGCTCCACCAGACCGGAGTTGAAGTAGGTGTCGGCCCAGCCTTGCAGCTGCTGCATCGCTTCGTATGGCGAAACCGGCTGTGCGTGCGGGCGGATCGAGGTCAGGGCGGAGAACGTGTCGACGATCCCCGCCATCTTGCCGATCGGAGAGATCTCCGGATCCTGCAGCCCCTGCGGATAGCCGCTGCCGTTGAGCCTCTCGTGGTGCTGCGCCACACCCGTGACCACGTCCGGGTGCGCCACCGCGGAGGCCTCGATGATCTCCAAGCCGTATTCGACGTGCCGCTTGACTTCATCGAACTCTTTCGGCGTCAGGTGCGTGCGCTTGTTCAGGATGCGTTGATCGATGCGCAGTTTTCCGATGTCGAGCAGCATGCCGACCTGGCCGAGATGGGTCAGCTCATCGCGCGAGAAACCCAGCTCGCGGCCGAAGGTCACCAGCAGCACGCCGACCTGGAGGGCGTGGGTGTAGCGCGATTCGTCCGCCTCGCGCATGCGCGCTACGAGCTGGAGCGCGCCGGGGTGGCGGATGATGCTCTCGACGAGATCTTCCACCACGCTCTCCACGGCCTCGATCTCCAGACCTTTGCCGACCTGGATGTCGTGCATGACCGTGCCGAGCATGTCGATCGCCGCGCCGAAACGGTCGTTCGCACGCAGCAGCTCCTGCTCGAGCGGCACGCTCTCGTAGTAGAGCCTGGCGGAGCCGCTGCGTTTGGACCGGGGCGCATCGGCCGATTCGGGGTCATCGGCGTCGCTTCGTCCCTGGCTGCCGCTGAAGCGGAGCCGCTCGAGCTGCTCTCCCAACCACGCGAGCAGGTCTGGCGCTGCCAAGCCGGCGCCCCCCGGCTTGCGTTCCAAGGAGATCACCGAGGGCGCCTTGAGCTTGGGCGCGGCGGCGCGTTTGCCATGGTCGACCGGCGCAGGTCGCAAGTCCTTTTCCGAGGGGTGTGCAGGCGGCGGTTTCTCCTCCGGCGGCCGCCAGTTCGGCCCGAAGATCCAGAACAGCGCCTGCAACCACCGGGGAACCAGGCTGCGCGGGTACGCGCGCTGGTCTGGCGGCGGCGATGGCGCGGCCGTTCGAACGCGCGTCGCCTCGACCCGCGCCGGGCGCAGCGCCAGGTACTCGGCTTCGTCGATGCCCGATCGGCTGAGGTCGACGGTGACATACCGGCAGATCTGCCGCAGCTGCGCGAGCGTCTCTTGATCCTCGATCAGGAACCCCTGGATGAGAAAGGGCGTGTCCAGCCACGGCCGGTCCAGGGCACACACGAACATGCCCACGGTGAGCTCATCGACCAAGAACTGCTTTTCCAACCGCG
>Ga0187893_10007392_pt1 | contig 18026 bp, 14 predicted proteins | sample MA1701074metaG_FD_139574 | JGI IMG/M metagenome (GOLD analysis project Ga0187893, IMG submission 139574) | White microbial mat communities from a basaltic lava cave in the Kipuka Kanohina Cave System on the Island of Hawaii, USA - MA170107-4 metaG ... | reverse complement strand
GTACGCGCGCGGGATCTCGTCGATGAACCCCTTCATGAGCCACACCGACAGCGACAGGTTGAACGACGTGTAGAGCACGACGAGCCCGACGTGCGTGTTCGTCAGCTCGAACTCGCGGAACATGATGAGCACGGGCACCACCACCGCCAGCGGCGGGAGGAAGCGCGTCGACAGGATGAAGAAGAGCCAGTCCTTCGCGCCCGGCACGCGGAAGCGGCTGAAGCCGTACGCGCAGGCCGTCCCCAGGGCGACGGACGCGAACGTGCTGGCGAGCGCGATCATGGCACTGTTGGCGAGGAAGTGGAGGAAGCTGTGGTTCTTCCCCTTGATCGGCTCCTTCAGCTCCGCGTAGGCGTCGAGCGTCGGCGCGAACTCCGCGCCGGGCACCACGCGCGCGTCGGTGCTGATCACGTCGTCCCGGTGCTTGATCGACGTGATGACGAGCCACGCGAGCGGCAGCGCCGCCGCGACGGAGTAGAGCGCGACGACCGCGATGCGGAGCGCCTTCATCGCCGCCCCTGGAGCAGGCCGAGGTACCGCGTGAAGAGGGTCGCGACCGCGATGACCGCGACGAGGACGACGAATCCGTACGCCGTTCCGAGCCCGACCTTGAAGCCGCCGAACGACACCTGGTAGAGCAGCGCGCTCAGCGTCTGCGTGGCCGCGTCGTTCGGGCCCGTGATCACCATGACGTAGTCGAACTGCTTGAGCGCGTCGGTCGTGCGCAGGAGGACCGCCAGCAGAAGCAGCGGCGCGCACATCGGCAGCGTGATCCGCCCGAAGACGGTCCACCGGCTCGCGCGGTCGATCTCCGCCGCCTCGTAGATGTGGCGCGGGATCGAGTTGAGCGCCGCGAGCGAGATCAGCATCATGAACGGCGTCCACATCCAGACGTCGATGAGGACGCACGAGACGAGCTTGAGCGACGGGTCGGTCAGCCACTGCGGCTGCGGCAGCCCCATCGCGCCGAGCGCCTGGTTCAGGATCCCGTAGTCGCCCTTGAAGATGAGGTGCCAGAAGAGGCCCATCACCGCGGGCGAGAGCATCATCGGCACGAGGAGGACCGTGAGCACCACGGGCTTCGCGAAGAACCGCTCGCGCAGCGCCAGCGCCAGCGCGAACCCGAGCGCGAGCTCGAGGCCGACGGCCGCGACGACGAAGAGCGCGGTCGTGCGGATGGCCGACGCGTAGCGCGGCTCGGTGAACACCTCGCGGTAGTTGCGCGCGCCGACCGACCTGGGCCCGCCGCCGCTCAGGTCGTAGTTCGTGAAGCTGAGCCAGACGTTGTACGCGAGAGGGAAGATGTTGAGGGTGATGAGCAGCGCCAGAGCGGGGCCGACGAAACCGTACTTGAGCATCGGGGTGAAGCACCAGAGGACCCGGAGGACCCGGGGAAACGGGTCCCCGGGGACCTACTTCGGCAGCTCCCCGCTTTCCCTGGCCTTCGCGAAGATCTTCTCGTGCTCCTCCGCGACGAGATCGAGCGCCTCCTTCGCCGGCCGCTTCCCGTCGAGCGCCTCGCCCACGTACTGCTGGACCGGCGCCAGGAGCTCGCCGAAGATCGGCACGTTCCAGAAATCGACGAGGATGTCGACCGAGTCCGCGAACGCCGCGTTGTAGGGGCTGGCCTTGCGGAACTCGTCGCTCTTCAGGATCTCGGTGTTCGCCGGGAACCCGGCGGGCTTCTTGATCCACTCCTTCTGGATCTTGAGCTGCTCGAACCACGCGATGAACTTCCGCGCCGCGTCCTGCCGCCCCTTCGACACCTTCGCCGAAATGCTCATGCCCTGGCCGCCGAGGCTCGCGAACCGGCGGTCGCCCTTCTTCGGCATCGCGCAGAATCCCGCCTTGTCGCCGAGCTTCTTCACGACCTCCGGGAAGAACGCGAAGTAGTTCACGCTCATCGCCGTCGATCCGTTGTAGAACGGCTCCATCACCTCGCCGTAGTCGAGCTTCGCGCCGCCCGGCGGCGAGAACGCCATCATCGACTTGAGGTACTCGAGGCCGGCGACGGCGCCGTCGCTGTTCACGTGACCCTTGACGGCGAACGTCTTCGGATCGCCCCAGGATCCGCCGAACGCGTACAGGAGCTGCTCGTACCCCATCGTCAGCGCGTCGTAGCCGCGCCCCGTGAGCCACGCGACGCCGTAGCGCTTGTCGTTCGGGCGCGTGAAGAACTCCGCGATGTCGCGCATCTCCTCGTACGTGTCGGGCGCCTTCAGCTCGCGGCCGTACTTCGCCTTGAACGCGTCGCGCTCCTTCGCGTCCTCGAACCAGTCCTTGCGGTAGGCGATGCCGATGCCGTCGGTCTCGCACGGAGCGGCCCAGTACTTCCCGCTGTCGGGCGGGTACTCGCAGAGGTACTTCGCCGCGCGCGGGTGCACGGTCTTCATGTCGACCGCGCCCTTCAGCCAGTCGGTCAGCTCGACGTACAGGCCCTTCGACGCGCCGCGGCCGATCCACTGGCTGTCGCCGATGACGATGTCGAACTTCGTCTCCTTGTTGCCGAACTCCAGGTTCACCTGGTCCTGGTAGCTCGGCCACGGCGTCTGGTGCACGGTCACGGCGATGCCGGTCTCCTTCTCGAAGTCCTTTCCGAGCTCCTGGAGACCGTCGGCGGGCGCCCACTGTGCCCACCAGATCGTGATCGACTTCACGTCGCCGCCGGAGTCGGGCTTCCTCCCGCACGCAGCCAGCGCGAGCGCGACGAGACAGGCGAGCCGTTTCGTCATCGTCCTTCCTCCCTTTCGACCGATGCGCAAGTACACCGCGCCCGCGCGCGCTGTCAACAGGAATTGCTCGACCGTGCGCGGAGCGGCGGGTACCGTCTCAGCGTGACGAGGGAAGAGGACATGTTCGAACCCGCGAAGGACGACAAGTTCGCTTTCGGGCTGTGGACCGTCGGGAACCGCGGCGCGGATCCCTTCGGCGGCCCGGTGCGGCCCCGGTTCGAGCCGGCCGAGATCGTCGCGAAGCTCGGCGCGCTCGGCGTCTGGGGCGTGTCGCTCCACGACAACGACCTCGTGCCGATCGGCACCGAGCCGAAGGAGCGCGACAGGATCGTGCGCGACTTCCAGAAGGCGCTGAAGGAGAACGGGGTCGTCTGCTCGATGGCGACCGTCAACCTCTTCTCGCACCCCGTCTTCAAGGACGGCGCCTTCACGGCGCCCGATCCCGACGTGCGGCGCTTCGCGCTCCAGAAGACGATGGCGGCGATCGACCTCGGCGTCGAGCTCGGCGCGAAGATCTTCGTCCTCTGGGGCGGGCGCGAGGGCGCGGAGTGCGACGCGGGCAAGGAGGCGGTCGAGGCGTTCGCGCGCTACCGCGAGGGGCTGAATTTCCTCACGCACTACGCGAAGGACCGGAAGTACGACCTCCGCTTCGCGCTCGAGGCGAAGCCGAACGAGCCTCGCGGCGACATCTACCTCTCGACAACCGGCTCGATGCTGGCGGCGATCGAGATGCTCGACCACCCCGAGATGGTCGGCGTGAACCCGGAGGTCGCGCACGAGACGATGGCAGGCCTCAACTTCTACCACGTCGTCGCGCAGGCGGTGGAGGCGGGCAAGCTCTACCACATCGACCTCAACGACCAGAAGATCGGCCGCTACGACCAGGACCTCCGCTTCGGGAGCGCCGACATCAAGACCGCGTTCTACGTCGTCAGGCTCCTCGAGGAGAGCGGCTACGACGGCCCGCGCCACTTCGACGCGCACGCCTACCGTACCGAGGACCCGGAGGGCGTCTGGCGCTTCGCCGCCGGCAACATGCGCACGTACAAGATCCTCGCGCACAAGGCGAAGCAGTTCGCGAAGGACAAGGAGATCCAGTCGCTCGTGCGGAAAATGTCCCCCACGCCGACGTACTCGCGCGAGACCGCCGACAGGATCGCAAAGACGAAGTTCGACATCGATTCGCTGGCGAAGAAAGGCGCGGAGAACGAGCGGCTCGACCAGCTGGTGATGGACCTCCTGCTCGGCGTCCGCTCGTGAAGGCGATCGGGGTCGACATCGGCACGTCCGGCGCGAAGGGCATGCTCGTGTCGTTCCCCGACGGCCGCGTGCTGGCAAACGCGCGCGCGGAGTACGCGCTCCACGCCGACGGCAACCGCGCCGAGCACGAGCCGGAGGACTGGGTGCGCGCGGTCGAGGCCATCCTCGCGCAGCTGGGCCCGGCCGACGCGATCGGGCTCGACGGCATGATGCACTCGGAGGTGTGCGAGGGGGGCGGCCGCGCGATCCTCTGGTGCGACGGCCGCGCCGAGGCCCAGTGCGACGAGATCGTGAGGAAGGTCGGGCTCGAATTCCTGCGTGAAAACGTCGCCAACCGCCCGTTCGCGGGCTTCACGTTGCCCCATCTCATGTGGCGGAAGACGCTCGGGCCCGTACTCCTCTGCAAGGACTACGTGCGCTACCGTCTCACGGGCGAGCGGCGGCAGGAGACGAGCGACGCCTCCGGCATGCTCTGCTGGAACGTCGCGCAGGGCCGCTGGGCGACGGAGCTCCTCGAGAAGCTTGGGATCGATCCGGCGCTCTTCCCCGCGCCGTGCGGCTCGACCGAGATCGTGGGCCGCTGGAACGGCATCCCGGTCGTCGGCGGCGCGGCCGACAACGCCGCCGCGGCCGTCGGGCTCGGCGTCGTGCGCGAGGGCCAGGCGATGGCGAGCATGGGGACGTCGAACGTGCTCGTCGTCTGCCACGACGCGCCCGTCGTCGACGCGGCGATGCGCGTCCACACGTTCACGCACGCGGTGCCCGGGAGATTCCTCCAGCTCGGGTGCATGCTGACGGGCACGCGCGCGCTCGACTGGGTGTTGAAGCTGCTCGGGGTGCCGGTCGACCTCGCGCCGATCGCGGAGTCGTCGAAGGGCCTCCTCTTCGCGCCGTACCTCGTCGGCGAGCGGACGCCGTACGCCGACACGACGGTGCGCGCGATGTTCGCCGGCCTCACGCCGGACCACGACCGCTCGCATTTCGTCCGCGCGGTGCTCGAGGGGACCGCGTTCGCGCTGCGCGACGCGCAGGAGATCATGAAGGCGACGAGCGTGCGCGCGACCGGCGGCGGCATGAAGAGCCCCGCCTGGCGGCAGATCGTCGCGGACGTCCTCGGCGTGCCGGTGATCACCGTCAACACGGCGGAGGAGGGCGCGGCCTACGGCTCGGCGATCCTCGCGGCGGTCGGCGCGGGCGCGTTCCCCTCCGTCGAGGACGCGTGCGACCGCCTCGTGCGCGAGACGGTGTCGACGAAACCGCAGCGCTCCTACGACGACGAGTACGCGCGCTACCGGAAGCTCTACCCCGCCGCGCGCAGTTTGGAATAGCACACGTCGCGGGCCAGTCGTCCTAGGTGCATGTGGCTCGCGCTCGTCATCGCGCTCCAGGATCCCGCGGCGCTCGTCGAGCGGCTCGGCGACGACTCGATCGACGCGCGCGATGAGGCCGTGTCGGCACTGAGGCGGATGGGCGATCGAGCGGTGCCGGCGCTCGAGGACGGGCTCCGGCACGCGGACGCGGAGGTGCGCGCGCAGTCGCTCGACCTGCTGCTCTCGCGGCTCGAGGGGCTGGCGCCCGCGGTGATCGCAAGGCACGCGGCGCTCCGCGAGGCGAAGCTCGCGCGGGACCTCGCCGGGATCCTCGCGCGCCTCGACGCGGGCGGGTGCTGGACGGGGTCGAAGACGCGCGAGGCGCTCCTCGAGGCGTCCGCGGACATGCGGTCGATGCGGGCGCTCGGCGCGGAGGCGGTGCCGCTGCTCGTGCGCGAGCTCGACGGGCGCCGCGCGTGGCCGGCCGCGATGGCGCTCGGGCTTTTCGACGACGCGCGCGCGACGGCGGCGCTGGAGCGGCTGTCGGCGGAGGATCCGCCGCTCGTCGTGAACCACTGAACGCCGTGGAACAGCCGCCCCGGCGAGGCGGCACGGACGGCGCGCGCCTGGATCAGTGTCCGAGCGCCCGCCCGGCGATGATGGCCCCCACCGAGACGGCCGCGGCGAGCCAGGCGATCGTCTTGTTGCGCCGCGACGGCCGGCGCACGTACGCGTAGAAGAAGGACGCGGCGAGCATCGCGGCGGTGAACGCGATCATGAACGGGCGCGCGCTCTTGAGTCCCGCGCCCACGGCCGTGCTCCCCAGACCGAGGAGCGCGAAGACGCTCGCGGCGACTCATCAGAAGCCGTGGAGGAGTCCGGCGACCATCGCGCCGAGGCCGCTTGTCGCGGTCGCCGCCGTGCCGCCCGCCGGTTCATCGGACATGCCGCCAGCTTAGCCTTTAAACCCGCCCCACCTCAACTCCGTCTCATAGAGCATGGCGACCCTGCTTGCGGCCCTCCTCTCTCTGCAGCCGATCCTTGACCGACTCGCGGACGACGACATCGAGACGCGCGACCTCGCCGAGCGCGAACTGCGATCGCAAGTACGGGCGGCCGTGTCGACGCTCGAGGCGGGTCTCAAGAGCACGGACGCACACGTGCGCAGCGTGTGCCTGCAGATCCTGACCGAGCGCATCGACGACCTGCCGGTCGAGGTCGTCGATCGGAACGCGGCGCTGGCTGGCTGAACTGCATGGTGGGCACCGTGAGCCGCTTCCGCCTGGCGTCGCCCGCGTACGCAACGCGATCATCGATCGTGGAGTGCAGTTACGAGGCGCGCGAGCTGCGAGCGATGGGGCGGCGCGCCGTGCCCTTCCTCATCTCGAAGCTCGACGACGACCCTTCGCCATCGCTCCCCTGCTCGGTCTCTTCGACGACGCACGCGCCGCGGCAGCGCTTGACCGCCTCGCCGCGACGAGCGCGCTCGTCACGCATGAGATGTTCGACGTGCCCGTGAATGCCTCGGACGTGGCGCGGCGGGCGCGCGCGTGGATCCGCATCGCGTCGGGCATGACGTCCCATGACCCCGACGAGATCATCGACCGTCTGCCGGAGCCTCACCCGGCGACCTGCGGCTGAATCGCGACGAGGCGACGGCGTCCTCGCCGGCGATGGCGGAGGTCGCGGCCCTCGGACCGGGCGTCGTCCCCCGCCTGCGCGCACGGTTGCGCGCCCGCCAGCCGTATCTCCTGGCGCGCGCGCTCGGACTGTTCGACGAGGCGTGCGCCGTGAGTGCCCTGGACGAACTCGCTTCGCGCGCGGAGGTTTTCTCCTTCAGCTACAGGTGAGGCAACTTCGATTTCCGCCTCGGCGAGGTGGCCGCGGACGCGCGCGCGCAGATCCGGCTGAAGCGCTGATCACGGCTCGTCGGAGCAGCGCCGCGGGTCCCACATGGCTTCGGCCACGCGGAGCTGGTTGTTCATCTGAAGCTCGCGAACGAGGTCCTCCTGCGCCGACCACGTCTCGCGCAGCCTGTCCGCCGCCGTGTCGCGATCGCCCGTCAGCATCCGTGCCGCCGAGAGCGCCGCCGCGCGAACGCCCTCGTCCCCGTCCTCGAGCGCCTTGAACGCGAGGTCGATCGACTCCTGCTTGCAGAAGAACCAGCCCAGGAGGTGCGCCGCCCCGGCCCGCACGTCCGCGCGCTCGTGCGAGAGCGCCTTTTGCAGACCCTTGAGCAGGTCGCGCCCGCCCCCCGTCTCCTGCTTCATGACGAAGACGAGCGAGGCCCGGCGCAGGCGCGGCCAGTGACCGAAGAGCTCCGCGCCCTGGTGCTTCACGACGCGCTTCTCATACCAGGCGCCCCACGTGTGAAAGTGGTTGTGTCCCATGCGCTCGCTGTAGCGCACCTTGTCGTGCAGGTACCCGCTCTTCGGGCCGGTGCTTCCGGACTCGCGCAGGATCGCGCTGGCGATCTCGGAGCGCGCGACCCGCCCTTCCTTCAGTTCGACCAGGGCGAACGTGAGCCGGTCCCCCTCCACGACGAGCTTCGTCCACTCCGGGAGCCCGGTCCCCTCGGCGAGGAGGTCGAACGCCCCGGCGTCCGCCCACGCCACGTCGGTTCCGTCGAGCTCCCCGGCGTGACGATCGAAGCCGGCCAGATCGAGCTTGCGCAGCACGGCGCGCGCGCGGCCGGCGGTCTCCAGGTCCGCGAGCTTCGCGGCCTCTTCGAGCGCGGCCCGGCATTCCTCGCCGCGCTTGAGCAGCGCGGCGGCTGCGGCATCGCGCGTTTCGAGCGTCTCCGAACCGAGCCGCTTGATGAGCTCGGCGACTGTCGGCTCGTCCTGGCCGCCGGCGGGGACGGTCGTGTTCGGCGGCACGAAGAAGACAGCCCAGAACACCGCGGCGACACACAGGAGCGAAGCAGCCATGGCGATCATCCTCCAGTGCCTCGGATGGGGCGCGGGCCGCCGCACGCGGGCGGCCACGGCCACCGCCGTCTCCACCGCCGGCGGCGGCGGCAGCGGGCGGAAGCGTTTCAGGAGCGTTTCGACGCGTTCGGTCTCGTCCATCGGTCCTCACTTCGCCGGCAGCAGCCCGGCGAGCTTCTCGATCGCGTAGCGGTAGCGCGAAGCCGCCGTCGCCGTGGAGACGCCCGTGAGCTCGGCGATTTCGGCGAACCCCAGCCCGGCGTAGATCTTCAGCACGACGGCCTCGCGCTGTTCGTCGGGAAGCGCGTCGAGGGCGAGCGACACGGCTTCGGCGTCGTGCGACGGGGGCGGGGCGTCGGCGCGGGCGGCCAGCGCGAGCAGCGGCCGGGCGCGCCGGCGGACGTCCGCCTTGCGTCGTTCGTCGGCGGCCAGGTTGCGCGCGATCGTGTAGAGCATGGGGCGCGCGGAGCCGCGCAGCCCGGCCGCGTCCATCGCGCGCACGAACGTCTCCTGGACGAGATCGCACGCGGCGTCGGCGTCCCGCATCAGCGCCTGGGCATAGAGGTGCAGCGCCGGCGCGTACCGGCGGTAGAGCCCGGCAAAGCCCTCGGAGTCGCCGCGGAGGTGCCGGTCGATGAGCTCCGCGTCGCTGACCGCCTCATCCACGAGGACGACCCCCATGGGAGCTACTACGTGCCGCGGCGGCCGTTTTATCTAATACCGGCCCTTTTTCGACAGGTCGCGCGCCGTGATCACGCGCTGGATCTCGTTCGTCCCCTCGAAGATCCGCTGGACGCGCGTGTCGCGGTAGAAGCGCTCGATCGGCAGCTCCCGCATGTACCCCATCCCGCCGTGGATCTGGAGCGCCGTGTCGATGATGTCGTCCACGAATTCCGTGCACGTGAATTTCACGATGGCCGCCTCGCGCGAGAACCGCATCCCCGCGTCGCACATCCACGCCGTGCGGTAGACCATCGACTCCATCGCGTAGATCTTCGCCGCCATCTCCGCGAGGTACTTCTGGATCATCCCCTGCTCGGCGATCGGCTTGCCGAACGCCATCCGCTGGTTCGCGTACTCGATCGAGAGGTTCAGCATCTCTTTCGCCTGGCCGACGCAGTTGGCCGCGAGCGACAGGCGCCCGCGGTCGAGAGCCATCATCGCGTACTTGAAGCCGTCGCCCGCCTTGCCGATCAGGTTCTCCTCCGGCACGCGCACGTTGTCGAGGAAGACCTGCGGCGAGTGCATCGCGTGGAGGCCGAGCTTCTCGTCGGGCGGTCCGACGCGGAGTCCCGCGCAGGGCGTCTCGACGATGAAGGCCGAGATGCCGCCGTGCGCGCGCAGGTTCTTGTCGGTCAGCGCGAAGACGACCATGAGGCCGGCGATGTCGGCGTTGGTGATCCACACCTTGTCGCCGTTGAGGACGTACTCGGCCCCTTTCTTGTCCGCGGTCGTCCGCAGCATCGCCGCGTCCGTGCCGCCGGTCGTCTCCGTGAGCGCGTAGGCGCCGATCTTCCCGCCGCCGCAGAGCGCGCCGAGGTACTTCTTCTTCTGCGCCTCGTTGCCCGCGAGGTAGATCGTCATCGCGGTGATCGAGGCCGACGCGCCGATGATCCCCGCGAGCGAGTTGCACCCGTGCGAGAGCTCCTCCATCTGGATGCAGTAGCCGATCTCCCCCGCGCCCGCGCCGCCGTATTCCTCCGGGAAGGCCATGCCGAAGAGCCCGAGATCCTTCGCGCGGGCGATGAGCGCGGGCGGCATGACGCCAGTCTGGTCGATCTTCGCCGCCTGCGGCTTGACCTCGCGCTCGACGAACTCGCGCACGGTCTGGCGGATGAGCTCCTGTTCTTCAGTGAAGGCGAAGGCGACTCCCGGTTGCACCCCGATTCCGCTCATGGCCCTCCATTGTAGCGTCTCTCGTCCCTCGTCTCTCGCCTCTGGTCGCGGACCAGGGACGCGGGACGCGGGACGAGGGACGGGGGCTACCAGCAGCGCTCGAACAGCTCGCGGATCTCCGCCAGCAGCGGCCGGCGCGGGTTCGAGATCAGGCTCGGGTCGCTGAACGCCAGGTCGACGAGCCGGTCGAGCGCGGCGCGGAACTCCGTCTCGCCGACGCCCGCGTCGCGCAGCCGCATCGGCAGGCCGCACTTCACCTTCAGCTCCTCGATCTTCTCGACGAGCCCCTCGACGTTCTTCAGGCCCACGAGCTCGCAGAACTGCTGGATCTTCTTCGGCACCACGTACGCCTTCACGTTCGGGTTCGGCGTGATCTTCGTCGGCACGTCCGCGTTGAAGCGGATCACCTGCGGCAGGAAGATCCCGTTGAGCGCGCCGTGCGGCAGGTGGAAGATCGCCCCCGTCGCGTGGCTCATCGCGTGCGTGAGCCCCACGCTCGCGTTCGAGAACGCCAGCCCCGCCATGTTCGCCGCGTTCTGCATCCGCGTGCGCGCGTCGAGGTCCTTCCCGTCCTTCACCGCCTTCGGGAGCGCCGAGAAGATCAGCCGCGCCGCCTGGAACGCGAGCGCGTCCGTGTACTCGCTCGCGAAGATCGACATCCCCGCCTCGAGCGCGTGCGTGAGCGCGTCCATCCCCGTCGCCGCCGTGAGCGCCGCGGGCATCGACGTCGTCATCTCCGGATCCAGGATCGCCGCGTCCGGTACGAGCGACGTGTCGGCGAGCGACAGCTTGCGCCCGTCGTGCGCGACGACCGCGAAGGGCGACACCTCGCTCCCCGTCCCCGACGTCGTCGGGATGGCGACGAGCTTGCACTTCGCCGGATCGATCTTCGGGTAGCGCGCGACGCGCTTGCGGATGTCGAGAAACGGGATCGCGATCTCCTCGAACCTCGTCTCGGGCGCGAGGTAGAAGAGCCGCATCACTTTCGCCGCGTCGAGGACGCTGCCGCCGCCGAGGGCGACGATCGCGTCGGGCTTGCGGTCGCGCAGGAACTCCACGCCCTTCAGGATGGCCGCGACATCCGGCTCCTCGCCGATCTGGCTCCAGACGTACGAGCGGCCCTTGAGATGCTTCGCCACGCGGTCGACGAGCCCGCGGTTCACGCAGCCCTTGGTGGTGAGGATGACCGCGGTCGTGCAGTCCAGTTCCTTCAGGTTCTCCAGCGACTCGCGGTTGAACAAGATGTGGCTCGTGACGCGCAACCACTGGAAGGCGGGCGTGCGCTTGGCGACCCGCTTCACGTTGATGTAGTGCTCGACGGAGACGTTCCCCATGACGCTGTTCCCGCCGCCCGTGCCGCAGCCGAACGAGAACGTCGGCACGAGGTCGTTGTAGACGCCGCCCATGGCGCCGACGGACGACGGCGAGTTGACGATGATGCGCCCCGCGTTGATCGCCTGCGCGTATGTCCGCACGAGGGCCTCGTCCTCCGTGAAGATGCTCGCGGTGTGGCCGGTGCCGCCGAACGCGTTGATCGCGCGCGCCTTCGCGAGCGCCTCGTCCTCGCCGGACACCTTGTGGAAGGCGAGCACGGGGCAGAGCTTCTCGGCCGACATCGGGTGCTCGCGGCCGACGCCGTCGACCGGCACGAGGATGAGCCGCGTGCGCGGCGGGACCTCGAGGCCGAAGAACTGCGCGATGTCGTTCGCCGAGCGGCCGACGGCCATCGCGTGCATCGTGCAGGTGCCCGGCTCGATCATGATCGACTGCAGGCGGTCGCGCTCCTCCGTCGAGGCGACGTGGCAACCGAGCTCGCGGAAGCGCGCGAGCACCTTGTCGTGGATCTCCTGGTCGATGAGGAGCGTCCCCTCGCTGGCGCAGATGACGCCGTTGTCGAACGACTTCGACGTGATGATGTCGACGACGGCCATGTCGATGTTCGCGGTCTTGTGGAGGTAGGTCGCGGTGTTGCCGCTGCCCACGCCGAGCGCGGGCTTGCCGCTCGAGTAGGCGACCTTGACCATGCCGCGCCCGCCGGTCGCGTCGATGAGCTGGACGAGCGGGTGCTTCATGAGGTAGAGCGTGTCCTCGCGCGTGGGATTCTCGATCCACGTGATGAAGTGCTCCGGCGCGCCGGCCGCGCGGCCCGCCCCGTACATGAGCCGCGCCGCCTCGTTCGAGCAGCGGTGCGCGCGCGAGTGGGCCGACACGATGAGCGTGTTGGCGGTCTTGGCGGCCATGACGCACTTGAAGAGGACGGTCGACGTCGGGTTCGTGATCGGCGTGAGCGAGAGCACGAGCCCGATCGGCTCCGCGACGGAGTCCTCGGAGATGTAGCCGACGGTCTTCCGGTCGCGGACGGCGTTCCAGACGAACTCGCAGGCGACCTGGTTCTTGAGCACCTTGTCCTCGAGGACGCCGATGGTGGTCTCCTCGATCGCCATCTGCGCCAGGCGCCGGCCCTCCGGGATCCCCGCGATGACCATCGCGCGCGTGATCGCGTCGACCCGCTCCTGCGTGTACGCGCGGAACTCCGCGGCGGCCTTCGAGGCCTTCTCCGCCAGTCCGTCGAGGTACGCGATGCGGTCGGGCGTCAGCCCCTTCTCCATCTCGGCCGTGCGCGCCATGGTTCCTCCCAAGGAATGCAACCCCTGTTCGACAAATCCGCGGGGTCCTGCGCCGGAATTCATGACGCAGTGCGTCATAAGATAGCGGGGCGCCCCCGCCGAGTCAAGGCGTGTTATCATGCGCCCATGCCGGCCGACGACAGCGCGGCGGACGCGCCGCGCCCGTTCCCCCCGACGTCGTGGTCCGTCATCCGGGACGCGGCCGACACGGCGTCCCCCACCTACCGCGCGTCGATGGAGCGGCTCGCGACCGTCTACTGGAAGCCCGTCTACGGCCACCTCCGGCGCAAGTGGAACCTCCCGCACGACCGCGCGAAAGACCTCACGCAGGACTTCTTCGCCGCGCGCTGCGAGAAGAACTTCCTGCCGCGCCTCGATCCCGAGGCGGGCCTCTTCCGCTCGTACGTCCAGCGCACGCTCGACAACTACGTGCGCGCCGACCACCGCCAGCAGGGGGCGCAGAAGCGCGGCGGCGGCGTGCGCCACGTCCCGCTCGACGTCGGCGAGACCTTCGAGCCGTCCTCCGCCGACACGCCGGAGGCCGCCTACCTCAAGGACTGGGCGCGCGCCACGCTCGACGACGCCCTGCGCCAGATGCACTCCGAGTACGCCCCGCAGCCCGCCGTCTTCGAGCTCTTCGTCCTCCACGACGTGCAGCGCCCGCCCGGCGCCGACGTCAGCTACCAGGCGCTCGCCGACCGCTTCTCCGTCTCCGTCACCGACGTGACGAATCACCTCTACCGCGCGCGAAAGAGACTCCGCGAGCTCGTATTGATGAGAGTACGGGAGACCACGTCGAACGATCGCGAAGCAGAGCAGGAGATGCGGGCGCTCTTCGGGGCGGACGCGTGAGCGAGCTTCCCCCCGTCAGCGACGACACGGTCCACCGGCTCGGCCCCCTGATGACCCCCGAGGGCGCCGCGCTCGGCCTCTGCATCGACGCGCGCTACGAGGTGCGCCGGCGCATCGGCCGCGGCGGCATGGGCGAGGTATTCCTTTGCCAGGACACCAAGCTCGACCGGCCGGTCGCGATGAAGGTCCTCTCCGCGGACGGCGCCTCCGCCGTCGAACGCTTCAAGACGGAGATCCGCGCGCTCGCCGACGCCGACCACCCCGCGATCGTCCCCGTCTACGACTTCGGCACGCTGCCGGACGGCCAGCTCTACTTCACCATGAAGTACGTCCCCGGCCGCTCGCTGGCGCAGCTCCTCGCGCACCCGGACGACCGCCGCGCGCTCCTCGCCCACCTCGTGACCGTCGCCGACGCCGTCCACTTCGCGCACCTCCGCGGCGTCCTCCATCGCGACCTCAAGCCTTCCAACATCATGGTCGACGACGCGGGCCGCGCCTTCGTGGTCGACTGGGGCGTCGCCCGCGTCGCCGGCCGCGCGACGCCGCTGAGCCGGCTCACCGCCGACGGCACCGCGATCGGAACGCTCGCCTACATGGCCCCCGAGCAGGCGCGCGGCGAGCTGGACGCGGTCACCGAGCGGAGCGACGTCTACTCGCTCGGCGCGATCCTCCACGAGATTCTGACGGGCGGCCCGCCCTCCCCGTCCCGGAGCGGCGACCCGACGCTCCCGCCCGAGCTCGACGCCATCCGACGCCAGGCCCTCGCCGCGCGTCCCGACGAGCGCTTCGCGACGGCCCATCTCCTCGCGCGCGCCCTCGAGCGGCATCTCCGCGGCGACGCGCTCCCCGGCCGCGCCGCACCCCGCGCGCAGCCCTCCGACACGCCCGCGACCGGCGCGCCCGCCGAGCGCGTCGGCCGCTACGTGCTCCGCGGCCTGCTCGGCACCGGCGGCATGTCGCGCGTCTTCCGCGCGCACGACCCGTCGCTCAACCGCGACGTGGCGCTCAAGGTGACCGTCGGCGTCGCGACGCCCCGCGCCGAGCGCGAGGCGCACGCCATGGCGCGGCTCACGCATCCGAACATCGCCGGCGTCTATGACGTCGGCACCGCCGAGGGCAGCCTCTACCTCGCGATGGAGCTCATCGACGGGAAGCCGCTCTCGCAGGCGTGGGCGGACTGGCCGCTGCGCCGGCGCATCGAGGCGCTGCGCCAGGCGGCATCGGCCATCGCCTACGCGCACGCGCGCGGCGTGGTCCATCGCGACGTCAAGCCGGAGAACCTCATGGTCGCGGCGTCCGGCGACGTCAAGGTCGTGGACTTCGGCCTGGCGCTCATGGAGGGCGACGCGCGTCTCACGCGCACGAACGCGGTCGTCGGCAGCCCGATCTACATGGCGCCGGAGCAGATCCGCGGCGACCAGGCGGGGCCCCCGGCGGACGTCTATTCGCTCGGCGTGATCCTCTATGAGGCGCTCGCGGGCGTCGTTCCGTTCCTGGCGGCGACCGTCGAGGCGGTGTTCCGGCAGACGCTGACCGAGGAGCCGGTGCCGCCGTCGCGCAAGCGTCCCGTCGTGCCGCCCGACCTCGAAACCGTCTGCCTGCACTGCCTGAACAAGGACGCCACCGCGCGCTACCCGTCCGCGCGCGAACTCGCGGACGACCTGGCCAACTGGCTCGAGGACCGGGCGGTGCGAGTCCGCCGCTCGTCGGCGCTGGACCGGGCGCGGCGCTGGCTCCGCCGGCGCGCGGCGTTCGGCGCGGGCCTCGCGGCGGCGGCCGTGCTCGTCGCGCTCGCGGCGGTCTGGATCGCGGGCGTGCTGCGCGCGTCCGAGGCGCGCGGGCTCGCCGACCGCGCGGCCGCGGCGTACTCGCGGGGCGACTTCGACGAGGCGCGCGCGCACGCGGACGCGGCGCTGCGGCTGGCCCCCGGCCACCGCGCGGCGCGCTACTGGCTCGGCCGGCTGCTCCTGCGCGAGTACACGCGCACGCGCGAGCGGCCCGACGTCGTGATCTCGCGCGGGCTGCTCGGCGTCTCCCCGCCCTCGCCCGAGACGGACGCGCAGCGGAAGCTCCGCGAGGAGATCGTCGCGGCGTTCCGCGGCGGCGACGAGGCCTTCGCCGCCGGCGTGCTCGCGATGTGGGACGGGCGGGCCGAGGAAGCGCTCGCGCGGCTCGACGCGGTGAAGGGCGCGGACGCGCCGGAGGCCGCCGTGTTCGCGTCGCGCTGTCTCTTTGTCCTGCTCCGCTTCCGCGACGCGGAGTCGAAACTCGAGCCGGTCCGGGCCCGCGACCTGCCGCTCTGGGCGCGCGTCAAGCTCGCCCGCGCCGTCGAGTCCTCGCTCGAGGGTGCCGAGCCCGCGTCCGTGTTCGAGTCCGCCGAGAAGGCGGCCGTCGCGATCGAGGTCGCCGGCGACGCGCGCGAAGGCCTGGCGCTCCAGGCGCGCGCGCAGATCGAGTGGGCGGTCGCCGAGGAATCCCGGGACCTCGATCCGCTTCCGCGTCTCGAGAAGGCGATCGCGCTCGCCGAGAAGATCGACGCGCGCGTCATCCGGGGCGACGCGCTGCTGACGAAGGCGCTCCACCTGGCCACGCGCGGCCGGATCGAGACCACCGATCCGCGCGAGTTCCGCGAGGCGATCGACGCCTATTCCCGGGCGATCGCGCAGCGGCCCGATGGCGCGCTCGGCTACGTCCGCCGCGCGGCGGCGGCGCGCGCGCGGTGGGAGTACCAGCTGGACTTCTTCGAGCACGCGGAGGCCGACCTGAAGTCGGCGCTCGCCGACTACGAACGCGCCTGCGCGTTCGACGACACGCATCCGGAGGCGGCGCTCGGTGCGCTCTGGGCGCGCGGCGCGCTCGACCGCACGGACGGAAGCGATCTCGGCCGCACGTGCGAAGCGCTTCGCGTGGAGATCTCCGCGATCGACGCCCTCGTCGCGCGACACCCGCGCAGTCCCCATCCCCTGCACCGCCGGGCCGAGGTGCACGGGCAGGTCGCGTACGTCCGCGCCTCCATGGGTCAGGACGCGGACGCCATTCTCGAGATGCGCGCGTCCATCGCGGACCGCACGGCGGCGATGGCGCTGGGGCCGCGGTCGGCGGTCCCGCTGCGCGCCCGCGCGGGCGGGCTGGCCTGGCTTGGGCTCAAGCTGTCGTCGAGCGACCGCCAGCAGAGTCTGGACCTGTTCGCCGCGGCCGAGGCCGATCTCGCGGAGGCGCGCGTCGTGAATCCGCGCGACGCCGAGAATCCCCGGAACCTCTCCCGGATCCTGCGGTCGATGGCCGGGATCACGCACTACAACCGCGGTCCCGAAGACATCGCCCTGAGACGGGAGGCCCTCGAGCGCGCGCTCCAGGCGTCCGCGGAGGCGGCCGCGCTCCGCCCTCTCGTCGGCGTCATCCACGTGGACCATGCGTACGTGCTCCGCGACGCGGGCCGCTACGACGACGCCGACGCCGCGCTGGAACGCGCGCTGAAGATCAACCCCAAGCTCTGGGACGCCTGGCGCCTGAAGTCGATGATCGCCCAGAGCCGCGGGTCCGCGCACCTGGACGCGGCGCTCGATCACGTCCGCCGGGCGCTGGCGATCAGCCCCGGACTCAGGCGGCGGCAGGCGAACCTCCTCCAGCAGGAAGCCAGCGTGCTGTGCAGCCTGGGACTGGGCCTGGGCGAGAAGGACCCGGCCGCGGCCGTCGCGCGGCTGGAGGAGGCGGTGGACACGCTGACGCTGGCGGTAGAGATCAACCCGCGCAACCACGACGTGCGTCGGTTCCGCGCGAACGCCCGCCTTGGTCTCGGCGTCCTGGGCGCCCGAAAGCACTCCGATCCCCGGGAACACTTCAAGGCGTGCATCGAGGATTGCCAGGCCAACCTCGACGACGCGCCCGACCACCCGCGCAGGGCGGAGTGGATCGATCTGCAGGAGCGCGCCCGCACCGCACTCACGGCGTGGGAGCGGCGCCATCCGTAATCACGGAGCCACGGACCAGACGGCCGCCGTGGTGCCAGTGGCGCCGGCGGTCGTCGTCGCGACGGTCGCGTTCGTGCCGCTCACGGACACGGCGCCCGTCTGGGGCACCGCAGACGTGCCGCGCGCGGCGGCCGCGGTCGGCAGGCCGATCGGCGGCAGTGCGCCCGCGGCATTCGTCCTCGCGACGAACGCGCTGTTCATGGGCCACCCGGCGCCGAACGACGTCGTGGTGCCGGCCGCGACGAACCCGCCGTCCGCCAGGATTCCCACCGCGGCGCCGTCCTCCGACGCCCAGCCGCCGTACACCGACTGCCACTCGACGGCCCCGGACGCCGAGAGCTTCACCATCCACAAGTCCGAGAACGCCCCGTTGTCGGAGAACACGCGTCCCGCGAACACGCATCCGCCGTCGCCCGACGGACGGAGCGCGCGCGCCTCCTCCGGGTGC
>Ga0187893_10007391_pt1 | contig 18029 bp, 11 predicted proteins | sample MA1701074metaG_FD_139574 | JGI IMG/M metagenome (GOLD analysis project Ga0187893, IMG submission 139574) | White microbial mat communities from a basaltic lava cave in the Kipuka Kanohina Cave System on the Island of Hawaii, USA - MA170107-4 metaG ... | reverse complement strand
GGATCGTTGATCAGCGCCTGAGCAATGCCGATCCGTTGCAGCATCCCTTTGGAGAATGAGCGCAAGGTCATCTGCCGCACCGCCGTCAGACCGACCAGTTCGAGCAGTTCGTCGATTCTCGCTGCACAGTGCACGCGAGACATGCCGCACAGCTGCCCGGTGAAGCGGAGGAATTCCTCGGCGGTGAGGAAGTCGTGATAGTATCCATTTTCAGGAAGAAATCCGACCGGCGGAAGCGAGGCTCGCGCACGCGATGCCTTGCCCATGATCCAAACCTGTCCGCTCGTGGGCGCCACCAAGCCGGTGAGGATCTTAAAGACCGTCGTCTTGCCCGCTCCGTTCGCACCTAAGAACCCAAAAATTTCTCCCGGCTCGATGGTCAGATCGACACGATGGACCGCCGTCACTGGACGGCCTCGCAGGCCCAGACGAAAGACTTTTGTCAGAGCTTCAGTTCTTACAGCCCATGTTATGGTCGCCATCGTTACCTCAGACTCGTGATTGATCCATCCGGCGCATGATGCAAACGTAACCGATGTGGATGCGTCGTGCTGACGACTGTCCCATGCTCGATATCAATCCGATAGGTGCCACCAAATGGCTCAATCGGAAGCGCCGCGAGATCACCGGCCTGAATCAAGGCATCGAAGGTTTCCGGTCTTCGACCCACACGAGCGGTATAGGCGTGAACGGCCTCTTCCAGCACAACGAGATCGCGCTCCACCATCACCTCGGCTTTTCGCCGCTCCAGCACGGCTAATACCTGGACATCTTGTGTCTGGTGCGCCATCGCTTCCAGAAAGGTCAAGGCTAGCGCCGGCTGATGACCTTCCACGTACAACCGGGCGGCCAATTCAGGCACATAGGCCGGACGTCCCGGCAATTGAGCAGCAACAGCCATGTAGTCAGCTGCGCGAACATAGTCCTGTTGGTGAAAGAACGCGTTGAATCCCAATTGAAAGGGTAAGCGCCACGCCTCGGGATTCGCGCGGATGCCCTTTTCGAGGAGCGCATTACTCCAATCCACCTGTCCTGCCAACTCCGCTAAGGCCACGCCACCCGCGTCGTACACATAGATGTAGTGGGGATCGAGCGTCGTCACGACATTGAGCGCGTGAAACAACCATTCGTAATCCGCGTCGCGCACTTCGCGTTCGCCGAGCACTTGCACAATGTTCAGCCAGAGGAGATCGGCGGCCACGTGGTGATAGCCCAACACCATTGGTTTGACGAGATCACCGTTAGGAAGCAGCCGAAGCTGAGATCGGACGTCGGCTATTCCATCATTTCGCTGCGCGGACTCCCACCGCAGCCCAATGCTGGCGAGGAGCAATAGCGTGGCAACCAGGCCCAGCATGGTCGTACGCCAGCATACAGTAGGCCAGGTAACAGGCACAGACGTGTGACCGGATTTCCATGTCGTGTTTGAAGATCCACCGCCCATGGCGGTCGAATGATGAGAAGGACTCAGACTCATCGTCGCGTCTGCTCCATACGCTTCACACCGATGATCGGACACAGCGTCTCAGAACGTATTCGCGGCGCAATCCACCACATGGCTGATATTCGACACCATGAAACCGCCCTTTTTGCCATCGCCATCCAAGTCACTCTGCGCTTGTGCCATGAAGCCGATTGTCGGTGCCGTCGCGGCACCTGCCCCCAGCGGAGCCGGCCAGTTTGGGCAGCTGTTGGTCATCGGACCTGGCGCTGGAGTCTGCGCTGGGGTCCCGGCGAGATAATAGTTGTAGCGCACGTGCCCGGAGGGCGTGAATCCCACGTCGCCGAACGTGCCGATCGCCGAAGCCGGAGCGCCTGTCAACGGATTGATACAGAGCGCACCGGCTGTTGGCACCGTCGCCGCCGTCGGCCACGGGAGCTGCGCGCCGCTCGACGGCACCGTACCGGGCCAGCCGTTGCTTTGCACGGACAGGAAGCACGACCGCTCCGCTTGAAACGACAGACTCGCCGTCTTAATCGCCGCTAAACTCGTCTTCGCTTCCGACGTCTTGGATTTCAATTGATACGAGAGAAAACTTGGAATCGCAATCGCTGCCAGAATGCCGATGATCGCCACCACAATCATCAACTCGACCAAGGTGAACCCGCGCTGACCCCATATTCGTTTTTTCATGGCATGCCCTCCTGTGACCGTGACCTCACAATATCCCTGATTAGATTGAGACGGATTCCCTCATGGTGCAGCACGATGCACGATCTTGATGCCGGCATGCAATCCCGCCAAGTGTGCTAGCCCATTCGTGTCCCCCTATTCGGTTGGAGCACAAACACCTAGATGTGTCTATTGAGAAATGGGCTGACGTGATAGCACAGAAAGACTGAGGTGTGATTAGGAGGAGACACAACAAAGTGCCAAACGGTATTCGGAGAGGCGATCGATCCCTTCACAGAGTGTCAACTAGAGACCAACGTAGATACATCAGCTCGGTCAGCATGAGCCTACTGGCCAGAAGCGCACGTCCCCACTACCGAAAGGTCATTGGGGATGGTCGCCGACTGCGACGGACGACACATTGCCGCAGCTGGTCACATGAAAGACAGGTCGATGCGGAGCGGACGTGCCTTGGCGGTGGAGACTACAAGATCAGTTGTGTGATGACAAGACCTAACCCATTTTCGTGGACCGGGTTCATTGGAGGGATCTATATTCACCTTTCTCTATTCTTCTCGATCATTTGATCAGGGTTTTTTGATAGGTACTCATAGAACCTGGGGTCGTTGATGTGATAGAGGACATGGCGAAACTCCTCTCCAATATCGAGCAGTAAATCATTTATCGCAGAGGGCTCAAGTTGGCCGTTGGTTAATTTGGGAAGTTGGTCTGTCAAAAACGTGTGGAAGGACTCTTCGAGATCCGAAAAAGCATGGGCAATTGCCCCGGCCTCACTGTATCCGCCTTCGTCGTATTTTATGACCGCAGGGCATTTCATTAGAAGCTCAGCCAGCGCATTGATAGAGGTACCATCATTAAGCAATCTGTTGTTACTCATGGTTGTCCTCGAAGGCTTTGTTTTATTGCTTCGATTTGCCCTTCAAAATTACGTATTTCTCTTTCGACGGAGCTAGGATACTTGAGATCCGGAAGTTTTTCCAGATGTTCCGCCAATCGTTTTTCTAAAGATTGAAGGGATTTTTCTAGAGATCGTTTACCATGTTCAGCCAATTGTCGCTCGAAGTGATTTAGCATTGCCTTGGTAGGGCCTGTCACTATTCCTGGTCCAGGTATCATGTTGGATGGATCGCACATAAGACTTCGGAAGAAGCTTGGAAGCAGACCTTCTTCCTTACGTCCTGAGCCAGGACTACAACCAGGAGGCATTGGAACAATGAAGGCTTCCCCAGTCGGGTCGATCAGGTTAACAGGGTTATTGAAAGCGTACGCGTACAGGTTGACGTCTCTGCCTGCAAACTCAAGAGGGTCCTCCGCAATGAATCGCTGCAGTCTGGGATGGTAGTATCTCGCCCGGTAATAGTAGAGCCCGGAGCCATCATCTTCCCTTCCGGTGTACTTATAACTGCTCGTGCTTGCTTGTCCCGTCACTGTTGAATTCCCAAATGGCTCATAGGTGTATTGAGTCTGAAGCGTGCCCGTGTTGTCCCCTAAAGCAACGGTCGATCCAAGAGCGTCTGGCAATAGAGCACGGCTCCCAACTCCGTCAATTCGTGTAAAAAACTCGTCGATCCCGAGACCAGTGAGCAGATTCGCAGTGACCGTCCCGCCATTTTTCTCCTGGACCGGATTGAGCCCGTCATAGACAAAATTGGTCGTCGTGCCTTGGACAGTTTTGCCAGTTCGTCGTCCGAAACTGTCGTAGGTAAAGGTCGCTGTGAAACCTGGGGCACTGATTCCCGTCAGTTGATTTCTGACGTTCCAGGTATAGGTGGCCGTGCCACCTGCATCCGTCACAGTCGCCATGTTGCCATTCAAGTCATACGTGATGGTATTTGCCCCGAATGTGGTCATTTGATTATTCACATTGGTGGCAATAGCTCCACTGGCGAGGGGCAAGCCTGATCGCGCGAAGGTCCCGCCCTGCTTGATCCGATTCCCTGCTGCCTCATATGTGTACGTCAGATCACCGAGCGTTGCAGCGCCTTGTTTGTATGTGAGACTTGTCAGCTCCGATGCGACATTATAGGCATAGGTGACGCTGGTCCCTGTGGGCAAAGTCAGACTAGTTCTACGCCCTGCAGCATCGTAGGCGATCGTCGTCGTGTTCGTCCCTTGTTGAACTTGGGTCAAGCGGTTCGCATTGTCGTAGGTGTAGTTCACTGCCGTCTGTCCGGCAACCGTCATGCTGGCGCGCCGGCTCGCCGTATCGTAGGTGTAATCGAGCTGCCCTTGCGCAGTGACTTCCTGCGTGAGACGATCTAGGCCGTCATACGTTCTGGTGATCGTGGCCGTGACGGTTCCCCCCGCATTTTTCTCTTGTATCTGCGTGATCCGGTTGCCTGCATCGTAGGTGTAGTTGGTCGATGTGCTGTCGTGAAACGTGGCTTTGGTTTTTCTGTTCAGCGCATCATAGGTATACGTCGTCACCTGGCTCTTGCGATCGGTGACTGCGCTCACATTGCCATTGTTGTCATACGAGTAGGTCTCGGTATTAAGCAGCGCGTCTTTGCGTGTCGCCAACCGGTCCATATTGCTATACGTATACGTGGTTACCTGGGTCTTGGCATCCGAAACGGTCAACAGATTCCCGTTCGCATCATAGGTGAATTGCGTCTGTCCGCTCAGAGCATCAACCAATTTGGTCACTTGGTTCAAGGCATCAGTATCGTACTGGGTACGATTGCCGAGCGCATTCGTCACAGCGAGTAGCCGCCCCGCATTGTCGCTGAACCGAGTGGACACTCGGTTTAGCGGGTCGGCCACGCTTGCGAGGTCTCCCATCGAGTAGGTAAGTGTGGTCGTATTATTCAGAGCATCTTTGATCGTGAGCGGCTGGCCGGTCGCATTCACCGTGATCGTCGAGACTTGATTGAGGGCATTGGTGATCGTCGTGAGATTGCCCTTGGTATCGTACCCAAACGTGGTCGTATGGTTCAGCGGATCGCTGACGGTGGCGAGTTGATTATACGTTGATTCATACGTGAAGGTCGTCGTTACAGCATTCGCTGTCGTGGCCAGCCGTGTCATCGTCAAGATGTTGCCTTTTGTATCATAGGTGTACGCCGTCTTCCGATTGAGCGCATCCGTCACGCTCAGAATCAAGTTAGTCCCTGTTTGCCGTTCGTAGGTGGTCGTCTGCGCCTCAGGTTGACCAAACGCAGCCGTATCCGTTAAGGCGTAGCCGCTACTATTGAAGGTGATCCGACGAACGAAGTTCCGCGGATCGGTCACATCGGTCTGCGTGACTTTGCCATTCCCATCGAGCGTATAGGCAAACTGATAGGTCGTACTGTCCGCCTGCGTCTGTGTAGCCACCCGGCCATTGGCGTCATAGGTGTTGGTGAGAAAGACGATGTTCTTGGGATCTTTGATCGTCAGCATGCGATGACTGGCATCGTAAGTGTATTCGGTAATTCCATTTGCCGGATCGGTCACCTTCCACAGGCGCCCACTCGCATCGTATGTATACGTGACCGTTCGCCCTGCATTGTCGGCGATTTGTGTAATGCGATTGCTCGTGTCATACGTGAATTGCAGGAACTTGGTCGAAGGGCTAATGACGCGGCTCAGCCGGCCCAGAGTATCGCGGATCATTGTTGTAAGATTGCCATTCCGATCCTCAATCTCCATGAGCAACAACTGCGCATAGGTGTTCATTGAGGAGAAACGATAGATCGTTCCATCCTTGCGTCGCAGACTCCACCGCTGGCGGTTGGTATCCCAGTTAAGCGTCGATTGAAGTGCCGCACTCGGAGAATTTTGATTTACCAGCGACGCCGTGAAACAGTCGGTCCCGCTCGTGCGAGTGTAGGTTTCACGCGCACCGTCGGGTTGAATGAGTTGCATCGTGCTGCAATAGTTATCTCGGATTAGCCATAAATCGTACGGATGCGTCGCCCCGATGCCGAAGGGACGTGAGGCCACATCGTCCTGACGATAAGTTCGTGTGAATGCGAGGGGCATGAGATCTGGAATCGCCAGATCAGCCTTTTCTATGATAAAGAGTCCCGTAGCAAGATCAACAGGGTCTCCATCCTTCTTCTTCTCGCCGTTCGTCGCCTCCTTCGTTGGAGGAGAAGGTACCCAAATTGGAATATTGTTCGGATTATTTGCAAAATGGGCGGCCTGATCCCAGATATGATGATACCCACCTTTTGCTGCATCCTCCCAATAACACCACGTTGGCAAGGGTGAGGGAGAGTCACTACTGACCACGGTATTACCATTCAAATCTCTAATTATCATCCGAAAAAACGAGCCAGAGAGTGGATAGTTCTCAGTATCGTAGGTTGTTTTACAGTCTTGAATGACCCCTCCAATAGTGCTCCATCCTGTAGGAACACCACTGACATAGGGATTCGGCCGCTTGAAGAATGCAACGGCGTCATAGGTAGAATTACTTCCTGCCTGCCAATAAGCCGTGTAATTGCCATTGTGAGCGGGGTAGTTCATGGTTCCCGACCCATTGGCCGGCAAGATAAACCCGTCTCCTAGCGATTTGTCTGCGACAATCGCACCTGGCCAGGCAACAGATGGACTGGCGATCCCATAGAGGATCAAACACAAGAGCGTAACCATATGCGAGAAACTTGGTCGTGTATTCATGGGTTGGTCACCTGTAGGTTGAGAGTCCCAGTCGTCACACCCGGACTGATCGTTACGGTATAAGTCCCCGTCGTGGGCAAGGTCGTCGTCGGCAAATTGAAACTGGCGGCTGAGTTCCCCGCTCCTGTAAGCCAATTCCCATCAGGCCGATATACGTTCACCGTTACGGCCCCGAGCGTATTGCCTGAGATACGCACAGTTGTTTGCTGACTCGCTGTGCCCGTAAAGGTGTAGCGAGCATTCTGGCCGGCTCGGCCAATCGTGATGGGTGTCGCAGCGGCATTGATGGTGACTGTGCCCGTCACCTCGGAAGACAAAGTCAGCGTGAGACTTCCCGTGTATTGGTACAGGGGATTCACGGTTACCGTATAGGTCCCGGTGGTCGGCAAGACCGGAGGATCGGCACTGGCGCCACCGGTGCCAACGTTGACCGTCGACAGCGTAGTCCCGTCCGGCTTGAGGATCGACACGGTGCTCTGTGTTAGTGTCACAGCGGTGATACCGAGGCTCACCCACTGCCCAGCCGTGCCGCTAAACGTATAGCGCGCGTTCTGACCAATCGTGCTGATGGTCGCGGTCGTCGCCGTGCCGTCCAAGTTCAGCGTGCCGGTGATATAAGACATCAGGGTCAGCGTGATATTCCCTGTGTAGACACCTGTGGGATCGACCACGATGGTGTACGTGCCGGTCGAGGGCAAGGTCGAGGGTGGCTCCAAGCCGCCTCCAGCTGTCCCAACCGAAGTCCATGCCAACTGAGTGCCATTGGGTTGCAGGATCGTCACATTGACGGTGGTCAGCGTGACGGACGTGAGGCCGAGACTGATCCACTGCCCGCTCGTCCCACTGAATGTATAGCGCGCGGTCTGACCGATACGGGTCAGGCTGATCGGGACTGACGCCCCATCGAGTGTGATCGAACCGGTCAAGGCTGACGAAAGCGTGAGTGTCATTGCACCTGTATACAATCCAGACGGATCGACCACGATCGTGTACGTGCCGTTTGTCGGCAACACCGGTGGATCGAGACTGCCGCCTCCCGTGCCCGCACTCACGAGTGACAACGTGGTACCATCCGGCTTGAGCAGTGAGACGGTACTTGAGGTGATAGACACACTGGACAGACCCACAGTGACCCATTGTCCCGCCGTGCCGGTGAACGTATACCGCGCACGCTGGCCTGGCACAGTGAGCGTCGGCGCAACGGTTGCCCCATCGAGAGCGATTGCACCGGTCACATCTGCTGTTCCATACAGTGTCAAGGTCATGTTGCCGGTGTTAGTCAACGATGGATCAACCAGAATGGCGTAGGTGCCAGAGACCGGCAACACTTGGGTATCGAGCGCCCCACCTGCCGTGGTGATACTGGCCGGAGCAATAAAGACGTTTCCATCCGGTTTATACATCGACACGTTCGACGACGAAATCGTGACGCCGGTCATGCCTAGACTGACGGTCTGGCCCGCCGTACCGGTAAAGAAGTACCGTGCGTTCTGACCCGCTCGCGTGATCGACAGGGAGGCGGGAGAGCCGGCGATGGTGATATTGCCGACCAGTTCTTCCGACAGCGTGAGTGTCATGTTGCCGGTATAGGTGCTGGCGGGATCAATCAGGATGGTATACGTCCCCGTCACCGGTAGCACCGGGGAATCCAGTGCACCTCCGGCCCCGTAGCTCCCTAAACTCAGCACCGTGCCATCTGGCTTGATAAAAGACACGGTACTCGAAGCAATGGTGACATTCGTCATCCCAAGATTCAGTCGTTGGCCGGCTACTCCATCGAACACCACAAGTCCGACTTTGTTGGCAGTGCTGATTGTGGCGGTGAGCGTGCTACCTCCCACCACAATCCGCCCCGTGAACTGAACATCAGCGGGAGCGACCCCGGCGGGTGTCACGAAGAAATCGTTTGCGCTTGTGACGCCCCCGTTGACCGTCACCACCCCAATTTTTCCTGATTGCGCGCCGACCGGAACCGTCGCTCCAAGGGAGGTGGATGACGCTGTCGTCACTACTGCATAGGCAGGATTGAACGTAACCTTATTCTTTGTAGTGGCCGTATCGTAGTTCGTCCCCGTGATCGTTACGGCCGTACCAAACGCGCCGACCGTTGGCGAGAAGTTGGTAATGGTGGGCATCGAGCCCGTGCCCACGGTAAAAGCCGAAGCACTCGTGGCCGTGTTGCCTGCAACGGTCACGCTGATCGTGCCGGTGGTCGCCCCGGTGGGCACAGTCGCAGTCAGCACAGTGGTCGAGGCGGTCGCCACTGTGGCCGTCGTGCCGTTGAACTTCACCGTGTTCGACGCAGGCGTCGCGCTGAAGCCCGTGCCGTAGATCGTGACGGTGGTCCCGACCGGGCCGCCAGACGGCGTGAACTGAAAGATCGCCAAGGTCGAGGAGGCTTGCCGCGTGATCCCGGTCAGGTTGCCGACCGCGTCGTACGCATAGATCGCGGTGTCGCTCGCCGGATCGATGACGGCGAGTAGCCGGCCGAGATTATCGTAGACGTAACTGATGTCGACCGCCTGGCTGGAAGCACTGATCCCCATCCCCAATGTACCTGCCACGGCGAGGACACGGAGATTTCTTTGAATCGTCGACCACCATGATGTCTTCATCACGATCCTCTCTGCAAATTGGACCATGCCTGCATCATCGCTCTCTTGTCCGATGGCAGGAGGTCCACCTGGCTCATAGTGAAATAGTACCTAGGAAATTTTTGAACGTGTGTCCGTCTCGCGCGGCCACATGATGCAAGTGCGTCCAACCCGTTGCAATCCCCTCTTGTGTGCTAGCACAGGTGGCGGGAGTCTCTTGAGGGGAGCAACAGTCCGTAGGGAGCACTCACGATCGAGCGGGGTGGCGGCCCGCTCGAATACAGGGGCATCGGAGAGGCAGGAAGACGCGCAGATACCCATTCTCTTATTTCGGACAGGCAGATGGTCGGAGTTATGGATTCACGGTCAGCTAGCCCTGAGTTGGCTGGAGAATTGGAGTATTTCCCCCAGGAGTGATCGACGATCCCGCCGTGGATGGCGCCACAGGACTGAGCCCAGTCCTTGGTGGCCCGGTCGAACCTGATGAGGGACTCGGGTGTTGGAACACCCAATCATGGTGGGTTGGAAGTCCTTCGAAATGGCGGACTGCTTGGGGAAAATTGCGTTGCCGGATTGGCTTTGCGCGACTCTTACTCCGAACACCCATGATGCCACCTGTCGGTCCGCGAAGATACTCCCATTCTCCATGCCCTATTGGATCAAGATAGATCTTGCGCAAGAATGGTTTGGGCAATCTCGTGAGATCGGCCAATGTCTGAGGATAGACCTCTCCAGGCATCACACGCCCGGCCTTGTTCGTCGCGGAGTACAATGCGAGGGCATTCTGGATCTCAATCCCTTTGGCTAAGAGATCGGCCTCCAGTTCTCGTTGCACGACGACTTTCCATTGTTTTGCTGCAACGGTCGTGGCAATCCCGATGAGCACGATGGTGAACATGAGCATGAGGTACGTCACCCCTCGCTCATCTGTGATCCGTGAGTTCACGTGCCAAATGTCCTAAGTGTGAACCCGGCAATGCCCTGTGTCCGCTTACCAATCTCGATACTTCGTGCCATCTAACGCCGTCTCCTCACTCGGCGTCACTATGTCGTAGACATCGTCCCCGCACCAACTCGATGCGTTCGGCGCATCCTTATAACATCGGAACACCCAATCTGCCTTGCCCGTCAAGGGATCGAGAGGAAGGTTCCGCAGATATCGCCTGGTCGTTGCGCCCTTCACCGTTGCCTCTTCACCGGTAAGCTTGATCCCCAACAACACCTCCGTCGATTTCGGATATCCGTACACACTCGCGACTTCTTTGCACGTGAGCTTATTCTTCATACAGATCGGCCCCACTAAGACCTCGCCATCGCGATTCCATTCGAGCTTAAAGGTGTCGATGGCAGCCCGCATCATCCTCAAATGCTGCCGAAGTTCTAGTTCATGAGTCCTTTTCGCCGAGATGCGGCTGAGCGGCATCGCGATAGACGCGAGGATCATCACAATGGTCAACGTAACCAAGAGCTCCAAAAGGGTCACGCCAGATTCTTTCATCGCATCCTCGTTGACGAGCTGAGTATCTTTTTGCCTGATCTAACGTACCGCCTCACCGATCGACATATGGGAAATGAACACATAACGCAGCCACTCATCCCGGACCGATTTGTTGAGCGGAGGATCTACTCGACCGTGCCAGCCATTTGAAAAACCGGAAGGTACATAATAATGACGATGGTGCCGACGATGAATCCCATCGCAAGCAGTAGCACAGGCTCAATCCAGGTGGTCATCCGGGTGAGTTTGAGATCGAGACTGCCTTCGTAGAATTCGGCGATGTCGCGCAACATGGTTTCGAGCGATCCGGTCTCTTCGCCGACGGCGATCATCTCCGTCGCCAGTTTCGGCAATACGTGCTGTGCTTCGATGGCTGACGCCAAGGTGATGCCTTCGCGGATGCAACCCACCGCTTGGGACAACCCTTTTGCCACGTAGCGATTCGACACCGCGCCTCCCGCGATCTGCACGGCTTCTACTGCAGGAATGCCTCCCGCCAAGACAGTTCCCAATGTGCGCATGAGTTGAATTGAGTGGTGATAACTTAGGATGAGTCCGAGTCCAGGCGCTGATAGCAGCAGTCGATCCGTGGTCAATCGACCTGCGTCCGTGGCGCGATAGGTTTTGACTCCGATGATCGCCCCGACAAAGAGGACTAACCCCGGAATGAAATACTGGTTTATCCCGCTGATGAGATCGAGCAGCATTTGTGTCGCGACAGGCAAAGCTTGCGCCGATTCACCGTATACGCTGACGAACGTCGGCATCACATAGCCGACAAGAAAGCCAATGACCCCGACGCCGACGATGACGAGAAATGCTGGATACGCGAGAGCCTTGGTGACTTTTTGCTTTAACTCCATCATGAGTTTCAGATAGGCGATATACCGCTGCAACACGTCCGGGAGATTCCCGGATTGTTCGCCCGCGCGGATGGTTGCGACGTAAAGTTCGTTGAAATAGTGCGGATGCTTGGCCATGGCATCGGAAGTCGAACTGCCGCCTCGAATCTCTTCGCGAACGGCGCTGAGCACTGCACGAAACTCCGCGCGGGATGTGCGCTCGATCAACAGATCCCACACGCGAAGGACGGCCAATCCTGCCTTCAGCAACGCGAGTAATTCCTGATTGAAGATCATGACTTCGTGCAGAGGCAACGCTCTGCCGAATCGCCAGCGCCCGCCCTGTGCGCCAGCACCTCGCTCGCGACTGGCTAGCGCGACCACGATGAAGCCGTCGCTCTCGAGCCTGCTCCGCACAGCTCGTTCGTCGCTTCCTTCGATTCGTCCATCAAGTATGGTGCCGTTGGGCAGTGCGGCTCTATATGTGAAGGTCGCCATGACCGCTATCCTTTAACCGGTGGCTCGTACTGAACGGCTGGTTCAAGCTCCCATACTGTAATATTGCATTTGTGCAACATCCCAGTGCTCATACCTCCGTCCTCGAGGCACTGACCGTGCTTGTGCTCCCACGGGTTGGTTTCATGTGGCGCGAAGTCTGTCGACCATTTCGACTACGTGCAATCCCTTCTTGTGTGCTAGCACATTCGAGTCCCCCCATTTGGCTAAAGAAATGGCACCTAGTGAGACTTCACGACCGAGCATAGTGATAACCCGCTAGGAGAAGTACTGGCTCAAGTCAAGTTCGGAGTGAGGCCTCTGTATAGGAATAGGCTCGATGGGTCATGAAAGGCCAAGAGGAGATCCCGCATCAGGATATTGCTCTACCGGCTCGCCATTAGAAAAACAGATTGGTGTTGATTGGCTGTGCCGTGTGTGCCTGGAGAAGGCACACACTGGAGCATGAGAGATCTATCGACGAGGATTAAACGAAAAGGGATATACACTTAGGGCTTGCACAATTCACGTCCAGACTTTACTCGCACGGGATTTCGATTCCGCACGCGTTCTCCATTCAAGCGCGCCATTGGGACAGCTCTCTGGCGATCGACCCATGCCATCGATCGCCCCATCTCACCCAAATCTAGGGCAGAGCCCGGTAGATCCCCGACCGCTTGGCGAAACCCCTCTCCCAGTTTACGAAGAATCTCGCCATGGATGTCGGCGTAGTCCTTCCCTCGTCGTTCAACCTGACCATCTGGGAAGTCGTCCGTGCTCAGCACATCAATGGCTTCCTCTTTTGAAAGTCCTAATCTCCGCAGAGATCCAATCGCGTTTACCGCGAGATAGTGCGCGTGCGGATCGAAAGACCGATGAGGAGGTCGAGGGGCTAGCTCCCAGGCCTTGAGCAGCCATTCAAGTGGCGCCGGGAACATCGGTTGACACCAGTTGCGATAGAGACTCTCTCGTTCACTTTTCACGCGAGAAAGCAGCGTTCGGTCCTTTTGAAGCGCCAATCGAATCTTGTGACCCGTTCGAGACCAGAAGGGCTCATCGAACAGCAGGAGCGCAGCGCCGCACTGATGACAGGTGGTCTCCCGACACTTTCCCGTTCGACAGTTCGCACACCATCCCACGAAATCGCCCATCTTGGTTTCTCCGGTGAGTAGCCGTAACCACTGTTCACCGGTCAACCTCTGAACATCGATCCCCTGACACCATTCCTTCTTCCCCATACGACGAATACGCTGAATCCATCGCCTCCAGGCAAGCCCCAATATGGCGTCCCCCACAATGTTCATTTTTCGATGACTCCTGATTTTCGTGCGTGCATTCACGCTCTTACGAGGGGAGTTCTCCCAATCTCGGGAAAGAGGTGTTTCTGTCACCATGCAACATCATGCGCGAACTCCCTTCAGAGTTGTTGATTGCCGCTGAGGTGGCGCGCTGGTGGCGCATTACGCGTTCGACCGCCTATGCCTGGGCCGCAACCGGAAAAATCCCAAGCGTCAAGTTGAACGGCGCCATTCGATTCGTTCGAGCTGATCTCGAGCGTTGGATCCAGGAGCGGTCGCGCATGGCTTCCGAGCTGGCTCCGTCCCAGACCCGGCCCATTCTACCACCCCCAATGCCCGCTGTCTCTCGTGTCACGATCCAACGAGCGGGTGCGCGCGCCATCCGACAGGTCACGAAGCGGCACGCGTCGCCACAGAGTTCTCCGAGCGCGCGCCGGGTTCCGACCGCCGATCTGGGAGAACGAAAGGAGAGGCGATAGTGGGAGTCTATCGACGCCCTGATAGCTCCACGTGGTGGATGTCGCTCCAAGTACACGGCCAGCGCGTCCGTGTGAATTCCCTGGTGAAGGACCGGTCACTCGCGGAAGAGTTCTTCTGTGCGTGGAAGACCGAGGTCGCGCGGACACGCTGGCTGGGTGCCCCTCCTCCCGACGGCGACCACACCGTAGCCGAGCTGATTGCCCACTACGTCAAGACGGTGTCGAGCCGAAAGTCTGTGGGGTCCCAACAACGCGATCGTCTCATCCTGGCGAAGTTCGTCTCACGATGGGGAACACTGCTCCTGAGGGATCTGACCACACTGCAGATCGAAGAATATATGGCCGAGCGACGCGCCCAGGTCAGTTTCGCCACGAGCTCGAAAGAATTGGGCGTCCTCAAATCGGCGTTTCGCTGCGCGGTGCGATGGGGTTGGGCCAGCCGCTCTCCGTTCATAGGAATTGTATTGAATCAAGAAGGGACGGCCCGCACGCGGTGGCTCTCTGACGACGAAGAGAAGCGGCTCCTTGCCCACTGTCCTGACTGGCTTCGCGACATCGTGATTGTTGGACTCGATTCGGGTCTTCGGCCCGGAAACCTCGTGGGACTTCAATGCGCATGGGTGCAGCCAGGACAGACGCGCCTGCACATCCCAAGGGAGCACACCAAAACGAACAAACTCCCCCTCATGATTCCCTTGACGACGCGAGCGGCCGACATCATCCATCGGTATCTCGAGGGCGCTCGCTCCGAACATCTCTTCGTCTCAACAGCCGGTCATCCGTATACCTGCGCAGCGGTGAATCGAGTATTGCAGCGTGCGGCGGTCAAGGTCGGTGTGTCCGACATCTGCCTCTACACCTTGCGGCACTCCTTCATCAGCCGGCTTGTGCAGGCTGGTGTCTCGCTGCCTGAGGTCGCCGCCCTCGCCGGGCATCGAGATATTCGCATGACCATGCGCTATGCGCATTTGGCGCCTCACCATCTACGCAACAGCATCGCCGTACTGGAAGCGAGAAGGATCGAACACTCCGAGAACGATCTCACCACCAACGTGTGAAAATAGAAGGTATACCCATGCACACATGTCGTTTCTGTCTGCGCGATGACTTCCCGTCACCCCAATCGTTTTATGCACATCTCAAATGGTGCGACGCGTACCGGCAACACAAACTCGAGCAGGAGGCGGCTGCCTCCCTTAGGCAAGCAGTCCCTAAGGCACACCCCGATCACACAACATCGCCTCCAACCCCGTTGCCTCACACGAACGATCCGTTTGCCCCATTCATGCAGGCCTTGCAAGGCGCGGGGTTGCGGTCCCCAAAGACCGTGGAAGATCAGGAGACGGCACAACACCGGATCCGGCGAGTGTTACAGACTGCGAAAACCCAGGCGATCGATCACTACTGGCCGCTCACAGGTACTGTCACAGCGGAAATGCGCGCCGAAGCCAGACTCGCGATTGATCGTGAATTGAGACACGAACCACTCGATGAGTTCACACCTCAGGAAGTGCGGGAACTTGTGGAAGGCCTCCGTGACCGCGTCTACACCGCCATCCTTCGGCGGCAGGAGAAGGAGACGCGACGATCGCAGGAAGCAGAGGCTCGCAAACGGGTCGATGGGCTCAAGCAGGATCGACAACAACAAGAACGCACGAAGAAGAAAGCCGCATTCCTCACTGAAGCACGACGGCGAGCCGTCGTCCTATTCCAAACACGATCACTCTCACTGGTACAGCGCATCCTCGTGATGGACGAAATACTCACACTGCTGGATGCGGCACTCAGCGGAGATGAATCGCTGCCCGAGGCGTCTGCATCCATCGAGGCCGTGCTCCAAGGCCGCGTGGCCGATTGGGAGGCCCAGGACGCCGCAAAGGCGGCCAAGCAGCAGGAGGAATGGATGGAATTCGCGGTGGTGGTCCTCGTGATTATCGCAGGGGGATTTACGTTTCTGAACGCTCCAGGAATTCTGCTGTGGTTATTGAATGTGTTCTTCCCCAAACCCGCAGACAGTGCCGGGGACACGAAGAAGCCATCGGGCGAGGCCTCCAGTTCCCCGTCGAACCCTCCTACAGCACTCCCTCGCGTGAAAAGGATCCGTCGACGACCACAATCTCCTGTTAGCTCTGATAACCCGCTCCCTCATCTCTAGTGCCATTTCGGCGGTAGAAAGAACAGAAGGTGCCAATACTCGATGAGTCTCTTAATCTGTTAACCGCTGTGGGAGGCGCACATCGGTGAGCTGGGTGATCCGATCCAAGGCATCGGGCGTATAGAGGGTCTTCTGCCCCAGCGGGTTGGTCAGGTTTCGCAACCGTCCCGGCGCCACGTTGCCCGCATGTTGCGCGACCGAAAGAAGGCGGACAGCAGAAGAAATGACAATCGGCGATGAAATAGTTACGGGCAGTGAGCAGCAATCGGCTCGATCAGGGTGAATAGGAGTGGCGAGTCGAACAGAAATCAACTATCGGACAGGCGGACGGGGCAGCTAGTTGGGAAGAGTGGAATCAGTCTCAGGCATTAACCGAAGCTCCACCTCATACTGGAAATTCTGAACATCCTTCGAGTACCAAAAACTGGAGAAATGAGAAATGCGACCTTTCTTATAGTGGATTGTCAAAAAGCGCGGTCGTTCCCAACTTACCCGAAGCCCCTCCAAATTGTCCCCATTCACTATTGGCAGTTCGCCCTTCCAATCTTTCCCTGACGCTACCAAGTATATTCCAGTCTGTATGGGAACCGTCGCATGAGACTTTGGCTCAACCAAAACTGCGTCCACAAGCTTATCAGGGGACATGTGTCTTTCGATCTCTCGTCCCTCAGGAGCATTACACCCAGACAGAAGTACTGCCCAGAACAGCAGTACTAGCTTGCCTGCAATACCTTGTGTGGACAGTGTTAGCCCTCTCCTCGGACAGTTAAGATGGATGGCAGATGCGGTACGGACATCAATAACATTTGCACCGGTAGTATTGTATACCTTGCTGAATCCAGTACTGGTCTCGGGGATCGTCTCCATACGGATAGCCACCATACCATATTCCCAAATTGGGGTTGGGGTTATTTCTTTGATTTGCCCAACCCGCCATTCGGTACAAGATCTGATCAGGAAATCCGAAGGCACCCCCCGCGGCCCCATAATTGAAGTTACCAAAGGGCTCGTATTGAATTCCCTGTCGCTTATAGTCCCACGGTCCATAATCATCAACTTGCCTATAAAACCAAAAAGGGTTATAGCTCCGTTGTGCCTGTCCTATGTTCGCTGGACAAGATGCCCCGGAAGGACCGGAAGGTACATTGGGACAGTTGCAGGTTGATAATAGCCATGATTGCATAGTGATTGCTCCTGTCTCGAGACCCAAAGGATCAATCCCATTCATTGGATCGTTTTCAACATAGCCGTAGATGTTTACATCCCCTCCAGCAAATCCTATTGGATCTTCTGCAATAAACCGTTGCAGCCTCGGATGGTAGTATCTGGCTCGATAATAATACATCCCTGAGCCATCATCCTCTCTGCCCGTATACTTGTAGCTATTAGTATTGGCTTGTCCTGTCTGGGTGACATACCCAAAGGGCTCATAGGTGTACTGGGCCTGCAATGTGCCGGTGCTATCGCCTAATGCAACGGTTGAGCCCAGCGCATCGGGGAGGAGACTGCGCACGCCCACGCCATCGGTTCTCGTAATGAATTCGTCAATTCCGAGGCCCGTGAGGAGGTTCGCCGTAACCGTGCTCCCGTTCTTTTCTTGGACCGGATTGAGCCCGTCATACACAAAATTGGTCGTGGTCCCTTGGATCGTCTTGCCCGTCCGTCTGCCGAAACTGTCGTAGGTAAAGCTCGCGGAGAAGCCGGTGTTGCTGATGCCGGTCAGTTGATTTCTGGCGTTCCACGTGTAGGTGGTCGTCACACTGCCATCATTCACCGTGGCGAGATTGCCGTTCAGATCGTAGGTCTCGGTGTTGGAGCCAAAGGTCGTTTGTTGATTGTTGGCGTTGTAGCTCACCGTGGTGAGCGCCGGCGGGAGCCCACTCCGGGCAAACGAGCCGCCGGTCTTGATGCGATTCCCTGCGGCATCAT